>Ga0207031_10309_pt1 | contig 11704 bp, 8 predicted proteins | sample Alteio_BWMinCont_37_FD_153278 | JGI IMG/M metagenome (GOLD analysis project Ga0207031, IMG submission 153278) | Enriched cells from forest soil in Barre Woods Harvard Forest LTER site, Petersham, Massachusetts, United States -... | ecosystem: Environmental > Terrestrial > Soil > Temperate forest >... | reverse complement strand
GCTGGGGACGGGCGGGGTGCCGGGTACGAAATTTGTGTGGCCGGATCCGGGGCCGAAGTTCAAGCCAGTGAATCTCACCAGCGAAAAGGAAGAGCACTGGAAGAAATGGATTGGGCTGTACAACGAGAAGATGCTGTCGAAGGGAGCGTTCCGCGATCTCTATGTATATGGGTATGACTCGCCTGAGGCGTATGCCATCGAGAAAGATGGGAAGATGTATTACGCATTTTTCACGGAAGCAGCGAAGCCGTTTGCAGGCGAGGTTGAGTTGCGCGGGTTGAAGCCGGGGAGTTATCGCGTGCTGGATTATGTGAATGGGAAAGATTTGGGGACGGTGCAGGCGGAGGCGGGGAAAGCTCCGAAGCTGAAGACCGAGTTTAGTGAACATTTGCTGCTGGAAGTGAGTGCTAAATAAAAGTAGAGGTCGTCTGATTCCGTTACGCGCTCTGCGGGGGCCTCGTAGAGCGCTGAACCAGAATTGCTGTGACTAGCCACACCAGCGCTGCGTACGGGATGTAACCCGTATAGCCGATGGGGATAACTGCTCCAGCGACACCAGCCCCCGTGAAAACAGTCAGCCATATCCAGGGAATTTTTTCGCGCACAGTCCAGCGGCGATCTAGCACTAGGCCAATCCGATACCAGAGAAATGCGACGAGCAGAAGACAGGGTGACAGTTGTACGGCTTCAGGAAGATCAGGCTTCACGATGCTGATTGGCCAAGACAGGAGCACGCCAGCAAGAAACGCTGGCAGATTTTCTATTACCGCAAACTTGAACGGCCACGGCCACACGTGAAAGCGGGCGGTAGAGTCCCATAGGGTCTGGCCTTCGAACAAAGGACGGCTCAGAATTCCGGATCGTTCCCGAAGGCCCCAGCCTCCGAAGGCCCCCGCAAGCACGCACTGTGCAACAGGTAGCACCGTGCAGAATCTGTACCGTCGGGCCATATGTTCCCTCTGTGCTATTTGACACCACTAGTCAGCGGTGCGGCGTCTACCAGCACAACATTCCGACTTTGCCGTGAATGTAGATGGGTTATTCCCGCAGAAACTTTTCCCGATGGGCGGTGTCGCGGAAGGCTTCGGTGCCTCCGGGGCGCGTGGTGGAGAGCGCGCCCGCCCGGTTGCCGCTCGCGAGGCACGTGGGCAGATCTGATCCGCGCACGTACTCGTGCAGAAATCCTGCGTCGAAGCTGTCGCCGGCGCCTACGGTATCGACCGCTACCACTTCTTGCGATGGACTGGTGAAGCGCTCGGCTCCGCGCTGCGCCAAGGATCCTTCGGGGCCTAGCTTTACCACGACGAGCGGCACTAGCTCGGAAAGCTTGTGGATTGCGGCTTCCAGGTCGTCGTCATTCGTGCCCGCCACCTTACAGGCCTCGCGTTCGTTGGGCAGGAAAACATCGACATAGCGCAGAACTTCGTGCAAGCCGCCTTCCCACTGGTCGTCGGGGTCATCGTTGGTGTCGAGAGAAATCGTGAGACCCTTGGCCTTCAGCAATTGAAATAATTCTCCGACGCGCGGACGCAGTCCTCGCTGCAGGTAATACGACGAGAAATGAAAATGGCGCGAGTCGGCGAGATATTTTAAGTCGAGATCTTCCCAGCGTGTTGCCGCAATCGTTCCCGCATAGGTGAGAATGTTGCGCCACGAACCATGGGGCAGGATCACGGTGAGGCCGGTGGTGATTGGTCCGGGGACGCGACGCACGTGCGATACGTCCACGCCACCTTGCCGCAGGCGCTCGATCGCGATCTTGCCCAGCGGATCATCGCCGATGCGGGACTGAAACCCAACACGGCTGCCGAGTGCCGCCAGATTGTGAGCCACGATTGCGGAAGAGGAGCCGAGCGTCAGCATCATGCGATCGGCGAGCAGTTCGCGCTCGGGCAGAAGCTGTTCGGGAAGGCCGTAGAGGATGAGGTCGAGGTTGAGCTCGCCGGCGATGGTGACGTCAAAGCGTGGCATGGGTTTGTCTAACTTTCCGATGGACCGCCCGGCTGACGTCACCACGCGCGTCGTATTCGTGGAGAAGTCTACGGAGTAGGGATCCTTCGACTGTGTGGCTGCTCCGCTTCGCGAACCAGCCACTTCGCTCAGGATGACAATGCTAGTGAATTAGATGGCTCATATTTTCAGACGAGCGTTACTTCAACCCCCGTCTGTTTCAGGGCGCGAAGATCGGTCTTCGGGATACCGCGATCGGTGATGACTTCCTGCAGCGCCGAGGGCGGGACGATCAACGACAAGCTGCGGCGGCCGAATTTACTCGAGTCGCAGACTGCCACGGTTTTCTTTGCGACCTCGACCATCACGCGGTTGACTTTCGCTTCCAGCAGATTGGGCGTGCTCAATCCGTACTGCACGTCGAAGCCATCGACGCCCAGAAACAATAAATCGGCGCTGAGCCGGCGCAGCGTCTCCTCAGCGATGGGGCCAACCAGCGAAAAAGAATTCTTGCGCAGCGTGCCGCCAGTAAGGATTACTTCAACCGCGGTCCCAGCCAGTTCGGCGGCAATGTTAACGGCGTTGGTGATGATGGTGAGGTTCTGGAAGCCGCGCAGCGCGCGCGCGATCGCCGTGGTGGTGGTGCCGGAATCGAGAATCAGCACCTGGCCTTCCTTTACCTTCCCCGCCGCGCTTTCCGCGATGCGCAGTTTTTCGTGATGGTGGAGCTTCTCTTTTTCGCGCAGCGTCGGATCTTCGAGCGCGCCCTCGCGCGAGGGCAGCGCGCCTCCGTGCGTGCGATGGACCAGACCGTGAGCGTGCAGGATTTCAAGGTCTTTGCGAATCGTAACTTGCGACGTGTCGAACTGGCGGGCGAGTTCGGTGACTAGAACCCGGCCCTGGTGGGTGAGCAGATCGAGGATGGCGCGACGACGTTCTTCGTTGAGCACGGGAATAGCTTGCGGCGAATCGGTATTGTAGACGATGTTTCGTGCCGCCGGATTTCTTTTTATAGCGTTTGCTTTCGTTTGTCCACTGCAAAGGCGGAGGCTCTGTTTCGAGGAAAAGGCCGTTGGAGAGGAATGCATCAGCCCCCGCTCTACGGCCAAAGCGGATCACAGCTTGCCCCGTAACCCATGTTTTTATCGGTAGTTGGGAACCACCGGGGCTGATAACCAACGCAATACCTGCCCCTAAAGTCCGATTGCCTCCAGGGGGTGGCTTTGCCGTAATCTCAGATTGGGACGAAACTGCGCGGGTTTCGAAGAGCAGCTTGTTACGAAATCCGGAACAAATTTCGAAAGCAGGGCGAGGCAACTTGGCAACCATGTTGAAAGACGAGAAGTTGGTCCGCTCGCAGGCAGTGGTCGCGCGCGTGGTCGGGGGAGAAACGCTGATCGTTCCGGTGCGCGCCAAGGTGGGCGACCTGGCGTCGATCTACAGCTTCAACGGTACCGGCTCTCTGATCTGGAAATTACTGGAGTCGCCGCGCACTGTGGCGCAACTGGCGACGGCTGTCGCGCAGGCGTATGAAGTCGAGCCGGCGCAGGCGGAGCGGGATGTCACGAATTTTGTGAGTGAGATGAGATCAGTTGGTCTGGTCGAGGTTCCGGCCGCAGCATCTGCAGTGATGGCTGGGGACTGAAGAATAGCGACCAGTGGGGCGGGAAGGACTGGCAGCAGCGGGCGCGGGAATCGCGTCCGCTGCTTTCAGATTTGTTTCGGAAGCATGGAGGGGGATTGGAGCAGTTAAGTTACAGCGCGTTTAGCGCGGATCTGCACCAGCGTCACGTCGGCGAGCGAGTGCCGCTGCAGGTTTCGATTGAAGTGACGCGGCGCTGTCCTCTGGAGTGTCTGCACTGCTACAACAACCTGCCCATGGGCGATCTGGAGGCTAAGCAGCGGGAACTGACCAAGGAAGAGCACTTCCGGGTGCTCGATGAACTGGTCGAGATGGGCTGCTTCTGGATTCTCTATACCGGCGGCGAAATCTTCGCGCGCAAAGACTTCCTTGAGATTTATACCTACGCCAAGCAAAAAGGATTCCTGGTCACGCTCTTTACAAACGGCACCATCATCAACGAGCAGATCGCGGATTACCTGGCGGAGTGGCCGCCATTCGCCATCGAGATCACGCTGTATGGGCGCACGCGGGAGACTTACGAAGCGCTGACCGCGATTCCGGGATCTTATGACCGATGCCTGCGCGGTATCGGGCTGCTGAGAGAACGGGGGCTGCCGCTCAAGTTGAAGACCGTGGCGACCAGCATCAACAAACATGAAGTGAGTGCGATGCGACGGTTCGCGGAGGAAGAACTGGGCGTGGAATTCAAGATGGATGGGCAGATCAATCCGCGCATTGACTGCTCGCAGAGTCCGCTGGCGGTGCGGCTTACGCCGGAGGATGTGGTGGCGCTGGATATGAGCGCTCCCAAGGGAATGAGTGAGTACCGCAGGCTGGCGAAGCACGATCTGGAAAATCCGCCGAACCTGGCGCAGATCGACACCGTGTATCACTGTGGTGGCGGAATGAGCGGGTTTGCCATCAATGCCTACGGAGAGATGGGCATCTGCGTGATCTCGCAGCAGGAGACTTTCAGCGTTCGAGAAGTTGGGGTGCGGAAGGTCTGGGAGGACTCTCTATTGCGGTTGCGCGCGCGCAAGCGCACACGAGTCACGAAGTGCATCCAGTGCCGCATTCAGTCGCTCTGTGGGATGTGTCCGGCAAACGGCGAGATGGAGAGCGGAGACCGCGAGAGTCCGGTGGAGTTTCTTTGCCACGTCGCGCACCTGCGGGCGGCGGCCGTCGGCGTTGAAATTCCGGCGCATGGAGAGTGCGAGTTCTGTGCGGGTGGCGGTCAGCATGACGACATGATGGAATCCGCGCGGCGGATTGCCAACAAAGAAATTGACGTCGAGAGTTGGGTGAGGCCGCAGGCGATACTTCCGATTCTAGGCAATTCCAGCGCCGCGTCTGGTTGCGGCAACTGCGGTCATTGACCGAAAGGCGAAGGAGCGCACTGAATGAATCACGAGCCGAGCCCGGTCGAAATGAAGAAGCAGAAATACGAGCCTCCACAAGTCGTCACCATCAGTCTGCGGCCAGAGGAGGCCGTCCTTGGACACTGCAAGATTGCCGGGTCGGCGGGTCCAGGCACCGGCAGTTGTATGGTGCTGTTTTGCAGCAGCATCGGATCGTAGGCAGCGGTGGTTCATCAGGAAATCAGGGACAGAATGGGGAGTGGCGGACCGGTACGTCCGGAATTGTGCGCAGGACACGCCGCGAAACATCGCAGCGAGTTCCGGATTGGCGGAGTGTCGGTTGCGGTCGCGGGTCGATGCACCGAGGATGTAACTTTAGTTCCTTCGCTGCAGCCATTTCGGACCGAGGCTCGCGCCTCCGACATTACGATTCAAGTGGAGTGGACCGAAAGGCTTGGTCCGGCGGCAGGGCAACAGGTTTTTGATTCTGGTTCCCTCTGGCAGTTGTATGAGGACGGGGCAGAATTCCAGTTTGACTTCAGAGCTCCGATCCTGGGAATGCAGTCCTATAAGCGGTTGTTCGTGGATCGCCAATTCCGCAGGGCAAGATTGCAGATGAGCACACAATGTTTCGCGGGCACAGGGTATGCAGTCGCTCCGCTGGAGTATCCCCTCGATGAGTTGCTGATCATGCACCGGCTCACGCAGGAGAAGGCCATCGAGCTGCATAGTTGCGGAATCGTCAGGCCGGATGGGACCGGGAATCTGTTTGTCGGGCATTCCGGGGCGGGGAAGAGTACGACGACGCGGTTGTGGGCGGCGCGCGAGGACGTTGAGGTGTTGAGCGATGACCGGATCATTGTGCGGCGGGATGAAGAACCTCCCATGGGGACGATGGAAATGCCTTTTCGAGCACCGGATAGTGCTGATGGGAAAAGGATCCTTCGACTGCGTGACCGCTCGGCTTCGCCGAACGGCCGCTCCGCTCAGGATGACAAGAAAAAAATGAAGATGCGGATGTACGGGACGCCGTGGCATGGCGAGGCGGCGTATGCATCGCCGGGGAGCGCGCCGCTGGCGAGGATTTTTATTCTTGAGCATGGGCGCGGAAACGTGCTGACGCAGCTTTCGCCGAGCCAGGCGGTGGCGGAATTATTTGCCCGCAGTTTTGTTCCGTTCCATCGGTATGAGTACGTAGATTCCGCGCTGGAGTTCCTACAGGAAATGGTCGACGCGGTTCCCTGTTACCGCTACGCGTTCGAGCCTAATGAAGCCGCGGTGGAGAGGATTCTCGAATTCCGTGACTGAAGGGTCTCAGGAACTTTTCGCGGGCGAAGATCGTCCGCAATCGATGTTGTTCGACAGCCTCAGCCGGCAATTGCTGAGAAGCGGGAATGGCGTCCGCTTTCAAGCCCGCGGGGCCAGCATGTCTCCGGCGATTCGCGATGGCGAAATGGTGCACGTGAAATCCGCCGTGCTGGCGGAACTGCGCAAGGGAGACATTGTTCTGGTGAAGGGCGAGATGGGGTTTCGCTTGCACCGGCTGGTGGTCGCAGATGCGGAGCAGGATGTCTTCATCACACGCGGCGATTGCGGCCAGCAGGACGACCCAGCGGTCAGTGGCGAAGAGATTGTGGGTATAGCCGTGTCCAAAGATGTGCGGGTGGGAACGCGCACGGTGCGGGCGAAGCTGCGGGGGCTGGGCGGACGTGTGCTGTGCTGCGCTGCGCGAGGACAACGCGGCGCAAACAGATTGCTGGATCGAGTGAGGAGAACGAAGAGTCGAGCGCGGACGGGATCGTTCTCGTTTCTCAGCCTCTGGCCGCTCTTGTGTGTGCTGCTGGCGGCTACCTACTCAAGTGCGCAAGTGCTGGTGGATGCCGCGACCTCTGGTTCGGCGACCATGACGGGCCCCGGGAATTCAACTCTCACGTTTACTCACACGACGACTGCGACTGCGAATCGACTGTTGATCGTCAGCGTTTCCATGAACATCACCGCGGTTCCCGGGACGGGCGTGGTGAGCGTGACGTACAACGGGGCGTCTACGCTGAGCTTTGTTGGGGCGCACAATGATGCGGGTAACACGCGACGAGTGGAGATGTGGTACCTGGTGGCGCCGGCCAGCGGAGGACCCTACAACGTCGCGGTCACCGTGAACCTGCCCACAGCGGGCAATGTGGGCGTGGTGGCGGCTGCGACTACATTTACGGACGCAGATCAGACCTCGCCACTCGGGACGTTCGTCGCCAATCAGGGCGCGGGGGGAACCTACTCGCAGGTCGATATCCCCGGTGTGGTGAACGGGATGGTGATCGACACTCTATCCACCGGCGGAGATCAGACGGTCGCTCAAGGGCTGGGCACGCAAACTGTGCAGTGGAATGTCCAAAGTTCAAACAACGCGAATCCCGGAGTGAGCGGGGTGGGAACGACTCGCTCGGGTGCGCCGAGCGTGCCGAATTCAGAGACATTCAGCGGCACATCCAACTGGTCGGAGGGAGGAGTAGGAATCAATCCGAGCACGGCAGACATTGCCGTTACCACCAGCGTTAGCGCGGTGCCCCTTGGGCAAAACTCCACTTACAACATCAAAGTTTTCAATAATGGCCCATCGCCGGCTGTCGGCGCCACGATGACCGATACGTATGCATCTGCCGGTCTGTCGATCCTATCGGTCAATCCCAGTGTCGGGACGACATGCGTCACCGGAGCTACCATCACCTGCACGTTGCCGACTCCTTTCCTGAGCGGAGCGACGGCGACCATCGCGGTAACGGTCGCAACAACCGCGGCAGGTTTCTATCCGAACACCGCGACGCTCACCGATTCTGGAACGCCTCCCGATCCGAACACGGGAAATAATACTTATGTTGCCTTGGCGCCGGTGGTCAGCGTGGTGTGTGGAACGAGTACGCTCGCTGCGGGTGGAACTTTGAGCGGAGTAGTGAATACGTACTATCCCGGAGCGGCTTCGGTGTCGGCGGGAGCGACGTCCATTCCGCTGGGTACGGCGAACGGCAGCGGAACGATCTCGGCTGGAACCGAATTGCTCGTGATTCAGATGCAAGACGCCAGCATCAGTGTTTCCAACACGGTGGCGTACGGAAACGGATCCACCGGGGCGGGATTCACCGCCATCAATAATGCCGGCAACTATGAATTTGTAACCGCGACGGGACCGATTAGTGGAGGCTCGGTGTCGATCCTGGGCGCGGGAGTGGGCGGAGGGCTCGTCTTTGGCTACACGGCGGCGGCGCCGTCGGCGACCAAGGGAGCGAGCACCTATCAGGTCGTGCTGGTTCCGCAGTATACGTCGGCAACGCTGGGGGGTGTGACGGCGGCAGCTTGGAATGGATTGACGGGGGGAATTCTTGCGCTGGATATTGCAAACACGTTGACTCTAGGGGGCGCGTCGGTCGACGGCAAGGGATTCCGCGGCGGAGCCGGCATGCAGCTCATCGGGGGATACGGCGGCGCAAACACCGACTATCAATATATTTCGCCGACCGCGTACACCGGCGCTGCTGGTGGTGCGACTGGCGTGGATGCCGCCAAGGGTGAAGGCGTGGCGGGAACTCCTATGTGGGTGGAAACGGGAGGAACTTTCCTCCAAACCACCGCGACAGTCGGTTATCCCAGCGGTACGGCGGGAACTGACGGCAGCATGGCGCGCGGAGCGCCAGGCAACGCTGGCGGCGGCGGAACGGATGCCGATCCTGTCATCAACGACGACAACGCGGGCGGTGGAGGCGGCAGTAACGGAGGGTCGGGCGGATTCGGCGGCGACTCCTGGAACTCAAACCTCAGCACCGGCGGCGAAGGCGGCGCAGCATTTCCCGCGACGATTGACCGCATGGCGATGGGCGGCGGAGGCGGCGCCGGAACGCGCAACAACTCCGACGGCGACAATCAGGCCAGCGGTGGATCGACGGGCGGAGGCATTATCTTTATTCGCGCTAACAGTTTTGCGGGAGCAGGAACGGTGACGGCCAATGGCACGAACGCCTACAACGGCACGGCGAACGACGCCGGCGGCGGTGGTGGCGCGGGCGGCACGATCGTGATGCTGGCGGCCAGCGGCGGAGAAGGCGGGCTGACGCTGCAAGCCAACGGGGGAAATGGCGGCAACGCCTGGCAGAGCAAGGCTTATACCTTGGCGAACCGGCATGGACCGGGGGGTGGCGGGGGTGGCGGCGTAATCTACGTTTCCGGAACTCCGGCGAGCGTGAGCGTAAGCGGCGGCGCCAACGGCCTGACTGAAAATCCCGGAGTGCCGTACGGAGCTACACCGGGTTCCGCAGGAACAAGTGCTACCACGGTCACTCTTTCGCAGGTCACGGGACTTCAGTCCACTGAGGTTTGCGCCCGCCTTCCAGACCTCTCGATCGCCAAGAGTCACGGAGGCGTGACCTTCACCCGCGGCGCCACCGCCAGCTACACGCTTGCACTCTCAAATGTCAGCCTTCTGGGCGCGACCAGCGGCCTGGTGACGGTGAACGACACGCTTCCGTTGGGCATCAGCCCAACTGCTGCGTCGGGAACCGGATGGACGTGCTCCGTCTCCGGGCAAACGATGAGTTGCACGACATCCAATTCGCTGGCCGCTGGTGCCAGTTATCCGTCGATCGCGGTGAGCGCGAACGTCTCGCAATCGGCCCCGGCAACGCTGACCAACACTGGCGTTGTCAGCGGGGGTGGTGATGTGAGCCCGCTCAACGACACTTCGACCGACGTCGCGAACGTGGTTTCCAGTGCCGACATGAGTGTGACCGATGCCGGGTCGCCGATTCCCGTCGTTGCGGCCGGCGCCAACATTACTTATACGCAGGTAGTGACCAACAATGGACCGAGCGCTGCCGACAACGCCACCGTCGTGGCGACGATTCCGGCGAATACGACGCTGGTCTCAATCGCTGCTCCGGCGGGATGGAGTTGCCTGAACACCGCGGTCGGAGCGACTGGAAATGTGGTCTGTACCAACGCCAACATGCCCGCGGTGACCTCGGGCACGTTTACGATGGTCGTGAAAGTCACTGCTGGAACCGCGAACGGAACTGTTATCACGGGGACGGTGTCGGTGGGTTCCTCGGCCGCCGATCCGAATTCCGCAAACAACACGGCTACCGTCAACACCCTGGTAGGTGCAACTGGGCCAAACCTGTCGGTGACGAACGTTGCGTCGCCCGTTCCGGTGCAGGCCGGGAATCTCATCACCTATACGCAGGTGGTGACGAATACCGGGACCACGCCCATAACCAACGGTTCATTTTCCGAGACGAACCTGCCGGCTGCGCGCCTGACATACCAGTCGGTGACGGCTCCAGCAGGATGGAGTTGCGTAGGATTTCCGGGGACGCCGTGCTCGAATCCAAACGTAGGTGCGGGCGTCTCAGGAACATTTACGGTGGTCTATCTGGTTAAGGCGGCAACGCCCAGCGCAACTGCCATCACTGACACGGCGACGGTGACCGCGACCAACCAGTCGTACGGAGCCAACTCTGCGGTGGCCAACGACATAGTCGCAACCGCAGCCCAGGCGGACCTGGTGCTGAGCACGGCGGGATCGCCCTCCACGGTGATCGCGGGGAACAATATCACTTACGCGCAGACTGTGACGAACAACGGTCCGGCGGCGGCAACAACTGCGAATTTCACTGAAGCGACGCCCGCGAACACCACGTTCCAGTCTGTGCTGGCGCCGGCTGGGTGGACCTGCGTGACCCCTCCGGTCGGCGCTGCCGGAAACGTAACCTGTACCGATCCGAGTCTGGCGGTGGGAGCTTCCGCCAACATTGTTGTCGTGGTCAACGTTGCGGCGAGCGTGGTCGCGCCCACAATTACAGCAACTTCAAATCTGTCGGCGACCAACTCAGTAAATACCAGCGCCACGACGGTTGTCACCAACGTCAGCATCGCTTGCGATCTGACCGTGACCAACACTGGCACTCCGAGTCCGGTGACCGCCGGGTCGAACATTACCTACACCCAGACCGTGTTCAATCACGGTCCCAGCAATTGCAGCACGGCGGCGCTGACGGAATTGACGCCAGTGCACACTACATTTGTGTCGGCGGTGGCGGTCACCACGGGTGGAGGGACCTGGACTTGTTCGCCCACCGGGCCGGTGAACTGCACGAATCCCAGCGTGCCGCCGGGTTCGACCGGAACGATCACGGCTGTTTTTAACGTGATCGCGGGAACGGTGGCAGGAACAATTATTACCGATGTTGACACGGCCACCACCACGACCCACGATACGAATCTGTTGGATAACTCGGCGGCGGTGAATATCGCGGTGGCGTCAGGCGCGCAGGCGGATTTGAGCGTGACCAATTCCGCAAGCCCGAACCCGGTGACAGCCGGCAACAACATTACTTATACCCAGAGTGTGACCAACAACGGTCCGGCGGCGGCGAATCCTCCGGTGTTCACCGAAACCGTGCCCGCGGGCACGACGGCGGGGACCCTGTCTGGGCCGGCGGGATGGACGTGCGCAGGCCTCACTTGTACGGACACGGCGGCGATGCCGGCCAATACCACGGCGAACTTTTCTTTCTTTGTAACCGTGAACTCGAATGTGGCGCAGGGAACGACCATCGCTCAAACCGATTCGGTTTCCTCGACCAGCGTCGATCCGAACGGCGGCAACAACAGTGCTGCGGTCAACGTGCAGGTCGGGGACTCTGCCGACCTTTCGGTGACGAATAGTGCGAGTCCAGTCCCGGTGCTGGCCAACAATCCCATTACCTACACCCAGGTTGTAACCAAC
>Ga0207031_10332_pt1 | contig 11724 bp, 13 predicted proteins | sample Alteio_BWMinCont_37_FD_153278 | JGI IMG/M metagenome (GOLD analysis project Ga0207031, IMG submission 153278) | Enriched cells from forest soil in Barre Woods Harvard Forest LTER site, Petersham, Massachusetts, United States -... | ecosystem: Environmental > Terrestrial > Soil > Temperate forest >... | reverse complement strand
CTGGGGCTGGGGGCAGCATTCTTTCACATGATCAAGATGTCGAAGGCACTGGGAAAGAAGCCGTCCAATCCACCGGATGGAAAAGAAACTGAAAGAGATCCCGATTCTCTTTAGTAACGCGCGAGGTTGGAGTGATTCGGCAGGCTGCGATACTCGTGTGCTTGCCGGTTTTGATTCTCGGGCTCGTGGCAGTTCCCTTGGGTTTTTTGTTTGGAAAGTATCAGTGGCTTTGTTGCGGAATCGCAGTTGGACTTACGGTTCCGGCGGGACTGATGACGCTGCTGGCCACCCGCTGGCTCGATCATCAATCTCCGTATGGCCGTGTTGTCGGATTAATACTTGGAACTTTTGTCAGATTGTTTATAGGATTTGGCGGTGGTATACTTTTGTTCATTGCGGCAGGGCCGACGTTCCGTCTTGAACCGATATCCTACTGGCTGTGGTTACTGGGTGCGTACTTGATTTCCTTGACAATCGAGACGATTTTATTGGTTCGCCAGTAACTGGCTTTTTTTGAATTGCTTGTTCCTGTGCATCGGTTAATCTTTCCCCGGTAAAGATCGACAACCGGGAACGAATGCGAGCTGTTTCGCATCAGGTGAGGTGCGGCAATGCCAAAAAAGCCAATCGACCCATTCGAGCACGTTGTCGATCATGGCTGGGACATCGATGGCATTCAGCTCAAATTCATTGTTTTGATGACCATTTGTGCAGTGGGTGTGGGTTGGGCGATGATCTGGCTCGGCCGCAAAATGAAAACCGGCGATCCACCCACGGGCAAGCTCTGGAATCTGATCGAGAGCCTGTTGTTTTTTTGTGCGCGACAAGATTGCCAGGCCGGGTCTTGGCGTCCACGATGCCGACAAGTACCTCCCTTATTTAACAACGCTGTTTCTGTTCATCTTTTCTCTCAACCTGATTGGGATGATTCCGTTTCTCGGCTCCCCAACCGCGGCCATAACTGTCACTGCAGCGCTGGCACTCGTCAGTTTTGTGGTGATCCATGCTTCCGGAATTGCCTCAAACGGCGGAGCGGGCTACTTGAAGACGTTTATTCCACATATCGAACTGGAAGGTGGCCCGGTCATTCAGGGGCTTGGAGTATGTATCAAGTATGGAATGGCCGTTCTGGAATATGCAACGGCCTTTATTCGGGCGGGCGTGTTGGCGGTGCGGCTTTTTGCCAATATGCTGGCCGGGCACACGGTGTTATTCATGATCCTCTTCTTCATCGCTCTCGTTGATAACCCCGATTATCAAATCGAGATTGCTAAGGGGAAGGACTGGATGTTCTGGGGAATAATGCCGTTCAGCGTGATACTGGTGACCGCCCTGAGCCTGCTGGAATTGTTCATTGCCGGACTCCAGGCGTTCATTTTCACGTTCCTGACTGCAGTTTTTATTGGACTAGCCAAACATCCGCCGCATTGATTGCGGCGAGAAGGATTACTCTCACTCCAACCCATTCGGAGGTTCTCGACGATGCGATTTGCCAACATGCTTTTACTTGCCGTGCTGGTTATGTTGTGCATGGTCAGTCCGCTTTATGCCGGTGAAAGTGCGGGAACTGGGGCCGGAATCGGCATGGGCTTGGCGATCATCGGAATTGGCATTGGAATTGGTTTGGTTGGCTATGCCGCGCTCTCCGGGATTGCCCGTCAACCCGAACAAGCCGGCGCTATCCAGGGTGCCATGTTCATCCTTGCTGGCCTTGTGGAAGGGGCTGGAATTATTGCTTTGGTTCTCTGCCTGGCACTCATTTTCCTGTGATTTGATGACTTCGGACATCCAGTTACAAAACAGGGGAATTCATGCGTTCCGCTGACTTTTTACGAACTTTGGTGCTGATAGCGCTTGCCCTATGCGTGTTGTTTGTTCTCTCCGCTCCCGTGTTGGCGGCTGAAGGAGGCCATGGGGGTGAGCACGGGGATGAAAAAGGCAAGGGGGGGCTGAGTTTTACCAGTATCCATCGTTATGACCTTAGTATTTACACACTACTAGTCTTCATCATCTTACTGGTTGTTCTCTCCAAGTATGCCTGGCCCCACATCAAGGAAGGGCTGGAGAAACGCGAAGCAACAATCAGAGGTGCTCAGGAAGAAGCCAAGCAGGACCGGATTGCCGCGGAAGCCCAGTTGACTGAGGCCAGGCGCAGACTGGATGAAGCAGCAGGTCAAGCCAAGGCCATCGTCGATGAGGCTCGCAAGGCGGCCGATGCCTTGAAAGCGAGCGAAAAGGAAGTGGGCATCAAGGAGGCTGAGGCACGCAAGCAGCAGGCCGAGCGTGAAATTGCTGCATCCCGGGATGCCCTCCTCAAGGACCTTTACGAGAAAGCTGTCCAGCTTGCAGTATTGATGTCCGAAAAGGCTCTCCGCAGGGAAGTATCGCCCGCGGATCACAGTCGCTTTCTCGATGAATCGATTGCGGAACTGAAATCTGCAGCAAATAAAGCCTAATGGAAGTGGGAAGAGGGTTGTGGGAAGTTGGGAGCGAGAATCACCAACGGTCAACCACCACCAACGACCGATCACCAACCACCAACCACCAACTCCAGCCATGAAAGCCACACACGACACCGTTCTTGAAGCTGGCTCGGTTAAGGCCCGGCTGGCGAAGGTGTACGCTGAGGCCCTACTGGCTGCAGCGCAGCGACAGAATGCGGTCGATGCAACTGGCGAGGAATTGTCCCATTTCGTGAGTGATGTACTTGATGCCGCCCCTGAGATTGAATCGTTTCTTGCCAGTCCGGTGATTGGAAAAAAAGCCAAAAGCACCACCCTCGATAATGCTTTGCCCGGTCGAGTTTCGGACATTTTGCGGGGACTGTTCACCGTGCTGACGCGAAACGGCCGCCTCAATCTTCTCCGGGGAATTGCCGCGGTTTATCGACAACTACTCGATGCTCGAGCCGGTCGAGTACCGGTGAAAATTACCTCGGCGGTGGAGCTCTCCGATTCGCAACGATCGGCCCTTGCCAGCACTCTGAGCGAAATATTGAAACAGCAGCCTGTTCTCAAGGTGAAGGTAGACCCGGATTTGCTCGGTGGCCTGGTGGTTCAAGTTGGCGACCGGGTGATCGATACCTCAATCCGAACTCGGTTGTTGACGCTCCGAACTCGTTTGCTCGAAACACCAAAGTGACTTGAAGGAAGAGCAGCCATGGCAGCAAGCAAATTCAGCGCTGGCGAGATCATCAGCGTTTTAACTAAGCAGATCACCGAGTTCGATCGCAAGGTCGAATCTCGCGAAGTCGGCCAGGTCCTCGAAGTGGGCGATGGTATCGCCCGGTGCTACGGCTTGTCCGGCGTCATGGCGGGCGAGCTTGTCGATTTCCCCGAAGCGGACGTTAAAGGCCTGGCCTTCAACCTCGAAGAATCGTCGGTCTCCATCATCATCCTCGGCGATTACCTGAAAGTTCGTGAGGGCATGGAAGTCCGTACCACCGGCGCGTTGCTTTCCGTGCCGGTTGGCGAGGCGATGATCGGTCGTGTGGTCGATCCGCTCGGCAACCCGCTCGATGGCAAAGGGCCGATCATCACCTCCAAGCGTCGATTGGTCGAAAGCACAGCGCCTGGCATCGTGGAACGCCAACCTGTGAAGCAGCCGCTGCAGACGGGGATCAAGGCGATCGATTCGATGACCCCGATCGGCCGCGGTCAGCGCGAGCTGATCATCGGCGACCGCAAGACCGGCAAGACCGCGATCGCGGTCGATACGATCCTGAACCAGAAAGAAGAGAGCGTCATCTGCGTTTATGTGGCCTGTGGGCAGATGGAAGCCAAGGTGGCCGGAGTAGTTGAGATCTTGCGAATGAATGGGGCGATGGATTACACGATCGTGGTGGTAGCTTCCGCGGCAGATGCCGCGCCGTTACAGTACATCGCCCCATATGCCGGGGCCGCGATGGCTGAATACTTCATGTATGAGGAGGGGCGCGACACGCTTTGCGTTTACGATGACCTTTCCAAGCAAGCCGCTGCTTATCGCCAGCTTTCTCTTCTCGTCCGCCGGCCTCCTGGCCGTGAAGCCTATCCTGGCGACGTTTTCTACTGCCACTCGCGATTGCTGGAGCGCTCCGCCAAGCTGGCCGAGCGGTGGGTGATCGTTCCTGGGGAAGCAGATAACTCCCAGGTTGGAGCCGATTGGGGAGTCAACAACGAGGCGGGTGGAAAGCGCGGACCCGGAGAACACGGAAAAGTATACATAGGGCCCATCGGTAAGGAAAAGGCCGAACACGACCTGACGAGTTTCCCAGGCTGCAAGATCGCCAAGGTGATTGGAACGGGTGGATCGCTAACGGCTTTGCCGATCATCGAAACGCTCGAAGGCGAGGTTTCGGCTTATATCCCAACAAACGTGATTTCGATTACCGATGGACAGATTTACCTGCAACCCGATCTCAAAAACGCCGGTGTGTTGCCGGCCGTGGATGTCGGTATCTCGGTGTCGCGGGTCGGAGGCAATGCCCAGATCAAGGCCATGAAAGATAAGCGGGTCGCAGGCGGTTTGAAGTTGACTCTCGCTCAGTTCCGCGAACTGGAGGCTTTTGCTCAACTTGGAACCGAACTCGATCCCGCCACCCAGCGTCAACTCGACCGCGGCCAACGGATGGTCGAGATCCTCAAGCAGGGTCAGTACAAGCCGATGAACGTGATCGATCAGGTCATGATCATTTACGCAGGAAACAGCGATGCAATGGACAAGGTCGATCGCCGCAAGGTGAAGGCCTGGGAGGATCAGTTCCTCAAGTTCATGAAAGAACAAAAGCCTGCCGTTCGTGATCTCTTAGGCAAGGAAAAAGCAATCACCGATGAAGTCGCCAAGCAACTGGATGCCGCGATCAAGGAATTTCAGACACAGTTTAAGGCATGACGTTTTCTCTTATCTGTTTTAGGCGAGCCGGGAGCGTGAGCGACCGGAGGGCATGACGAGAGAATGAGCAACCCTTAACTAGTGAGAAGCTGAGTTCTTATGGCCAACCTGCGTGCCCTCGTGAAACGCCGCAAGGCGGTGCGGAATATCCGGAAGATCACCCGGACGATGGAGCTTATTGCAACCGCCAGGTTCAAGAAAGCTCTAGACCGCGCCACCGAAGCTGATGCCTATACGCGCAAGATCGCCGAACTGGCTGCCGACCTGAGCAAGAACGCCGGCGAGGTAAGCCATCCACTTCTGGTCACACGACCGGTGAAGAAGTCGCTGTTACTGGTGATTACAGCCAATCGTGGGCTCTGCGGCGGTTACAACGGCAGCATCATCCGCGAGGCAATGGTGGCAGTTCGGTCTTACAAGGAAAGAAACATTCCGTTCGAGCTGGAGGTTTCCGGCCGCCGCGGGATTGGGTTTTTCCGCTTCCAGGGGATCGCGAGGTCAAAAGAGTACACGCAGTTCGAAGATAAGCCGGCTTTCAGTGAAGTGGATACGCTCGCTTCACGCTACATCGATCTTTACATCTCGGGTCAGATCGATGAGGTGAAAGTCGCTTACATGAAGTTCATCAATGCGGCCCGTCAGCAAGTAGCTCTGGAAACATTGTTACCGCTCTCTTCGATGGCAGTTGAGACCAGAAAACCGGGAACAGCCAGTGCCGCGGGGTCTGCAAAGGTCGATTACGAATTCCAGCCCGATGCCGGAGAGATACTGGCGGAACTCGTGCCCGCAGCGCTCAAGGTTCGGCTGTTCAAATGTTTCCTCGATGCCGCGGTGAGCGAACAAATCGCCCGGCGAGTCGCCATGAAATCGGCGACCGAAAATGCCGGCGACTTGATTAAGGAAATCACGCGACTCTACAATCGCACGCGACAGGCGAACATCACCAAGGAGATCAGCGAGTTGATTGGAGGATCGGAAGCACTCAAGTGAGTGTTCAGTGTTCAGTGTTCAGTTTTCAGTGTTCAGACAAAACATGTTCTGCCTTTGCCTGAATACTGAACAGTTAGAGCTTCTCCAATGGACGACACTAGTATGGCAACCGCCACCAAGCCATGGCGACGCAAGCTGAGCTTCGCAACACTCGACGATGTCGTGCGGGACACCGAGAACCTGCAAGGTCAAGGTTACGAGAAAGTCGGGAACTGGGATCTGGCTCAGGTTTGCCTGCACCTGGCGGACTGGATGGGGTTTCCACTGGATGGTTTCCCGAAGCCACCGCTTCCGATTCGATTCATGCTTTGGGGATTGCGGAACACGATTGGCAAGAAAATGTTTCACAAGTATTTGGCTGAAGGGATGCCGGCTGGAAAGCCAACGATGCCTCAGACTTTGCATCAACCGGGAACAGATTCCACGAAAGCGATTGCGAAGTTGAAAGAAGCGGCCGAGCGATTCAAGGCATACACAGGTCCGATTCATCCATCGCCATTATTTGGGGCGATGGACAAGGATGAAGCGACTCGATTGCAGTTGGTGCATTGTGCATTGCATTTGAGTTTTTTGATTCCGAAGACGTAGGTGAGAGTTCTGCAGTGATTGTTTGTTCAGTAATAATCTGAGGCTTGATTGACGTCAAAGCATAGCAAGGAATTCGGATTTATACTTCGAAGGAGTTATCTATCAAAGCCCAGGATTGCGAGTCTTCGAGTTACCCTGGGTAACGAACAAAAAAAACATCTTTGCACGTCGTTGCCGCGATGCCGATTAATCGGCATCGCGGCAACGATGTGCGGGGGAATTTCGGTGAACAACTTTCCCAGGGTACGCTCGCAAAGCCTCGCGAACCCTGGGCTTTGATACATAACTCCTTCGGAGTAAAGAAAAAACAGGTTTGTGGGATTACCGTTAATCGGATACATAAGTTTGTCGTCACACGAGGAGCAATTGATGGTTTCCGCGATTCACAAGACCGGCTCGATTGTCCAGATCATCGGCTCCACGTTCGATGTGGAGTTCGATGAGGGACATCTGCCTGAGATTTACAACGCACTCAAGATCTCCGGCAAAGGACCAAGTGGTCAGGATATCAACCTCACCGGCGAGATCCAGCAACACCTGGGTGGCAGCCGAGTCCGTTGCGTTGCGCTCGGCAGCACCGACGGCCTTGTGCGCGGCATGACCGCGACGGACACCGGAGGACCGGTCACCGTTCCCGTGGGGTTGGAAACTCTGGGCCGGGTCTTCAACCTCCTCGGTGAGCCGATCGATGCCCGCGGTCCGGTCCATACAAAGGAACACCGCGGTATCCATCGCGAGCCACCCAAGTTCTCCGAGTTGTCGTCGAAGGCCGAGGTGCTGGTCACGGGTATCAAGGTTATCGACTTGCTCACGCCACTGGTTCGAGGCGGTAAGGCTGGGCTGTTCGGTGGGGCTGGCCTCGGTAAGACCGTGATTCTCACCGAGCTGATTACGCGTATTGCCAAGGTTTATAAAGGCTATTCTGTTTTCGCTGGAGTCGGTGAGCGGACCCGTGAGGGGAACGACCTTTGGCTCGAAATGCAGGAGACCAAGACCGGTGCTGATAAAGATGCCAAGAGCGTGCTGGAGAGCACCGCGATGGTATTCGGACAGATGAACGAGCCACCGGGTGCGCGTCTTCGGGTTGCCCTCTCGGCTCTCACCATGGCCGAGTGGTTCCGGGACAGCACAGGAACGGAAACACTCCTCTTCGTGGATAACATCTTTCGATTCTCGCAGGCAGGCTCGGAGGTCTCTGCACTTCTCGGCCGTATGCCGAGCGCGGTCGGTTATCAGCCCACTCTGGCAACCGAGATGGGTGAATTGCAGGAGCGTATTACATCGACGACTAAAGGTGCTATCACTTCGGTACAGGCCGTTTACGTTCCGGCTGACGACCCGACCGATCCGGCACCCGCGAACACGTTCCAGCACCTCGATGCCTTCATCTATCTGGAGCGAAGCATCTCGGAAAAGGGGATTTACCCCGCCATCGACCCACTGAACTCGAATAGCCGGCTTTTGGATCCGCAGTTTGTGGGAGATCGCCACTTCCAGGTGGCCGACCGCGTAAAGCGAATTCTTCAGCGCTATCGCGACCTCCAGGACATCATTGCCATTCTGGGAGTCGATGAACTGGCCGAGGACGACAAGAAAGTGGTCGCCCGAGCGCGGCGTATCGAGCGGTTCCTGTCCCAACCGTTCTTCGTGGCCGAACCATTTACCGGCAAGAGCGGCAACTTCACCACGCTCGAAGATACCATCCGGAGCTTTGAGGAGTTGTGCGACGGCAAATGGGATCACCTGCCGGAAAGCTCATTCATGTACGTTGGCAAGGTCGATGAAGCAGCCGAAGTGGCCGAAGCCGCCGCGAAGAAGGCGGCTGGGAAGTGATTAGGTGGTTAATTGTTAATTGTTAATTGTTAATTGTTGATGGTTGATGGTACTGATCAGAATTCGACAACTAACAATCTCCAATTAACAATTAACGATCTTCAATTAACAATTAACAACTAACTATTAACTAAAGACATGTCCGACACCACCGTCCCGGAGCCGACCTTGCAATCGGCAGTAGAGCATACCTTGATGCCAAGTATCGTCACCGAAATGCAGGATGAGCTCAAGGGCTCAGTTCGCTGTGTCGTCGTGACGCCCGAGAAAGCCTGGCTCGACAAGACCGCCGAAATGGTGATTGTTCCACTTTTCGATGGTGAACTCGGAGTTTTGCCGGGTCGAGCTCCCTTGATTGGCCGGCTGGGTGCGGGCGAGTTGCGGATCAAGAAAGGCGATGTTGTCGAACGACTCTTTGTTGAAGCCGGGTTCGTGCAAGTCCGTTCGAACGTGGTAACGATATTGACTGAAAAAGCGATGAAGGCCACCGATGTCACGACAACCGCCGCGGAGCAGGCTCGAAACGAGGCTGAAGCTTTACCGACCGGCAACGCGGTTGAGCGTGCGAACAAGGCCAAGGCTCGCGATCGTGCCTTGGGAATGAAAAAAGTCGCAGCGAAGAATAGCTGATCAATTCAAAAAAAGCCGGAGCTACTTGCTACGGCCTCTTTCTTTACTGTAGGCTAAATAACAAGTTTGCGCACACGTCCGGGGGTCCGGGATGCTTCGGCTCGTTTCCATTCTCGGTTTCTCCGCGTTTGCCGCATTGGCAATTGCAGAACCCATGCCGCAACCGAAAACGGCCGAGATCCAGCAACTGATCGAAAAGCTGGGGAGCGAGGACTTTTCGGAACGCGAGGATGCCACCAGCAAGTTGGAGCAAATTGGTGCACCGGCAATTGATGCTCTCCGAAAAGCATGCACAGCCGAGAATCCGGAAACGGTGCGCCGGGCGCGGGAAGTCCTCCGCAAGGTGGAGCAAAAGCTCGCGAACGAGAAAACTCTGACTCCGACATTGGTCGAACTCGATGAAAGGGACACACCTCTGGACAGCGTGCTTGCCGTTCTTTCCAAGCAGGGGGCATGCGACGTAGTGCTTGGTGGTTTGAAGCCGGAGGAGCTGGCAAAACTGAAAGTTACTGTTTCGACAAGCGGGAAAGTGCCTTTCTGGAATGCTGTTCTCAAGGTATGTGAGGCTGCCGATCTCCAGGTCGCGGTGGTTGGCGGGTTCATGGCCCCAGGTGCCACGCCGTATATGAAGTCCTCCAGGGCGAACGTAAGATTCGCAAGGGTTCTCAACAAGGCGATTGTGCTGGAAGCTCGCGACCCGAAAACTCCCCGGCGTCCTGCCGCGGTTTATGGAGCGGTTCTCGTGGAATCGTTGCCGTTTCCCAAGAATACCTCATTCGGCGCGTCTTCGACCGCATTGCTCCAGGCCTGGCCCGAACCGCGGCTCCAGTGGGAAACCACGACCACGGTTAAAGTCGCCAAAGCCACGGATGCAAAAGGAACGCGGCTGGCCACGGAGTACCTTCCTCCAAAAAGCAGCGACCCTCAGCCAGGCAGCAAGGAAGGCATCACACTCATTCGCAATGCCAATGGCACCGTGACGATTGTCCGGGACCTCAGCCCAGGCATTCAGCCTGCCGGTCTCTTCACTCCGAATACTCATCAAGCCGTCGTTCAGTTCAAGCACGCCGACAAGCCGTCTGAAATGGTGAATCAGTTGGATCTTTCTTTCTATGCGACAGTGCAAACCGGAATTGAGCCAATTTCACGAGCGTGGGGGCTGCTGGAGAACCAAAACTCGACTGGCGTGGGCGGAACCGATGTGGAAATGACCGCCCGCCATGAAAAGGATTCTAACGGCACGTTGGTTGCAAACGTGACTTTGAGCTACAATTCGAAGTCCGTTCACCCTGTCGGTGTCTTCGATGAGTTGCCGGGCGTTAAAGGTACCGCTAATCTTGGCTCTGGAAATCACACGGTGCATGGAATCCTGGTGACCGATAAAGATGGGAAGCCCTTTGGGCTCGGTTTAAGGAGCGGATCGAACCAACTCGATCAAAACGGAAGACGCATTACGGTGAAAATGACTCTGGAACTGGTGCACGACCAGAACGCGAATAACCCACCTGCTGCGATTACCCTCTGGGGCACCCATGCCCGACAAGTCGAAATTCCCATCACGCTCAAGGATGTTCCTCTGACGGTAGGGAAATAGAATCTGAACTATGCCCACCTGGTTCATTGCATTCTGCACTCATCCGATCACCCTGCTCATGGTCGGTGGCGGCGTTGGGACAAACGCACGTTACTGGTTGGGAAAACTGGTCAGGCAGATCCAGGGCCTGGATGTGTTATTCCCCTGGGCCACCTTCTTCATCAACGTCTCTGGTTCGTTAATACTTGGCTTGCTCGCCGCGACCTATCTTTATCAGAAGGATATTCATAATCAAAGTCCCACGCGCGATCTCTGGTTTCTCCTCCTGGGAACCGGTTTCTGTGGAGGTTTTACCACCTTTTCGACATTCAGTCTTGAGACATACGAGTTGATAGGTGAAGGGAAAACCTGGATCGCCCTCTTGTATGTAATCGGATCTGTGGGAGGCGGTCTGCTAGGCGTATGGCTTGCCGTAAGGTGGTGGTCAGGCTCTTGAAGAGAGGAGACAGGAAGCAGGAGACAGGAAACAGGAAACAAACTGCAATTCAATGAGTTTGTTGATGAAAGTACATTGGTGGTTCATTTGTGTTTTGCTCACCCTCATGAGTATCACGACATGTTGTGGAGGCACATTCGTGCCCGGGATTCCTTGGGAGGGAATTTGGCCGGCACTTGCTTGGTCTGCCATATTTGTCTTAGGCGCGATTTATGCCGCGAGCAAAGCGCTGAATACCAGGAAGGTGAAAGATCCATTTTGAATAACGGTGCTGGCTCTGTTCCTGATACCTGTCTATTGATTCATGTCTCCTGATTCCTGTCTCCTGTCCCCTCTCATCCCACCGTCAGTTTCATTTGCACGGTGCCAATCTGGACTATGTCGCCTGGTTTGAGTTGTCGCTGCTGACCGGGATGCACGCAGGTGCCGTTCACCCAGGTTTTATTGAGGCTGTTCAAATCCTCGATGACGATGATGCCGTTGCTGAATGTGACTGTAGCGTGTTGTCGCGAGCACCAGATTTGCTCCACCGATTCCTGACTCAACAGGTCGATATCCACGGGCTTATCGGCAAACCTGCCGATTATGTTCTTACCTTCGTAAATTGGGTATTCCACTCCGATCTTGAGTCCTCGGAGCACCACCAGTTTCGGAGGAATCGTGACCGGAACTGGTGTGGCAGATTGATCTCCCGATGCGGTGTTCGGAGCTGTCACCGGTGCAGGGGAGTCAATGGCGGCTTCGTTCATCGTACTTTCGCTCAAACCGGGGCGACTCTGTA
>Ga0207031_10269_pt1 | contig 11737 bp, 9 predicted proteins | sample Alteio_BWMinCont_37_FD_153278 | JGI IMG/M metagenome (GOLD analysis project Ga0207031, IMG submission 153278) | Enriched cells from forest soil in Barre Woods Harvard Forest LTER site, Petersham, Massachusetts, United States -... | ecosystem: Environmental > Terrestrial > Soil > Temperate forest >... | reverse complement strand
GCGCATGGCGGTCAATGAAGGGCTCACCGGCCTGGTGGCCGAACTGGTGCGGCCGGTTTCCGTGGAACAGGTGAAGAACCATCCCCGGTTCAAGTATTTCCGTGACGCCGGCGAGGATGCTTACCAATCGTTCCTGGGAGTTCCTTTAATCGAGCGGGGCGTGCTGCAGGGTGTTTTGGTGGTGCAGACGATCGAAGCCCGCGTTTTCAGCGAGGATGAAATCCGGATGCTGACCGAGGCTGCCACCCAGGTCGCTCCGGTAGTGAGCGAAGCTCGTACGCTCGATCGTTTCATTGCTCCGCTGCAGGAGCGGTTGTGGGCCCTGGCGCGTAATTTGTGGTGGAGTTGGGACCACAACTCCTCCAGCCTGTTTCTCGATCTGGATCCGGCGCGGTGGAACGAACTCAACCACAATCCCATCGCGCTGCTTGGGGAAATGCCTCTGGCCAAACTGGAAACTCGCGCCGCAGAGCTCATGCTGCACAGCCGAGTGAATTACGCGTATCGCCGCATGCTGGAGTATCTGGAAGCCGATCGAACCTGGGGTACGAGGCACGCCGGCGTGCTGCGGCCTCACCCGGTGGCCTATTTCTCGGCGGAGTTTGGTCTGCATGAGTCGCTGCCGGTTTATTCCGGCGGCTTGGGCGTGCTGGCGGGGGATCACATCAAGAGCGCGTCGGACCTCGACATTCCTCTGGTGGGCATTGGCTTGTTCTATGGTCAGGGCTATTTCCGGCAGAGGCTCGATGTGGGCGGATGGCAGCGGGAAGAATATTTGAAGACCAACGTCAATCAAATGCCGATGGAAGTTGCGATCGGGAAGGACGGGCGACCGATTGTTGTGGAAATCGAGACGCGCAGCGGGAAGATTCGGGCGAAAGTTTGGCGCGTGGACGTTGGACGCCGCGACCTGCTGCTTCTGGATTCCGATGTGGAAGGAAATGCTCCCGAGGACCGCGAACTGACGTCGCGCCTGTACGGCGGAGATCTTCGTATTCGGATTCGTCAGGAGTTGCTGCTGGGTGTGGGCGGACTGCGCGCTCTCAAAGCGCTGGGGATTTCTCCCGGTGTTCTTCACTTGAATGAAGGGCACAGCGCGTTTGCTGTGCTGGAAGCGATTCGTATGCGGATGCAGGAAGAAGGCTTGGCGTTTGACGCGGCGGTTCCGCGCGTCTCGCGGGAAGTGGTGTTCACTACACACACTCCTGTGCCTGCCGGGCACGACCGTTTCGATGCGGGTCTGGTTGAGGAGCACATTGGACCGCTCCGCGAGGCTCTGGGGCTCTCCAAGGAGAGTCTGATGGGGCTGGGGCGCGAAAATGCCAACAATTCGGACGAACTATTTTGTATGACAGTGCTGGCGCTGCGGCTCTCACGGCGCGCTAATGCGGTTTCGGCACTGCATGCCGAAGTGTCGCGCGCCATGTGGACCGGGCTGTTCCGCGACAAACTGGAGGACGACGTTCCCATTGGGCACATCACCAACGGAGTGCACGTTCCCACGTGGCTGGCGCCGCAAATGTTCCGCCTTTATGATCGCCACTTGGGTACGGACTGGCACCAGAGGAGCAGCGAAGCCAAAATCTGGCTGGGCATTGAGGATGTGGACGACGGTGAGCTGTGGGAGACGCACCTCAATCTGAAGTCGCAGCTCATCGAGTTTGTGCGCCGGCGCGCAGTGGCGCAAGCGGAACATCGCGGAGAATCACGGGAAACCTTGCAGCGCCTGGAGCGCGTTCTCAGCCCGGATGCGCTCACCATCGGATTCGCCCGCCGGTTTGCGACTTATAAGCGGGCCAATCTGATCCTGACCGACATTGAGCGGCTGGCTTCGATGGTGAATGACCCGAACCGCCCGGTGCAGTTCGTGTTTGCCGGCAAGGCTCATCCGCTCGACGAACCCGGCAAGCGAGTGTTGCAGCAGATTGCGGAGTTGATGCGGGATTCCAAGTTCCGCGACAAGTTCGTGTTTGTGGAGGACTATGACATCAACGTCGGACGCCATTTTGTGCAGGGCGTCGATGTGTGGCTCAACAATCCGCGCCGGCCTCTGGAGGCCTCAGGCACGAGCGGTCAGAAAGTGGTGCTGAACGGTGGCCTGAATCTCTCCGTTCTCGACGGCTGGTGGGCGGAAGCCTACGACGGCATGAATGGCTTTGCGATTGGAACCGGCAGAACTCATTCAAACATGAGCGTCCACGATACTCGCGATGGCGAAGACTTGATGCGAACGCTGCGCGAAGAAGTGATTCCGCTGTATTACCAGCGCGATCGCGATGGGCTTCCGCGAGGCTGGATCAAGCGCATGAAGCGGACCATCCGCACCCTCGGCTGGCGCTTCAACGCGGATCGCATGGTGATGGATTACACCTTGAAGTGCTACGTTCCGGCAGCGGGGGGGACATCCAGCGACATGAGGGCCAGTTCGTAAGGCTTTGCGCGAAAGCGTCGGTCAAGGCGAACGCGCTGCGACTTCGGGATGCAACTTGAACCGTGTAGTCAAGACCATGCAGCGAAGAAGATTCGTCAAAGTCGCAGCCATGGCCGGCGGCGCGGTCGCCGTTCCAGCCGCGTGGTGGTTCAGCCCACGGTTGGCCGCGGCAGAAGCGACTGACGCCAGCCCCGTCGTATTCAATCAACTCGGATACCTTCCCAACGCAGCGAAGTTTGCAACCCTGCGTGGTCCTTCAGCGACGTTCACGGTGCGTGCCGTGGGCAGTGGCGCCGTTGTTCTGCAAGGCAAGCCCGGCCCAGTTCGCGACGACGCGGCCTCGGGCGATCGAGTTCAAATTTCTGATTTCTCGGCGGTGCGCCAGCCTGGCACCTACGTTCTCGAAACCGACGCGAGAAAGAGCGCGCCTTTTGAAATCGGCAACGATGTTTACCGCCACGCCCTGTGGCTCACCATGCGCGGATATTACGGCCAGCGATGCGGCTGCATCGTAGATCTAGGAAGCGGCTATTCGCATCCAGCGTGTCACCTCACAGCCGAGTTTCACCAGTCATCCGGGAAGAGTGGCCCCTACAAGAACCGTGGCGGATGGCACGATGCCGGCGACTACGGCCGCTACATCGTGAATTCTGGAATATCGACTGGAACTCTGCTGTGGACGTGGGAAATGTTCAACGGCGCAGTGCGCAATCTGGATCTGAAGATTCCTGAATCTGGCGGAAAACTTCCAGACTTTCTCGCCGAGATTCGCTGGAATCTGGATTGGATGCTCAGTTTGCAGGACGCCGATGGCGGGGTATGGCACAAGCAGACGAGCGAGAATTTTTGCAGTTTCATCTTGCCCCAGGACGATCACTTGACCAGCTATGTGATTGGCACCGGATCGGCGCCCTACAAGAGCACGTGCGCGACTGCGGACTTCGCGGCGGTCGCGGCGATCGCCGCCAGCTGCTATGGACCGTTCGACGACGCTTACGCCAAGAACTGCATGGACGCGGCGAAACGGGCGTACGGCTGGGCGAGCAAACATCCGGACGTGACCTTCCGAAATCCCGGCGGCATTCGCACCGGCGAATATGGAGACGGCGACTGCCGCGATGAGATGCTCTGGGCCGCCGCAGAACTGTGGCGCACCACCGGCGAAGAACAATATCGCCAGGCATTCGAAAGCGGCGTCGCATATCTGCGGACCGGCAACGTGCTTCGCGTTAAAACGCCGGGATGGAATGACCTGTCGGCGTTTGCGCTCTGGACCTACGCAATGGCTGACAGGAAAGGTGGCTCAAGCGAGTTGTTGGCGCAGATTCGCGAATCGAGCATACGCGAGGCAGAGCGGCTGGTTCAGAACAGCCGGGAGAACGGCTACGGCAACACGCTGTCGCTCGCAGACTATGTTTGGGGCTCGAATGGAGTGGCGGGTAATCAATCCCTGCAGTTGATCGTCACCGATCGCTTGCAGAAAGGTGACGAATTCCGGCAAGCCGCCGCCGAAAACCTGCACTACCTGATCGGACGCAATTGCTGGGACTTGTCCTGGGTCACGCAGCTAGGGACGAGAGCGTTTCAACATCCCCATCATCGGCCAAGCGCAGCTGACAACATTGACGCTCCCTGGCCCGGGCTGCTTTCCGGCGGTCCCAATGCCCATCCCGCGGACCGGGTCGGCTGGCTGCTGCCAAAGCGCGCGCCCATGCAGATGTACAAGGACGACCAGGCGGCATATTCCATGAACGAAATCGCGATTAACTGGAATGCTCCTCTAGTTTTCGTGCTGGCGGCCTTGAATTCGTAGTGAGGAGCGGAGTCTCAAGCCCGAAGATCCAGCTGATAAGCTCACTTCCTTTGCGACGTTGTCTGCGCTTGACCGAGCGAGATCGTCTGCTCTTCCAGCCCGCGGTCGCGAAAGCGGAACTCTCGTATTTCTTCCGGACTCTCCGACTCCGTCCAGAAGGCTTCGACTGGGCCGAATACAGTCCGCAACTCCGCGGTAACGCAGGTCGGCAAATAAACTCGCAATACGCGCGGATCGTAGTACCGGAAAACCAGACGATTGCCGCTGGAATCCCGTACTACCAGGAACTCCCTCAGATGCCGCCGGAGGTTCTTGAGAGAGGTACCGCTTCGGAGAAAAACTCCCCAGCTGTTACCCCAGGCTTGGCGGATCAGGCGATGGGTGTCGCGATAGTCAGGCTCAAGCTGCACCAGATAGGGCGCTGCCATTTCCAGTTCGGGGGTCAGCGATCCGCTATACAGGCACGAGTATTCGAGGTGGCATTCCAGAAGCATGCGGAATACTTCGACCGTGCGGGCGCCGTCGACGATCATCCAAATGTCGCGACTGGGGCAGTCGTGCCACAGGATCTCTTCAATCCGAGCTAGCTGTTGATCCGTCATACTCAGTTAAATCTAAAATACTCAGCGAAAGTTAAGTTGCTGCCTTCTGGCTCTTCTGACATTCCTGGCAAAACGGGGTTCCTGAGGCCGCCGCGGCAGCCAGAGCGGCCGCCTGCGCGGAAGGGTTGCCCTTGGGGGAAAAGGTTGGCGCATCGGCCACTGGGGGTGGAGGCGCCGTGTCACGGGATTGCCGCTCCGACAGCGGAAAGGCCACAGATTGGTCGGATGTCTCGGCGCCTCCAGCGGCGATGGTCTCCATCTCTTTGGCGTGAATGTGCAACCGATCGGAATTCAACAAGTCAGCGATCTGCTCAATCACGGCGTCGTCGGCCACTCGCGAAGGCGGCATCAAGAGTTGGTTCGATAGCAAGTCGCGCAGAACGCGCATTTGATAAGGGTCACCCTTGAACTGCTGGAGCCACAGTCGAGTCCCCAATCGGCCCGGCAGATCGTCCACCCGATCAGGTTCGGTGCAGATTAGCTCCTGGCAAAACCACCATTCGAATTGGGGCAGCGGAAGCAATGTCGGTCTCAATTCCAGGAAACGTGGCTACTTCTGGGGGGAAGGGCCCGGCACTCACTCAAGAAAACTAGCGTATTGTAGCGCATCATTCCATCAATATGGCGGTGGACTGTCAAGTCGATGTTGACCACACATCCTCATTACGTCAGCGGCAATCCAGAGGAGCCTCCAACTCTAGCCGTAAATACGTTCTAGGACAGGTGAAGTCCCGTTTCTACAGAAAACGAACACCGTCGCGTCCGCGGCTGATTTCCGGCGGACGATCTTAGAGTAATCACCGTGATCGGTGCGGGGTAGCCGATTCGCACCCTCAGTCGAAGGTCTACAATCGTGTTCGTTACTTCAAGGCGTTGCAGCAGAACAGTCTTTGGCGCTCGCCGCAGGTTTCACGGGAGGCTCGATGTCGCCCTTCGATAAGTCCACTCGCCGAGAGTTTTTGGCGATCACTTCCTCTGCAGCATTGGGTGCAGCCGTGCCCTTGGCCGGCGCTCAAGAGGACGCAGCGGTCTCAGATCCTCCTTCGGTTCCGGTTTCTGACGAGATTCCTTATTCATCGGAGGAGCTTTTCGACCGCGGCCCCCAGCGCACGTTCAGCGGAGAAACCGCCACTCAAGTCGCAATGCCGTTGGGAGGGATTGGAGCCGGTTGCATTTGTCTGAATGGCTACGGCGGGTTGCAGGATTTTTCTATCTGGAATCGTCCGTCGACAACCGCGCTACCCGAGCGCTACTCTTCGTCCCAGGCGGCTTTCGCAATCCTCCATATTAAGGGCGCATCTCCGGTCACGAAGTTGGTCGAGGGGCCGTTCCCCGTTCTCAAGATTTTCGATCAGGGGCTCCAGGGAGAAGGCTATTTTCGTGGCGGGTTCGAAGGCTTCCCGCGCTTTCAAAAGTGCGTCTTCCAGGGAGAGTATCCTTTCGGAGAAGCTACGATCAGCAATCCATCGTTTCCATTGCAGGTCTCACTCACTGCCTGGAATCCTTTTATCCCGCTCGATGACAAAAATTCGGGCATCCCCTGCGCCATCCTCGAGTACACGCTGCATAACACTTCGTCCCGAACCGTGGAATACGAATTCTCCTATCATCTTTCTCACTTGGCGCCCGGATGCGGTGAGGATCGATCGGCAAGCCGCAATACCGTGATTGCAGAGCGGGGCGTGTTTCTGCACAGCGTGGAAAAGCCCAATGCCGAAGCTTATGGCAGCGCCTGCCTGATCGCTATCGGCAACCAGCCGCGTATCAAGGGAATGTGGCTGCGCAGCCCCGGATGGGAGTTCGACTCTCTGTCTGCACTCTGGCGCGAAGTTTCCACGGGGACGTTTACTGCCAACGAGGGATCGAACGACATCGATACTAGGGGGCGCAATGGCGGCTCGATTCTGTTTGCGGGGGCACTGGCTCCAGGGTTATCTCGAACCTACCCGATCCTGATCGCGTGGCATTTTCCAAATTGCTATTTGCAAGTTGGCGGCGCTGCGCCTGCTGAGGCGCAAGGCGCTGACGGATGTCATTCCTTTCCTGAAGGGACGCCGCCGCGGTGGCGTCCCTACTACGCTTCGATTTGGAACGACGCCCGCGAAGTAGCTCTTTATGTCGATGAACATTACGCGTCATTACGAGCGCGGACGCTGGCATTTAAGGAAGCGCTGTTTTCCTCCACGCTGCCGGCGCATGTGCTGGATGCAGTCTCCGCAAACCTGGCCATCCTCAAGTCCCCCACCGTGCTGCGTCTGGAGAATGGTGACCTTTGGGGCTGGGAAGGTTGCTTTCCCGACGCTGGGTGCTGCCATGGTTCGTGTACGCACGTGTGGAACTATGCCCAGGCGTTTCCTCACCTTTACCCGCAACTGGAGCGGACTCTACGCGAACTGGAGTTGGGCCGCTCCATGGATGAAAACGGTCACGTCACTTTCCGCTCCGCACTTCCCGAGGGCCCGGTTAAGCACGACTTCCACGCTGCGTCGGATGGGCAGCTGGGCGGAATCATGAAAGTGTTTCGCGATTGGCAAATTTCCGGAGACACGGACTGGCTCCGGAAGATGTATCCGCTGGCCAAACGCAGCCTCGACTACTGCATTCGCACGTGGGACCCGGATCACCAGGGAGGCCTGTTTGAGCCTCATCACAATACCTATGACATTGAGTTCTGGGGACCAGACGGCATGTGCACCAGCATTTACCTGGGCGCGCTCTCGGCACTAGCCGAGATGGCCAAAGCGATTGGTCAAACTGGGGATGCCACGTTTTACGACGATCTGGCCCATCGTTGTGCACGCTTCATGGAAGAGCAGCTGTTCAACGGCGAGTACTTTCAGCAGAAGGTGCAATACCTCGGACTGCGCAACACGTCGTTTGCGTCTATGGTGGCCCAGGTCGACGAACATAGCAGCGAAATGCAGAGGCTTCTGAAGCGCGAAGGCCCCAAGTATCAATATGGAAACGGATGCCTCTCGGATGGGGTGATTGGCGCGTGGATGGCCCGCATGTACGGAATCGAGACCCCGCTGGCCCGCGAGCATGTGCGCAAGACGCTGCAAGCAATCTTCCAGCACAATTTCAAGACTGACTTGAGCCAGCATGCCAATGCGCAACGTCCCGGATATGCCATGGGCCACGAGCCTGGCTTGCTGTTGTGCTCCTGGCCGCGGGGTGGCAAACCCACGTTGCCTTTTGTTTACTCCGACGAAGTCTGGACCGGCATTGAGTACCAAGTAGCCTCGCACCTCATCGCGGAGGGTTTCGTCCGGGAGGGGCTAACCATAGTTAAAGGCCTGCGCAGCCGCTACGACGGGCGGAGTCGTAATCCGTGGAACGAATATGAGTGCGGCAACTATTACGCTCGTGCCATGGCCAGCTATGCATTGCTGGGTGCGCTGGCCGGGTTCCGTTATTCCGCTGTCGAGCGGACACTCTGGTTTAGTCCGCAGCTCAGTCTTCGGCCGTTCAAAACATTTTTCTCCACCGCTTCGGGATTTGGGACTATCGAACTCGAGAAGCGATCGGTGCACGTTCAATTGCTGGAAGGAGCGCTTCCGTTAGAGAAGCTAGTGCTCACCGATGGGGCGCAAACCCGGACCTTCGAGTGGAATACCACATTCAAGCCCGGCGTTCCCGCGATCAAGAATCTCGGTAGTGGTGCAGTTTGAAATCCGGTACTGGGTCAGTTTCAATTTCCACAGGGGTGACGTATGATTAGCCCCCGCAAGCCGCCGATCTCTCTCCCCGCGCCAAAACCTAGGCGGTTGCCATCGGTTAAATGCATGACGATCACGGTAGGATTCATTTGTTCCAATGGCATCGTGTTAGGCGCTGACAGCCAAGAGAGTTTCGAGGGAAGCACCCTGAAACGCTCCGTTTCAAAGTTAACCGCCTTCCCTCCGTTAGAAAGCGTTTCTGATGAAGGCCCAGACCGCCGGGCAGTTTTCACTGGCTCTGGCGATTCGCAACTCATCGACAAACTCATTGAAGAAATGTCGATAGAGGTGGCTTCAGCTGGGCCCTCTATCGAGGAAATGGCAGCCGCAATCGAGAAGCGAACAAAGCAAATATACCGCGAATATCGCAATTGTTATCACGCTGGCTACATGCCGTCAGCGGAGATTACATACGGTTTGTGGTGTGGCAACAGGTGTGCATTATTTTTCGCGCAAGGTCCGATTGTGAAAGAGATCGGAACTCTATTTCATCCCAAGGTCAAAAAGGGTCTCAAGCCCCTGCCACCCTTCCGCATCGGGTACAAAGCATCTGGAATGGGAAATGAAATCACTGACTACATCAATACCAGAGTCGGTATGCCCGCGATGAATGTGAGCGATGGCATTGTGTTAGCCCTGTACATGCTTGAACAGGCGGTGGCGCATGCTAGCGGTTGTGGTGGCGATATTCGCATAATATGGCTGGCGGAAGATGGTACGGCTGGCATGGTAGATACTGGGGCTTACACGTCTGCTCTTTTAAAGGGATTGGATAGAGAATTAAGTCGGCTTCTTTTTTCGACAGCCAACTCCACGTATCCGAATTCTAAAGTGGAACGCGAATGGGACAATGCTAAGAAGATTCTTCTCCGGTTGCGAGAAGAATACAAAAATGGCGTCGAAAAGACTCAGAAAGACAAAGAACTGCTTTCAAACTTGCTGCAAGATTGGTTGGACGATCCCGAAGCTGCCCGCCAAAAATACCTCAAGAAATCTAGCGGCTGAGTGCTTTTGTAACCAATTCAGACTCGATCTTCGACGCTCTGACGGTGGGCTTCGGAAGCAGCGCGCATAACTCTTCGACTGTCCAAACGTGATCGGTTAAACCAGCTTCCATTGCAGGAGTGCAGCGCAATGTCTGATGCACGCGGACGAAGTTGTAATGCATATAATGCAGCGCAACCATGTGACGATGATTATCCACTTTCTTGCTGTGACCATTCGTGAGCCGCGTAAAGCGGCGCATCTGCATTCTCATCGTTAAATTCTGGCGCTCTACAAAACTAGTGCTCACATGCTTAGGGTCAGGATCGCCGCTCACGACTTTCATATCGCAGCCAATGCACTTCGCCGGAGAATAGCGTCGCGTCTCTTCGTCTGACGGAGCGCCGTAAATCTTTTGCAGCATCGCATAGTCAATATCGGCTCCGAAGGCGTTTTCTATTGCGTCCAAGTAGGCGCGATGTCCGTCAGTCGTGATCTGCACGCGATTCTTGATTCGACTGGCGCAATCTTCCATAAACTCGCCCGCCCATCCGCCGTCACGACCGCCGACCAAATAGGACATGACCAGCTTTGTATCCGCGTCGATTCCTACCCAAGTCCAAACATCGCCCCAGCCCTCTTGTTTCTTTGCTGCGCTAACGTTCTTCGCTTTCGCTCCCACGAATGACCAGATTTCATCACACTGCAAGCGGCGCACCTTGAGGCCGCGCACATTACGATTATGGTAGGCGGCGCACGCGCAACCGAGATCGGCCAGCAGTTTAACGACTGTATTCTTCGCCGCTCCGGTCATACGGACTGTGGCGCGAATCGAACATCCCTCAAGTAGGCAATTAACCACTCTGGCGCGGGTCTCAGGATCAATACGATTCATACTGACTCTTATACTATAGCCGCTTTAGGATGTCAATAGCTAAAATGACCAGTTCGGGCTCGAATAGTCGCTACTCAATGTCTGCAACTTTCCCTTTCGTAACCCCATCTATTGGTAGTAGTTGCAAGTGACTACCAAGGCACTTGACAATTAGAGGTACAATTGGCTAGTTCCAAAGTCCAATCCTTCCCCGCTCGATACTTTGGCCGATAGGAAACCCATCATGCCTACCGAGACCGTCCAGAGCGCACCAGCCGAAACTCGTGATCTCCGCAAAGTTCGCAATTGTGTTGGATGCGGGAGACCGCTAATTGTGGAGCCCGTTCTAACCTGTAGCAAATGCGGCCATCAGTTGAGGTTGCGTTGCTTTGCCTACCAGGCCGAACGCGAGCGGTACATCGCAGAATGTATCGATCTCGATATTCTGGCCGAGGGCAAGACGCGCCGTGAAGCAATTGGCGGTCTCCAAGAAGCCCTGTACGGATATTTCAATGCGGTTATTGACGGACAAGATACCGATGGGCTGATCCCACGGCCAGCTCCGCTGTCGCATCGTCTGCATTACCATTTTGAATCCCTCAAGGATAGAATTCGTGGCATGTTCGACGATAATCATCCGCGCAGCATTATTGCCTGTCGTTATGAAGTGCAAGAGGGCCACCTACAGCATTGCCAATGAATGGGCAGAAAGTTCCCAGTTCTAAAGCCCAAGGACGTTGTTGCCAACCTCGAAGGTCTTGGCTTCAAGTTCAAGCGGCAGGACGGCTCTCATGCACAATACGAGAGATTGGCAGACGCGACTAAAAAACGAGCTGTTGTGACCGTCGATATGGCCATGAGTAGCGGATTCTCCAAGGACTTGACGAAGAGCATGATTCGGCAGTCGTTGTTTGATAAGGAAGAATTCTATTCTGGGACTCCTAAGACGCAGAGTTTACCGAAACAACTTGATGCGAAGGCCGGGAAGTCGAGTGCCTAGCTTTTCTTCCATCGCGCCTTAGCAGCCTTTGCTGCGACTCTGCGGCGCTCGTCTTTCGTCATGGTCTTTAACCGTCGCTTTCCGCCGACCTGACCACCCTTGCGGCCTATTGCAGCCATGTACGCGGATAGATCAGGGGGAATCGCCGTGGGTGGTGCTGGTGGGCCTTGCGGTGGCTCTGGCGCATCCCCGGTAGATTGATCGACGATCCATTTGGCAAGCTGGTTCGGATCACGCGGACGTTTGCCCTTGCCGATAGTCACGCCAACATCATGCCATAAGCAGGGATGCTAAAGCGAGGCTGTGAATATTCA
>Ga0207031_10331_pt1 | contig 11781 bp, 8 predicted proteins | sample Alteio_BWMinCont_37_FD_153278 | JGI IMG/M metagenome (GOLD analysis project Ga0207031, IMG submission 153278) | Enriched cells from forest soil in Barre Woods Harvard Forest LTER site, Petersham, Massachusetts, United States -... | ecosystem: Environmental > Terrestrial > Soil > Temperate forest >... | reverse complement strand
CCGTGCCCCTAACCGCTCCATTTCACTTTTTCCCCGGCTTGTGAAAGCGCTCCCAAAACCAGAGCCGTTTAGCAGGCCTGTTGAGCGGATCGCGAGGCCAATGTCAGCGACTGACTGTCGGATTCAGCGGCTCTTTGCTGGCTCTCGGTTCGTTGCGCTTTTCCTCAGAATCAACAGAGAACAGCATGAAGTGATCAAAACTGTGGCGGCGCAGATAATGATGCCGTCGGAAGTCGAAGTAGATTTCCGCCCTCTTGGGCAACCAAAGCTCCACGCTTTTCTTCTGGAACAACTGTGGAGCGTAGTCGACCGCCATATGCTCGCTTAACAATTGGATCTCAGGCATGGGGCTGAGCATATCCGATTCGACATGCACCAGGTGAAATGAATCCGCCGAAATCCAGGCGCGGCCTTTCAGACTCACCGGATATGAATGACCGGCAATTTTGTACTCTTGGATGCGATGGGGACGATCCGTACGCTGCTCGAATCGAACCAGCCAGGTCGCCTGGCCACGCCATTGGCCCAAGCCTTCGCAGGCCATCTTAAAATCGTCGCGCTCGTCGGGATGAAAAATAAGCGCCAGCGCCGGCAGTCCGCGCGTGGCGATCCGATCCGGAAAATCATCTGTGCCGGAACGCTGGTCGCGAAACTCTCCCACATTAAAGACGCCCGGGTGAGGCTCCGAAATCGACGCGACGTAATTAAACTTGAGCAACGTTCTGGTGATGGGATGGTCCAGTTCGTCGAGGTCTTCATGCAACAAGTCTTCAATGGCGTTGAACCGTCCCACATCGTCCACCAACTGTTTTATGCGCTCGCCGGCACCATCGATCACCTTATCGTAGGGGCACGCGACACCTTCAGCGACCGGTTGCTTCACATCATCAATGCCGGGTGGTCCCCACGCTTTCATAGAAAACCCTGTTTCATTAGCGGCCAGAAGCACGTCGGCCCCTCGTGACGATGCAGCCTTGGTGACGGGCGTCGAGTGTCCTCCTCCGTTCATAACTCGCCGTCGCAACTCGTCAAACATGGTCCTGACTTCCCCCGCCATAGGGTTCGACGGTGATTCCTTCAGGAAAGTCCTGTACGCCTCCAATGCTTCCTGATCACGCCCCAGGTTTTCGAGCGCCTGTCCGAGAGCGATCTGCGCAGAACTGCCCGCGCCCTTTCCCTTTTCAATGGCGATCTGAGCCTGCTCGCGGGCCTTCTCGTATTGCTGCTGTTTCAGATACGTCTCAGCTAAAAGGTTATGCGCCATCCAGTATTCGGAATCAACCGCGATTGCCTGTTCCAGAGTCTTTTTGGCTGATTCGTACTCCTGCTGCTGCAGCTGAGTTCGTCCCAACAGAGTTATGGCCTGAACATTGTGGGAGTCCAATTTGCTGGCATCAACCAGATAAGTTTCTGCCTTTTTGAAATCTTTTTGCTGGAAAGATAAATATCCCAGCAGGAATTTAATCTCGGAATTGTAGGGAAACGACGCATCAGCAGCATCGAGGTGCTTCTGCGCCTGTTTCAACTTTCCTGACTTCAGAGCCGCGACGCCCTGGCTCATTTGCTTGCGAACTTTTACCGGGATCTCCTGGCCAGTCGACACGTTTAAGTCAATGGCGGAAGGGTCTTTCTTCAGATCAATATGTACCCGATAAACCGAGTGGGCACTGGAAATTTTCACATCAGTCGTGGTGGTGAGGTATCCAACCGCGCTTACTTCGAGCTCATAGGCTCCGGGGCTCAACGCACCAAGAGCGGCTTCGGCCTCGCGACCGGTCGTCTGGTAGACCACATTCTCATTCTCTTTGTTGTAAGCCTTGACCACCGCCTGACGATCGAGCGGTTTCCGATTTTCGCCAGCCACGTCAACCAGCAAGCCTCCTTGCGAGGTGATGCTGGCATCCGAAGGCAGTACCATCGGAGCCTGGGATGGTCCCAGTGGTGGTCCCCCTGTCCCCACCGAACCAGCCCCTCTTTGCGCCGACGCGCTGGCAGCCAGCAACATAACCACAACGACAAAGCTTCCCGGACGTGCCAATCGAAAAGTCATAAGCTACACCGTGTCTATAGATTGGGCTTTGGGGGACCTCTGCGCTTCAAAGAAGGCTCTTAAGAGAGTTGGACCTAATCTTACCAGACGTGCCAAGGAATGATCGGTTAGCGGAAAATGTAGAATCTGAGTCAATCTGGTAGTGGGTTAGTTTGGACGCGCGGAGTTGCGTTACCTGGAGCGGCGCTTTTCAAGAATAAGGACAATTGCCGCTGAAGGAATAGCCCCGGCTAGAAACCACGGAAAGACAAACACGAACGCCCAGGCATGATACTCAGACGAATCGGCACCGAGCCAAACTGGAGACCAGTAAAGGCAATACGCAAAAGTAAACGGCACGATCACAACCCAAAGCTTGCGTAACGTCGCCGGGAACACGGAGCACAATAGCCAAACGATACCCGCCGAAAGAATGGCTACCAGAATTGCTCCAGAGCCGAGGGACAATGACTCGACAAATGTCTTCATTTCGCCGGTGATCATACTACGAAGTCAAACTGACTCACTATCGCCAATCCAATGTAGTTCGCTTGCCAGAGTTTTGCTGCAGAGGCTATTCTCGTTATTCAAATAACCCTAAGGCCCCGCACCCATCCATGCGTAAAAATCCTCCCCGCAAGTTTGATCGTGACTCCCGGCGAAAACACACGGGACCGGCGCACCTGGTGATTGGTAATTCCAAAATTGATTCTGAAGGTTGTCACACCACGACGCCCATCAAGAAAGGCACGTACATCGTCGAGTACACCGGCCCGCGCATAACCATTAAACAGGCGGACGCGCTTTATGACGACCATCCTCAAACGTATTTGTTCGGGCTCAGCGATGGCAAGCACGTGATCGACGGAGAAGGCGTGGCGGCTTTCATTAATCATTCATGCGATCCCAATTGCGAGGCGGATGAAATCAAGGGCCGCGTTTGGATTATTGCGGCGCGAGACATCGCGGCAGGCGAGGAACTTACCTACGACTACAACCTATACGACGGCGATTTGGATGACGCGTCGCCGTGTTTTTGTGGAGCGAAAAATTGCCGGGGAAGCATGTATTCAGAAAAAGAACTGGCCAAACGTGCCAAAGCTCTCCGACGCCGCAGCACGATGAAGAAAAAGGCCAGCGGAAAAAACTGACGCTGGATCACGCGAATTATTGACCCGGCGGAACCGGAGTGCGAGATTCCATCTTCACCCCCGACAGGCTGGCCGCATCAAATCCGCCGCCCAGAGCCTTGATCAGCAGAACACTATCCACCATGCGCCGGCCTGAGATCTGAACTGCGGTACGCTCATTGGCAAGCGCTATAGTCTGCGCCGTGATTACCTCAAGATAAGTCGTGACCCCGCCTTTGTAGCGATTGTTCGATAGAGCGAGCGAATGTTCCGCCGCATTGACCGCTGCGGTTTCCGTGTTGGCTTCCTCTTCCAGCAAACGCAAAGCCGCAAGATTGTCTTCGACTTCCTGGTATGCGGTCAGCACATTTTGCCGATAACTCGCTACGCTCTGATCGTAGAAAGCGCGAGCCTGATCGCTGGCAGCGCGCCGCCGGCCGACGTCGAATGCAGTCACTACTGCCGAAGCTCCCACGGAAGCGAACGCGCTGGGACTGGAAAGCCAATTGACGATGGTCGTGCTTTCAAATCCCGTGCTTGGCCCCAGGTTGAACAAAGGGAAATATGCTGCCTTCGCTATTCCGATTCTCGCGTTTGCGGAAACCATCTGCCGCTCGCTCGAAGCAATGTCAGGCCGCCGCTCCAACAATTCGGAAGGCAATCCCGGCGGAATGAGGGGTGGTGTCGCATTCAGCGAAGCAACGGGTAAGGAGAAAGACGAAGCCGGTTCGCCTATCAGGACCGCGATCGCGTGTTCGAACTGCGTACGCTGCTCCCTGACATCGATGGCCTGCGCTCGCGCGGTCTCCAACTGGGTTTGCGCCTGGGCCACGTCCACCTGCGAGGCTACACCGCCGTTGTAGCGATTGTTCGTCAACTCCAATTGCTTTGTGTAGCTGGAGACGGTGGAGTCGAGCAACTGGCCTTCCGCGTCCAACTCGCGCGCTTGAAAATAATCCACTGCCAGTTCAGAGCGCACGCTCAGTCTCACCGACTCGAGGTCGGCGAGGGTCGCCTGAGCATCCGCGCGCGCTGCCTCAACTGTACGTCGCACTCTGCCCCAAACGTCGGGCTCATACGACATATCAACTGGAATGACGAGATCATTGGTTGTCGTCACACTGCTAGCTATCGCCAGCGGGCGATTCTGGGACAGACGTTCCCGCGTAGCCGAAACTCCCGCCGTGACGGTGGGATAATAATCCGCGCGATTGTAGCGAACCGTGGCCCGAGCCTGCTCAAACTGAGCCTGCGCAGCCTTCAGACTTTGGTTTGAGATATTAACTTTCTCTTCTAGCGCACTCAGCTGCGGATCCTGGTAAATTTCCCACCATTTCCCGCGCAATTGATCGGCCGGCTGAGCGGGTTTCCAGTTTTGCGGTGTCTCTTTGTAATCTGTCGGCACGGGAGCGGAAGGCCGCGAATAGCGAGGACCAACTGCACAACCTGACAACAGCATAAGAGCGGCAAAGAGTGCCCCACCCCAAGCCGAACCCAACTTGCTTTCGAACGCCGCGGGCTTGCGCCGCAAACCAATCACTGTTGGCTTTCTCCCGAACCTGCCGCCGGCTGCGCAATGCGGACTTCTTCTCCGGCCACGATCGAATCGGGAGGGTTCACGACGATGGACTCATTCCCGGTTAGCCCGGCGACAACCTCGACCTCCGAGCCGAAGTCGTGTCCCAGCGTGATCGGCTTTAGTTCGGTGCGATGATTGCCGTTCACCGAAACCACTCGAAGCCCTTCCGCCCGGAAAAGTAACGTGTTCACTGGCAGAATGAAAGCGGTTGCCGCTGTTGGCAATTTCAGGTGAACTTCCGCATAAGCTCCACTGAGCAGCGTGCCAGTCGGATTGTTTACGCGGATTTCCACCAGCAGGGTGCGAGTCGATTGGTCGATAGCGTTGGCAGTTCTGATCAGCATTCCCGGAAACAGCCGTCCGGGAAATTCCGACAACGCCAGTTGGGAGGTAAGCCCGGGCTTGGCGGCTTGCGAGTAGGCCTCCGGCACGTTCACATAAACCCGCAACTTGTCCGGCTGTGCAATGTGAAACAGCTCAGTCCGCGATCCGCCAGCGCTGCCGGAATCGATCAAAGCGCCGATGTCGGTATTTCGCGCGGTAATCACGCCTTCGAAGGGAGCGTATATTTTTTCGAAAGCCTGCAGTTCCTCGAGGCGCTTTACGTTAGCTTGTGCGGATTGTACCGTAGCTTGCTTCGCCTCATAGTCCCCGGCTGCATTGTCGGAATCCTGCTTGGAAACTGAATCAGTCTTCAACAAATCGGCGTAACGCGTGGCTGTAATCTTCGAAAGATTCATGTTGGCTTCCGATGTGGCCAAATCAGCTCGCGATTGCCGCAGTTGCTGGTCGACTTCCGGAGTTTCGATGTCAGCCAATAATTGGCCAGCCTTCACATGCGCGCCGATGTCCACGTACCAATGCTTCAGATATCCATTAGTCCGCGCATAGATGGGCGCGTCAATATAGGCCTGCACGTTGGCGGGCAGAACCACTTCCTGCGCCGGTGCGCCACGCTTGGGGTGAACGACGGAGACGGTCGGAATAGCCATCTCCGCCGTCTCTTTGTCGAGATCCGCGCGGGCATGAATGCGCGGCAGAATTCCGGAAACCACAATCGCCGCCACGGCTGCCACAGCTAGCACGAGAATCCACCAGCGTCGCGAAGAACGCCCCTGCGAACGATCTTCCGGGAGCTTTGACTCCTCGCTTCTCACTGGTTGCTTGACTTCGTTTTGCTGATCAACCTGCATCAAGACACTCCCTAGACTCTATGAAAAAAAGACTCTATGAAAAAAAGACTCTATGAAAAAACCAGATCAATGTTTGACATTACTCTTCGCCAACCGCTCCCTGCGTCCGTGCAGGATGCTGAAGAAAACCGGCACGAAGAACAATGTCGCTACTGTGGCGAATAATAGACCGCCAATTACCGCCCGGCCAAGTGGAGCATTCTGTTCTCCACCTTCGCCAAGTCCAATCGCCATGGGCACCATGCCGATAATCATGGCCAGGGCCGTCATCAGCACCGGGCGAAAACGGGTGAACCCGGCAGTCAGTGCGGCTGCAAGCGCGTCTTTGCCTTCGGTCAATTGCTCTTTCGCGAAACTCACCACCAGAATGCTGTTAGCGGTCGCAACTCCAACGCACATGATCGACCCCGTAAGCGCCGGAACGCTAAGCGTGGTGTGGGTGACAAACAAAAACCAAACGATGCCGGCAAGCGCGGCGGGCAACGCCGAAATAATGATGAACGGATCAAGCCATGATTGGAAGTTGATCACGATCAGCAAGTAAACCAACACGATCGAGAACAGCAGTCCGCTCAATAATCCGGTATACGAAGAACGCATGGTTTGAATCTGTCCGCGAACGATCAACTGCGATCCGCGCGGCAATTCTTTCTTGCTCTCCTCAACGATTTTATTCAGGTCGCGCGCCACCCCGCCCAGGTCCCGTCCTTGCACAGTGCCATAAATATCAATCAGAGGTTGGATGTCGTAATGCGAAACCACGGCCAGTCCCGCGCCGCGGCGAATCGAAGCCATGTTGGCGAGGATCCCGTAACGGCTGCCACTTGGGCCGGTGACCGGAATGTTCTCCAGGTCTTGCAAAGTATCGAGCCGATATTGCGGCGTCTGCGTCGCGATGAAATAGCTCACGCCGGTTTTCGGATTGAGCCAGAATTCCGGAGTAGTCTGAAAACTCCCGCTCAGTGAAACCAGCAGATTATTGGCAACGTCGCGCTGGCTAAAGCCGACCTGCTGGGCCTTGGTGCGATCGACGTCGATATGCAGATACGGCTGATCGAAAGGCTGCTGGACGTGCAAATCGACGGTTCCGCGAACCTGCTTGACCCGTTCCAGCAACATGTCAGCGAACGCGCGGTTTGCATCCGTGTTATAGCCGACAATTTGGATGTCAATTGGAGCAGGCAGACCGAAGTTCAAAATCTGGCTGACGATGTCGGCGGGCAAGAATGAGAAAATAACGCCGGGAAATTCCTCCGGAAGTTTCAAGCGCAAATTATGGACATACTCCGCCGTAGGCCGATGTTCCTTGGCCAAACTGACCATAATATCGGCATCGGCCGTTCCAATGGGAGCAGAGTTACTGTATGAGAGATTAATGCCGCTGTAGGGCAGACCGATGTTGTCGATGATGCTGCTAATTTCCCGAGGCGGTATCTGCTGGCGGATCGATTGCTCGATCAGATCAGCGACCCGCGCGGTTTCCTCAATCCGTGTTCCGGTGCGCGCGCGTATGTGCAGTTTGAACTGGCCCGCATCCACCGAGGGAAAGAAATCCTGGCCCAGCCATGGAAGCAGCAACACCACGGAAGCCAGGCAAAAGCCAAGAAAGATCAGCAGAAAAGCGCGCTGATGATGCAGGCAGCGCTCGAGCCATCGGTGATAGCCCTCGCGGAAACGCTCGAAAGCCTCTTCAAACTTGGTCTGCATCGCCACCAGCGGATTTCGGCTCTGGCTCGCAGCCAGCGTCTCCGCCTCGTGTCCGCGCAACAGATACTTCGCCATGGTGGGCACCAGCGTCCGCGACAACAGGTAGGAAGCCAACATGGCAAACACGACCGCTTCCGCCAGCGGTACAAATAAGTACCGCGCGACCCCGGCAAGGAAAAACATCGGCACGAACACGATGCAGATCGCCAGCGTCGAAACGAAGGCTGGAACCGCGATCTGTTGCGCGCCATCGAGAATCGCATGCTCGACTTCTTTTCCCTGCGCCAGATTGCGGTTGATGTTTTCAATTTCGACCGTGGCATCGTCGACCAGAATACCCACCGCCAGTGCGAGCCCGCCAAGCGTCATGATGTTGATGGTCTCGCCTAGCGCGCTCATCACAATGATCGAAGTCAGAATCGAAAGCGGAATGGAAACCGCAATAATGACCGTACTGCGCCAGTTTCCCAGAAAGATCAGAATCATCAGGCCGGTGAGGCACGCCGCAATGCTGGCTTCCTTGATCACGCCATCGATGGACGCACGCACGAATATCGATTGGTCGGCCAACGGATTTATGTGCAACTCGGGCGGCAACCCCGCTGCGATTTGCGGCAATAGCGACTTGATGCCAGAAATAATATCGAGCGTCGAAGCCTGTCCGGTTTTCAAAATCGTCAACAGCACGGAGCGTTGCCCGTTCACCCGCACAATATTGGTCTGCGGCGGAAAACCGTCGCGCACATACCCCACATCGTGGATGTAAATAGTTGTGCTTCCCACGGTCTTGATCGGCAACTGGTTCAGTTCAGCAACCGTCGTGGGACTGCTGTTGGTATCCACAGCATATTCAAAGGCGCCAATTTTTGAAGTGCCGGATGGCAGAACTATGTTTTGCGCGCTGATCGCATTTACCACGTCCACCGGCGACAGACCCTTCGATTGCAGCGCGTTGGTATCAAGGTCAACCTGAATCTGCCGCTGCTTGCCTCCGTAGGGATACGGGATCGCACACCCGGGAACGGTGATCAAACGCGTCCGAATGAAATTCACTCCGTAGTCAAACAGTTGCTGCTCGGAGAGTTTTTGCCCGGAGAGCGCAAGTTGGATAATCGGCACGCTGGACGCGCTGTAGGTGATCACGAGCGGCGGCGTTGTCCCCGGCGGCAACTGCTTCAGTTGAGTCTGCGAGATCGCCGTCACCTGTGCGATCGCTTTGGTAATGTCCGCATGAGGCTGGAAAAACACTTTGACCACAGCCACACCGTTCAGCGATTGCGACTCGATGTGCGCAATATCGTCTACCAGCGTGGTAAGCGCCCGCTCCGTCTGGAACACAATACGGTTCGACATATCGTCTGGATTGAGGCCAGTGTAGTTCCAGACAATGCTGACCACTGGAATATTGATGTTGGGAAAAATGTCAGTCGGGGTGCGAAGGATGACAATCGGACCGAGTATTAAAAGGAGGAGCGCAAGCACCACAAACGTGTAAGGCCGGCGCAGCGCTAATCGAACAATCCACATAAGCTTCCTTACGGCTTAAAACAACTTGGACGACTGGCGAATCAACAATCGCCAGAAGTCCAAACGCGCATAAATAACAAGTAAGTATGATGCAAAGCGCGGCCAACGACGCTCCGGACCTGCATCCGGCGGGACTGATACCGGATAATCAATATTCTATTCGATTTGGCTATACAGCTATGAGATGCAGAGTTTTGTTACGGAAGATTCTCAGATTGGAAAGGAGATGGGAGGCCGTAACCGATTTAGTTTGATCTTTGATCGTGGTCCCTACGCCAGTTCTATGTTGGAGGGTTTTAACCAAGTAGTGGCCGACAAGGGGTTTGAGCATGCTCAATGCTTCACTTCGTTTGCTTCGATGGGATGGGAGAATTGTATTCCGCTCCAACCCGCCGATCTGATCGCATGTGAGAATTTCAAAGAGAAGTGTAAGCGTCTGACCAACACACCTGTTTGATCAGCGGTATCTGTGTTGGAATCTCAGATGAGCGGAGAACGGAAGATTTCGGCAAGCAAGCGACGCACGCGCACAGAGGTTCAGCAGTTGGTGGCTGAGTTTGTAAGCAGTGGTATGCGGCGGAGCGAGTTTTGCCGCAGTCGGGGATTGAGCTTTGGCACGCCCGATCGTCATCTGAAGAAGCGGCGCGGGAAGAGGGAGAGCACAAAAGCTTCTGCGGCCGGCCAGTTGATGACGGTGGAATTGTCCACCAAGAAATCACCGCCGCAGAACGAGCTGAGTTGGCTGGCTGTGCTGTTGTCGAGCGGGCGCCGGATCGAAGTGCAGCGTGGTTTTGATATGCACACGTTCGAGCCCCTGGTGGGTGTATTGGAGCGCGCGTAAGGCGTGTTTTGGATTGAGTCCAGCCACACGGATTTATCTGGCTGCTGGTGCTGCCGACACGCGCAAGGGTTTCGAAGGGCTCTACGGTATGGTCCAGGATCGATTGTCCAGCGATCGACTGAAGTGCCGTGCTGCAGCAGGTGTACACTTGTGCCGCGGCGTGGCCGGACAACAACGCCTTTACGCCGTCATCTTCATTCGAGGATGTATTTCGTACTAATCCGAGGTCTTCTATGTCGAAGCCTTCTCGATTATTGCTGTGCGCATTCTTCTTCGCGCTTGCACTTTTTCCCTCCCTCATCGCATTCGCACAAGCCCCAGTTCCTTCGAATCCTGAAGTCGATAGCCGCGTCGACGCGATTCTTCAGAAGATGACGCTCGAGCAGAAAATCGATTACATCGGAGGCACTGGGTTCGCCGTCCGCACTATGCCGGCTCTCGGCATCCCCGCCCTTGAAATGTCCGATGGCCCGCTCGGCGTGCGCAGCAATCAGAAATTCCCCTCGACCACTTACGCCGCCGGCATCGGCCTCGCCGCCTCCTGGGATCCGCAACTGGCGGAGCGCGTCGGTGCAGGCATCGGCAAGGATGCCCGCGCGCGCGGCATTCACTTCATGCTCGGACCCGGCGTCAACCTCTACCGCGCTCCCATGAATGGCCGCAACTTTGAATACTTCGGCGAGGATCCCTTCCTCGCAGGCGCCGTGGCCGCCGGCTACATCACCGGCATGCAGAAGCAGGGCGTCAGCTCTGCCGTGAAGCATTTCCTCGGCAACAACTCCGAGTTCCTCCGGCGCGATAGCGATTCCATCATCGACGAACGCACCGCGCGAGAGATTTATCTCCCTGCCTTCGAATCCGCCGTAAAGAACGCGCACGTCGGCGCGATCATGAATTCTTTCAATCTGGTCAACGGCCAGCACTCCACGCAGAACGGATTCTTCAATACCGACGTTGTCAAAAAGCAATGGGGATTTCAGGGCATCGTGATGTCGGACTGGACTGCGACTTACGACGCGCTGGGCGCGGCCAACGGCGGCCTCGATCTCGAGATGCCGACAGGCGACCACATGAATAATGAAAATCTGCTGGCTGCCATCCGCGATGGCCGTGTCAAGGAAGCGACTATCGATGAAAAAGTGCGCCGCATTCTGACCACTGCGGCCCGCTTCGGCTGGCTCGACCGCGAGCAGGCCGACCTCGCGCTCTCCAAGTACAACGAAGAAAATCACCTCATCGCTCTCGATGTTGCGCGGGAAGGCATCGTCCTTCTCAAGAACGAAGGTTCACTTCTTCCCCTGGACAAGCAGAAGATAAAAAGCATTCTGGTCGTCGGTCCGGACGCCTGGCCTGCGCAACCGGTCGCCGGAGGCAGCGGGAAAGCAATTCCGTTTTCAGCGGTCAGTATTCTGGAAGGCATCGCCAATTACATGGGAACGCCGGCTCAGGTCTACTACGAGCGCGGCCTCCCCAGGATGATCGATCTCGCCAACTCCACGGAATTTTCTACGGCGGGGCAAAACGGGGAGCGCGGCATCACACTGGAAACCTTCCAAAACGGAAACCTCTCCGGCGCTCCCGCTTCCACCCAAAAAGTCCACGATCTCAATTTCGCGGGAAGGTCATGGGAGGACTTCGACAACCTGGATGAAGCCTGGGATTTGCTTAAAGCGGGGAAAGAGCCCTCGTCTCGCCGCTGGACCGGTTTCTTCGTCGCACCCGAGACTTCTTCCTATGAAGTCGCTGCGGAATATTCCGGGGAGGGCGACGGCTAT
>Ga0207031_10330_pt1 | contig 11797 bp, 12 predicted proteins | sample Alteio_BWMinCont_37_FD_153278 | JGI IMG/M metagenome (GOLD analysis project Ga0207031, IMG submission 153278) | Enriched cells from forest soil in Barre Woods Harvard Forest LTER site, Petersham, Massachusetts, United States -... | ecosystem: Environmental > Terrestrial > Soil > Temperate forest >... | reverse complement strand
TATGGTTGTTTTACAGAAGCGAAATCGGCGCGAATTTGCAAGCGCTGGCGGGCCGGCGGCTCTCGATTGGCCCGCAGGGCAGCGGGTCGAGAGCGTTGGCGCTTGAGATATTGAAAAAAACCAAAATCAACGCAATCGTTGGCGAAGTGTCGGAGTTTTCGCCAGAAGTCGCGGCTGAAAAGCTGATCGCGGGCGATATCGACGCCGCGTTCATCGTGACGAGCTGGGATTCCCCCGTCGTACAAACTCTCCTCAACGCCAAGGGCGTCGAACCTGCGAGCTTCGCGCGCGCGGACGCTTTTGTCGCCTTATACCCTTTCCTGAACAAGTTGACATTGCCTGCCGGGGTTGTCGATCTCATAGCGAACCGTCCGCCCGCGGATGTCGTGCTTTTGGCGCCGAAGGCGAGCCTTGCTGTGCGCGCGGATTTACACTCCGCCATACAATTCTTGTTACTTACCGCCGCTGTAAAGATTCATTCGCAGCCTGGAATATTTCAGAAGGCCTCGCAGTTCCCCGCGGCGGAGTCTATCGATTTTCCATTGAGCGACGAAGCCCAGCGCTTCTACAAGTCAGGCCGCCCATTTCTGCAGGAGCATCTTCCCTTCTGGCTGGCCACGCTGGTCGAGCGGGGCATTGTTGTCATTGTTCCGTTGGTCGCGGTGATCTATCCCTTGCTCAAGTTAATCCCAAGTATGTACCAATATATTATGCAATCGAGGATACAACGGCTTTACGCGGAGATGAGGAAGCTCGACAGAGCGATGGACGACCCTGCTCCTAAGCTGGACGCCATTGAGGTAAGGTCGAAAATTGATGAGCTTGAAGAGCGCGCGAGTCGGTTGTCGCTACCGCCAGCCTATGGCAGCTCCCTTTACACCCTGCGATCTCACATCGGCCTTGTACGCAATCGGTTCGCATTGAATCAAACGAAAGACGCTCCGCAGCCTAAAGACAAATAGACCTCGCCGCTCTGCGAGAACTGTGTATCCGACAATATCCCTCAAAATCGGAGACGGTGATCGCGCCTTGCGGCGCGCATTCGCGACCCGCAAGTCTCGCGCATCGAATTAGCCCTCCCCCAAAGGCTCCTACGCCGAGCGACGCTCCGCGAGGAGCTTTAGGAGCTTGCCCTCGCCCAAGGTGGCGGAGATTTCGCGGAACGCGAAATAGGGGATCATGATCAGCAGGATCAGCAGGCTCGTGGCTAGAATTTGCGGCAGCGTGCCGCCAGCGATCTCTTTCAGGACGTCTTGAGCCTGTCGCCCATGGACAAAGCCGACGAGGACTTCCTCGATGATGGAGAGGACGATGAGCAGCAGCGTGAAAAGCAGCGACTTCCAAAGAATGTCGAGTCCCAAACGGTTTGGCTTGCTCCGGTCGCCGATTTTAAGCGCGTGGGCGACGAGGATGAATTTTCCCAAGATCAAAGCCTTGGCGAGCGCCAGCCCATAGGCCGCGAATTCGACTCCTTGGTTCTGGAGGATGGCCGCCTTGTAGAATATCAACGCGCCGAAGCACACGTAGAGATAAGCGGAGATCGCGAGGTAGTGGATGAGCTCGCGCTGCGCCTTCTGTGCGAGGGTTATTTGCGTTGCGCCCGAACCGTTCGTCGACTCCATCGGAACCATCCCTTCTGACATGCGATTAGCGCGCGCTGCGCCGTCTAACCTGGCGGCGGAAGCCCAACGTCTAATTCACCAGTACGGATTGTGCATAAAGTTTCCCGGCGGACTTTTGCGCCGGCCCCCCCCGCAGATGGTCATATCGGGATGGCTCCCTCCAATCGGAGCGGTCGATCGCCTACGAGCCTGCTTCTTCAACTTCTACCATGCTTGCGGCTCTGAGGCCCGTTTAATTGTCGACCATGCGGCGGCCAAGGGAATATCGGCGGCGGTGCGCAGAGAGGGCGCCTGACGCACATTCGGCAATCATCCCAAGCAACGATCCAACGTATCTATCTGCGGAAACGGCAGCGCCCGAAACCTCGTCAAAGAAAATAATCCCGCCCAGCGATGGCGACCCTCACTTCGAGCCAGAGACAAATCAGCGAAGCCGAAAAAAAGCCCAGAGCGAGAACGAACAGGACTGCGGCGCCATACGCGTGACTGAAGCCGAGCGCGGCGCTGCCAAAAGCCACGATCACCAGAAAAGTGGTAAAAATTCCGCTGATCACCGCATATTCAATCGCTCTACTCATCAGCCTTGCGCGTCGCCTGAGACGCGGAATGTCCGCCTTCAGCTCTGCCTTCGCCGGATCGCTATCCTCGATGGCTGCCAAGAGGGCGTTGCGATCGACGATACGGTTCAAACGGCCAATCAAAACGGAAACGAACGCAGCCACCGCCCCAAGAAGAAATGCGGGCGCCGTTGCTTGAGAGATGACTTGAGACAGGTGTTCGACGACAAGACCTTCGTACGGCATTTCAAAGCCCCTACCACGCGGATCTACGCCAAAGTGCTTCAATGTCCGGGAGCGCGCCCTTCGGCCCGTCAGTCTGGGCAATGAACTTATCGTTCTTGCGATAGAATGTGGCCCCCCGAGGCGAAATAGACATCGCTATCACCGTGCGCCGTAGCGATTGTTGCGAGCAGCATCATCAGTGGGCTGAGCACGCTACTCAATGAGCGCGAGGATCGCTCGGATTGCGCCCTGACGTCGCGATGGCGTGCCATTCCTGGGCGTTGGGGCGCGCATGTGAATCAAGCATCCCGGCGTTCCGGCGACGCGACAACCTGTCTGGGCACGCTGTGACACGGAGCGCGCGATCCGCGATTCTCCATTCAGTACGTCAGGTTTAGGCGGACTTCCGTCTTGAAGTCATAGACGGGATAGTCTTTGATGATCGGTACGCCAATTTCAAGAGATAGCGCCAAGTTCTCGGTGAGCTTGCGCCCTATCCTCGCATCGAATGGAAGGAATAAGCGCCCGGTCTGGCCGGTGACGGGGGGACCGTAGTTGATGCGGATATCAGGGCTCGGATAGAGCGTCACGAACCAGCGATCAGGCAGACCGAGATTGAAAGTCGGCGCGAATTGCAGATTGTTGATATTCTTCTTTGAAGGGTCGCCCGCAAAACTGACGTCATAGCGAAGCAGCGGCTCGAGATAACTGCCCGTGCTGATCTCCGGTAGAGCGTAGCGGACAGCGGCCCCCGGCATGATCTGCCATTTGCCGCTGCCGAGGGCGTCGTCTCCCGTAGGCGCGACAAGTCTCGCGCCGGCGCCGACCGACCATCGAGCGTCGATCTTGTAAATCAAGGCGGCCTGGAAATCGGCATCGCCCACGCCGTGCAGGTAGTCGCCGGCGGGGTTGTCGGAATTGATCGGATTCTTGGCTAAAAATGGCAGGTCGGCGCGCAGACCCACCTCCCATTGAGGGGCGAGAACGATCCGATGATCGAGGCGCAGATTAGCTGTTTCCGTTGTGACGTCACGGATTGTCCCCGGAGCGGCTCCGCGCCCTGGAGCGGTCTTGTAGGAATATATGAGCTGAAAAAGATTCAAAGGACGGACAAAGTCATCGCCCGTGCCCGAATTTTCGGCTTGATCTTGCGAATCGGCCTGTTGAGCTGGGGCGATCGCTGGCGGTGACGGAGCAACGGTTTGGGAAGCTGCGGCCGTCGGCTGAAACGCCAGGACCAAGACAAGCCAAATTCCGGCGATGTCGCGAGCAATCGACCATTCACGACAGGCCGAGATTGTCCTCATCAGAACTTGACCGAGTCGCGCCATGAAGCGCCGTCCTTGGCCTTGCCGTCGTCACGCTCACTTCACTTTGCGCCAAGTCTCCCCCTGGCAGATGATCCCTAGGGCGCAGCCTTTCAGATTGAGCCCATCGCCTTCCAGCGTCACGACCCCGGCGTAGGTCTTCCCGTTGTCTGTGTCGAGCAGGCTGCCTTTCCATTCATTGTCGCCGGACTTGACGGCGCCGTTCAAAATAACCATGCCAATTTCCTTGGTCCTGCTCTTATCCTTGACCGCGACAATCTTGCCGCAGAGCTTGCCGCCGCAGTCGTAGAATCTCACTTGTGCGCCGGTCGATGGTCGAACCCACTCGCCGAATGGTTCGGCGGCCAAGGCCGGCGACAAGAGAACTACAGCGATAGCCGCCAGCGGCATTCGTGAAATGCGAACCATCGGAAACCTCCCTCTGAGTTGCGACCGACCCGGAGTTCGGCTGCGGGTTCCTCCGGAAGCGATTGGAGCGCGCTACTGACCGGCGAAAATCTTGATGGGCGCACCTAAGACCGCATTCTGGAACGTCGTAGCCGCGTCGTCCGCGCTGGCGCTTTTGTCGCCAATCCCCGCCGCGAGAACGCCGCGCAACTCCGGGGCCACCTCGGCCAATTGCGCGAACTTGTCGTGGTCGGATGAATCCGCGCCTTTGACATTCGTCAGGTCTATCACGGTGGCGCCCAGCGCTTGCAGTTCTGCTATGTCGCCGTCAGCGCCGACCCGACCCTCTCCACCGGCGATGAGTTTCGAAAGCCATAAGGCCTTATCGTCCTTTGAAAGGACGATATAGAACGGCTTCCGAGGTTTCCCGAAGCGGCGCATTTCCGATTTGAAGACATCCAGATCGATATCGGGCGCGGCCAGGAAGATATATCCGACCTTGTCCGCGTGCTTGAGATCGCCGGATATCTTGATCTGCCGCAGCGCCTCGACGGTGACCCAATTGCCCATGGAGTGCGCAAGAATGTTGACCTGATCGGCGTCGCTGGCCAGGACAAGCCTGAGCGTGTGCTCCAGTTCATCCCGCGCCGCCGTGGCGCTATTGGTGTCGTAGACATAATCTCTGAGCTTGCCGCGCGACGCCCAGGTAAATAGCACGGGAACACCGGGCGCCTTCGAATCGTGAACGACCTGCGCGAAGCGATAGAGCCCCTCGGCAAAGAGCGTGTTGTATCCGTGAATGAAAACGAGCACCTTGCGGTTTCCGCGTGGGCGCGCCGCCAGTTGGGCGTTCAGCGCCTGAACGAACGCCTTGTCGCCGTCGAGATACGTCTCATCACGCACCACGAAGTTCACCGTCGGATCGCCGGGCGGCGTTGTCGGCCACTCGATGTTGCCGGGGACATGCTTTTGCGGGATCGAGACGGTTATGCTTGCATAGTCAAGGGCGCTTGCTCTCTCGCCGTTGAAGAGCGTGCCCGGTCTGGCGTCCCGTTCCCGGGTCGTCGCGACAAGTAAAGTGTGATCGTCCGCCGCGATCGCCGTCTCAGCGACTGGGATCAGATAGCCGCTCTCCGGTCTCGACGCGCAGGCCGCCAATGGCGCGGCGGCGAGCAGCATGACAAAAATTGCGAACGAACGCCGCAGCTCGACGGCAATTAATAGAGAACAATTGTCATGCCGCCTTGAGAGTAGATTCACGCGTGTCCTCAGTACATCCGATCCTACTGCAAGGCGCAGGATCGTGCTTCTCGATTTACCCACTCGAAGCGCATTGGACATGAGCCGACCGCTGATCCTATGGCTTCACGATTGAGATCGATAGACGACGTGTTGAGCGAGCGCACGGCCGCTCACTCAGAACTTCAAGCTCATGTCGATTTCAGGTCCATGCATGATCTGTTGAACGCGGAAGCTGCCGTTGAAATTGTTGGACTGCTGCTCGTAGACGTATAACAGGCGATAGCCCAGGCTGGTTGAAAGCGACGCGTTCCAGTCGTATCCGACCGCGGCGAAACCTTGCGCGGTCGCATTGCCGCTGTAACCGCCGAAATCCGTCTCGGCCTTCACAAACCACTTGTCGTCGATGCGATAGCGCGCCACCAATCCAACGATGGGATCAACCCAATCCTTGCCCTGCGACGCGGAGCGGGTAAAGCCGAAAACCGGCGTCTGCAACGTGAGCGAACCGTTCAAATTGAAGTAGCGGGCGCCGACGATCCCATAAAGGTTCAGGTTTGGCGATCCGATCGGCAGCCTCACGCCGCCGTACCCCGTGACGAACGCCTCGTTGATCGTCGTCGAAGCGGTCACGCCGCCGAAAGTTCCCGGTCCAAATTTCGAGTTCAATCCGAGGCGGACCCAGAAGGCGTCCAAGCCGACGATGAATTCGTCATTATAGGCGACGACGCTCGCCGGAAATATGCCCTCGAGATGCTGGAGAATCTGGAAGATGTTCGCCTGGACGTGGGCGGTCGGGAAGCGGCCGACCCCCATATTGGCGCTCAGGCTCGGCGCCCAGCCGTCGATCGTCGCCTCGAAATGCCAGCCGGAGGAGACAGTCATCGGGGCCGGTGGGGGCGGCGCCAGCGGCAAATCGGCCGCCAGGACCGGCGCCGCAGTCGCCAAGCTTATGGCGAGAACAACCGCCCGAGCACAGTCGCGCATTCCCGCCCCCAAGAGATGGCCTACCGCCAAGGCCTCGCGTCGATCGTCGAACCTCAGATCGAAGGAATGGTTGTTACCACCGCGAACAACAACCTATAGCTGGCGTGTCCTAACACGGCAAATGGAGAATCACGCCAAACTGATGGTGAGCCCGCTCACAGCGAGCGAAAGCTTGAATCCGACTTGGCGACCTTGTAGGCGAAGCAGGACGCCACGCGCATTTGAGAGTTGCACCACGCCCCCGCCTCCCGCCACGGCGACGCCCGCGCTCGCGGCGCTATAGGCGCCTTCAATATCGTGGACGTCATGAACGTGGAAGGCTGTCCCAACCAGTTCTGCCTCGGAAACCCCGATTGTCGCGCCGAGGCTTACACCGCTCAAGCTCAGAGGGTAGCGCACGCCCTGGAATGTAAGAACGCCGCTGCCGCCTCCAACTCCAAGGATGAAGCCGCCGCTTAGGATCTTGAGCGCTATCGAGCCGGTCGCCGCTTCCGCAGTCCCCGCCGACACGCCAGCAACGAGAACGGCGCCAGAGAACAAGACGCCCCGCCGAGTAATGCCATTCATAGGAACCTCCGTAAGAACCGCTTTTCAGGACACCCGCGCGAATCTGACAATGCGGAGTGGTGGCGGGTCGCCGCCTCACCGCTTCACAGTCAAGATATTGCTTCGAACACAAAAACACTTCCGCGTTAACCCAACGCCCGCTGACGTTAACAATCGTTGCTGCCAGGACCCGTCGAAGACATATCGCCGACGACTAATTCCCCTTCAGCACCGCATCGATAGAATCGACAACTTTCTTGTCCGGATTGGCCTTGCAATAAGCAATGACGTTGTGAACCCCCTCCTTCGTCTTGGCTATGTTGATAGTATGTCTTTTGCCGCGCCCGTTGAACCAACCGCTGTACCAAAGTCCGAGAAAGTCCGCGTCTTCCTGAAACGTGCCGGCCAACTGCCCGCAGGTCAAGCTCCGAACGTTCAGGTATCCTTTGGCGTCCGCATAGGTTTTCAACTCAACCTGAGCGATCGATCCGGAGGCCGAGCCAAGCATCCAGGCAACGGAAGCAAAAAGAGACAGAATCACCTTTCTGCCCGCTGCCGACGATTGAAATGCATTCCGCATTGTTCTGACTTCGACCGTCATAGCACGCCCCTAGTTGTAGCCACTTACTAGCTCGAACCCCGCGACGAAAAACCGAAACAGCATAGCTCACGTCGTAATGTACGAAAACGCTCGCTCACTCTTCGTCCTTAAGCCTGATGCCCTTCTCCTTGCGGTAAGCCTTAAACACCACGTCGATCGCGGTGATAACTTTCTTGTCTTGATTCGCTTTGCAATAAACGATTACGCGATGTTCCATTTCCTTGGCGCGCTCGACGTTAATCTTTCCCGCATTCGTCAATCCGTTGTACCAGCCGCTGTACCACACGGACATGAAATCAGCGTCTTCCTGGAACGTGCCCGCCAGCTGAGCGCAGCTCAGCTTCTGAACATCAATATTGCCGCTTGCGTCAGCGTACGTTTTAAGCTCGACCTGCGCCTGCGCCGTGCTCGCCGTCAGCACGAATACACCGGCGACACCGATTGCCTTCATCGCTTTAGTCCCCCTGCTTCCCGGTCTCCCGCCCGTGGTAATTCACCAGAGGCGGTTCGAATGCTCCAAAGTCGTCCTGGTGGCTGCCAGTTGCGATCACGGAGACCACAATGTCTCGTCCCACGGCTGCGTCTGCTACGCATCAGAGATGCCCCTTACTCCTCATCGCCAGGAGTGCGGCGCATTCCCAACCCGTTTGGCGATCGTCCGTGCTCCCCCGCGAGCACTGCATCGACAACGGGAAGTAGATCGGTCGCTATGCAACTCTTGAGAACGAAACCGTCAGCTCCAGCCCCAATCACAGATTGGCTCACACTTGCTTCGCCATGTACGCCAATGACAATCAAAGGCAATCGAGGGAAGCTATTTCGAAGCCGTTTCACCAAAGCGAGCCCGTCACCGTGGGCCAGTGAAAGATCCACCACCGCCAGCAGATTGCCAAAACGACTCGCGCTTTCAACGAGCGACGTCTCGTCCGCCACCATCACAACGACATCGAAAGCAGTCGCTAGCAACCCGCGGACACCCTCGGTCAGTCCGTGGTGACGCTCCGCAAGAACGACACACCGGACGTCTTTATTTTGGGAACCCTCCATAGCGTTCGCCAAGTCCAGGAAACATTGAGAGTGGACGAACGGCGGCCTATTGTAACCTCGTAAAATTACTTGCCGTCCTGCGCAAAAATACTGGGTCGCTGTCACGCCGAGAACCAACGATCGTGGCCGACCATGGGCTAGACGGAAACAATACCGCGCTTGATAGCGAACAAAATTAGCTCAGCGCTGCTGCGCAGGTTGAAAGCTTCCATCATATTGTATTTATGGAATTCAACGGTGCGCGCGGAAATTCCAAGCGTGTGAGCAATGATCTTGGCTGAACAACCCTCAGCCAAGAGCTGCAAAATCTCCCGTTGACGCTCCGTCACAGCTCGAGCCGGATCGCCGTCCGCGGCAGGAGGCCGCCGTGTCATCTGAAAGACCTTTGCTGACAACGTCGGCGTTACGAATGTGTTGCCGCTAAGAGCGGCGCGGATCGCCATCATGAGCTCGACGTGCGCCGAGTGCTTGAGAACATAGCCGACCGCGCCCGCCTCCAGGGCGCGGCGCGCATAATGCGCGTCATGATGCATGGTAAGAAACACGACTTTCACCTCAGGATTGTCGGCCTTCAGTTGCGCGAGAGCATCGATGCCGTTCAGGATAGGCATAGAGATGTCGGCGACGATAACGTCCGGACGTAAGTTCTTGGCGGCCGCGACCATATCGCGGCCATTGTCCACGACGCTCACCAACTCGAATTCATCGCCGAGCAGGCGTACAAGCCCCTCGGTCATCATGTGATGATCGTCAGCCAACAATACGCGCGATCTGGTCACGCCCGTCGCGCCTCTGCCCGCGGAACCCACGCGAGAATAGTGGTTCCGAGACCAACTCTACTCGATATGTGAAGCCTGCCATTCAGGAGATTTACTCGCTGGCGCATACTGGCATGGCCAAGACTTGGCTTTTCGCGTCGTCCTGAGGCATCAAAGCCGACGCCATCGTCTCGGACGCAAAGTTCTAATCCTTCCTCGAACGTTTTCAGGGAAACATCCACACCCTTCGCGCGTGAATGGAGAGTGACGTTTCTCAGCGCCTCCTGTGCAATACGAAAGAGGCAAAGCGCCGTTGATTGAGACGCTTCCCAGGGAACCTCAGGAGTTGAGAGATTGACAAGGATGGAGCTCAATCCTGCGAAGCGTTCGCATTCCGCCCGCAACGCCTCGACTAGCCCAAGATCTTCGAGGATCGCTGGGTGAAGGGCATAGGAAAGATCGTGTACGTCCCTGCTTATATTGACTAAATTCTTACGCATCGAGCTTAATGCTTCTCGGCCCGTCTTATCTGTCAGCCCATCCTCCTCGCGCGCGGCATCGAGCGCCAGCAGAGCGAGCCGTTGCGTAACATCGTCGTGGAGCGCACGGGCGAGCCGGGCCCGCTCCTCTTCCTGGGCGTTGATGAGCTGGCCGCCCAACTTGTAGGCCTCCTCCTCGGCCCGCCGCCGCTCCGTGATGTCAATGGATACGGCCCGCAGTTGGCGAGCCCTACCGGTATGGTCGAATTCAGCGCGGCCCCGCCCCGAAACCCAACGCGTCGTCGAATCGTCAAGAAGAACCCGATATTCCGCGCGATATTCACCGTCGTTTTCCATTGCTCTTCGGACCGCCGTGCGTACCGACTCACGATCCTCGGGGTAGGTCCCCTCGACAAACTGATCGAACTTGATCGGCGCGGCGAGCGACGAGCCGGAAACGGCAAGAGCCGCCTCAGTGCTCCACACCTCGTCTCGTCTGATATCCCACACCCAGAAGCGAAGATTGGCCGCACTGGCGGCCAAACTCATGTGCCGTTCGCTCGCACTTAGTCGGGCATGCGCACGCCTCAACCTATTCCGATTTATGAGCAGTACAGCGATGATCAATACTTCCGCGACGAATAGAGACGTCACTAGGGCAATCCACCACTTATATCTATCCCACAGCGTAGGCTCTATAAACCTCACAATGCTCCCTGGCGGCAAGTCGACTTGTCTGATGCCCCAGCGCTGCAATTCTCTCGCATCGAATTCAGGCGTCGCAAACGCCTGAGGGGCGGTCTTGATACTTCCCGGCTCTTCACCGCTGAGAATGCGGGCTCCGATCGAGGCAGTCTCTCTGCTGAGATCGCGAATCGACAGCAGCGGCCCACCAACGATCCCGCCGCCCAATTGGTAGTCGTAAAGACCAAAGATCGGCGCGGTCGTAACCGCATTTAGCGCCGCCAACACGCGCTCTTGGTCATGGGGTACGCCATAAGCGTCGACCTCGACATCCGCGTAGAGAATGGCGGAATGCTTGGGAAGCCTTGACGCGCGCTCTCGCATCTCGTCGGAAGAGTATTCATTGAAATAGACGAATTCAATGCGATCTTCAAAGGGCTTGAACTCCTCGTGCATTGTCTGAAGCCAATATTTTTCAAGCGGCGAATTGCCTATCACCACTGCAATCGTCTTGGTGTCGGGAAGAACCTGCAGAATGTTTCGGATCAATGACGCCGGCTCGATCGACGCCAAGACTGACGTGCTGTTTCTGGAAGGCGCAAAGCCCTGCAGCATGCGCTCATCGGCGCCCGCATAGAGTAACTTTGCTGTTGGAAACAGAGATTTCCCATTGCCTGCGAGGAAGTGAACCGCAGGGCCGCCTATCGCCACCACCAGATCGGGCTGTCGGTCTAAAAACAGCGCCTGGAGATAGCCGACAAACGGTGCGTCTTGTTCGGACCCGCCAAATCTCGAAGTCTCCAAAGAGACCTCATAGAGGTCGATTGGGCGCGGCGCTTGTTTCGTTAAGTCGGTTCGAAGATATTCTCCAAAGGTGTCCCAAGGCTCGAAATTCCGCCCGAAAGAATACAAGAACAGCACCCGTTGCGGGGTCGCTGCGCCTGCTTGCGGCGGTGCGGCGGCTGCGTAACTCGCGAACGCTAGCCATGCAATGCAAACACCTGTGAGGCACAAGTATTTCATGCGACGACTATCTCGACCACGGCCCAAGATTGTAGATATTCGAACCGGTCAGTAGTCTCGCACTTTCGATATGATCTTCCAAGGGATTTGTCGAAACATGAAATGTAGTCGCCCGGCCTAGTCCCAAGGAAATCTCGCCAACGTGTGCGCCCCTATGAATTGCCCTTCAACAATAGCGGCGGATTTCTCCTCCGCCGCAATATGATTGCCCGACGCTCCAGCATCCGGAGCTCGTTAACGCAGATCCCCCGGCCTTCCTGCACCTTTCAAAGGTGTCTACATGAAGTCTAGGATAACTCCATCTCCCCCGATCT
>Ga0207031_10328_pt1 | contig 11808 bp, 12 predicted proteins | sample Alteio_BWMinCont_37_FD_153278 | JGI IMG/M metagenome (GOLD analysis project Ga0207031, IMG submission 153278) | Enriched cells from forest soil in Barre Woods Harvard Forest LTER site, Petersham, Massachusetts, United States -... | ecosystem: Environmental > Terrestrial > Soil > Temperate forest >... | reverse complement strand
CTCGCCGTCTATGCCGAAGAACATGTAGCTGTCGCGGCCCGTCGTACTGCTCTTGCCCAACATGAAGGCCGAGGCGTCGACTCCGTCGATTGGGCGATCCTTAGGCACCGATTCCGAGGCACCCACTATTCCGGCTAGCGTGGGCAGCCAATCCACCGCGGCAAGCATTTCGTTGGTAACCACGCCAGCAGGGACCTTGCCCGGCCAACGGATGATCGCAGGCACCCGCATACTTCCCTCGAACGGGGTGTTCAGAAAATCGCCTCGCCAGGCCCGTTCATAGACGCCCCAAATTGTGGCATGGCCCCGCCGCTCGCGTTGTCGCTGCTGAGGATGACAATGGTGTTGTCGTCGATGCCCGCTTCCTTGACGGCGTCTAAGACCTGACCGACGCGATAGTCCATCTCGGCGACGATGTCGGCGTAGAGGCCGCCGCGCTGGGTGGACTTGCCAACGAAATCCGGGTGGCCGATCACGGGTGGGTGCATCTCGGTGTAGCCAACGTAGACGAAGAAGGGCTTCTTCGCCGCGGCGTTCCGCTTGATGTACTCCACTGTCTTGGGAATGATGTAGTCCCCGTCCAAGATAGGCCGCACCTTCAGGTCAAACGGCATCACCGGCTTGGACGGCTCGTCCTTCTTTCCTTCCCAGATCATGGGCTCCGGCATGCCGCTTTCCTTGAACAATGGCCACGCGGAATAGCCGGCCTCATCGCTGCTGTTCTTGATTCCCCACCACTCGTCGAAGCCTTGATCGTTCGGCAGGCGGCCCTCGTGCTCGCCCACGTGCCACTTGCCGTACATTGCGGTGGCATAGCCGTCGTCAGATAGGAGTTCGGCGATGGTGTATTCCCACGGCGCGAGCCCAGCCTCCCCCTCCCCGGGAAAAGGGACCCTGATAGTTCCCGAGCGAACCGGATGCCGCCCGGTGAGAATGGCCGAGCGCGACGGCGTGCATTGGGTCTCGACGTTGTAGTTGTTGAAACGGATGCCCTCGCTGGCGAACTTGTCGATGCGCGGCGTGGGTATCGTTCCACCGTACACCCCGAAAGTTCCCCAGCCGATGTTGTCTAACAGGACGAAGACAATGTTGGGTTTATTCTGCCGCGCCGAGTGGGTCTCTGTCACTCCCAGTGTCTCCTAATATGCGGGCCCACTGAAGAACCAGCCCGCCCCATGCTTTTCTCAGTGAAGGACGATCACCTGCGATTGGCTCCTCCAAGTTGGGGAACAACTAGTGCAACAGGTCTAGTCTGCTTTGAGAACTGTCATTTTTGACGGGCGGGCCGGATCACGGGTCGTTGACGTAACATCGCCATTTCACTCATTGACGCCTTCAGGCTTCCGCGCGTAGGGCATCAGCAGCGAACGCAAGCTGGTGTAGGAACTGCGCGTGCATGTGGCGTGGCGCTGGTTCACGGGTTCTTCTTGGTGTACCGATGATCGAGCGCCGTCCCAACCGCGTCGAGCAGCCAAGAATTTGAGCAATCTTGCTCAGACGCTGAGCGAGCCACGCGCTAACATAAGTAGGCAAATAGGCGGGGTTCGCGGCATCTTAAGGTTACGAAACGGATGCTGCCCTCGTCGTTCCCAATTCTCTTTATCGGCAAGTTAAGTGCCGATGTCGCTTCAAACGTCGTTAACATCACGATTCGGGAGTGTGTAATGAAACTCAATGTATTAAATGCAATATGGATCTTAGCTCTTGCAGCCGGGTTCATCGCGTTCGGAACGCCGAAGCCCGCCGCTGCCCATCAATCTCAAGAAAATCAGAACGTCAACCACGCCGACGGCAAGGACAACGCAAACAACCTTATGTATCAGCAGGGCCTCAACCACGGACAGGCCGACCGCACGAATAGTCAGCCTCACCAGTATCGCTTGCAGCCAAATGATTCGGACGACCGCCGTGCTTATGAGTCAGGATACGATCAAGGCTATCAAAATAATCGTAGTGCCACCCTCGATTCCAGCGGGCAGAATAGCCAGTACGCTCCTCCGTCTGAAGCCAATGGCAACGTGGCAACCCAGAACGGCTTTCAGGATGGCGCAAACGACGGTTTGCAGGATCGGCAGTCAGGCCACAGCTCTCGTGCTACGAAACATCGCACCTATGAGCGTGGAAACCGTGGCTATGAAGCCAGCTTCGGCAGCAAGGACCAATTCAAGGCCTCCTATCGTCAGGCCTACATTCAAGGATACGAAAAGGGCTATAACGGCGTAGGCTCTGATCACCGGTAATTCCCCTCGAAGTTGCGACCGAGATTTGTGGTGGATTGAGGTCGCGGACAACCACGAGCGAGTGGAATGAATGAGGCGAAAAAGGGAGTTGCAATTCACTCGGTCTTTTTTAAGACCGACATGGCAGGCTGCTGCACTTATGACAAGCTCTGAAAAGGTGATTCGGTGCTCGCGTTAGGCGTGCCAGGCGCCTGGCTCACGATTAAGCGATCGCTGATAACCATCTACAACGATGTTTACGACGAACACCTCTTCGTATTCGCTGCCGGACTGTCATACTACTTCGTGCTCTCACTATTTCCGTTGCTGGTTTCGATGGCTTCGTTGCTGGGGTATGTACCCATCCCTCATCTGTTTGAGGGCCTTCTAGGCGTGATGGCCAGGCTCGTCCCAGGCGATGGAATGAGCTTGGTTCGCAACATCGTGTCTGACGTCACTCTCAAACACAAACATTTTCTAACGCTCGGGTTAGTCTTCACAATTTGGACAGCTTCCAGCGGATTTGCTGCGATAATTGACGGCCTTGATCTCGTTTATCGGGTCCGCGAAACCCGCCCGGTGTGGAAGACTCGACCCATTGCCCTGGGATTGACATTGCTCGCCGGATCTCTGTTACTCGTGGCGGTCGGATTGATGGTTGAGGGGACGTACCTCGGGACTTGGTTTACAAGCAGATTTGACCTCAATCCTGCCATACTTGCGGCTTGGCGCTATCTTCGGTGGGGCATCGCTGTGTTCGTTGCGGTGCTCGCGGTGGAACTACTCTACCATTTTGGTCCCGATGTGAAGCAGCGCTTTCGGGACAGCTTGGCCGGAGCGCTTGTTGCAGTCATGACCTGGATCGGCTTGTCATACCTGTTGGGAATTTATTTCCGACATTTCGAGAGTCTCGATAAAACGTACGGACCGCTCGGTGCCGCCATTGGCCTGTACGTATGGTTTTATTTGTCCGGTTTTGCCATTCTGCTCGGCGGAGAAATCAATTTCCTGCTTGGCGAGCTCCGACACCACAGAACTCGGCAATCGTCGAAACCGGCCTACGTTGAAATGAACAATCTGAATTCCGCAGCCTGAACTTACCATTCAGAGCCACACCTCCCAGATGGTCTAACAGGCCAGTCTGGCATGATGGCTAGCTTATGCCATCCACCGACGGAGCTATAACCTTGTCTCAGTTCGGACCACTCCCTACCAGTCGGGTGATCACGGTATTGTACTGACCACAAGGACGATTACCATGAAATGAAGGAGAAAAATAATGGATACGCTTGAGCGCGAACCACAGGGACAAGGCAAGATGAATTTTCGATGTGCCGATGTGGGCCCGAAGACCTGCGATTGGCAGGTCAGCGGAAATAGCGAACAGGAAATCATGCCGAAGATCGAGCAGCATGGCCGTGAAAAGCACAACCTGACCATGGACGATGAAACAAGGAACAGAGTTCGCAGCGCGATTCAACGCAAAGCGGCGTAGCTGTTCCGGTACCTGACTCACGCAGGGCGGCTTACGGGCCGCTCTGTAAGAAATTCACGACGCCTCGGTGACTAATCCCTGCCCTAGCTGTTTCCTGAAAATATCTTTACCGTCGTCTTCGCAATTTGTCCCATCCGGCCACAGCAAAGCTCACAACAAGGATCAAGGGTAAACACACCACAAAAAATAGCGTTGTGAGGGTTCGCTTCAGGACTTTCATCGCAGAAGCCAAACATAGTGCAAGGAAGTCGAAAACGATAAATAGTTTGTCCCTCTTTTTTCTTCTTTGACCCAAAGATGCGGCAGATAGATTTTGTTCGGGTGCCAAGAAAACGTGGGAAGGCCCCAGATCAGCCAACCGGGGTGCAGTCTGCTATCCAAAACAAAACGTCCCAGACTCATAGGAGTCGTAGGACGTTAGGTCGAACAGCCCTCCCCCGAAGCCTGCTCAAGTCACAATCTACCGTGAGTGCTCCGGATGCGGAAGGTCACGTTAGGAACAACATGGTGGTTACGTCTGAGGCTTACCTCCTTCAGTGTGTCGGTCGGCTACGCCGCCTTCTTCTGCTGCGCCTTTTACCTCGCCCGCTGGAAGCGGATTTAACAAAATTCGTTCTTCTCCACCCTCAAATCCGACATGAGGGACGCCAGCCCCTTTCAATTTGCCATGAATTCCTCTCGCCAAGAAATTGTAATTGAGCGGCCTGTCCCTCAGCTTGGAGCAACTTTACAAAGATTTGCTTAACATTACATCATGCTTCGGCATTCTGTGAAACCTCGGGTTGTGCACGAGCATCTGTGGTAGAGAGGGCGTTCAGTTTCTGAACTGACTGTCTTCATACTCCGAAGAAGGTTGAACCTCCTTCTTCGACTTCTTCATAAGGAGATTTGCGAAATGAAGTATCTGAGGTACCTTACATTTTTGTCGATTCTCGCCATGCTGTCCCCGCTTGGCGTATTCGCACGCGATAACAATCAACATTCGGTGGATATTCCTTCCACGGTCCAAGTCGGAGGCACGCAACTGGAACCCGGCAACTACAAGGTGAAATGGCAAGGAGCCGGACCCGACATACAGGTGACCTTCCTGCGGGATGGGAAGACTGTGGCGACGATCCCGGCGATACTGAAGACGAACGATGTCCAAGTGACGCAAGACGATATTGTGACTGACTCGGCGACTAAAACGCTCACCGAGATCGACTTCCATCGTGACAAAGAAGCCTTGGTGTTTCAGCAGAGCGGTATGTAATCCTCTTTTCAGTCGCGGGACAGCCCACTTTTAGCGAAGTGAGCTGTTTCGTTTCCGCGCCCTTCGGCAGTCTTCGTGCAATCCGATGATTCGTATTCGGAGGCCGTGCAATGCCAAGATTCCTGCGATTTATCCACACGCTGCGACTGCCGAACTGCAGCATCTGCAATGAACCGGTAGAGCTTGAAACTGCGAAGACGGATGAGGATGGGAAAGCTGTTCACGAAGACTGCTACGTTCAAGGGATGATGCGGCTGAAGGAAATCACACCCCGCCTAAAGCTTCGTGATGCATCCGGTGAGACATTCGCGAAATGAATCGAGACGTCGGAAGTCTAATCACTGCGAGTTTATTCAGTGCGGAAAGCTGCAGCAACATCCGCAACTGTTGGGGGCGCAGTTCGAGTTCCTTGGTCATCTCCGACCGCGTGGGTTCAGAAATGTGGGGAAGGTCGAGCCCTACGTATTCGTCTTCAAAATCTGCGAATGCCCACTTGAGGGCGGAAAACACCCTCCACGTGTATCGCTTTTCCAGCGGCAAGTCTCGCACGACTTCGAGGGCAGCTTCGAGTCCAGCAGCGTTATTGCGATACTCCTTAATCAAGCAATCGAGTTAGGGCTGAACGTCCTGCGACGTTGCGAGTTCGTGCGCCAGCGGGTCTATCTTGGTGTCTCTCAGTGAGACTTTGTGCGTTTCCATTTCGCCCAGCCCTCCCTTCTAAGCCGCCTTCTTCTGATTGCCGGAGAACACAAAGCTGGTGATTATAAATTGAGACATTCATCATTCTTGTCGAAAGAATTTCTACCGCTGACTCCAACTGATCCTGATAATCGTGCGGATCGATCCATAGTTTGTCCATATTTCCGCGGTGCATAGCCGATATTTTCAAGTCCCATTAGGGCTACGTGTTCCACAAACGGCGGAATTCTCGTGGGAGCGAGTCGACTGTTTCCTCGACTACCTTGACGAAATGTTCACGCTTCATCCTTCACTCCAGTGGAAAAAGAAGGGCAGGCTCACTCCGAATAACCTTCATCAGATTCGTCCTCAAAGCATCGCCGCAAACAGCGCCAACCTTTTCCTTATGCTCGGCTCGCCAAGATGTGGGCTGCGGGAAAGTCCATTGCGACCATTGCTCAGACGCTGGGTCGCATTGACAAGCATAATCCCAACGACCCGTATCACTCGCTTCGCAATTTCATGTACCAACTGCGCAAGCGTCGGTACCGGGGACGAAAATGGGCAAATTGTGAAACTGCCCTACCATGTGGATAAGTCCACACGGAAGGCTGCCCAGCGTGCGGGACTGCGGGCGTGGGCATAGCACTCGTAGGATAGTTTGCCGCATACCTCCCCCTTTTGCGGCTCCATCCCCCATCGTGTTCGGTGCAACTGATTACGCAGTTCGCATATCAGAACAGCGACACGCTGTGCCTTCTCATTCCATCTTCACTTGCGGCAATAGGGGACAAAAACAGGCGGAACGGTGAAAAGGCCCTAAGCTCGCTGGACGGTGGCAGGGCGTGAGTGAAGCGCGGCGAGTGCCAAACGGATTTGGTTTATGTTCGGCGCGAAACCGGCGCAGTCCGAAACGCCCGTCCGAGCCCGCGGCCAAGCGGGCGTCCACCCGGAAGTGAACAAGCGCGTGTCGCGCCTCTCGGCGAACATCCCGTTCATCAAGCTCAATCTTTCGCCGCTGTCCTTCATCGACGTGCCGCGCACGCTCTACATGGATGCAGTCTTGGGCGTTTATGAACTGAACAAGATCGATCTGCTGCGGGATGTATTCATCTGGGCGTATGAGCAGTCGGCGGTCCGATATGCCGCTGTGCGCCAGTCTCTGGGCGAGCCCGATCCGTTCAGGTTCAAGCACAAGGCTGCTCTTCGGCAGATCGTCGGCGAGGTAGTGCGTGGCCGCATGGACAGGAAAGCCGCGGCGGCATATATCAGCACTTGGGTGTGATAACTGACCGGGGTATATAGACGTGAACCGAGTCGAAACCTGAAGTTCGCAGTGCGACCGGCTCCGACTCCATATCGAATATCTGAATCCCGCCGGCATCCCATTCGGTGACACGATGAAAGCGTCCGTCAAGCCACGTTCCCCAGCCCTTAACGCTGTCGGGACGGCGCAGGTGCACGGATATCGAAAAAGCCTTTTCTGGTGGAATGTGTGGAGTGGGTCCAGGAAAGCCGTTCGGCACTCGCATACGTGTCAACGCAACCTGAGAGTTTCCTTTGGGACCAAGCACAAGTGAGGAAGACTCCAGCAGAGAAAAATGCTCCGCCAATCTTTTTCCAAACATGCCTTGAAGCATATGTTCTGCCTCGCACCGCGCTAGAACTTACCGTTGCTATTTTTCCATTGATCGCGAGGTGGAATCGATTCGAGCGTATCCCAGTGCTCAGCGATCTTGCCGTTCGCAATGCGGAATAGATCATAGATGGCAGCCGGTACGCCACCAAACGTAGCCTCGGCGACGACGAGGACGAAGTTACCCTCGCCAAGTATCTTGTGCACGCTTTTGTATACGACGGCCTGACCTTTGGCGGCAAGAGCCTTTAAGCCCGCAATCAGTCCCGGGATTGTATCGGCCACCCAGGGGTTGTGCTGAATGTATTCGGTACCGTTGAAGTAGCTCGGAAAAGTCTCGCGACGGCCTGCGAGAAGGTCCTCCATGTAGCGCTGCATGAGCGCCTTGTTTGCATCGGTCTTGTCCAGATCGGAGGCGATCGTGGGACCGTCGATCATCGTGTGCCCGCTGGGGCTGGGTTCGGTCGTGGTTTCCTGCAAGTTGTCCCAGTGCTCGACGATCAAGCCGTCTTCGAACCGAAAGATGTCGAAGCCAATTTTTGGTCCGAAGAAGTTGTACTGCGTGTGAGCGAAGACATAGTCCCCATCTTCAAAGGCACGGATCGTATCGACGGACGCATCGGGCGGCATGTTCTTGATGAGGGCGGCGACACCTGCCGGACCGGATCCCACCTGCAAGTTGTGCTGGATATACTTATTCGGATTGACATATGCGAGTGGAACCGGATCTTTGGTCTCAAGCGACTTCAGCAGATCGATGACCTGTTGTTTACGGCTGGGCGCCATGGGTCCTCCGGGACAATCTCTATCTCTCTTTGTAATAATGGACCATTCGGTCCTTTATTTGCAAGCCTCGCAGTCGAATTGACCGATAATGTTGCAATGGGACGACGAAAACTGTTCACCCGAGAGGATGTCCTCGATAAAGCAATCCCAGTCTTCTGGAAGCATGGCCTCGCTGAGACGAGTGTTCAGGACCTTGAACAGGCCACAGGTGTACGCAAATCTGGCTTGTATACGGAATTCAAGGACAAAGAAGACCTGTTCGTGGAGAGCCTGCGCAGGTATTTCGAAGTCCTGATGGCACGCGGACACCTGACGAAACAGCCTCTGGGTTGGACCAATGTTGAGAGTTTTCTCAAGGTCTGCTATGGGAGTTGGGGGCAGAAGGGCTGCTTCTCGGTGAACTCTATGCGCGAGTTCGCAGACCTCCCCCCAAAAGCCCGCCAGATTATGGTCGCGAGCGTAATGAAAGCCCATCAGTTGCTCATCGACAATCTAGCTGCAGCGCGTGGATCTCGTGACGATAATGATTCCCTCGCTGGCTTGATCGTCACGTTCTTTAGCGGAATTTGCCTGGAGCAGAACCTCGGTCCCGACCGGGCGCGAATTACGAAGAAGATCGACGCCTTCATGCGGTTGATTCGCGCAATCTGATCCTCAAGTGAGACGAAGAAGGAAAGAATCCAGGCCAAGTCGAACCATTGACTACCTTGGCGCGGTTCGGATTCTTCTGCTTAATATTTGCTGCTTCTTCACTTCGTCTCAAAATCGGTGGAGACGCTGAGTTTCTTCCAAATTCGTGCTTCCTCTAATCGCGCAAGATCATTCTTCTCCGCGGCGGCGTACGCATCGCTGCCGAGCAAGAGTCGCAACGGAGGGTTCCGTTCTTGCGTCAACTGGACGATCGCCTGAGCTGCCTTTTTGGGATCACCAGGCTGCTTGCCGTTGTAGTTCCGCTGAAATCTTGCGGTAGCTCCAACCGTCGAATCGTATTCAGGATGACCTTCGCTAAGTTCGGTGGAACTCCCCGCGAAGTCTGTGCGAAAGCCACCGGGTTCAACGATGGTGACCTTGATGCCGAGCGGCGCCACTTCGCGCGAAAGCACCTCGGAGAAGCCTTCGACACCCCACTTCGCCGCCGAATAAGGCTCACGTCCCGGAGGGCCAATCCTTCCGCCCACCGATGAAAACTGAATGAACTGGCCAGCTTTCTTTTCGCGAAAATACCTAAGAGCTGCCTTCGTCACAATAATTGTTCCAAAGAGGTTCGTTTCGATCTGTGCCCGGAATTCCGATAGAGGCGTGTCTTCGACGGACGAAAGATTGCCATATCCCGCATTGTTAACGACCACATCCAGCGAGCCAAATACATCGACCGCCGCCATTACCGCGTTTGCTGCTGCGGCTTCGTCGGTCACATCCATTGCGAAGAGCTTGACCTGATCTCCATATCGTTCCGACAGATCAGCCAGCGACTTAATGTCCCGAGCCGTCGCCAACACTTTATTGCCCGCAGCGAGGCCCGCTTCAACAATTGCACGACCCAGACCACGGGAACTGCCGGTGACTAACCATACCTGCGCCATTCATCCTCCTCTATCAAGCCACCCACGGGTATTCTGGAGAAGCTTCTCAAACTCAGGATTAGACGCGCAATGGGTATACGAAAGGACTTGCTAGGCCAACCGATCCCGACTTACGTTAGCCTCATAGTTACGGCGGCCCGAAACCCGCTTGGCCACAGCCGCCTCCCACGGATAGAATCCTGATCGAAACGTGCCATCATTGCGCGGATACGCTTGGTCTGGCATTTGGGCACGATCTATAATGGGCGTCGGCAATCCTATGGGAATACTGACAGAATATGTCTCTTGAGTCGCACCATTCGAGAATGCTGTCTCCGGTCAAGAGGGTGTCAGGTGACGCCAGAGACGGGACCGAGCGCAAGCGGGCTGAGGACGCGTTGCGGCGGAATGAGGCTTACCTGGCGGAAGCTCAGAGGCTAAGCCACACAGGTAGCTTTGGCTGGCACGTGTCGAGCGGGAGAATCTATTGGACCGAGGAAACGTTTCGGATATTCGAATTCGAAACAGCACCCTACACAACATTGGAACGGGTATTCGAACGAATTCACCCGGAGGACAGGCAACTTGTAACCCAGACGATCAATTCCGCTGCTCAGGAAAGGAAGAATTTCGATTTCGAGCATCGGCTACTCATGCCGGACGGTTCAGTCAAGTACGTTCGAGCCATGGGCCGTCCTTCAACAAATGACGAATCCGGCGACCTCGAATTTGTTGGGGCGGTAACGGAAATCACTCAGCGTAAGCACGTGGAAGAGGCGTTGCGGCGGAGCGAACAACAACTCCGCGACGTGATCGAAACCATTCCTGCGATGGCGTGGACCACGGATCCAAACGGTTCCAGAGATTTCGCGAATCATCGCTGGCAGGAATATACAGGGATGTCCGTAAGTGAAATGGCTGGCGATGGCTGGAAGAAGATGATCCACCCGGCAGACCTCAACAGACACACCGAAAAATGCCACCACTCGCTGACCACGGGCACACCCTTCGAGAATGAAGTGCGCGTACGCAGGGCTTCGGACGGACAATACCGCTGGTTCCTGCATCGCGGCGTGGCAATGCGGGACGAGGCCGGAAACATTCTGAAGTGGTTCGGAACAGGGGCTGATATCGAAGACCTGAAGCGAGCCGAGGTCAAGCTTCGCCAGGACGAACAAGAACTCCGCCGCATCACCGACGCCATTCCGCTTTCAATTGTCGTCTTGAATCCCGATGGCCGTGCTATTTATGCGAATAGAGTAGCTCTCGATTACACGGGCTTAACCTTGGACGATGTTATGGACAACAAGTTTCGGGAGCGCATTTTCCATCCCGAAGATGTTGACAGGCTTCGCAAATCCCGCCAGGAGTCGCTTGCCACCGACGTCCCTTTCGAAAACGAACAGCGCGCGCTCGGAAAAGACGGCAAGTATCGCTGGTTCTTAATTCGGTATAACCCTCTCCTGGACGAAGACGGCAAGGTCGTTCGATGGTACGCCAGCGCCACCGACATTGATGACCGCAAACGGTCCGAAGACAGGACGCGAAACGAGAACATTGCACTCCGCGACGAAGTGGACAAGGCATTCATGTTCGAGGAGATCGTGGGCGACTCGCCGTCCATCCAATTCGTCCTGGCGCAGGTTGCGAAAGTCGCCCCCTCAGATTCTACCGTCCTGATAACCGGCGAGACGGGCACCGGCAAAGAGCTCATCGCTCGCGCCATTCACAAACGATCCCAGCGCTCTGCTAGAGCCTTCGTCAATGTCAACTGTGCGTCCATCCCAACATCGTTGATCGCCTCGGAGTTGTTCGGTCACGAGAAAGGAGCTTTCACCGGAGCGCTGCAGCGGCGCCTCGGCAGGTTCGAGCTTGCTGAGGGCGGCACCATCTTTCTGGATGAAGTCGGCGAGCTTCCTATGGAGACTCAGATTGCCCTGCTGCGCGTTTTGCAGGAACGGGAGTTCGAGCGAATTGGAAGCAGCCACATTATCCGTGCGGATGTGCGTGTGATTGCGGCGACCAATCGCGACTTGCAGACGGCTATCGGTTCGGGTGCTTTTCGAAGCGATCTGTTTTATCGCCTAAACGTGATCCCAATGGAGATTCCTCCCCTTCGCCAACGAAAGGAGGACATTCCGATGCTGATCGAGTACTTCATTGACCGCTATTCAAGAAAA
>Ga0207031_10327_pt1 | contig 11813 bp, 10 predicted proteins | sample Alteio_BWMinCont_37_FD_153278 | JGI IMG/M metagenome (GOLD analysis project Ga0207031, IMG submission 153278) | Enriched cells from forest soil in Barre Woods Harvard Forest LTER site, Petersham, Massachusetts, United States -... | ecosystem: Environmental > Terrestrial > Soil > Temperate forest >... | reverse complement strand
TATGTTGCGTACAAGCAGGGCATGGGATTTTTCGCGTCCATACGTCTGCGCGAACGTGCTCACAACCCAGGCCGAGGTGCGGCGATCTTTGCCAAACAGAGTGATAATTTCACGGACTCAGTGATCTTTGAAGCCGACGAATGGGTTCTCAAAGTTCCACGCGGTTTGTTCATAGACAAAGTGAAAACCATCCAGGTGGTCCTACACTTTTGCGGCACTGGATCTCTCAGTCCGGACGTGGATTGGATCCCCTACGAAGACCTGACAGACGAAATCTTTGCGGACGCGGACGAGTGTGAGGAAGTGTATCGTCAGAGGCGAGGGCAGCGGGGCTGACGATACTGCCACTCTTCGAACGCTGCCCCCGTGACAGCTCCTCTCGTGACTTCTGCTAAGGAAGACAAGTAATCGCCACATGCTAACATTAAGATGGCCGCGGCGGAACAACGCACATCGCAGCGCCGACTGCCACCTGTCAGACTTCCACTATGCCCTTCCGCGTCCGTTGAAGGGCGGGTTATTGGCCTCCGCCGGTGGACGGTCCGGAGATCCTCCGATGACGGTGATGGTGGCGATACTTCCAACTAAAGCCGTTTTGAAACCACATGCACTGTAGGGTGTAAATATGTGTGTCTCCAAAACAACAGTACTGGGAACCATCGCCCCAATCGCCACCATCGACACTGCCCCGGTCACCATTTCCGTGGCTGAACGAGCCTTGCTCCTTCCTCCGAAGCTCACGCCCCACTACGCCATAACCCCGGCCACTACGCCACAATTGCACTGATCCACGCTTCTGATCTGCTACCTTGCAAAGTTGCGGAAGTGCGATAAAGTGCTTGAATTCCTGATGTTTTCGGCGTTTCTGATAGATCAGCGAGCGTGATTGCCAACGAGGTTGTCGTGGGTTCAAGTCCCATCACCCGCCCTGCACAGAAGCCCCTTCTGTCGAAGCAGTTTCCCATAGTCGAATTCCGTTCCCATCGACTGTCGCGAGCAAGGGTGCGTCCGGGGAAAACTTGAACTCGGTACCCCCTTCCTTGGCACGTGGGCAAGTTGTTGGCCGGGTCACGTGAAGGCAGCCCTGCGCCCCGTCGCCGAGAACATGTGCTATGTCGCGACTGTGAATATTGCAGATCCCGGCTCTGCCACCAGCTCAGATGAAAATCTGGAAATCGAGGTCGTAACTCAACCCCGGCCCGGCAAGCGGAAATGAGCGCAATTGCAGAATATCTTTCAAGCTAGACGCAACGGAGCGGCGTTCCGAGTCATTTGGAAGGACCCGTATAACCAAGGCAGCTTTTCTGGAGTAAACCGGACACGGAGTATGAGTTTTTCGGTTTTCCGTTACCAGAATGGATTTGAGAATTCGCTCGTTTGCGTCCGTATTTTAGCTGTGAAAACAAGAAATAGTCGTGTGATTCACATCCTAAGTTGATATCTTTAGCTGCCTTGGAGTATAGGTGATGATCGAGTCCGACTGCGGCATGGACCAGTGGATTAGTGCTGCTCGGGGACGGCTCCGATGAGGGCCAAGCCTTTAGAGAAAGGTGCCGCTCCCCTTCTACTTTCACATTGCTTTCTTGGCGGCCCCGATCAATTCTTCACAATGGCCGACCAAGTCCCGATTGCCGGTTTCCTTACCCTTGGCTAGCCCACGTTCGGCGAAGTGGAGCGCCTTGGCTCCGCTTTTGAGCCGCAGCATTTCCTCGGCGGCAGTCGTGTAAAACTTCCCCTCATCCGGATGCTTGGCAATGATTGAATCGAAAACTGCGGATGCCCTGCCGACATCCTTCATCTTCACGAACAACTGAGCCTTCTTGAGACTGAATTCCATGGCCCGGCCGCTGGTATTGTGCTCGGCGTCGTACTTCTCGCCCTGCTCCACCAACTCCACGGCGCGGGGTAGATCGCCGGACGCCGAGGCTCCGGTAATCGCCGCGGCATAAAGTGGATAGCGATCCGGCTTGGCCGGATCGAACGGTTTCAGCACTCCGGCCTGGGCAAATGCCACGGCGAGGTCACGGGCATCGAGCTTGATCGATGCCCGCATGGCTTGCTCCAGTTCATCCACGGACATCGCCGCCACATCCAGTTGGGACAACTCACCGGCATTCATCGCGGAGATTTCGCGTTTGGCTGGAGTTGCTGAAACGCTTGGCGTGCTGGCAACCTCTGGTGTTGAAGGTGCCGCTGGTGCCGGTTTCACTTCCGCTGGAACATTCACATGCGGCGGCGGAGCGGAAATATATTCGAGACCAAGCTTGTGCCTGAGCGCTGCGAAATCGTAGATCTCTATCGGCACCAATTCCTCGCCGATCTGTTTGTGAGGCATGATTGCCTTCACGCAGTCTTCCGTGAACTTGATGACGCCGAAAAGCCGCTTCCGCATGATCGAGCTTCCGACGGCATCGAGTGGACTATTTCCATTCAAAGCTTTGCGCGGACGATGCAGCCAGATATTTTCGTAGAAATTCCGCGCGTAATCCCGGAGTTTCGATTCCGCCGCATTCACATCAGAGGTTTGGACCGGTTGAGCAATGGCTTCCAGCGGCACATCCACAAAGGGAAGCGGCGTTCGTCTCTCCCGCGGTTGTTCGATGGCCAGTTGCAAGACTGTCTGCATCTCCTCGACGACGCGGGTGACTGAGTCCTGATTGGGGTGAGTCAGGTGAATCAAGCCTTGAGCGATCATCAACTTCGCAGTGACTTTGGCCAGGGTGGTGCTGCCAACGGCGATCAGTGAAGGCAATTCCTCGACAACCTGCGCGAAGAGAAGACCGCTTTCCTGAACCGGTCGAATGTTACGGAGTTTCCGGGACTGCTCCCACACGCGCAGCAGATTCATCACGGCATTCGGTTCCCGGATGGGCATCACAAAGCCGTGCGCGATGTAATCGGTATCGGCTTCCATGCCGTAGCCGCAGCGCAACACCTCGACCAGTGCTCCGGCTTCTTCGGCCCGGTGGTCATCGGTTTCCAAGTCGATCGACTTCAACAATGCCTCGACCGCTCTGGGTTGCTCGCCGATCCAGGCCAGAACAACACCAAGGTTGAACCAGGCCGCGGGATCGTCCGGAGTCAGTTGCGTCAGATCCTCAAACGCTTTGCGCGCATCACCGAATCGGCCCGTGGCCAGGCTGACCGAAACCGGCTTGGCCGTGGGCCGGAAAGAATATTTCTTGCGGGCCGCTTCCGGTAAAGCGCCTTCTTCGCCAAACTCCCCATCCAGTTGTTTGCGAATTTCCTGGTCAGCGGGCTGGAAATGCGCTGCGCGCTCCAGAGCAGCCCGAGCGGCAATTGGACGATTGAGCATCGTTTCCTGCGAATAGATCTTCAGGTAGACATTCGTCAGTGCATCGTGTGCTTCGGGATCGTAGCATTCCGCAGCCTTGCGATAGAGGAGCAATGAGCCGATGATCTCACCTTCATTCTCACGAAATTGACCACGCAGGAAGTGAGCCAGCCCGAAGTTCGGGTTTAACTTGAGAGCCTGCGAAAGCGCCTCCTCAGCTTGTTCGACCATCTTGTTTCGGGTGGCCTCCTCACGCTGGGCCATGCCGGAGTTGTAAAGAAACTGGGCGTAATAACCCCAGACAGGCGGTTTGTCGGCATTGGTTTTGGTCAGCTCCTTGATTGTGGCAAGCGCAGCTTCGTGCTGGTTGGTGCGCTCGAGTTCAAAGGCCTTTTCAACCTGGGCGTAGTACGGCGCGCAGCACCACTTGAATTTTTTGCCGCTACCACATGGGCACGAAACATAAGGATCGAGTGGCATCTCAAGAACTCTTTGTGTGTAAGTACAAGTCTGGTTTGAGGAAGCATCCTAGAAGTTCACGCCTCTTGATTCATTCAGTATTAGCGCCGAGCCATAGTTTCAGAGAGATTCCGTTCTTTCTCAGCTTTATTTGGAACCCACTTGATATTCGATTCCGGCCTGAACGATCGCGCCGATTCTGACGCCTGCTGCTGAGTTTCGAGGCTAAATACATTTGCAAGGTTCATTCTGCACAGAATAGTGGGTTCGGTTTTGTGCGAAAACGGGGTGATGATAGTTTGACAGGCTCAAATGGTGTCCTAATTTTGGTTGGCCCGAAAAACACTGCCGGAACAGACAAGCTTTTTTAAGTGCATTGCCGCGGTTTGCGGCCCGGGAAACAGTGTCTGACCGGCAAACACGACTCGGCTGAAAATCTGAAGGATAAACCTGCCATGGTGACTAGCGACCTCGGCGCCTGTGAATGGTTTGTATGGGATCTTCGCCGCAGTGGACTCATCGATCGCGGCCAACTCGACTCAATCGTCAGCGAGTTCCTTAAGCGGAACCCCCGTGCCGAAGCACCGGCACTCGCGGAGTATCTGGTCCATCAAGGCACATTGACTTCTTTCCAGGCCGAGCGGGTGTTGAATGGGAAGACTCAGGGCCTGGTTCTCGGTCCCTATGTCCTCTTGGATGCCATTGGCTCCGGCAGCATGGGCCAGGTCTATAAAGCCACCTCGAAAAACGATAACTCGCTCTATGCAGTCAAGGTTTTACCTCGGCGAAGCATGTGGAACGTCCGGTTGGCGCGCCGGCAAGTTCGGTCGTTCAGCTCGTTCAATCATCCAGCGGTGGTTCCATTCGTGGATGTCGGCACCGCGGGTGGCTTGCATTATCTGGTATGGCCGCTGGTCGAAGGGACCACGCTCGAAGCGCTCGTCCAGCAAGCGGGCAAACTACCGCATAACCTGGCGGCTCTCTATGGAGTGCAGATCGCTCAGGGACTGACGGTTTCACACCAAAACAACCTCTTCCACGGACTGATCAAGCCTTCAAACGTCATGATTGGGTCGGATAACCAGGCCCGCATCCTCGATTTCGGCATCGGTTCATTGTTGGTTGAGAACGAAGGGGAAAGCCTGGTGGATACGATGTCCACGGCGAACACCCTGACCAGCGGCCTCGATTGCACCAGCCCCGAATGTATCATGGAGCCATCGAATCGAACTCCCGCCGGGGACCAGTACAGCCTGGGTTGCATGATTTACTTCTGCCTGACGGGACGCGTCCCGTTCCCAGAGGGGAGCGCGGTCGAGAAGATGATGGCCCACCAGACCAAGGATCCGATGCCGATCCAGGAATTGTCGCCAGACGTGCCGGAAGCACTGACAGCGGTCATTCGCAAACTCATGGCAAAAGACCCGGCGGGACGTTACACCGGTTGCGACGAATTGGTGGAAGCTCTGGAGCCTTTCCTGGGAGATGTGGCCGCGGCCGCCGCACATGGGAGTGGTATTTCGCGCGGAACGGGACTTGCCTCGCAATCGAGTGGCCGAAGGCCTGGTTTGGGCTTACGGAGCACCGGCTCCAATCCCAGGGCGCCCGGTCTTACAGCCAAGCCGCCAGGTTCCTCGGAGAATCCTGCCTTTGGCAATCGTATCGGTTCGAACTCCGGTGAGACCGCACCAGCAACTCGAACCCCCAGTCCATTGCCGCCCAAGAACGGCAACGGCATTCCCAGCAGAGCATCCTTCCAGTTGCCGTCCATGGGGGATAATGGGAACGTGGAAACGAGCGAGGTGGGTCGCATCCAGACACCGCTGGAAGTTCCACACCCTGGTCCCAAATTCTCCAAACGCGCTTCATCAGTTAGTTTTGCCGTACACTCCAATGCTCAGGCAATATCTACTCAACCGAAACAAGCAGCCGCGGATGACGCTGTCGGAACACCCTGGGCTGAGGAAGAGGATGCTCAAAAGGGGCCGAAAAACAGCTTTGGCCCCGTGGGCTTGGTTGCCGCCGCTGTGTTACTGATGGTCGCGGTTTACCTTGGCGCCACTTTACTCATGAAGCATTGATAGGGTCGTACCTATCTCTCAAAGGAGCGGGGGCCTGTTGGCCCCCGCTTGCGTTTTCAGGTGGTTAATGGTCAATTGTGCAGTCTGACGATGCTCTCCTGTGGGAGTGGAGAAAAGCCAAAGACAAGTGATGTCCAGACCGAATCAGAAAATATCAAGAGATCGCTAATTAAGGCTTCGCACCAAAGCAAAACAGGTGTGAGGTTCCGCGGATGAACACCTTTCCATCGGCTGCGGCGGGGGAGGCATAAACGGCTTCCTTGAGGTTGACCTTTGCCACGGCCTCGAATTCCTTGGATGCCTTGAACACAACCACATCGCCGCTTTCACCGATGGCCAGGATCTCATCTCCAACCATGATCGGTGACGAGGTCACTTCTTTCTCGAACAATCGCTCGCTCCACAACACTTTGCCCGTCTTGGCTTCAGCGCAGCATCCCAAACCGGGCTTGTCTGTCACCCAGAACAGCAGCTCGCCCTTGACCAATATGCATGGGACATAGGGCGTTTCCCGGCTGATTTCCCACACTTTGGCGGGTGTTTTTTCCTCGGGATTAATAGCGACCATGTACCGCGAACCACCGCCATCACCGCAGGACATGACAATAAGACCACCGGCATAGACCGGATGGCCGATGACTCGCAGCGGCATCATCCCCGCCGGCCAGGGGATCTCGTAGTTCCAGCTGATTTTTCCCGTTGCTGGTTCGTAAGAGGTAATGGCAGTTGTTGTGCCTAGGACGAGTTCGGCCGGCTTGTTGTCCCGTTTCAAAATGAACGGTGTTGAATAACTGGCCCGATATGCTTTCCGATCCATCTGCCACTTTTTATCGCCGGTTTTTGCATCGAAGGCAACCAGTTCGGCCCGTTGATCATCATCCACACTGACGAAGACCAGACCTTCGTGCAGCACGGGGGACATGCCGGGGCCGTGCTGGCTCACATAGCCGCCGAGGGAGGCTTGCCACTTTTCATCGCCTTTCATGTTGTAAGCGTGGAGAGCCACGCCGGAACCATCCCACCAGGCACAATAGACCATTTCGCCATCGCTGGCTGGCGTGCTGGAAGCAAAGCTATTCTTGGCATGGGCCGTGGCACTGGTTCCGGGAAGATCTTTCGTCCAAATGGTGCTGCCATCGGCTACACTCAGGCAAAGCAATGTCCGAGTCTTGCCGTCCTTGGAAGCCGTTTGAACGAATACCTTGCTGCCCATGACGATGGGCGAACCTACACCCCGGCCCGGGATCTCGATTTTCCACAGCGGCTTGTTGGGATCGATGGCTGGCAACTTGCCCTCGGCCACGCCGGTGCCGTTCGGACCGCGGAACCTGGACCAATCGGCCCCGGAAGCAAATGCGAGCGTCCATGACAGGGCAAGAGTGGATAAAAGCATCAGGCGGCTCATCGGCAACTCATCTCGTAGGGGTGTAGGCGATTCGTGCTGCCAGTGGGATGGCATGCGGTGGGAGGCTTCCGCCAATTATCGCAAAAGTGACGCAGGATGCAACTGGGGAGAGTGGCGTATATAATCATCGAAATGGTTAATTTCGTTCGCGAGTAAGCGAATAGACCACTAGGCCAAACCGTTTGTTTTCGGGTGGACCCCCCACTGATGCCGTCTCCGCATTCCGACGCCCCTCCTACTGAGGCCCCTCTCCCTCCGGTCAAGCTCGACCCGATTGCGGCCGTGCTCAGCTACCTGATCCCGGGACTGGGCCAGGTTTATCAAGGCCGCACCGGCAAGGGATTGCTGTTCTTCTTCGGACTCTACCTGCTCTTTTTCTACGGCATGTGGATGGGGCAATGGCGAAACGTCTGGCTGCCGGACGCCACCAATCTGCCCAACGTTGTGATCGGCCCGTGGCAACTTGAAGGCACTCTGAAATCGGCTGCCTATCGGCCCCAGTTCCTCGGTCAATTCTGGATCGGCATCGCCGCCTGGCCCGCCACCTACCAGTACATCAATTACGATCCGCAAAAGGACGCGGGCCCGATCTTTGGTAAATTCGAGCGGACACCGAGCGAGGAGGAGCTCAACGACCTGCAGAGGAACGGCTCGAAGCGTTGGGACTTGGGCTGGGTCTACACGGTGATTGCGGGAGTGTTGAACCTCCTGGTGATTTACGACGCCCTGGCCGGTCCCATGTTCCGCGAGCCGCCGGCGTCGGCCCTGAACAAGACAGTCGCGGCAAATACCTCCTCCCCACTCGACGCGGCTGCCTCCACCGCGGCCCGCATTCCCGCGAACGCCTCCCCCAATGAACAACGGGGGATCACATGATTCCCCTCTTTGCCGCCAGCATCTACTGGGATTTGCCGGTTTTGCTGGTGGTGGTCAGTCTCGTTTACGCTGCCACAAGGCACGACCACTGGGACAAGATCCTGTCCGAAGGGCTGGGTTGGGGATTGCGGATCGCCCTGTTCCTGACCGGAATCGGACTCACACTCTACTTGCTCTCAACCTATCTCTGAACGACGGCAACCTTGACGGTGTTCCGATGGCGAAACTCGTTCACTACTCGGGCACGGTTCAGGGCGTTGGGTTTCGTGTCACCACTTCGAGAATAGCCAGACACCATCCCGTTCGGGGCTGGGTGCGAAACCTTCCCGATGGCCGCGTTGAGCTATTGGTGGATGGAAACAATGAGGCTGTTGAAGCATTCCTGGCCGATGTCCGCAAACGGATGGCCGATTGCATCGATGAGGAGAAGATTGAGGAGCGCGAGTTGAAGGAACCGATTGAGGGATTCGGAATTGTATATTGAATCACATATCCATTGGTGAAAGCCATGAACGTGGAAAATCTGGATGGAGACCGGGTGTTTCTTGTTCATGAGTTTCTCTCGAAAGAGGAATGCTCCAGTTTGATCCAGCGAAGCGAAAGGATGAGATACGAGATGGGCACTGTTGGGGGTGAAGTGTACGAGCAGGCTCGCAACAACGAACGGGTCATGTTCGATGATCCGGACCTTGCCAAGGAGTTGTTCGAGCGCGCTCGGCCATTCTTACCCCCCATTATCGACCAGCATGTTCTGGTGGGATTCAACGAGCGCTGGCGCTTTTACCGCTACCGGCAAGGGCAGACGTTCAAGCCACATCGAGATGGGTCCTATTCCCGGTTTGATGTTAGTGAGTCGAGCGAATTGACTTTCATGATTTATTTGAACGATCAGATGACAGGCGGTGAGACTCGGTTCTATGAAAACATGATGATGGCATTTCGGCGAATTCCATACTTATCCGTACATCCAAAGACGGGTGCGGCTTTGGTGTTTATTCACCGCATCACACACGAAGGAGCGGTTGTGGAGAGCGGCCAGAAATATGTTCTCAGGACAGACGTGATGTATGGCCTGCCGGAGAAGAATAAGTAATCATCTGAGTCGCGCATCCGGGGCGAAGGACAATAAGTGATTCTAATTGATCTTTTGCAGAAGGAGGCCCAAATTATTAATTGAGCTTGGATGCAAAGCAGCTTGATGAGAAACCGGTTTCGCTCAAAGACGAGCGTTGAAAGGAATACATCAAATGAGTGATTTCGACAAGCATAACGAACTTCGCAGAGACCAGACCGACACGTCAGTGGAGGATGATCCCGGATTATTGAGGATTTTCGGAGAGCGGTATCTCGCCGTTAAACACAATAGAAACGCCCAGATGAAATTGCTTTGGTCCTCAAATCCATTTGATCGCTTACTGTCCTTAAGTCTGCTTCGGAAGGAACGGACACTTCCCATAGAGGTGAAGGAAATGATTCATAGGATTGCCACGTATAAGGTCGCCACTTACTCATCCGATGAAAGAGAAATTGCCTGGTTGATCATGAGCAATCTCTATGATTCATCACACGATGTAGAGATTTGCAAGCTTGCTGCCGAGGCGGTTCTGGACGCTTCGAATAATGATGAGGTTCGTCTCAGCGCATATGCTGCATTACTGTACATGACTGACAGGGCATTCGATACGAGAGTACCTGTGTCGTTTTTAGAATTCCCGAGTGATATAGATTGGGACTTGGTCAGAAATTACGCCAAGAATTGAGAGCTATCACTTCTGGTTGTGCTGGTCCACAGCTACTACGTCGAAGACTCCGCCCCGGCTACCCAGATTCAAATTCGGAATGGCCTTGCATCCGGCGTTTCACATATCAGATGCTTCACTTCTTCAACTCCTTCACCCGGATATTGCGATAGCGGACGAATTGCTTGGTGTAATCGCCGCCGCCGTGGACCTGCAGTGCGATGCCTCCCTTGTCGCCCATGCGTTTCTCCGTGTCGGTCAATTCCATGAATTTAACGCCCTTGATCCAAGTGGTGATTTTTGGCGGGTTTCTCTCCATTCGTGCCCGGATTTCGTTCCACTCACCATGCTTCCAGAACTTCGGCCATTCTTCCGCGGTCACGGGGCATGGGAACGGCTTGTAGTCATCGACTACGATGTCCGTCACTTCTTCCTTGAAGGTAAAGTTCCGCACATTCGGTTTTCCACCGGGTAAGCCTTCTCCATAGATCCCCATCAAGTTTCCTTTGGCGTGATAGTCGATCATGGCTTGGTAGCATTTGCCGGTATCAGTGCTGCGGAGGAACAAACCGCTATCGGGACCGAAATCGTTGTTCATCTCCAACGCCACCTCGAAATCGCCGTATTCCTTCTCCGTGATGATGATGCCGCCGTTGCCGGGGATGTCCTGGCTACCGAGCATCACGCCATCCTTCGCCTCCCACTTCCCGCCGCTCATGTTCTTGCTGGCCCGGCTGTGCCCGGTCTTGGCGGAAACCTTCCAGCCGTCGAGTGTTTTGCCATCGAAGATGGTGACAAAGCCGGTCTCATCGAATTTCTCGGGCTTCGGGATCTCTGCTTGGGCCGAGAGCATCCCGGCGATCGACAGAGTAAGGATTGCGAGGCCAATCGAGGTAGGTCTCATGTGTGGACTCCAGGTGGGAGAGAAGCGATTTGCTCAGTATCCAGTCACACGTACGAAATGTCCAGCAAATGGTTTCCAGGGGTTTCGCTCGCGAGAGGCTCGCTCCACCCCTGAAAAGAAGCAGCATGTGGGGAGAATTATCTTGGTACACCAATCTGCAGTCGTCTAAAAAATATGGAGACCGTAAACGAAGGGCTCCGTTACACACACCGCGGACCGCCTTGTCCTATTCCCAACTCAAGAGTTTTATCTTGCGCTCCTTCATCATATTGCTGGTCGCCTACTGCTTTTTCGGCGGTGCTTGGCTGGCTTGTTGGTTCCATGCCATTCCATTTCAACTTGGCATCGAACAGGACGTATCGCAAGAGGAATCACCCGCCGAGAGCATAACGATACTCCACGACATCGAGTATCGCAAAGGCGCAAGCAAGCAATGGCGACTGGATCTTGCCATGAAAAAGGACTTGAAGGGCAAGCCGCGGCCGGGAATCGTCGTCATTCATGGCGGCGGCTGGGTGGAAGGCGGCAGATCGAGCTTCGCAAGCAAAAAGTTCGGCGTACCAGGCAATATCGAGGAGTTTGCCGAGCTGGGATTCGTTGCCGTAACCATCAATTACCGCCTTTCTGGCGAAGCTCTATTCCCGGCCGCATTGGAAGATTGCAAGTGTGCAGTGCGTTGGCTCCGCGCACACGCCAAGGAATACAATCTCGATCCGAAACAGATCGGTGCTTACGGCAATTCAGCAGGCGGCCATCTGGCCATGCTGCTCGGCATGGTCGGCAAAGAAGCAGGAATTGAGGGGGATGGTCCATATCCCGAGGAGTCGAGCACAGTGCAGGCGGTTCTGAGCGACAGTGGTCCAATCGATATGGTTTACCAGTACGAGCACAGTGCAATCAAGACAGTCGTGGGGAAGTTCATGGGCGGAGCACCGGAGGGCGAACGAACGGCTCTTTACAAGAAGGCATCCCCGCTGCATCAAATTGGCAAGGATGTGCCGCCCCTGCTATTGATCTATGGCGTGGCCGATGGTCAGATTCCGATTGAGACAGC
>Ga0207031_10326_pt1 | contig 11824 bp, 13 predicted proteins | sample Alteio_BWMinCont_37_FD_153278 | JGI IMG/M metagenome (GOLD analysis project Ga0207031, IMG submission 153278) | Enriched cells from forest soil in Barre Woods Harvard Forest LTER site, Petersham, Massachusetts, United States -... | ecosystem: Environmental > Terrestrial > Soil > Temperate forest >... | reverse complement strand
AGGAGGTTTTGAAAATGTCCATTCGCACGTTGGTGTTGTTCTCGTTTCTTTTTGCCGCTTCACTCGCTTTTGCCCAATCACCCCAAGGTATGGCGCCGTCTCAGGGCATGGGTATGGCTCCTCAAAACATGGCGATGTCGAGACCGACAGTCGGCTCGCAGGCGCCCAACTTCAAGCTCAAAACTGCAGAAGGCGAAGAGGTTGAACTGACCGCCATGACGAAGAAAGGCCCCGTCGTTCTTTTGATGCTTCGAGGATTCCCGGGATATCAGTGCCCGTACTGCACTGCGCAAGTTGGCGAGTTCATGGGCCGGATAAAGGATTTCCAGGCCGCCGGTTCGAACATCATCGCGGTCTACCCCGGTCCAGCCGAGGGTCTGGCGGAGCATGCCCAGGATTTCGTGCGGGGAAAGACAGTGCCCGCAAATTTCTATCTGGTGTTGGACCCGGACTATTCCTTTACGAACCTGTATGGACTGCGCTGGGACGCCCCGAAGGAGACGGCCTATCCGTCCACATTCCTGATCGATCGGGCTGGAACGGTGCGATTCACAAAGTTCAGCAGTACTCATGGTGATCGAGCGGGAGCTGACACTGTCCTGCAGATGTTGCACGGCCTAAAGTAATCACGCTATGGATCAGGTATCAATCTTTGCGGCATTCGCGGCTGGTCTGGTTTCGTTCTTGTCTCCGTGCGTCTTGCCGCTTGTACCGGGCTATATTTCGATCATTTCCGGTTTCACGTTGGATCAGCTCAAGAACGAGAGTGGAAACCCATCTCTCCAGAGGGTGGTCCTGCTGAATTCGGTGATGTTTATCGTGGGGTTCTCAATCACTTTCATTAGCCTCGGTGCTTCCGCCACCTACCTTGGACAGGTCCTGCTGTCCAAGGTCGCTGTGCTCCACCGAGTGGCCGGAGTCGTGATCATTGTTTTCGGACTGCACCTGGTGGGCATCTTCAAGATCAAATTTCTCTACCAGGATAAAAGATTCCACCAGGTCGCGAAGCCTCGAGGAATAGCTGGAGCACTGGTGTTGGGTTTAGCGTTTGCCTTTGGCTGGACGCCCTGTATCGGTCCGATCCTTTCGGGAGTTCTGACGCTCGCAAGCACCAAGTCGACCTTAATCGACGGCGTATTTCTACTCGCGACATATTCGCTCGGTCTGGGGATTCCATTCCTCATCACCAGTCTGGCTTTGAATCGTTTTCTGGGGTTCTACGGCCGGTTCAAACGCCACTTTCGCGCGGTTGAAATTGCCAGCGGCGCTCTTGTTACGGCGGTTGGCGTTCTGATCCTGACAAACAACCTTGCGCGAATGGCGAGTTGGTTCTCGTTTCTAAATCGGTTTGCACTTTGATAATCGGAGGCCTCTATGAGCAGAACTAAATGCTGGATGGTCCTCGGCTTCTGTCTGATGGTCGCGGGCTCCTCAGTTCATGCAGCGGGGGGCGAAGCGCGAATCCCGGTGCTTGTTGAGTTGTTCACGTCGGAAGGATGCTCAAGCTGTCCACCGGCGGATCAGTTTCTGGCCCAACTCGTGGCGCAAAACACGATGGCCGGGGTCGAAATCATCGCGATGAGTGAACATGTGGATTATTGGAACAGCCAGGGCTGGAAGGATCCGTTTTCGGACGCCCAGTTCAGCCGTCGACAGGAGGAATATGCTCGGGCCCTGAGTACTTCGGGCCCCTACACTCCCGAGATGATCGTGGACGGCCATTCAGACTTCGTCGGCAGCAACCGCGGCGCGGCAGTTCTAGCTTTGACGAGTGCCGGCCGCAAGCCAAAGGCGACGATTGAGATTACAAAGGTTGGCGGTTCGGAAGAGCGGCCTGCGGTTCAAGTCCGAATGACGCCGTTGGACGGTCCTGAAAGGAACGGACCTTTTGACGTCTATCTAGCGGTGACGGAAAACAATCTGTCGTCGAGCGTCGCACGCGGCGAAAACCGAGGTCGGACGCTCAGTCATGCCGCGGTCGTTCGCAAGCTGACCCTGATCGGCCGCGGAGACGGCGCGGGCGCCTTTACGGCAACTGCAGTCGTTGAACTCGACCAGCGGTGGAAGGCGGACAATGTCCGGCTGGTCGTCTTCGCACAGTCACGAAAGACGCGCGCGATCCTTGGGGTTTCTGCAATACCGTTGGGAGAAGCGCTTCCAGTGAAGTGAAGTGTTACGATAAGCGGCAGGAGGAGAAGCATGAGTGACGTGGTTTATGTTTCGAAGTCTAGGATTGAGCGCAGGAAAGGGCCCCTCCGCATCGCCTACCTGCCGGGTGAATCGCAACCCGTAAGCTTCAGCGTCTATGGCGCAATCGCGGAACACTATAAAGTGGATCCTGCCAAGTTGGGGGAATCGCACGCGTCCACGATTGACTACGTTATTGCCGCCACTGCCGGTTGAATGGTGGGAACCTTTGGAGGCGCGCTGGAAGCGCGTCAAATTGACGCCAGCGACGGAAAGTTGACCGCGGATGTAACCGGGGAAGTCGAACAAGAGGAAGGCGTGCTGGTCATCCGCCGCATCCATGTGGCGATGCATGTGGTGGCCCTTGAGGAGAAAAGGAGTGTGATCGAACGGACGCACGGCATCTACGCCATGCGGTGCCCTCTGTACCGCACATTGCACAAGACAATCCAACTCACCTCTTCGTTCGACCTTGTGATCCCGTCCGAATAATTGCCATTTAATGGAATAAAAAGCGCTGCTGCGGCCTTCTTAGATGTGTGACGCACATTTTTTCTTGCCGGAGACGTCGTGTTTCTTAACAGAAGAGTGGACAGTGGGGAGTTCGAGGCGGTTGCAGTTCCTCACTTGAACGACTTGTACCGCACGGCGGCTCACCTTGTTCGAGATCGAACCGAAGCCCAGGATCTTGTTCAGAATGTTTATCTTCTGGCCTGGAAGTCGTTTCACCGTTTCGAGCCCGGGACCAATTGCAGAGCGTGGCTCTTCAAGATTTTATTCAACGAAATCCACCACTATCGGCGCAAGTGGTACAACAAGAAGATCGTGTCCGATGGCGAGCGGTCCATCGAAGAAACGCTGCCATATGAACCGCCAATTCCTGAAGAGATCCGCGACGAAGACATCCTGACCGCACTCGATCAGATCCCTGCCGAGTTCAGAGAGGTCATTTTGATGGCCGACGTTCACGAATTCGCATACAAAGAAATCGCGGAGGCACTGAATATTCCGATTGGAACCGTGATGTCCCGGCTGAGTCGTGGCAGAAAACAGTTGCGGGCAAAGTTGGCAGTCCCTACCGAAGCGTCCGGTCCAAATGATGCGCGCGAAGAGGTTCGAGGATTATGAAAGTCATCAACTTTGGTGAGAAGGCTTGCGAGAAGGTTCGGGGATATTTCGATTCGTACCTGGACAATGAGTTATTGGTGGAAACCAACCACGAGGTCTTGCGCCATCTCGCCTCCTGTGAGTCCTGCACGCAGGCGCTTGAGGCTCGTACCCGCGTCAAGCAATCGCTCAAGCGCGCCGTCGAGCGGGAAGAGGCGCCCGGGATCTTACTGGATTCTGTGCGCCGGACGATTCGTGAGAGTGGCCGCCGCCGTTTCTTCGCACATCCATTTATTGCCGCTGCAGCCGCGCTGGCTCTTGTCGTCAGCGGCATTCTTGCGGTGCGGACGAGTCATTTGTTCGTTCCCGGCGCCACGTCCGGAAGCGAGGCGCTGCAGGCCCTTTCATCTGAAGCTCAGCAGATCATTCAAGTCGGCCTGATCGATCATGTACATTGTGCACTCCAATTAGGGAAGTGGAAGGAACTCATCTCTTTCGACCAAATGCGGCAGGATACCGGCAAGGGGGCTTTGGGGCCGGAGTTCATCGGTCTGGTGCCTCTCGTCAAGGAGAAGTTGGGACCGGACTTCCAGATCGTGCAGGGCCATCGCTGCCGTGAGAATCATCGCGATTACGTTCACTTGATTTTGACCGGCCAGAACGGGTCGATTCTTTCGCTGGTGATCACGGAAAAGAAGGGCGAGAGTTTCAGCCGCGCAGACCTTGTAGCGGCAACGCAGGCGTCCGGCATTCCGGTGTATGGATACAGCCAGGATCGCTTGGAAATCGCCGGTTTTGAAACAAGCCAGTTTCTCGCTTACGTTGTCTCGAATCTCGACTGGGCGGGCAATCTGAAGGTTGCGTCGACGATTGCCCCATCAGTCAGCGACTACCTTCGGCGGCTCAAAGGTTAAACCTGCCGGGAGCGGGAATAAAGCTGTCGTCTGACGTCTTGTTCCGTCATGGTGATCAAAACTGCCTCCAATATCCCTTCTTCTGAAGTGACCCCGGAGAACACCTATTTGAATCGGCGACGGTTCATCGAGTTGGCGACGGGATTGGCCGTCATCGCCTCATCCACAAGCCTTTTGGCCCAAACGAAGAAAGGGCAGTACGACACCGACGAGAAGCAGACTCCGTACAAGGACGTCACAACCTATAACAACTTTTACGAGTTCGGCGTCGACAAGGATGCCCCTGCCATCAACGCAAAGAACTTCAGGACACGGCCTTGGACCGTTTCTGTGGAAGGTCTGGTCAAGAAACCGCAGATCTATCCAATCGATGACCTGATCAAGGGACTGACGATCGAAGACCGAATCTATCGGATGCGATGCGTGGAAGGGTGGTCGATGGTAATCCCCTGGCAAGGCTTCCAATTGAGCGCGTTAATCAAACGCCTCGAACCCACCCCTCAGGCGAAGTATGTGGAATTCCAGACGCTGTACGCACCCGACCAGTTGCCGGAAGAGAAGCATCAGGTTCTGGACTGGCCTTATGTCGAGGGTCTGCGCATGGACGAAGCGATGAACCCGCTTGCGATCCTTGCCGTCGGCCTTTATGGCAAGCAGCCGCTGCCCAACCAGAATGGGGCGCCGATCCGGCTCGTAACGCCGTGGAAGTACGGTTTCAAGGGCATCAAGTCGATCGCCCGGATCCGTTTCGTCGAAAGCCAGCCGGTGACGGCCTGGATGAAAGCTGCTCCGGCGGAATATGGCTTCTATTCGAACGTCAATCCAGCCGTCGATCATCCGCGTTGGAGCCAGGCCACGGAAAGGCGTATCGGCGAGTTCTTCAAGCGCAAGACTCTGCCATTCAATGGGTATGCCGACCAGGTTGCTTCCATGTATGCCGGGATGGACCTGAGGAAGAATTTCTAATGATAAAGCTGCGACGTTCCATCAAAGTTTTCGTATTTCTGGCATGCCTGGCCCCGGTGGTCTGGCTGCTGATCGCTGCAGCCACTGATAATCTGAGCGCCAACCCAATCAAGGACATTACCGAGAGCACTGGAATATGGACGCTTCGATTTCTGATCATTACCCTGTGCGTCACCCCCCTGCGCAAGTTGACCGGCTGGAATGAGGTGATTCGATACCGGAGAATGCTTGGCCTCTTCGCGTTCTTCTACGGTTTTCTCCATTTCATGACTTACGTTTGGCTGGACCAGTTCTTCGCATTTCACGACATTCTCCTCGATGTTTACAAAAGGCCATTCATCACCGCCGGCTTTACCGGTTTTGTCGCGATGGTTCCGCTGGCAATCACGTCCACCAAGAAGTGGATCGTCAGGCTTGGCGGGCGTCAGTGGCAGCGATTGCACCGGTTGGCTTATCTCAGCGCGCTTGCGGGTGTGATCCACTACCTCTGGCTGGTCAAGGCGGACATTCAGCGCCCTGTTCTTTATGGCATGGCCCTATCGCTCCTTCTAGGCTATCGGCTTTTCGCCATGTTTCCGCTCCGCCGGGACGGTCTCAAACAGCGTGAAATCGCTGCTTGAGCGATTGTCTTGCAAGGACAACTTGTCCAATATGCGCGAAGAGGGCTCTCGGGCAAAAATTGCGGGCCATTGTCACTATGGAACAACGTCGGGAATATGACGCTTTTAAGGCGAATCTAGAGGAACTCGCGGCCACCCATGCCGCGAGATGGTCCCGTGGCGAACAACTTGTGGCGAAGAGGAATTTTGGCCGTGGCGGCGATGAGCTAGAAAGGTGTTGTTCTAAGCCGCGGGAGAAAGTTAAATCTGGGCCGTGATTCCGCTTGAATGTGTGCGGTCCACCTCGGCATTAAGGCTTGAATCCCCAGGGCCTTCGGCCACCTTTAAGATTCTTCTTCAACGGCAAGGGCGACCGCGATCCGCGGCGGCGTAGAGTGCGATCAAGTCGACCAGTTGTCGCAAATCCTGGCGATGTGCGTAGTCAATCGCAGACCTTCTAGTATTCTTCAGATCCGGCTTTTCTCGGTCTTCGGCAGGAGATGGAGGGGTTCGTCTGGATCATACTCAAACAGTTTGGGAACTGCTTCAATCACGACCGCCCGCTGCTCGAGAGCCGCTATTCGTTGTTCGATCTCTTCCGGTGCAGGCTTTTGCTGCTCCATACGATTCCGCGATCTCGCCGTGTCCGCGGTGGCAGGGGACGGGTCGGTTGGACCCGCAAACACTGGCTTGGTGCTTTTAGATGAGTTTTCTTTTGTGGGCGAAGTATGACGCATGAAATCATTTACCGTGCTAACGGCAGTGCGCAGTTGGCACTTCTCTTCGAGGATTTGCACGATCTCCTTGTATGTTCGCCCGCGACGTCGCAATTCTTCGATTAATCCACGGTATGGTTCAAGTCGCGAGCGCGAGGTTTTTGCAGGTAGACCATCGAGAATATCTTGAAAATCTTGATTCATAGTTACCTCGATAGGACGAATCTCATTCTATATTGACCGAAAAACCGCCGGAAAGATACCGGATCAGAACCGGAACTCTGCCGAATACGCACCGGATCAGAACCGGATAAGAGCCGGACGCCGCCACTCTCACCTCATAGCGGGAACTCTAAGCCGCAGGCTTAGGGATGGTGTCTTTGTCATCACTTCCTTTCTCGTAGGGGCAAATCACCCGAACAAAAACCCGCAGTTCTCAGGGACCCTCACTATGAGGGGCAACTTATTTGGGCCTCATTGTCACAACAGGTCTTTCTCACGGCCTTTAACAGTAGCGGCCAAATATTTCTCGAGTGATTTGTCACAACATGCCGTTCTCGCGGTCTTAACTGTAGAGGGACCAATGTTCGCTGTACCGTCGGAATCAAGGAAGCCAAGGTCTCAGAACAATTTTTCTCTCGCCCCGTCATTTGAGGGCGTTGCCAAAGCCTTTCATAGTAGGGGCGTTTATGAAACCCAAAGCGTCTCTCTCGGATCGAGGTTTCGTTTCGCTACCGGGGAGTGGAACAAGTGTTCCTCTTGAGGCGATTGAAAAAAGTATTTTTCGCTGTGCATGTCACAACCGGTCGTTCTCGCGGCCTTTTATCAGTAGAGGGGGAAAGGCCATTCGCGAAGGGTTTATCCCCGATGTCTGATGCCAGAGAAGAAATATTGCTTTCGCCTCGTGTCCCAAACGGCCTTTGCCGGGGCCTACCTGTAGAGGGGGCTGGAATATGTGGAAGCGATTGGACGCACCTGGGCAGCAAGCTCGCTTCGACAAGAAGAAATATTTTTCCATTCCTGTCGTCATCAGGCACTCCCAGGACCCATATAGAGAGGGCTGCGTTTTATCCAACGCTTCCTCGAATCAAGGTTTCGCGTTGCAACGGGCGACTGGCAGCTCGCAAAAATGTCTCTTTGAAAAAATGAGGAGGTTAAAGCGATGAGCACTGTTACGAAAACAAAAACGGATGAATCGACCAGTGTGCAAAAGCGAGTCATCCTTTCGATGGGCGGCAAAGGTGGCGTCGGAAAAACCAGCGTGATGGCGGCACTGTCGGAATGGTTCGAAGCGAATGAAATCCCCGCCAAGCTCCTCGATCTCGACACCGAGAACAAATCACGCGGGTCGCTCACGCATTTCTTCGGCGGCCAGGTGCCGAAATTGAACATCCATACCGCCGCTGGCCTGGATGCATTCATTGACCATCTTCAGGATGGTCCTCCCGTGATTCTGGCCGATATGGGAGCCGGGTCGGGCCGGGTCACCCACGACTGGTTCCATACCATGTATCCGGATGTCGCGGATGCCGGGATTATGTTCACGGTGATCGGCGTCGTTACGGGCGATCCGGCGAGTGTCGAAAGCGTGCTTACCTGGGCCGCTCAGCTCCAGAATCGTGTGGCCTACCTCATTGTAGAAAACAGCATTACCCCGAATACTGATTTCGCCTACTGGCGGGAAAGCCGACAGGCAGAGGTATTCCGCGAAACTTTCCGGCCATCCGTGATTCAGATGGACTACCGCCTGGCGGAACTCGAAAACGCGACACGAAACTATGGCGTTACGCTCGGCGAGGTCGCCGCCCGAGCCACACCTGCTCCAGGACTACAGCGAGCTTCGCTCGTCATGCGAGCCCAAAGCTACCGGCGCCGATTGTTCGCAGAGTTCAACAAGGTGAAAGGGCTGCTCCTGCCATGAGTGCGAATACTGCCAATGGTCTGTCCAGGGACTATTTGATTGAGCAGGTGGCGAACAGTCTGTCACCCGAGCTGCGCGGCGAATACTACCGGATATTGCGGTATTGCCGATCTCTTCCTGAAAGTGACGAACTGCTGATCGTCCTCAATACCATACAGCTCTTTTTTTCGCTCAGCATCGACGTGCCCAACCGCATCGCCGCCGAAGGCGAGAAAATCGATAGGCTCCTCGAACCAGCGGTGAAGGCTCAAGAGAACACCGTTCGCTCATTTCAACATTACCAGGCGCAACTCGACGAGCGATTGGCTCAGCTTCCGGAGGACATCGCCAAACGCATTCAGCCGGAAACGATCGCGGCAGCGATTTATGAGAGTGTGCGGCAGGAATTTGTTCGATCTGGGTATCCGCAAATGGGGCAGGCGTTTCAAGCAACCCACGGCGATTTACAGAAGGCATTGGCTGGGTTCAACGATACGGTTCAGGATCTCAAGACCGTTCGCAAGGAAGTTGCCGACGAGATCCGGCACGGCAGCGCGACCTTGGTGCAAGCCATGCATCAGGCGAGCGAGTCCCTGGTCCGCGAAAAAGAGCGTTTGTCTCACAAGTACTGGTGGCAACGGGACCTGCTGGTATCCATCGCGATCTTCATCATCTTTGCGCTCGGGATGCGGTACGCCCGATGGTTGGACTCTCCCATAGCAGCGTCTGTTGATCGCGCCGTGGCGGCCCCCGTTGTTCAACAGCCCGTGCCACCGGCAATCCAGCCGAAAGCGCGGGAGAAGACGCACAGGAATTAATTCGATGCTCACGATTCGCGCCATGTCTGACGGGATAGGTTATGCATCCAATCATCTGGAGCACCGCGATTACTATGCGGAAGGAGAACGTGTCGTTGGTCAATGGCAGGGGCGTGGAGCGGAGCTGCTCGGGCTCGCCGGGAACGTTAAGTCCGAAGACTTTGAAGCATTACGTGAGGGTCGTGATCCAAAAACTGGCGAATTCCTCCGTCAACGCAAAAGCGCCGATCGCATCGCATCCGATGGAACGACGCAGTCCCGTGCAAGAAATCTCTACGATTTCACGATCTCTGCGCCCAAGTCTGTCTCGATCATGGCTATCCTGGGCGACGACAATCGGCTCCTTGAGGCCCACGAAAAGGCTGTTTGCGAAGCCCTGGGCGAACTTGAGGTATACGCCGCCACTCGGGTGCGGAGGGAGGGTGCGAATGAGGATCGGACCACCGGCAATCTCGTGCTTGCGGTGTATCACCACGACGCAAGCCGCGAACTCGATCCTCAGCTCCATACGCATGCGGTCGCATCCAATCTGAGTTTTGATGGAAGCGAAGGACGCTGGAAGGCGCTCCAGGCTTCGGGCGTTTATGAGCGGCGTGCCTATCTCACCGAGGTGTATCGCAATATTCTCGCCCGCCAAGTGCGGTTGCTCGGCTACGAGATCGAAGACAGACGGGATGCCAGAGGCAGGGACACTGGATTCGAGATCCGCGGGATATCGGATGAACTGCTCACGAAATATAGCCAACGGAGCCAACAACGGGATGAAGCTGTCCAGCATTTCGTTCGACTGAATGGACGCCAGCCTACGGACAACGAGATCGCGGTCCTGATCCGCGAAACCCGCGCCGAAAAGCTCACCGAGATTTCCACAAACGAGGTACGGAAACGCCAGCGCGAGCGGTTAACGGAACCGGAAGCTCAAACGCTTGCCGTGTGTCGCACGAAAGCCAAAGCAACCACGATCCCATCCCACGCCGCCGAAAATTCGCTGCACTATGCTCAAGAGCACCTTTTCGAGCGAGTCTCGGTCGCTCACGATCACGAGGTTCTGACGGAAGCGCTGCGGCACGGGCGTGGCCGAATCGACCACGAAGAATTGAAGGGCAGACTGAGGATCGAGGAATCGTCCCGCACAATCCTTCGGGACGGAACTCAAGTGGCAACCGCACAAAGCCTTCAGCGCGAGCGAGCAATGATTGACTCGATCAACGTCGGCATCGGTGCTTTTCCTCGATTGGGCGGAACGAAGCCGTTCGCCGCATCTGAGGCTCTGCGGTCCGAGCAGAAACAGGCAATTCAGTTCGTCCTCAATTCACATGACCGGGCCGTGAACATACAAGGCGCAGCCGGCACCGGCAAGACCGCTACGCTGAAAGAATTGCACCGCGCCCTCCACCAAGCCGGTCGTGAGGTCCTCTCCCTTGCACCAACAATGAGCGCAGTCGAGGAACTGCACAAGGTGGGCTTCACCGGCGCGATCACCATCGAGCGGCTGCTCCAGGATCAGCGGACCCACCCGGCGCTCCGTGGCAAGGTCGTGATAGTGGACGAAGCGGGCATGGTCTCCGGTCGTCAGATGTCGCAATTGCTCCGCCTTTCCGAGCAGCATGCGGTTCGCCTCGTGCTCTGCGGTGACACGAAACAGATCCAAAGCGTCGAGGCGTGTGATGCCTTGCGGGTTCTCGAACAGGAATCACGGCTCAAAAGCGTTCGCCTGACCAGCGTCGAGCGGCAGAAAGTGAATGTTTACCGTGACGCCATTCAGGAATTGCGGAACGATCCAGCATCCGGTTTCGAGAAACTTGAGGCGATGGGCGCGGTGCGTGAAGTCGGCTGGACTGATCGCGCCCAAGTCGTCGCCGCTGCATATACCGAGTCCAAAAGTAACGGACAGAAGGCACTCGTCGTTTGTCCCACGCACGATGAAATCGACCGCGTGACCGAAGCGATCCGTTCGGATCTGAAGCGAACCGGCTCCTTGGGCGAAGGTGTTTCCGTCACAAGAGACGTCTCTCTGAACTGGACTACCGTTCAAAAAAGTAACATGCGCAATTACCGCCCGGGGCAACTGTTGGGATTCCACAAAGAAGTGAAAGGAATCCGAAAGAACGAAACCGTGGAAGTAATCCGGGTTGCTGACAATAGCTTGACGGTCCGCAACGCGCGCGGCGAAATACGCGCACTCACACGGAAGCAGGCCAAAGCCTTCGATGCTCTCGAACGGCGATCCATCGAAATCGCGCCGGGCGATAAGCTCTTGCTCACGGCCAATCGTCGCGAGCAGGATTTCCGCACTACCAATGGTGAAATCGTCACGGTCTCAAAGCTGGATGAGACTAGACGAATTTGTTTGGAGGACGGGCGCGTTTTGCCGTCCACATTCAAACAGTTCGCCCACGGCTACGCGGTAACCGCGCATCGCAGCCAGGGCAAGTCTATCGACGCGGTCATCATTTCCGGCGACGGCATGCAGAAGGAATTGTTTTACGTCGCGGCGTCGCGCGGCAGAGAAAGCGTCATGGTCGTCACCAGCGACAAGGAACGGCTACGCGACTCCATCGCTCAATCCACGGCTCGCAAGTCCGCGTCGGAACTGGCGCGGCAACAGCGGCCTGGT
>Ga0207031_10325_pt1 | contig 11854 bp, 7 predicted proteins | sample Alteio_BWMinCont_37_FD_153278 | JGI IMG/M metagenome (GOLD analysis project Ga0207031, IMG submission 153278) | Enriched cells from forest soil in Barre Woods Harvard Forest LTER site, Petersham, Massachusetts, United States -... | ecosystem: Environmental > Terrestrial > Soil > Temperate forest >... | reverse complement strand
AGGTACACCTTACCTAGATTCAGTAGCGCGACGGCCACCAAGTTGTGCCGGTCATCATACACCGCCCGGTTGATGTCGGCCATGCGCGTGAAGTCCCTCTCTGCGTCGCTTAAGTGGCCACGCAGGAGTTCCAGGACGCCTAATGTATTCAGGCCCATCGCGACCTGGGGGTGCACTTTTCCCAAGACGCGCTCCTGGATGGCAAGCGCCTCCAGTAGTAGAGGGGCCGCCTCATCGAGCCGGCCTTGATAGACGAGTGCCTGGCCCACAGCGGCCATCATGATGGCAGTGTCCGGATGCTCCTTGCCATACCAAGATTGTTTGATTTCGAGCGCCTGACGGTAGTATAGTTCTGCGTCGCGCTCGTGGCCTAAATCATGCTGCACTCCGCCCAGATTATAGAGATCGTCCGCAAGTCGGGGATGGACGGCGCCGTAAAGCTGTCGATCCATGGCTAGCCCGCGCCTGTAAAGTGAATCCGCGATGGTCAGATGGCCGAGGTAGCGGTGCGCGGTTGCTAATTCGTTGGTGCTTTCGGAAAGGTCCGTCGTAATTACGTTCTTGGCCGATTGAAGCTGAATTGTTTCGTTCAGAATCTTAACTGCTTCGTTGTAAGCGCCGCGCTCTTCCAATATCCTTCCTAGTGCTGACGAGGCTTTCGCCACGGACGGGTTTTGAGGCGATAAACGCCGCTGATCAATGGCGAGTCCTTCCCGTATGAGTCGCTCCGCTTCCGCGAGTTGCCCCTGATCCAGGCGCAGGGCACCCAGCGCCGTCAGGCTATCCCCGACATCTTGGCTATCCGGACCTGCGATGGATCTGCGCCGCTCCAGCGATGAGCGTAGGAGCGGATCTGCCTGGTCGAACTTGCCAAGCTTCTGATACATGTTCCCGAGCGTTTGATACAACTCAGCCTGCACCGCTGGCTCCAAGTTCAGTGTCCGGGCGGTCTGGACACCTCTGTCGAGAAGCGTCACAACACGCAGGCTGTCGGATGGCCCTGCCGTCTTGTCGCCTCCGTCGAACAAATTGAGCATGAACTGCTCAATGCGCTGCGTACGAGTCGTCTCGGCCAGGGCAGCGTTGCGCGCCCGGGCCAGCCGCACCACAAAGAATAAGACCAGAGCAATAAAGATCGCGCAAACCGCGGCCATAGTGGAAAGAGCGCGCCGATTGCGGAAGACGAATTTGCCCAGCCGGTAGCGCAGGCTGTCAGGGCGGGCTTCCAGCGGTTCGCCCTTGAGGAAATGATCAAGATCGCGGATCAGCGCTTCGGCGGAGCGATATCGCCTTTGCAGGTCCTTATGCATGGCAGTAAGGCACAAGACATCAAGCTCGCCCCAAGCCGTCTTGCTTGCCTGCCGGGTGCGCTTGCCGGTATCGGGCGTCGCTGAGATGCGCCTTGCCGCAGCGGAAGGGGGTTCAGGATCACGCTGCAGGATAGTCAGTTCAGCCTCCGCCGAGCTTCGGTTCGAGAAATCGAAGGGAAGTTGCCCGGTCAACAATTCGTAAAGAATTACGCCTAGGGAATAGACATCGGTTTGTGTCCCAAGCAAATCACCTCGAATCTGCTCTGGCGACGCGTAGGGGAGCGTCATCAGACGGTGGACGGTGCGAGTCTGGTGTATGGGTTGCTCAGGATCTTGCAGTTGTTTGGCGATGCCGAAATCCAGAAGCTTTACGCTTCCGTCCGCCTTCACTAGAATGTTGGACGGCTTGAGGTCGCGATGGATGATGGTTTGCCGATGCGCGTATTGGACCGCCTCGCAAACGCCGCGAAAGAGCCGGAGCCGTTCCTCGATGGAACAGGCGCGCTCGCGACAATGATCCGTGATGGGCTTGCCCTCGACATATTCCATGACGAACCAGGGAGTTCCGTCGTCTAGGCTGTCTGCGTCATGAATCTGGGCAATCAGAGGATGTTGAAGCCGGGCCAGCGTCCTTTGCTCGCTCGCGAAGCGCTGCCGCCGTTCGGGGGAAAGCAACCCGTCGCGCAAGAGTTTGATTGCGACCAGACTGCCAATATCTTCGCGCTTGGCGAGATAGACGATGCCCATGCCGCCCTCGCCAAGGGGCTTTATGATCCGATAGGGGCCAAAGTCGTTGTCAGCAGCCAGAATATCGGGCCGATCGAGCAGTGTCCGCGCTATTGGTGCCAAACCGCCAGAGATGATCGCCCCGCCGTGTGCATCTCGGTCCAGCAAGGCTTCTAACTCGGCCATCAGGGCGTCATCGCCAGCGCATGCTGCTTGGAGGTAGCCTTGCCGCTCTTGAGCCGGCATATCGGACACATGATGGAAAATTTCTTGGATGTGTTCCCAACGCTCGGGGCCCATCGTAATCGCTCCTTCAGATGGCGGTCAAAGAATTTGACATCGGCGTTAGCGCTCCCTTTGAATCTCGGCTTCCAACCACGCCTTAGCAACCCGCCAATCGCGCAAGGCGGTGGACTCCGCGATGTGCAGCAAGGCGGACGCCTCCGCAACGTCGTGCCCGCCGAAGAACCGAAGTTGGACCAGTTCGGCTTGACGGGGACTCATATCGGCAAGAGCGTTAAGAGCGGCATCCAGCCGAAGCAAGTCCTCGTTGCACCCAGTCGGCACGTCGATAGAATCATCCAGCGTGACGAACACGGCCCCTCCCCGGCCGCCGCGCTTGTACGCATGGCGCCGGCGGGCTTCATCCATCACAATCTGGCGCATAACACGCGCCGCAATGCGCTTGAAATGCTGCTCCGATTGAGGCTCTAGTCCCGGCGAGCCGGCCAACTTTAGCCAGGCTTTGTGTACCAGCGTTGACGTACCGATGGTGGAGTTTGCGTCAGCGCGCTTCACGGATGCCGCGAGGCGGCGTAATACGTTGTACGTGGCATTGAACCAGTCGTCCAGTATTTGCCTTGGCACGTCCAACTGAGGGTCTCTTTCCACGACGGGATGAGTTTCGGCAGTTACTGAAAGGCATTCGGTGCGGGATCTTCGCCTCGGCATGACGGTTATTCCACCCAGCTTACGTAATGCTAAATGTACTGTAGATTCTACCAAGGAAAACAAGTACAAGTGCGAGGTGAATCCCTCCAGCACGGCTGGCTACCACGGGACGTTTGTTAAAAGGAGATGACACTTATGTTAATTCTGAGTTTTATAGCGAAGTGCATGCCACGACTTGCACTCCTTAATAAGCCGGCAGTGCGCAACATTTTCAGCCTCATATCGATCCTGAGCGTTATGCTAATCACGAGTGACGAACGATTGCTCGCTCAAGGTCGGCTGCACAACACGGAATCTGTCGCGGTCGATGCTTACGACGGGAAGGCCGTCCTCGGAGACCATACCGGAAAAGTCTCTTTATTTGACGTCAGTACGCCGAATAATCCGGTGTTGTTATCCACCCTATATATACCTGATCGCGTAATCAGCGTGGCGTTAGCCGGCCCCAGAATTCTCGCCGCAGGACAGGGCGGTATTTATATCCTGAGCACGGCCATACCGGGGGCGATCACGATTGAAAACGTTTTGGCCCGCGAGAGGGATGTTCGAGCGGTTGTTGCTGCCGGCGACCTGGGCTACGCGGCAACCGGCTCGTCTCTTCTTCTGTTCGACATTCCTACCGGGACGATTCTGGATGAACGAAACTATGCCGGTCTGCCGCTGGAGGCCCTCGCTTTATCTGGTGACTATCTCTATCTTCTGTCTTGCGATGAAAACGGGACGAATGAGCGCGGGGTGACGAAAATCTTGGTCGAGGATTACTTGGACGCCCCGGTTGCGTCTTTAGGGGTACCCGCTGGTTCCGAAGCATGGGTTGCGGGTCGCATGTTCATCTATGCGGATAGCCAGCTAATCTATCTGGGTTCTTCACCAGCGAATGATTTCGACCCAGCCCCGCCGCTGGCGATCATACGTGACGGCGGTTCGTCCTTGAATCTCCTGAGTAATCCTGTGTCGATCACTGCCGCCGATGCGCGGCCTTTCGGCAACGGGCTGCTCGTGATTTCAGACGTTGAATTGAGCGCGTTGCGCCAGGGAGGGTTGGGGATTCTCGATATCTCAGATCCAGCAAGTCCCGGCAAAGTGATCAGGAAGGCTCTAACGCCGACGGCTCCATTGGCCCTTTCGCTCTATTTTGGGCACGCCTACACTCCGAACTCCGAGCATAATATTGCAATCACCGATCTAGTAACCCCGAATGGCAGCAGGAGCGTGCCGAGCGTTGAGCTGGAAACCAATTTTCCAAGCGGCCCGGCATTGGAGAACAGCCTCTTGCGGCTTACTGCTCTGACTAGGGGCTCTGACATTATTCGAAGCGTGGATTTTTATGTGGATGACCAGAAAGTCGCCACAGACGGAAACTATCCATTTGAATATCGTCTGATCACGAAAGACTCGTCTCTGCAATCGTCTGCAACACTTCAGGCCTGTGCCGAGGACCTAAACAACAATCGGTCATGCAGCCCTAAGCAGACCGTTGAATTTGCCAAGAATACTTCGGGTCTTTGGGTTGTCTCCGTAGTGCCGCTGAACAAGGCCCATCTTGCCACGGGAAACGTCCCACAAATTCGAGCTAGGTTTTCGCGGCCGGTCGATCCGTCCACTTTGTCGACCACCCACGTGAGACTCGAGAGGTTAGATCCGCGCTCGGGCGCGGTTGTGGAGACCATAAGCCTTTCTCATGTGGCGTATCAGTCCATTGGCAATGCAGCCACAATCGTGCCAGGTCGAACCCTTTCGAGTGGGACCTACCGCGTGACGCTTGGGTCAGGTATAAAGAGCGCCGTGGGAGGCAGCCTTCCGAGTGACTATTCCTGGGCGTTCGCCGTTGGAGCGGAAGCAACCTGGATCAACCCGGTGAGCGGAAATTGGAGCGTTGCCTCCAACTGGGCCGGCGGCGTAGTGCCGCAATCCGGAGATAACGTCAGCATTGCAATACCTGGCGTGACTGTTACCTACAATCAGGGCACGCTAGCAATCAACAATCTCTCGGTTGGGGCCGGTAGTCAACTGAGCATTGCCGGCGGAAGTCTCAGCGTGGATGGCCAAGGTCAATTGAGCATATTTTCACTTTCCGGCGGGACTTTGGGCGGCACGGGATCGGTGAACATCAGCAGCCAATGGAACTGGACGGGAGGCACTTTGAGCGGGGTGCTGAATCTGGCCAAGACGGCGACTACGCAGATCGGCCCTGCGGTGGTGACGACACTCAGCGGGGGAACGATCAACAATCAGGGAACCGTAGACCTAAAAACTGGCACGGAGCTGTTTGTGGGGGGCGCGATCAACAACCTGAGTGGAGCGACGTGGAACGTGCAGGGGGACGTGAGCGTGGCGGAGCAGAGCGGCGGGGCGTTCAACAATACGGGTACGTTTTTGAAGAGTGCCGGCACAGGCACAACGGGTTGGTCAGTGCCGCTGACTGGAACGGGCTCGATCAGCGTGACCAGCGGGACGATAAACCTGAGCGGAGCGACGACCGGGACGATCAGCGGGACCATCAACGTGGGTACTGGGGCAGCGCTGAACTACGGCCAGAATGGCAGTACGCTGAACGGCGGGCAGGTGACCGGGACGGGCACGTTCAGCTTCACCTTCAGCGCGGCGGTGACGGTGAACGGCACTTACAACTTTAGCGGGCAGACGCAGATTGAGAGCGCCACGGTCAAGTTCACGGGCGCGGCGGCGATCGGCAATCTGAACTTCAGCGGCGGGACTTTGGGCGGCACGGGATCCATCAACATCAGCGGCACCATGAAGTGGAATGGGGGCACGATCACTTTCGCCGGCACGTTAGCGACCAATGATTTAACACTATCAGCGAGTGGTTCGGTTTCTCTTACTCTCGGCGCAACTGTCATTTCGGTCAGCGCGAAGATCACTCTAGCTGGTACGCTTGGATTACAGTTTAGTTCCAGCTATGCTCCCCCAGTAGGGACCCAAATTCCAGTACTGAAATTTTCGGCTGGTTTCGCTGGAACTTTCGCGAGCATAGGCAATCTGCTGCTGAGTAATGGAGACCCTCTCTCTCTTAATCTGTCAGCTTCTGGTCTTTCCCTAACCGTAGACATGAAACCTCAGAATTAGCAGGAATCGCAGCCTAATCAACTTGAGAGATTCTCGCGTTCCGTGACACGAATATCGAACTATTGTCCGCCCTCCAAGACCGCACTTCCTTGGGGGGTCTGTAGGATTGAATCGCTCGCAAACTGTGCGCCGTCGATGGATGCTCTCTGCGTTTGCACGAGCCCCTGATGAGGTTGGGAAATGGTGGAAACGAGTCCCTCGATCAAGCATGTTCCAGAGTGACAGAGTTAACTGTCCCGCCGCAGCTGCTCGTCGGGCGGGTAACATCGCTCGGCCAATTCCTCTTGATCAATCCCCTCTCTGTCTTTGAGTTCGCTAGTAATTCGGCGCAGTTCCGGCCATTCTTGTGTGGCGATCCACTTCTCGCCAATGTCCAGGAACTTCAGAGCCGATGCGCAAGCAGGTTAGAACAGGACAGCGAGCCAATGCAGAGTTCCTACGCCTCGATCTACGATCACCCAATGAAGTTAAGTGCCCCACTCCAGATATCCGCTCTGAGCTTTAAACTTTAGTCTGGCGAAACAACGATGCTCCGACGATGCGCGTGGCCGTATCGATGAAATGGCCGTTTACGATCGCGGGCTAACTCTCAACGAACTCGTGAAGCTATCTCATGCGTGCGGACACCGCTTGAGGATTTCGTTGGATCATTCCGACGCTTTCCAGGGCTGCACTCTGCCGTAAGTGACATAAAACGCTAACTTCTTCAAAACAGTGGGGCTTGGTGGCCAGGGACGGAATCGAACCGCCGACGCCAGCCTTTTCAGGGATGTCTGATCAACAACTTACAGGCAGTCTTCTATGAAAACACAAGACTTACGCGATAACGATTTGGACTCCATTTGGACTCCAGGGCCGTTTTGGACTCCACGTGGACTCCACAAAGCATAGTCACCATGGCTTACTTCTGGACCTGAACTTGCTCCTACGCGCGCGGTCGAAAGCGGCTATCAAAGTCCGCTCACGAACGTGAAGACAACATGATTTGGTCTATATAAGGATGACTACCAGGAGTCCCTCGGGCCATTGTGAAGTTTGCTGGTGGACCCAGCGTACTTTCGCGGGAAGCGTTTTGAAACCGAAGTCGTTAACTTCCAGATATGGCACATTCTACCCGCCCAGACATTGTAGCTCCACATCTCAGAGCTTGTTTCCTGTGTTTTTGCTGGATGGGAGGGGATTTCGCGACTGAAATCCGCCGTTACCACCGCGCGGGTGTCAGCTTTCGGTTTGGCGTCGTGCTGAGCATGTGTCGTTCGGCTGGAATGGCGGACACTGGCCGACTTTTCGTTCCGGATCCAAAGGTTGTCAACTTCGCGTCGTGAGAACGCACCATTCGTCTCGGGATTTAGCCCGGCCCGCTGAGCTACTGCGCCACATCGGGGACCAGCAAGACTTCCAGCCTCGCGCAGGATAAATTCCGCACTACCGCCGCTCGTGTTGTTCCGATTGCAGCTCGCGTTCGATGATGTGAACCATCTTGTCGAATTCCCGCGGGTTGTACCCGGCCCCTTGGAAAACGATCATGCCATCTCTTCCGACAACGTAACTGCGAGGAATTCCGGCGTTGGCAAACAGCTTGTACACGTTCCGTCCCGGATCGGGCGCTAGCGGAAAGCTAAGGCTGTGGTTCTTTACGAATCCGTCGATCTCGCGCTTTGACTGCTCGCGCGCGATCGCAACCATCACGAAATCCGGAGACTTGAACTTTTGCCACACGTCTTTCTCGAGTCGCGGCAATTCGGCACGACACGGACCGCACCACGTCGCCCAAAAATTGACCACCACCACTTTGCCTCTGAGCCTGGCGATATTCGCATCCGCGCCATCGAGAGTCGTCACCGTGAAGGCGGGCATTTCCTGCCCAACGTGGGTGAAGGACTCGAATTCGTCTCTCGACTGGGCCTGGGCATAAACGGGAATCGTCGTCAGGCAGAAGAACGCTGCCGCCAAACTGTGCGATGTTATCAACGATGGCTCCTTGTTGAGGACGGCTCACCTTTGACCCACGTTACAGTTTTTGGAAGACCCGGTTGTCTCGGAACCGGGCAAAGCAAATGCAGGCAGCAAGTGAAAGCATCCCCTCGGAGACGGGAATTTCGGATCGTTCGAAAGTTCAGTGGACGCTGGCCGACTTCACAGTACTGATCTGATATTCCCACGCCCCGACCGGCGCTTAAACAGACAGCTCGCAGCACATGACTCAAGCAGCCGTCTTTTACCATTTCGTTTTTTCGATTGTTGGATCTGCGCCGTGGGAGTCCTTTTCACGTGAAATAGCGAAACCGGGCATTGACCTTCTTCTCTTGTGGGACGTGTTTCAAAATATCCCCGACACGCCGAGCGGCCCGGACTGTAATCGGATCACCGGAATCAAATTGCGTATTGTTGAAATTGAGCTTTGACAACCCGACGAGTTCGCGGGCCAGATCGGAAGCGCTCGTCTCGCCATCCTCGCGGGCAAATTCAAGCGCTCGCGGGATATAGGCGCCGGGATAGACCTGGAAATACGGGACCGCGCCTTTCAGGTATACGATTCCCGACTGGCCATCGAACAGCATCGCCGTGCCGCGAACCATAGGTGAAGTGCCGACACGCAACACCCGCGACCCCGAGCGCCGCACGCTCACCAAGTCAAGAACATTCAGCTTCTCGTCTTCCGCTGCCTGTCGAAATCCAGCCTTTTCCTCCTCGTTGAAATACGACGTTTTGTGCATGACGAGCCTCGCGGGCATAGTGTGGTGCTCACGCCTGTAGGTTGCCAGGCCATTGGCGAGCAACGCCTGTGCGTCTTCCTTTGACAAATGCGGGCTCCGGTCATCCTTGTCGTAGCTGGCGCTACCTCCCTGCACGATCAATCCCTCCCCACGCTCATCAAATACCTGGGCCACGCTGGTCAAAAGCTTGTTGCCGGTCACACTCTTAAAGAAGCTCACTCCCACATAACAGGTGGTTACTGGCGCGGGTTGACGGGCGAGACGCCACGGTACGCCTCCGGCTTTGTAGTAAAGAGCTGTATGGAAGTTCCACGCAGTGGTGGCCTTGTCCTGCAGGCGCCTGCCGGGAGTGCGTCCGCCGGCCGCGGCCCCGTAAGTGTCAGGTCGTGACAACTGGCACGGCAGCCGCAAATCGATAGCCTGGGCCTTGAAAAGGTCATGGAAGTTCAGCGCCGATGGCGGAGACTGTTCCTGGTCCGGTGCTGGTTCCTGCAGTTCATCGATCGGTGGATCGGCGACTCGGGCGCGCGGCCTGTCACCCAAAGCGAAGACCTCGGGTGGCGGAGCCACAACCAGGACATTTAAACCGGTCTTTCCCGCGAGATCGCGGGCATGATCCGTGAAAACATCCACAACACTGGGCAGAGGATCAGCCTTTGTGAGCGCCGCCGAGAGTTCGTGGCGCGTTATTGTACGCGTCGTTGCATCGGACAACTCCAGCGAGGTTCCGAACACCTCTTCTGTCATGCCCGGAAAGGGCGGACGCAGAGCCTTCAGCTTCTCCTCATCCGAGCCAACACCGTTCTTGCACCGTTCGAGCCAATCGCGCAATCCGTCTACAGTGGCTGTTGTCCCGATCACACCGATTCGAATCGGCACGGGAACCTCGTCGCTGCCTTTATCGAACGCGCCGAAGGTCGACAGACCGGCTCGGATATCAACGTGCAAATGATTCTGATGAAAGGCGAGCGGCGGTTCTTCTACAAATTGCAGTTTCATTCCTCAGCCTCCTTGCCGCTTGGCCTGGGGCTTTGAGGGTCATCGAGGGCGGTAAGAGAACTCTCGTCGACATCAGACGCGAAGCGGAATGAGATGAGCGGACCGAACTCAAGCAACCGCTGGTGGTCAACACGAGTCCAGGGTGACCGAAGCTGAGCTTGCCATTGGAGAAGCTGGCTTAATACGGAACGATTGCGCTCTAACCGCTTAATCCCGGATAACCGGTCCTCGTGGTAACGGTCCAGGTCTTTTCCATTACGGGTAAATCGATAGGTTGGTGTAATCTCCAGATACCACACCGCCTCAAACAGGCGAAATCGGCCCTGGAACGCATTATGGCGTAAGTACGTGTAGGACTTTCCGCTCTTGGCTTCATGTTCGTAGTGCGCAACCACGGTAGCGGTGCTGCGGACTTTCACGTTTGCATATTTGAGTTGCCGGGGCGGTTCTTCCGGCCGGCCCATGAAGGCGTACACGTCCTGATCCGGGTAGTATCTGACGCCCTGTGACCACAGATCCTCGCGCAGAGCGAAATTCAGCAAGTTGACAAACAGGCGCCGCTTCGCGTCCTCCACCGAGAACGCCCAGTCTCGTGCGTCGAATTGTTCCAGACCGCCAACATCAATGATGGATTTCAGTCGTGACTGTTCAGGGTCGACCAGACTGTAAAGGTTGCTCTCATAGATATTCCATGCGCTCGGGACATAATCGCGGTTTTTGCGGGGAGCCCGTTTATTAAGCAGGAACCAACCGTGCTTTCGTGTTTTGCACAGCGCTGGAGCAACATACAGTGTGTCGGGAAAATGCCGCAACGGGATTAGATTAGCGAAGCTCTCCTCGATCCTGGTCGCTCGATGCTCGCCTTTTTCCGGTGGGATTTGATCGACTGATGAAACGGGCCCGTCCACCTGTTTCGGCGGCTCGCGCAACGGAACCGGCCGGGTTCGAAGATACGCGCGAGTAAAGGCTGCTGCGGAAGCGCAGGCGTACTTCGTCCACGCCTCCTGGCGCTTCAACCCAACGATGTCGCTCAAACCACGAATCGACAACATCGGCACCCTCTCGCGAGTTGCGCGATGTACGCCGGCGGACTCCATTTCGATGGCCAGAATGCCGCGGGCGCTTGTAATCCAGGGAAAGAGCAGCTTCGGATCTTTGACGAGCCGGTCGCTGGAAGCTATGGGACCGGCCGCAAATGTCGGCGGTCGCTCCTCCACGCCCTTGCCGTAGTGCGCTTGTAGCTTGTTCCGCACCTCTCGCTGCCATTTTGGTGGCCCGTACAGCCTTGAAGGAGCGAGGCTGACGGACGGCTTTGACGGCAATTCCGACCACCAGTCGCCGAGTTCCGACTCACGTGCTCCAAGGTTCGCAACCCCTGCTGCTATCGATTTCGCGATCGGGCCGCCGCCGGCGTTATACGTAGTGGCGTCCTCGAACTTGCGGGCCTCGAGGCTGAAATCGTGGACGCGGGTCGAAAGCACGACATCCCCGAGGCTGATATCGTCGGACGGCAATCCGCCGGCAATACCAACAACCAGCAACAGAGAAGGCTGCAAATCGTCGATGAGGTCGCGCGCTGCCTCCTGGGCCTCTCCGTTCCCCTGCTCGATCTGACGTAGGATAGCGACGCGATACCCGTCGCCTCCGCCCGCATCCGTCATCCTCAACGTATATTCGCGATGGCGGCTCCTATGGATGGCGTGGCCACTCGGAAAGGAATCAAGCACAGACCGGAACTCATCATCACGGATCGTCAAGATGCCAATATCTACGACTGGCTGATCAATCGGCCCCGAAGGATGGGTTGAACCTTTCCGACCTGGCGTTTTCGCTCGTTGAAGTTCCACGCCCACCTCGCACTATATTGGGAATTTGGTATCGCCGCAATCCTTGCCATTCTAGCTGCTTTCCCAAACAAGAATCGGTGGGTTCGTTCTGTCTTCGCCACCTCAACATGACTCTGTCAGAATCAAAGGCACGATTCTGGCTGAAACCGCAGCGGTGCATGTGTCCAGCTCCTTTTTTGACAAACCCCAAGATTAGTCCTGAGAAACGCGCTTAGCA
>Ga0207031_10324_pt1 | contig 11875 bp, 7 predicted proteins | sample Alteio_BWMinCont_37_FD_153278 | JGI IMG/M metagenome (GOLD analysis project Ga0207031, IMG submission 153278) | Enriched cells from forest soil in Barre Woods Harvard Forest LTER site, Petersham, Massachusetts, United States -... | ecosystem: Environmental > Terrestrial > Soil > Temperate forest >... | reverse complement strand
GTCTACTTTGAAAAACTATCTACTGTGAGCGCCCTTGCGTGAGTCCGCCCATGATCGTCTTTTGAAAACGGGAGAACTGGCTTATCGGGAGTGTAGGCGATCTAAGCCTACATAAGGGGCATTCTTGTAGTCACTCGAGACGCGATTCCAAAGGGGCGACCAGGATGTACGAATGCTACACGTGAGGGTGGATATGGCGCTTTGTAAACTTCGACCCTTCTCTTCAAGTTGAGCTGCGGATCAATCGCCCGCGCGTACGCGGCGCCTTTTCGATGCCAGTTGGCTTCCACGTTCCGGCGCCAGCCGACACGATCGAAGGCGGCTTTTCTTTAAGCCAGTACAGTCGTATCACCGAGTAGATTGTGCCATTGGGCGCGGGCAACAGAGCTTCGACTGACACTGGACGGGAAACTCGCTACACGCGAACGTGGCAACCGAGCCGGCGTGCTGCACTAAAGATCTAGGCATTGCTACGCAGCCAAGCGGTGACTTCGGTCCATATTCCGCAATGCGCGTTTTTCATTCCCAGTCCGCTCCGAGAAAGAACCATCGTAATCTACGAGAAGATGCTGCGAAAATCAGGATTTTCCGTGATTGAAGCGGGCGATGGCACAGCGGCAGCAAATCTTTTTCGGGTCAACGAAGGCAGGATTGACGTGGTTTTGCTAGATATGACCCTACCTGGAATGTCCGGCCGGGAGGTCCTGAAGGAGTTGCGAAGAATACAGCCGCGAGTGAAGGTGATCCTTACGACTGCATTCAGCCAGGCCAGTGCGCTCTCCTCGATTGCCGAGCGGCATTTGTGGGGTTTTGTTCGGAAACCCTACCAACTTAGCGAGCTAACGAACCTACTGCGAATAGCGTGTCAAGACAAACCAAAGATCAGCGGCGATGCCGCGGGTTGAAAGTCTGACAAATCCTATCGCGAATCTTTTGTCTAATCGGCTGCTCCTCTCCCAACGCGAATAGCTGTTGTACTGATGTGTCACCAAGCCTTATTCCGATTACTCAAAAAACTATTCCACAAGCCGCTGTTCTCTTGTCAACCACTGACGCCTGAGCCCAGTTTAAAGTCAGCTTGAATGAGGCTTGGATGTTTCCGAACGCGGCCAGTACTAGCTCGGAGCCGTAGGTTCAGGCCAACACACACTCTCTCCGAAAGCGACTCCAGCACGAGGGCCGCCTGTCTGCCTCCTTACGGACAGGCGGTCTTCGTTTTTTTAGAACTTTCCTGTTTTTTTCTAGGCACGAGCCTCGGCTCCATCCCAAAACTCATCAAGGGGCAACTCGCAGATCCTGTTTGGCGGCATGTCGCGGCTGAGCTATCTCCCGGAGCTGGCTAATCTCCGCAAGACTCGATTCATCAACATCGCCAGCTACGCGTCAAGCTGGGCCGGTCTTGGTTCCACGTCGGATGATCGCGTTCGGTAGGTGATGAACTTGTTCCGGATGCTGGGCATGATGAACGGTGAACGCCTGGAAGCGTTCAGCAATGAAGCAGTGAGTACCAGCCATGTGCTGGAGGCGGGAGTACGTCCGAGCCGGACATCAACGCTCTTGCAACCAAGACTCGATCACGGGCGGTGGTGTTGGTGTGGAACTATCATGATGACGACGTCGAAGCCATGCCGTCTTCGGTGAGGGTCCGCGTGCCTCAGTTGCCTCGACTCTGAGGTTGAATCAAGGCGTTGTTATCGAGCGACCACGCTGGATAGATGTCCTGTGCGATGAGAACTCAGCCGTGAACGCGGGCGGCCTTGCGTGTTACAAGATGATAGCCTTTGGCTTCGGCGTCCGACTCGATGGCGGATAGGTGCGCCCGTCCCGCTGCCGTTTGTCCCTCTTTCATTTCAATTTCAGCGAGCGCAAGCCGAGCGTCCAGTTCAATACCCCGATAACCCAGCTCTCGCGATTTTCGGACGATAGCATTCAATTCCTTCTGCGTCGCGGCCCGGCATCACCGCGGTTAGTTCAACAACCGACCAGCCTGAAGTCACTTTGACGAAGGCGCCACGTATCAGGTCGTTGGCGGAAAAGTAAATCCTGCGCTGTTACTCACGGGTAATCCACTTTTCATAAACATGCGGCCAAGCTCTTCTAGGCGGGCTTTGTCCGAGTGGCGCGTATTCCGACCAAAGCAAAAAACATCCGCTTGCAACGGAGGGGTCGCGCCTAGACTGACTTGCTGCCGGATACCGCAGCCCGACCTCTATCGCTCGACGTCAACTTCCAGGCTTTCCAGTGTCGTCGGCTACCCAGCCGGAGTCGGAATGCCACGGCTGAAGGACAGGACATCGAGGTGCGTGACGCAAACGTTCTGCGGGCAGTCCGCCTGATGCGGCTATTCGTAGAACAACTTGAGGCCATGGCGCGATTGAACTCCTCGCAAGTCGGTCAGCGTGGCGGGTAGATCTCACGCTATCGCTGGCTCCAGGCCAGCCCAGTGCTCCTCTCGTTGCTGAAGATGTTCCACGGCGAGCGCGGCCAGTTCCGCTCGCCGGAGGCCGCATCCCAAGAGGACAGCGATCATGGCGTAGTCACGCTTCACGCGAAGATCCCTATGGCTCGACATCGGACTTGTCACGCTGAAAACGTCGCGTGTTGACCAAGACTTTCATGGTAAATCCTAAGTAACGAATCAGCGGAAACCTGGTTCGAGAAGCGTTCAGCAACCCGATTGCGCCCTGCTTCACCAAGCCGCTTAGCAAAAGTCTTATCACTCAGAAGACAGCTTACGGCGTCAGCCATCGCTTCATTCATTGGACCAGTCCCAAGTGAAAGGCAACCAAGCGTGGCGAGCGTATCGGGAAGAACACTCCTCCAACGCGTCTCCACCTGGAGCAGCGAGGTGATTTTGTTCCTGAGCAAATTAGCCTGCGGCAGCAAGGAATTTGATCCCCCTTTCCCGTTTCCCCCAGGGGCAAGCCGGGGCGGGGATGGTTCCCCCCACGCCGGAAGCACGCTGCTCGCCAGCCAAAAGCGCTGGCAAGCATCGATGCTGCCGGCTCCCCCCACAAGAGGGCTGCCGCCCCCTTGTGCATCCCCCGCCAGCGCTGTCGTCGAGCAAGATGCGTTATCGAGAAAAGCGGAACTTTCTATGTGGCTAAAAACCGGAACTTTCTATTTGGCCTTGACAGTCTTTTGGACAACCTGCAACGCGCTGATTTCCCAGCCAGAATCGGTTTTGGCTACAGACACCGTGAGAATGGCTCCGATCAGAACGACGGCGTCGCATGATTCAACGTACTCTCGAACCGCCTCGTCCATGAGCTTTCCTTCGTACATGCCAATGTAGGCTGGCTGTTGCTCTTCGAGTGTGGATTTGTCCATAAGCATAGTGGCGAAGGGGAGTCCGGAAGGCGAGAGTGTTTGGACTTCCTAATTCCGCTCAACGAACGCCACCTGAGAATGACGATTAAAGAATGGGGACTTCAGTACAACCGGGGCCGACCGCATTCCTCTTTAGGTCCTGGAATTCCGGAATCCAACCAGGATAGTATTCCGGCCAGCGACCACGGACACAAGCTGCCCGCCGGTTACCGCGTTGCGAAGACGTCTGTGCTGGGCGGCTTGCATCATGAGTATCGCCTGGTGAAGGAGGCCGCTTAACGACGACGACCATTTTTGCGGACCACAGGTAGTGGTTCTGGCGAGCGCACTTCTGACCAGCAGGAAAGATATAGCCCTTGACACTGGCTGTTTCGTGAAGGTTATGATTACACCCTGGATGACGACAACAAAAGCGCTGGTGCGCCGCGCTCGAGCTAGCCCCGACTGAAGGAACCGACTCTGCGTGCGTTTACGGCTCCTTGCTGCCGTAGTCAGCCATCCAAATGTTTCCTTTAGCTTCTCCCTGATTCAGAATGATTCGGTCCGGCGTCAAGCTCATTCCGAGCTCAATCAAAGGAACATTCTCGAGTGATCGCCTCGCTTCGTGGAAGTGCTTTACTGCGAAGGGTGCGCCAATGGGATGCTTCGATTGAAGATCCAGGCGCTGCGCCCAGATGCACAGATTCCCATCGCGTTCGGAATAGAAGTACAGCAAGGCGCCGCTGGGTGACCAGTCCGGAATCAGTTCGGCGAACCGGCCATCGGTGATCGCGATCCACTGATCCTCCTTCTTCGCGGTTCCATCGTACGGAACGACAAAAATGCGCCATGACGCTTCGCTTCGTTGCAGAAAAGCGATCCATTGATTGTCCGGCGAAAGCCGTGGGCGGCTGAGCATGGGCCTGGCCGCTGAAACCGCCAGTCGCTTTTCGCCTGAGTCTATACTCAGGGCAAATATTTCACGTTGGGGAGGGTCGGTGGAGTAGAGCAGTATTCGCGCATCTGACGAACTCATCCAGGGATTGCCACACTCCGCGCAAAACCGCCGCGGAACGCCAAAGCTGCCATCCGCCCCAATATTCAAAAGAAAATTAGCCAGGCGATTTCCATCACTGACCGAGTAGATCAGCGTTGAACCATCGGCGCTGATAGACGGTAGGTGCCCGCTGGCGGCGAAACCGAAAATGGGCTTTTCTGTGCCATGCTCGAAATCTTTCAGCCACACTTCAGACGGTCCGCGCCGGTCGGAGAGGAAGACCAGGCGGCGGCCGTCGCGAGTAGCTGCCGGATAATAGTTTGAACCCGCGTCTGCGGTAAGCCGTTGCATCTCGCGTTGAGCCAACCCGCGATTGGTATCGGCCCCCAAACTCCAGAGATCGATCTCGCTCTTCTGACTTGCGAATGCAAGCCTCGAACCAACCCAGGACAATGCGGTCTCGCCGCCCGCGCTCACCGTCAGGCGTTCAGCATGCCCGGCCAGGCGGCTGCCATCCGCTTCGATGGGGATGCGCCAGGTATTTGTGGTCGCTCCGCTTGACCCGGTGAAGATGATCTGTTGGTCCGAGGTCCAAACCCATGGTTCGGGGTAGTACATCTCAGCCAGCCGCCCCTTGTCCCTTAAGTGCAGGGGCTCGGGTGATCCACCCGCTACCGGCGCAATCCACCAGTCAAAATTGTCGCCATATTGGTACGCTGCCGCGCGCTTCGCTCCCAGAAAAAGCAGGCGCTTTCCGTCTGGCGACCAGACGGGGGACCGCGCCACCAGAAAGCCACTGGTTAGTATGCGGGCAGGGCCTCCCGTGGCCGGCACGAGAGCCACGTTCTGTGAATTTTGCGGTCCAATGTCGATGTTGGAGCCGACCCAATACGCAACCAGCTTCCCGTCCGGTGAGAACCTTGGACGCCTTCCCTGCGACGCGATGCGCTGCGGCTCGCCGCCCAAAACCGGCATCAGATAGATGCCGCCGCCTGCGCGTTTCGAGCTGAAGACCACCGTCGATCCGTCTGCCGAGAAGGCAGGCTCCCGGTTATCGAAACCGTCCCGTGTCAGCTGAAGTGGCTCGCCGCCTGAAACTTGCCGTATCCAGATCTCGAACCCGCTGCTGGAATGATCGGACGCATACGCGAGCAGTTTCCCATCCGGAGAGAACGCGGGATCGGTGGCCAAGCCCGCATCCGAAGTCAATCTTGTAAGTGTTGGTCCCGCTTGGTGTGCGGCTTGCCTTGGCTTCCGAATGAAAACGCCTGCGAGCGTCAATACAATGCCCAGCAGCACACCTAGCGCAGCGGTTAACCAGCTTTGCCGCCGAAAGCGCGGGGCCTGTTGAGCCGAGTCACCGATCGGCTGCTGTGCATCGGAGGCAAGTTCTTGCAACGCCAGCTTCACGTCTGCGATCACCTGATACCGTGTGGCCGGGCTTTTGCGAAGACACCGGGCAATGATCCTGGCAAGGCTCGGGACTCCATATTTGTCGATTTGCGCCAGCGGGGGCGGCTCGTCGCGCAGGATGGCGGCTAAAGTCGTGGCGGGGCTGTCCCTTCCAAAAGCCGGCCGGCCTGCAAGCATCTCATAAAGAACCGCTCCGAAGGAAAAGACGTCCGATCGCGCGTCGATTTCCTCACCCTGCGCCTGTTCGGGTGACATGTAAGCTACTGTTCCAATCGGCGAGCCGGGAGTGGTGCGTGCGTCTTGAATATCGGAGATCTTTAGCAACAAACTAGCTTTTTCAGGCGTTAGTTTGGCCAGGCCGAAATCCATGATTTTGGCCGGTCCCTGTGACGTCACGAAAATGTTCGATGGATTGATATCGCGATGGACAATGCCTTTTGCGTGCATGGCATCCAGGGCATCAGCGATCTGAATACCGATCTCGAGGATCTTATCGAACGGCACCGGTCCTGTAGCAATAAGTTGAAGGAGAGTCTGGCCCTCTAGAAACTCCATCGCGAGGAACGGGTGCCCATCCGTCTGTCCGACGTCATAAAGCGTGCATATATTGGGATGATTTAGCGCTGAAATGACGCGGCCCTCGCGTGCAAAGCGCTCCAGAGAAGCTTGGTCGTCTGAGAATACGTCAGGTAGAAACTTAAGCGCTACGATGCGGCCAAGACGAGTGTCTTCGGCTTGGTAGACGACGCCCATGCCCCCGCTACCGATCTTTTTCTTTATTCGATAGTGCGAAATAACCCCGCCCTCTCGTTCGTCTGCGACGGCTTTGAGTTTGTCAGCCGGGATAGGTTCCTCAGCCAGTGCCGGTTTGTGTTCGATGGGACCAATGAACCGGTAGCCTAGCCGCGGCAGCGTCTCGATATAGCGCGGCGTCTCGGCCGAATCCTCCAATGCCAGGCGCAAGCGCTTGATGGCGGCGTTGATACAGTTGTCGAACTCTACGATAGTCCCGTTCGGCCAGAGTTTGTGGTGCACCGCCTCGCGCGTAACCACTTCGCCGGGATCCGCCAGCAGCATGGCTAGCACCTGGATGGATTGATCGGGAACGCGGACCTTGACCCCGTTGCGGCGAAGCTCTTTCGCTCGCAGATCCAGTTGGAACATCCCAAAGCGGAATAAACGGGACGGACTGGGCGCGCCCATCGGCAGCACTCCTGCGTGGAAGTCTATCACAGCCGTCTGAAAGGCTTTCTTGATCCCTTGTTATCAGCAATCTAACCTGTCAGCCAAATATAAGCGGGATGCAAGCGCCACTTCATCGATTTAATAGCTCAGCCAACCCATAGTTGCTCTCGCCGCACAATCCGCGGCGGAGGGCGACATGAACATCACAAGAAATGTACTCGGTGGCTTGAGTCTGTGGTTGAGCTTGGCGGGACTAGGCGCCCAGACTCTCAAATTCGAGTTGGTGGATCAATACAAGATCGTGGTTCGCGGCTCCATTGGTCCGCTCCAAGGGCTGAAGCTCCTGATTGACACCGGGGCCATGCCGAGCATGGTGGATCGAAGGGTGGCTAAGAAGCTCGCCTTGAATGTTGAGGAAGCCGAGTACGTGGCGTTCGGTACCAAGGCCCGGGTTCAGACGACGGTGCTGCCAAATATCCGTCTTGGGGCGCGCCATGTCGATGCCGTGCCCGCCGGCGTTGCGGATCTATCCTACCTTCACGGCGTGGATGTTATCGTCGGGCTGGATGTACTCTCTCGCGTCAGCTTCAGCATCGATTATGTAGAGCGACGGCTTGAATTCGGGCCAGTGCTGGCGCGCAAGCCAGGCCTACGGCTAGAGGCCACGCCTCCATTCATAACGGTGCAACTCTCAATATCCGGCAAGCCCTTTCGCTTTCTGGTTGACACCGGCAGCAGCCGCCTGATCCTGTTTGAAAATCGCGTGCGCAATAGACTTCCTTTTCTGGCCGTCCACGGCGAGTTGGTGCTATATCACCTCGCGGGGAGTTCTCGACTACAGCGTGTTTTTCTCCCGCCGCTGGAAGCCGATGGATCGACCATCCAACATGTTGAGGGATTCATGTCAGACCAGTCTCTAGATGGCTATCCGCCGGGGATCGATGGCGTGCTCGGGCTTCGAGCCCTGGCCTCGAAACACATCGACCTTGATTTCGAGCGAGGTCGACTGGCATTTGACTAGCTGGCACAGCGCTTTTAAACCGAAACTATGCTGCCTTCTTAAATCCGTCGCGCGAAGGAGTATTCTTAAAGCACCTCGTGCAACTACGTGTCTGTCCTCTCTGCGTTACTGTTGGACTTCTGTCCTGCACTATCCCTAAGGCCGGCGCACAGCAGGTTTTTGGCAGCATTTTCGGAAACGTCACGGATGCGAAAGCAGGGGTTGTCCCGAACGCAAAGGTCATCATTACGGACTTGGGAAAGGGAGCTGCATTCGAGCTGACTACAGACGCATCCGGCAATTATTCCAAAGGTCAGTTGATTCCCGACGATTATCGAGTGACCATTCGGGCCACGGGAATTCAAGAGATTGTCTCAACTCCGCTGCAGGTCCGAGTTGACGAGGCAATCCGCTTCGACGCTAGGTTGGTGGTCGGCGACATCACCACCGAAGTGGAAGTCAGCGCGGCGGCGCCACTGTTGCAATCGGATCGAGCGGATGTCGCTCAGACGTTTAGCGCGATCGAGATCAACGATTTTCCAAATATCGGAAGAAACCTCCAGGCTATGGAATTGTTGAATCCCGGGACCGCCAAGGCGGGTTTCCAGCACGCCTCGGACGAGAACCCTCAGGGCAGCGTGCAGATGGTGATCAATGGCCAGTTCTTCTCCGCGATGGGCTATGAACTTGACGGTACAACAAACCAGGATCCCATTCTGGGCATCATCGTCATCAATCCGAACATCGATTCCGTTTCTGAGGTGAAACAGGCGAACCAGAACTTTGACGCCGAATTCTCTTATGTAGGCGGGGGTCTTGCCAGCTACTCCACCCGATCGGGAACTAACCAGATCCACGGCGACGCCTTTGAGTATCTGCAACTCAATACTCCGGGCTTTACGACGTTCGCGGCGAATCCCTTTGTGGGCCTGCCCGCCGCCGAATACCGGCAAAATCAATTTGGCGGCTCGATTGGCGGACCCATCATCAAAGACAAGCTCTTTTTCTTCGGTGATGCGCAGCTAAACCGGCAGTCGCAAGGCGCTTCGCTGCTCACCAGCGTGCCTACGGCTCTCAACCGCCGCGGCAATTTCAGCGATTGGCTAGCCAATAATTCCAATTATCAGATCTACGATCCACACAGCGGCGATCCAGCTACCGGCATCGGCCGCTCACCCTATCGGAACAACACAATACCGGCAAGCCAGCTCAGTCCGCAAGCGCAGGAGCTCCTCAAAAATTTTCCGCTTCCCAACACCCACCAGATAGCCGGCCAACCATTCGTGGAGAACTACGCCCTCAACGGCGCCCTGGCCATAACGGGCAATGCCTGGGATACGCGCGAAGATTACTACTTAAATAAGAACAACACCATCTTCGGACGTTACAGCTATCAGGGCTTCACCTTGCAGGGGCCGGGAGCCTTTGGCCTGCTGGCCGGCGGTCCCGCGTTCGGCACCTATGCCGGCGATGCGGTGGCTTTGAATCAGAGTGTCGCCGTGGGATGGGCCACCTCGTTGAGTCCCACTCTGATCAACGAGTTCCGCTTTGGCTGGATGAAATACCACGTGTTCGACATCCCCAACGGCTACGGGACGGACCCCGCAACCAAGGCCGGTATTCCGGGTCTCAACCTCGATAAAACCTACACCTCGGGTATGCCCTTCTTCGACATCAGTGCTCCCAACAGCGCCTACCAACTTGGATATGCGCTAGGCGTGAACGGATGTAATTGCCCGCTCACTCAGACGGAGAAACAGATCCAGTTCGTCGACAATGTGAGCATCAGCCGGGGCAAGCACAACTTAAAGTTCGGCGCCGACCTGCGTTATGCGCAAAACCTTCGCGTTCCGAGTGGTCTTCATCGCTGGCGAGCTATCATTTGCCGGTGGGGCGACCGGCAACGTACCTGCGCTGGGCCAGGACCCCACGCCCGGTATCGGACTCGCCACCTTCCTGCTGGGCGATGTGACGACGTTCCAGCGCTACGTGAGCGCCAAGACAACCGCGTCCGAAAGCCAGCCCCGCTACTTCTGGTATGGGCAGGACACATGGCGTCCCTCGCCGAAGTGGACGCTCACCCTCGGCATGCGCTGGGAAATGATCTTCCCCGAATCCGTGAACGCAGACGGAAACGGTGCGACATTCAACCTGAGCAATGGGCTGATGTACGTGTTCGGCGCGGGTGGAGTTTCACGGCACGGGATCCAAGCCCGGAACTGGCATAATTTCGCACCGCGCGCGGGAATCGCCTATCAGCTCAATCCGAACACAGTTATTCGGGCAGGCTATGGCTGGGGCTACGATTTGGGTGTGTTCGGGTCGAACTTCGGACACAGTGTCACACAGAACGTGCCGGTACTGACCTACCAGAACAATACGAACGCGACGACACCTTTTTGCCGAGGTGTTCAACCTCGCACAAGGTCCCTCACCTCCAGCGTCCTTCACCGTGGGTTCGAACGGTACCTTTCCGCTGCCGGCTGGTGTTAATCCCACGTTTCGGCCAGCAACGGTCACACTCCCCACAACCTACCTGTATAATGCCGCCATTCAGTATCAGGTGAATCCCAAGATTGCCGTCACGGGCGCCTATGTTGGAAATTCAAACCGGCACGGCTTCCTCGGGCAGCGTCAAAACGTTAATCCCAATGAGCCGATCTTCGTGGCCGGCTCCAGCCCAGTCAGGCCGTTGAACGGCATCCTGCCGTTTGGAAACGATCTGCAATATTTCTGTGACTGCTCGAATCAGCATTACGACTCATTCCAGGGACAGGTGAAGATCAACGCCTGGCATGAATGGACTCTTCAAGGCAGCTACACCTATCAGACACAGTGGGGTCCCGGTTGGGACTTTTATGATTCCAACTACTATTTCCTCTACAATCGCGCCGCGGGCGAGGGATACGGCAACTCGTTCCCTCACAATCAAATCACCATTGCTCTGACGTATGATCTTCCTCTCGGCCATGGCAAGAAATACGGTTCAAATTTGAATAGGTTTGCGGACCTTGCCATTGGCGGCTGGACTATCAGCGGGGTAATGACGTATTACAGCGGATTTCCATTTTCGCCCACTCTCGAGAGTTACCCCGGCCAGCCGAACATCGGGCCAAACAGCCGACCCGATCTGGGCAGCGGCAATCCTTACACTGGCGCAGCTCACGATCGTAGCCAATGGTTCGTGGGAGGAATCGGAGCTGCCTTTCTGGCCCCGGCCGCGCAGACCTTTGGAAGCTACCCCATCAACACGCTCATCGGACCTCAGTTTATCCAGCAGGACCTGACCTTTGCCAAGTCGTTCAGAATTACCGAGCGGTACTCGTTCAGGCTGCGCGCAGATACCGCCAACGCATTCAACCACACCAACCTCGGATGGCCAAATGCCGACGTGCAAGCATCTAACGCGGGTCAGATTACCCGACTCGCTGCAGCGGGCAGCATGAGAAGGTTGCAGTTCTCAGGGACCGTTTCGTTCTAAATGTGAGGAGTCCCTAGGAAGGTGACCGCGAACCCGGGGAAGCATATTCTAATCGAAGGATGAGCCTGGAGGCGGGAGCGAAGCGATCCGCCGCTGGGTTTCCTTTCTTGATTTGGTTTAAGAGCAAAGACAACAAGTGGGAAAGTGGGAAACCTGCTTTTGGTTTTCCACTTTTCCACGCCGAGCAGCGGCTGTGGGGCCCGTCATTTCCACAGCCTTCGGTTTCACGCGCTTTTCTTCCTCCGCAGTCCGGCGAACATCTTCCGTTTGGCTTCTTGCATGCTCCGCGCCGCTTGAGTGTCACTTTGTGCGTTGGCCATTCGCTCTAAGTCCGCGGCCGCGATTTCTGGCCGCAGGTGGCGGGCTAGATCGGGTATTTGGCGCAAGATCTCCCACGGCGTCGCGTACCAGCGATAGACGCGCCGCTGTTTGCCCTTGGCGTCGGTTAGGATCTGCGGCACTCCACAGGGCCGGTGAAAGTTCAAGTATG
>Ga0207031_10322_pt1 | contig 11976 bp, 6 predicted proteins | sample Alteio_BWMinCont_37_FD_153278 | JGI IMG/M metagenome (GOLD analysis project Ga0207031, IMG submission 153278) | Enriched cells from forest soil in Barre Woods Harvard Forest LTER site, Petersham, Massachusetts, United States -... | ecosystem: Environmental > Terrestrial > Soil > Temperate forest >... | reverse complement strand
CGCGCCGCCTGCAGCGCTCCGTAATGATCGATGAGGTCCAGGATCTCGGCGAATTGCGCGGAACTGAATCCACCCTCTTCCAGAACTTGTGAAACTTTGCGGGCTTCTTCCGGTGAGCAGCGCTGCAGGAGGTAAATCAGGGGCAGCGTCATCTTGCCTTCACGCACGTCGTTGCCGATGGGCTTGCCCAGAACTTCCTCGGAAGAGGTAAAGTCCAGCACGTCGTCGATCAGTTGAAACGCCAGGCCCAGGTTGATGCCGTACTGGCCCAGTTGCGCTTCCACTTCTTCATTCTTGCCGCCCAGCAGGGCTCCCAGGCGCAGGCAGGCGGAAAACAGACAGGCGGTTTTGCGATAGGCGAGTTCGAGGTATTCCTCTTCCGTCACTGTGGGCCGCCGCAGGCAGGTTAATTGGAGCAGCTCACCTTCCACCATCACCTGGGTCAGCCGAATCAGCACGTCCAGAATGCGGAAATTCCGTTCGTTCAGGGCGATGTTGAAAGCCTGCATGTAGAGCCAGTCGCCTGCCAGCACGCTCATGGGGTTTCCCCAGCGCGTGTTGGAGGAGGGCCGGCCGCGGCGCGTATCCGCCTGATCAATCACATCGTCGTGCACCAGCGTGGCGGTGTGAATCATTTCCACCACCGCGCCCAGACGGATAGCCGCCAACCCTTCATAACCGGAGAGCTTCGCCGCCAGCAAAACCAGCGCCGGACGCAGTCGCTTGCCTCCGCCTTCCTGAAGGTACTGGCCGATTTCGGAAATGGGGCGCACGCCCGTGGTGGTCTGTACGCCGAACTCCTCCTCCACCAGCAGGAGGTCGGGCCGGACCAGCTCCAGGACTTCTTTAATGGTTAAATTCTTGACGGACGCCAAGCGCCAATTCTCCCTTGCTCCGTCTGCAGACCGAACCGAATTACCTTTGGTGGGCAGACCGGGGGGCAATTCCGAATTTAAATAGTCCCACAAAAACTCCATGAAGGGAAGTAGCAAGTGAATGCAGGCGCGAATGGAGCCGCGGAAATCAGGGTTGTTCGGGGTGATTTGAGCCGCGATCGCTGACGCGCGCTCGCCACCATCATGGAAGAATTCACCAGAGAGACACGGAAGAATGGAGGGCCGCAGCAAAGCAACATCGACAATGCGCGAAGCGCCTTAGAGTGCGGTAGCAGCCGCTACCGCCTTTTCGGTTTGGGGTTTTGCACGATGGGAGTGCGAATGGCAACTTTACGAACCACTACTTTTCCCGTATCAGGCCAAGGGGGAAAGCGGTAGCGGCTGCTACCGCAGTCCGAAGGCGCTTCGCGCATCGTCGATCGGGGATTGTCTATTGAATGCGCCTGGCGGGGATCAGTTGGCGGTCATGCGGGGCTCGGGTTGTTGCGCTTCCAGCTCATACAAGGCGTCGGAGATTTCATCCAGCAAGGCGCGCGCTTCCTGTTCACCGGCGCTGGCGGCGGCCACAATGCCGTAAGCGCAATTCAGGCACAGGCAATAGGCGCGGCTTTCGGAGATCTGGCTGGGGCGGCAAACCGCACACGGCCAATCGTCGCACGAATGAACCAGTAGCCCGCCCTCCGTCATCGCATAATCCACAGTGAACCCCCCGCCGGCTGAAGCGCCATTTCCATACAGCGGGCTGACACTTTGCATATCGGTTATCCGGGGGGAAGCTTAAGGGGAGGTGTCGGGTGTCAGGTGTCAGGGAAAGAAGGTGTCAGGTTTCAGGTGTCGGGTGTCAGGTGTCAGGGAAAGAAGGTGTCAGGTATCAGGTGTCAGGTGTCAGCGGGCAGTTTACAGGTGCGAGGTGCTGGGGGTACGTATCAATTTTGCACAATGAAAATGTGGCAGAAAGAAGTCAGATTTGTTCTTGCTGACACCTGACACCTGATACCTACCTCTCATACGAAACGCCATAAATCTTCCGCCCGGTGCCTTGCATTTCGCGGCGGCGCACCACATGGCCGCGCATTTCGATGTTATGGCCGTTCTTTTCGTAAGGGCAGGTCACCAGGATTACTTCACCCACCTCATAATTGCGGTCGGTGATGAAGCACAAGCCGGTGCGGGAGACGTTTTCGGTGCGGGTGAACTCTTCCGAGCCATAGAATCCACGCAGGCGAATGGGCAGTTGCAGCGCCACCCGGTTATGGGTGCGGCGCTGCGATGCCAGCGTCTTTGCGCTCAGGGTTACATCGGGAGGAAGCGTGGTGCTGCCATCATCGCTGGCCAGCGCTACGGAGGGTTCCTTGAAGCTCCAGGAGGTGGAGCGTCCGCAGATCTCGCACTCCTTGACCAGCAGGCCGGTCTTTTCCAGCACCTCGTGCTCAATCATGGAGAGCTGACACAGTTTTATTTCGTGGCAGCGGCGGCACTCCAGCAGGGCTGCGCACGCTCCATCTCCAGGGGCGGGCGGTGGAAATCCAATGCCCCAAATGTTGATCCTCGCCTCCTGACACTCAATGCCCCATTCGCCGCCTTCGCCGGTAGGTGGCTGGGTGGGGCCAACGATGCGAAACTTGCCGCTGCGGCGCCCACCCATGGTCGAGATCTGCAATACAGCGCCTACGCACACCGCTCGCTTCAGGGTGATGCGCGCTCCCTGCCGATTGATCACCAGGGTTCGGGTGGCTTCGCTGAATCTCTCGCCCTTCTGGTCCATACCTTCCACTTGAATGGGAATCGTAATTAGCAATCGCTCACTGCGCCGCCGGTCGGTCTCAGGCAATGATCCACGGGCAAGTTTCGCGGGCATTCGTGTGGTTTCCGGCGCTTGGCTCATTGACTATCCTCGAAGCACATCCCTGCTAAACCAATGCGGCCGGCAGACCAACAAATGAGGGCTGTGCAAGACCTAATTTATCACATGCAGAGGCCCAACGGTGAGAGGAAGAAGCGGCGGGTATTTTGGCGTACATTATGTCTGTAGGCACCGCCTTGCGAATCTTCGATCGACGCGGGTTCAGCCCTTAAATTGCGCGTAGGTCTTATCAAATTCCGCCTTCAAAACCTGGTTGGGGGCGCTGAGAGCGTCCACCACGCGCCGCGCCCAGGCAAAGTATTCCCGCTTGCGCTCGGCGCTCCAGGTGGCAGGTGGGCTGGCCAGAACGGATCGCAGGTTGGAAATCTTGTCCGCCAGCTTGATCACCTGAGCCCGCACCGATTTGTGCGGAGCGTTCGCGACCTGCTGTTCCTTACGAACTTCCTTGGGCAGCGATTTATCATCCGTAACTTCGGCCACCAGGGCAGCGATGTCACTCCCAAAGGTCCGTTCCAGTTCCTCCTCTGTAGTGTCAGTGTCCTCAACGGTGTCGTGCAGCAGGCCCGCCATCACGAGGTTTGTGTCCAGTTGCTCGCTGCTGCCGGCAATCAATTGCGCCACCTCGATGAGATGGTTAATGTAAGGTTCGGCGGCAGCGCCTTTCCGCTTCTGCGAGGCGTGCTTGTCAGAGGCAAATTTCGCCGCCGCAAAAATCCGTTGCACGGGCGCAGCCGGGATGGGTGGGTCATGGGGAAGGCTCATACGGTACCTTTCCGAAGCAAGTTTGAGCTCTGTAAAATTATCGCAGGAATCACCCTGCCCGGCAACCGCGGCAAATGTAGCGTGGGCTGCCTGTCCCAAGTCCCTCGGGGTTCCGATCAGCGTCCCCGCGAGGCGGCGGAAAATTGCCACTCCGGGGCAACACCGAGGGGGACTGGCGCGTCTAAGGATAAAGCATCCTCCCCGTAGATGATAGACGCCGCAAGGACTTCATCGGGGGAATAATGCATAATAAGCAGCAGACCGGCCAAATAGGGAGAAAACTGTGACGCCCATCCAAATGGTTCTTCGGAAGCTCAGCATCGCATTCCTCTTCGCCCTCATAGGAATTTGGGGCGGCAGTACCGCGCAGGCAACGGTAAGCCTCACGCTTGTTCCCTCCGCATCCTCGGTGGCACTCGGTGGCACCCTGACCCTGCGGGCGACGGTATCCGGAACAACCGACACCAGCTTGACGTGGAGCGTTGACGGCGTTACCAATGGGAGTTCCACCACCGGAACGCTTAGCGGCTCCGGCCTGACGCGTACCTACAAGGCCCCTTCCGTTGACACCCCCAGCCCGAACCCGGTGACCTTCAAGATCGTGAGTGCGGCTGACACGGCCGTCTCAAAGACCGCTACGGCTACTGTGACCGACAGTATTGTGGTTACCCTAAGCCCATCGAGTTCCAGCCGGGCGCTGGGCGGCACGCAATTGTTCACCGCCTCCGTCAGCGGGACCAGCAACACTACGCTGAACTGGTACGTGAATGGAGTATTAAACGGCAGTTCGACGCAAGGCACGCTGACCGGGTCCGGACTCTCGCGCACTTATAAGGCTCCGACGGAGAATGTCCCCAGCCCCAACCCGGCAGTCATCAAGGTGGTTAGCGCCGCAGACCCCACAAAGTACAAGACCGCCAGCGTGACGGTGACGGACAGCATCGCGCTTACCCTGAGCCCCGCCAGTACCAGCAAGGCACTGGGCACGACGCAATTGTTCACCGCCACGATCAGCGGCACCACCGACACCACGCTGGAGTGGTACGTTAATGGAGTTTTGAACGGTAGTTCGACGCAGGGCACGCTGACCGGGTCAGGACTCTCGCGCACTTATAAGGCTCCGACGGAGAATGTCCCCAGCCCCAACCCGGCAGTCATCAAGGTGGTCAGCGCCGCGGACCCCGCAAAGTACAAGACCGCCAGCGTGACGGTGACGGACAGCATCGCGCTTACCCTGAGCCCCGCCAGTACCAGCAAGGCGCTGGGCACGACGCAATTGTTCACCGCCACGATCAGCGGTACCACCGACACCACGCTGGAGTGGTACGTCAATGGAGTTTTGAACGGCAGCTCGACGCAGGGCACGCTGACCGGTTCAGGCTTGACGCGCACTTATGCGGCTCCCTCGGTTAATGTTCCCAGCCCCAACCCGGCAGTCGTCAAAGTGGTCAGCGCCGCGGATCCCACAAAGTACAAGACCGCCACCGTGACGGTGACGGACAGCATCGCGGTTGGCCTGAGCCCTACCGCCAAGACATTGGCGCTGGGCGCCACGCAATTGTTTACCGCCACCATCAGCGGCTCGAGCGACACGGCTCTGAACTGGTACGTGAATGGCGTCCTGAACGGAAGCTCAACCCAGGGCACGCTGACCGGTTCAGGCTTGACGCGCACTTATAAGGCGCCCTCGGTCAATCCCCCCAGCCCCAATCCGGCGGTCATCAAGGTAGCGAGTGTGGCGGACCCCGGAAAGTCCAAGACGGCCAGCGTCACGGTTGAGAGTGCCACCATTGCGGTCACGCTAAGCCCCACCAGCGCCAGCCTGGCTCCGGGCGGCGCGCAGGTGTTCACGGCGACGATCAGCGGCACCACCAACACCACGCTCGATTGGTACGTGAATGGCGTGCAGAATGGCGACTCCTCGCAGGGAACCATAACTGCTTGCACCACTTCGGCGCCCTTGACCTGCAAGTACACGGCGCCGTCCGGAAGTCCTCCCAGCCCCAATCCGGCGATGATCAAGGTGGCGAGCGCGGCGGACACCGCGGTCTACAAAACGGCCAACGTAACCGTAACCACCGCCGTGTTGCTGAGTATCACCAGTCCCAGCTCACCGCAAAATGTGGCCGTGGGCCATACCCTGCCCATTACCGCTTCACTATCCGGAAGCTCGAACAATGCCGTTACCTGGACCGTGAACGGCGTAACCAACGGCAATTCCACTTACGGGACGATTTCGGGTACGGGTTTGTCAGTCACTTACAACGCACCCGGAGCGGTGCCCAGTCCGGCCTCGTTTAACATCAAGGTCACGAGCCAGGCTGACTCCTCAAAATCGGCAACTCTGGCTGTAACCATCAAGGGAGTGTCGAACCTCGCTTCCGTCACGGTCAGCTTTGGCCCCAATGGATATAGTGGTGGGTATTACGACGGCATCTTTACCACGGTCACCGTTTGCCAGCCGGGCACCACGACGTGCGCCACCGTTCCCAACGTCCTGGTGGATACCGGCTCCGTTGGATTGCGCGTTTTATCTGACCAGATTGAGGGCGTTTCATTACCCGCCATCACCGATGGGAGTGGAGACTACCTCTATGGTTGCACCGAATACGGCGACACCTCCTATACCTGGGGACCCATGGAGATGGCCACGGTTCAAATTGGCGGGGAGACGGCTTCGCAGATCCCGGCGGCAGCGGGCGGAAGCGCGAACGCGGGCATTCCCATCCAAGTCATCACGGCGGGCGGGGGTGCTCCCTCAGGAGCCCCGTGCATGCTGGATGGAGGACCAAGCGACAATAGCGTTACCGCACTGGGGGCCAACGGCATCCTGGGGGTCGGCAACTTCCCGCAGGATTGCGGCGCCTACTGTGAATCCGCGCCGAGTGACTATAACTCGCCGCCCTGGCCTTACCTTCTCGTCAATACCAGCACTTGGAATTACGCTGAGCCCGTGCCCTTGTCAGTCCAGGCGTGGAACCCTGTGGCGGCGTTTTCTTCCGGTGATAACAACGGTGTTATGGTCCAGATACCGTCCATATCTTCGAGCGGGGCGGCCACCGTCACCGGCAATCTGATCTTTGGAATCGGCACTCAGTCGAATAACGCCATTCCCGGCACCGCCACCATCTATGAGCTCGATAACAACGGTAACTTCGAATCTGCCACCTATGGCGGAGTCAGCTATACTTCGAGTAATAGTTACGGGACGTTCATTGACAGCGGTTCGAACGCCCTCTATGTACTCGACTCCGCCACTATTGGCTCTGTCAGCGGCGTGTCAACTCCCATTTGCTCGGATAATGGCTACTACTGCCCGGCCTCCAGCCTCGCTCTGGATATCACTCTGGCTGGTTCCAATGGCACTTCGGGGGCTGCCACACTGAATATCGCCAACGCCGATACGCTTTTCCTGAATAACACTAATGCCGCCTTCGATAACCTGGGGGGAAGCAGCGGCGGCACCGGCGAGTCGACAGACTACTTCGATCTCGGGCTGCCGTTCTTCTTCGGGCGTACGATATTCGTGGGTATCGCGGGCGACAGTTCGTCGTATCCCAACGGCTACTGGGCGTTTTAGCGTGGTACGGAATTGATTGGGAATTCGGGGCACGGGGTTGGCTCTTGAGCGCGAGCCGCCGTGCCCCGTTTTCCTTTCTGAGGCTGAAAACTGACAACTGAAGGCTGAAACTGAAGCTGGTAGCCGCGGACAGCCCCTTCCCCTCCTTGGGCTCTTTCCTTGATGCCAGGCCGTTCTTTGGTTATATGGCCGCAATCGTGGAGTCTCCCGCGAGTGCGGTCCGGTGCCTACTTGAAAGCCTTGGGCTGCGATGGTGATTTGCGGCCGTCTCACACATCCGTCGGCTGCGCCTCACCGATCGCTTAGCGGCGAACCCGCTTTTGACGCGGCCGCGCAGCTGTCACTCCAGGGTTTGGATGGTATCGTTTACTAAGCGGCGTAGCGGCACGCCGCAACGACTGCTTGACATTCCCGCAGCCGAAATAATAGAGTTTGTGGCAATTCATCAGGCGTCAACCGTCAAATCGAAAAGCGTCCTTCGGCAAATATGCGTGGGAGGTGCATGTGCAAAGACTCAAGTGGCTTCTCTACTTCGTGGTGTTAACGGTTACCACCATTACCTTGTGCGTCCAGCCAGTGGGTGCATTTGATACGTTTTGGCATTCGGCCAGCACCGGCGCCATGACCCGCGAATACAAATTCAGCGACGACGCCACCAACATCGTCCAGTTCGGCAACTTTTCCGGGCCTGACTTCTATGGGCCGTTTTTCGATACCATACTGCCCAAATTCGGGCACGGTTCGGCTGCTATCATTCGGCCTGCCGACCAGCAACAGTTGCTGACGTTCGAGCAGTCCCAGCGAAATTCCCAGATTCGCAAGGCTGCGGCCTTCATGCACTTTGACAATCTTTATGGCGAGCTGAACAGCAACTGGCGGTTCAACTTCCTCTTCATGACCTTGCTGAAGAACACGCAGACCACGATCAACGGCTTTTACAATGACCGGTCGCAGAACGAGGGAACCCGTAAGATGGGCATCCTGATGACGCTGGGGGCCTCCCTGCACATGGTACAGGACTTTTACAGCCACTCCGACTGGGCTCATCAGGATTTCCCGAAGTACGGTTTCCCGACGCAAAAGACGTCGTGGGGCAGCGACCGTGGTCCGACCTGGTTTGAGTTCCTGCAGAAATACCCCGACACCCAGACCTGGCCGATCCATGTTTCCGCCGGCATTTATCCCCCGCCCGAGAAGCCGGCCATGAGCCCGCTCGGCATTCCCATGTCGCACACCGATTTCAATCATGACAACTCCCAGCTCTTCTATGAGGGGGAGCCGCGCAACCAATACCACAACCTCGGGGCGGTTCCGGCCAGCACATCGGCCTCCGCGCACCAACTCTACGCCGTTAATACGGCCGCATTCGCCAGTATTGAATGGGTTTCTCTGCTGGAGGCGGACGGCACCACCAAGACGGCTATCGATTACGCCAAGGACTGGGATTTGAGCCAATACAATCCCATGATGCGGACAGATTTGGGCGCTGCGCTGGCCGCCACGCTTCTGCTGTCGTGCGTCGCCAACAAGTGGGACGGCGACCACATGAACCCGGCGCGGACAAGAGAATGCAGTGCTGTGACAGTCAATAATGGCGGATCAAAGCCCAACAATGCGCTGGGAGCCCTCCTTACCCCTTCAATACCGATCTCTTTGGTTTCCTTCCTTAATGAATTCTGGGCGATGCAGGAACAGCACCCCATTTTGGAGGACCTGGTTGTCGGGTACGGAAATGAGTCCAGCGGCCACTACAAGTTCGCCGCCGCGCCCACGCATTAGCTTGGCCTCCGCCCGTGTTGCGTTTGGTAAGCGCTCCCCCCGATACTTCGCTGGAAGGCACGGCTCATAGTAGTTGTGGGGTGGAGCAGGGAGCAGCCCTGCGATTTACCTCAGATCAAGCAAGGCGATCCATGCAAAGCGGACGCGTCGTGCAAATAATAAAACCGGACGCTTGACCATGGCCATTGATGGGAGAGCGGCGTCGATACGTGGGCATATTCAAAATACCGGCGGACTTGGCCATGATCGTGGATCGCAGGCCTGCGATCGTGGCAGTGATCCTCGGGAACATCCTCTCCTAAAGGTTAGCAGAGAACGCAAATCGCGGAAGCTTGTTTCAGCAACCGAAGCAGGCTGCATCCGATCAGCCCACGGCGCAGTCGTGAGTTCCGAGCGCCCACAGTGCCTCAATTCCAGGGTTGCGCCGTGGACAAGGTTATTGCGTCCCGTTGTGTCTACAGTTCCTCGCGCCGGACAATCTGTCAAATCTGTCTCGCTTTCTTTCTTGACATTTCGAGTCGATTAGTATAGGCTACAAATGCGATGAAGCCCGGACGCATCTCCGCCGCCCCTGCGAATGTCTTCCTAATCCACCCCTGCGGCCTTGAAATCAGCCAACACACGACAATCCTAAAGATGAAATTCGCCCCCTGTGAGTCATTGAAAACAAAGGAGAAAACACACAGGAAAAGGAACCTCCCAATAAGTCATTGAAAACAAAAGGGCAGCATAAAAAAGATGTTAGAAATGAAGGAACCTCCCAATGAGTCTATGAAAACAAAGGGGCAAAAAAATACCTCCCAATGAGTTAATGATAACAAATGACTTAACGTGTTTTATGGATAAATTAATGAAAGTAAGCAAGATAAGCAAGAAAAGTGAGATCTGACGTCTGGCAAATGACGAGCAATCGTCCGCGCGCATTTCTTCAGTGAACCGACGAACCGATGGCTCGCTCCCGCCTTTTCCGGAAGGGAGACGGTTTCAGCCATCAAAGATATAAAGACAAACAATCTCAGCCGCTTCCAACCGCCGGCGCGACGTTCATCACTGCAGGGTCGCGGTGCAAGAGGCGACCATCGTTTGAGCAGACGCATCACCTGCGGCCGCAACCGTGCACTGGCCGGTGACACTGAACATGGTGTCAGTCTCCACGATCGAGCCGCTAATGGAACAACCCATTCCGGTTGGGCCGTTCACGAAGTATTCGGCACCCGCCAACGTCATGTCGCCGGTCTGCGTGATCGTCGACGCGGGGAAGTTATCGCACACGCCCTCAGTGCAGACTGAGGACGCTCCGTACGTATAGGCGCAGGTTCCATAATAAGTGCCAGCCTGCGGAGTTTGAACGATGGCGGCGGCGGTGGTTGTTTTCGACTCCGCCGCGCCGGGGGCGGCAAGGTCCTTGAGCGTGGTGGTGCCGCTGACGGTCTGGTAACCGTATACGGGAGTGGTTCCGGTGGGCGCGCCGGGCTGTGGCGCGGTGAGCAAAAGTCCACCCGCGGGAGCTGGATCAGGAGTGGAGGGGAGAATATGCGACAGGTCGCCGCAGACGTTGGCGGAATCCACGGAGCTGGGAGGGATGGGAACCTTTCCCGAGGCCAGGACGGCGCTTACTTCCGGCAATACGCCCTGCTGCGGGCAACTCGCCATCGCCGGCGCGGGGCTGGCGGCCACAAAGCCGGCGGCTAGCGTAGTGGCTGAGTTCCAGGTGACTTCGATGGCCTCCGCAACTGCTTGAAGCCCAGTCAAGCCCAGCGCCTCCACCCCGCCGATCAGGGATGGGACGACGCCGTACACAAACGTGGCGCCATCCTGAACCAGAGGAGCTCCCGCGTCATGCACGTTCTGGTAATAGGTTTGACCCCAGCAGGCCTCGGCGAGTTCCGGCTGATTGGCGCAATCCGGCGGCAGTTGCGCCAAGGGCTGAAGCTCCAGAAGCGGATGCAGTTGAGCCACGGCCGGCGCGGCGGGCGGAGCCGTGTACCCCGTTACCTTCCCAAATTGCACCGCGTAGGCCCAAATCAACTGGTCGGACAGGGCGAGCACGTTCTTGTTCAGCGTAAACATGGGTCCGTTGACTGAGGTTATGGACACGCTTTGGGTCGGATTGGCCCAAACGGTGTTTACCCCGGTCAGCAATGTGTTTGTGTCACTGCTATACGTGGCCAGGTCCGCGACCAAATTCGTCAGACTCGAATTTGCAGATTGCACGGCGGAAGAAATGGCCAGGCTGCTTCCCAGGAAAACCGACGTTACGGTCCCCGCCGCTAATCCTGTGGGGATCGCTGGCGGCGCACTGATATTCAAGCCGGTCACAACATTCGACGTGGCGAGGGTAGTTCCACTGAGCTGTACTACCTGCACAGAGACCGTGCCCGCCGTGAAAGTTGCCGTGGTTTTGTTGTAGAACGGGAATACCGCAATCTTGAGGGTCGTGGACGTGGCCGCATAGGCCGGAATACTGATCGGAGTGCCACCGGATCCGGGGTTCAACAGTACCGAGATAGCGGAAGTTGCCGGCAGGAAACCGCTGCCGGTGATGGTCAGGGTCGAAAACGGCTCGACTGTGGTTGAACTCAGCGAAGTGATTTGGAGCCCTCCCGCAGTGGCGGCGACCGTCACGTCGGCCGTCTTGTACTTCGAGGGGTCTGCCGCGCTCGCCACCTCAATGACCGCCGGGTTGGGACTGGGGAGAACCGTCGGCGGCGCCGTGTATTTACACGTCCGGGGCGCCACGGTGGTGCAGTCGGTCAGTGTGCCCTGACTGGCATTGCCATTCAAAACGCCATTGACGTACCAATCGAGGGCCGTGTTGGTTGTGCTACTGATGGTGGCGGTGAACACTTGCGTGCCACTGGGAGCCACACTTGCACTCGCGGGGCTAATGGTAACCGCAATCGCGTCGGCCACCGTGACGCTGGCGGTCTTGAACTTCGAGGGGTCCGCCGCGCTCGCCGCCTTGATGACCGCAGGATTGGGGCTGGGGACATCCACCGGCGGCGCCGTGTAGGTGCGCGTCAGGCCACTACCGGTCAGCGTGCCCTGACTGGCGTTGCCATTCGGAACGCCGTTGACGTACCAGTTCAGAGACG
>Ga0207031_10321_pt1 | contig 11997 bp, 10 predicted proteins | sample Alteio_BWMinCont_37_FD_153278 | JGI IMG/M metagenome (GOLD analysis project Ga0207031, IMG submission 153278) | Enriched cells from forest soil in Barre Woods Harvard Forest LTER site, Petersham, Massachusetts, United States -... | ecosystem: Environmental > Terrestrial > Soil > Temperate forest >... | reverse complement strand
CTGCTGTCGATCGGCGCCGTCGCGGCGATAGTTCTTGTAGCGGAAGGTGACCCCGGTCTCGTCGAAGGCGATGAGCCGTCGGTTCGAGATGGCGACGCGGTGGGTGTAGCGGGACAGATAGGCGAGCACGGCTTCTGGCCCAGCGAAAGGCGGTTTGGCGTAGACCACCCAGCGCTTCTTGCGAACCGGCGAGAGGTGACGCAGGAAGGCGCCCCGGTCGGCCAGATGGGCCATGGATCCGAAGAAGGCGAGCCGTCCGGCTTCTTGCAGTGCGATCAGGCCGGTGAGGAACAGGCGGCGGAACAGCTTGCCCAGGACGCGCACCGGCAGGAGGAAGGCTGGGCGCGACGATATCCAGCGCTGGCCGCCCGGCGCCACGCCGCCGCCCGGCACGATCATGTGGACGTGCGGATGGTAGGTGAGCGCCGAGCCCCATGTATGGAGCACGGCAGTGATCCCGATGCGGGCGCCGAGATGCTTCGGGTCGGCGGCAATCGTCAGAATCGTCTCGGACGCCGCGCGGAAGAGCAGATCGTAGACAGGCGCCTTGTTCTGCGCGGCGATGTCGGCGACCTCGGCCGGCAGGGTGAAGACGACATGGAAGTATCCGACCGGCAACAGATCGGCTTCGCGTTCAGCGAGCCAGGCGCGCGCGGCGGCGCCCTGACACTTGGGGCAGTGTCTGTTGCGGCAGCTATTATAAGCGATCCGCTGGCGCCCGCAGTCTTCGCAGGCCTCGACATGGCCGCCAAGCGCAGCGGTGCGGCAATGCTCGATCGCCGCCATGACCTTCAACTGGGCGAGGCTCAAATGCCCAGCTTGGACGGCCCTGTAAGCAGGGCTTGCCGCGCGAAAGATATCGGCGACCTCGAGCGAGGGGCGCAACGCCTCAGTCGCCGGGCGGCTCCTGATCCGGCGTGACTATGCCGAGCTTGTCGAGCGGGCTGGTCACGGTGCGTACCATTCGGGTCGCCACCTTGGTGTAGAAAGCGGTGTTCTCCAACTTGGCGTGGCCGAGCAGCGCCTGGATGACGCGGATGTCGACGCCGTCCTCCAGCAGGTGGGTGGCGAAGCTGTGGCGCAGCGTGTGCGGACCGACCCGCTTGACGATGTCCGCCGCTCGCGCCGCCTCGACGACGATCCGATGCAGTTGTCGGGTGCTGATCGGCTTGCCTGCATGCTGGCCTGGAAACAGCCAGCCTTTGGGGTGCATCACGCCTTGGCGCCGGCCGACCTTCCACCACTGGCGCAGCAGGGCGAGCATATCCGCCGAGAGCATGGCGTTGCGATATTGTCCGCCTTTGCCACGCTCGACCCTGAGCAGCATGCGCTCGCTGGTCCCCGGACTTGATCCGGGGATGTCGCTGATCTTGAGGCCTGAGACCTCTGCGACGCGCAGGCCAGCGCCATAAGCGACTGAAAGCGCCGCCTGGTGCTTGAGGCAGGTCGTCGCGTTCAGCAGGCGGGCGACTTCGTCGGTGCTCAGCACCACCGGCAGCTTGCGCGGATGCGTCACTCGGACCAGCCTGCGCGCGAGGTCCGGCCGGTCGAGCGTGTGCGTGAAGAAGAACCGCAGCGCCGAGACGATGCTGTTCATCGTCGGCACGGGAACGCCGGCCTCGCGCTGCGCGACCTGGAAGCGGCGCAGATCCTCCGCTGTGGACGTGTCGGGCGAGCGTCCCACAAACGTGGCGAAGCGCCCCACGTCGCGGATGTAGTTACGCTGGGTCTCTCGCGAGAACCGCCGCATGTTCATATCGTCGATCAGTCGCTGGCGCAGCGGACTGATCGGGGCGGCGTGAATGATATCGTCCATCGTACGGCTCCTCAGGTGAAAGGAGCCGCGATGCTCTGCTCGCGTCCGACGCCGCTCAACGGGCGCGCGACAGGTCTGAATCTACTTAGCTCTGATCACGCGCACACTCCCGCGCAGCGGGTTCGTTCTTCGGCCAAAACCGGTCATCATGGCTATTCGGCATGCGATCGCGCGCCTTGAGTTCAAGCTCTCAGAATCGCGATCGTAGAACGTTCCATATCCGACATCGGCGAATCGCATCGCCGCGCCAACCGGCGGGTTGATGCCGATTCGGCAATCAAAGCTCACGCTGATCAACCCCAGATGGACATCCTTGTGGTTAAGCAAACGACGATCAGGAAATTCAGGATCGCAATTCAACGCGTCGCTCGGGCGCCGCCGAAAGAAACGGCGGCCGCTTCTCCTCGGGCAATGGCCCGAGTTTCTTGAGCCGTTCGATGTTTGGCTCCAAAGAGCGACGCACATGAGCTTCCAACGCGACCATCGCTTGTTTCTTTCGTTGAGCAAGGACATGGCGGAAAATCGCTAGGTGCTCGGCCAACATGGTCTCGATTTCTTTAGCGTCCTGCAGCGCAGCGAAGGTGGAGTGGGTCGCGATCAAGGGGAGTTGGCTACGGTGGATCGCTTCGCGAAGCTGCTTATTTGCGCAGGACAGCACGACATCGACATGCAGGTCCATCTCCAACCGTTCTAGCTTCGAAGGACTATGGCTATGATGGCTCGCCTTCTCGGCGCGGAGGACCTTGCTGTTGACCTGCTCCGGCGTCAGCTTCTCCATCGCTTGGCCGAGCGCTGCTGGCTCGAGTAGCCAGCGCATTTCGAAATGCTCGTGTAGGCGAGCGACCGTGAGCGGGCCAGCGTACCAGCGCCGATTCAGGTCTTGTTCGATCAGGCCCGTGCGCTCGAGCCGGGTCAGCACATCATGAGCGACGCTGCGGCTGACGCCATAATGATCAGCCAGCGCGCTTTCGTTGACCAGGAAGCGGCCATAGGCGAGACAGGCGGCGATCGCGTGCTCGACATTTGGATAGATGCGGCCGCGATGGTTGCGCACCTTGAGGTCGCCGACGGCTTCGGGCGGCAGGCGCAGCCCCGCCTCGACCAATTCGAGCCGCATGAGCGCATGAGGATCGCCGGCCTTGGCGATGTAGCCATGCCCGTCCAAATCCTTGATCAACCCCTCGGATCGCAGCCGTTGCAGCGCAGCGGCGGACGGAGCGCGGCTCGCCTGGAAGGCTCGCGCCACGGTCGACTCGCCGAGCACGAGACCTGACGGAAATCTGCCGTCGAGCAGATGTTCCCGCAATACTGCGTAGATGACCTCGTAGAGGGGCAGCCGATCGACCCGCAGCGTCTCTTTCGCCCTCATGGTCAAAGATCGGCCGTTGCAGACCGGGCGCAAGTGAGCACGTAAAAGCAAGACATGATGGATTCGTCCACGACGTGCACGAGCGCCGATTACGGTTAGCCGAGGATGCGGAGACAATGCATGATGAGGGATGGCTCGGCAAGCGCAATCATCTCAAGACCGTTCATCGAGACAAGCGGGACGTCGGTATAAGTTGCGATGCCCGTACGTCCGCGCTCTCTTCCGTCGTCTGATTTCCCAGGTCGAGACAACGTGGCGGCGAAATCCGCCCGCCGCCCCGACTCGACTTGGAATACCAAGCGCCTGGTTACTTACACGCGAGATAGTTGGCCTTGAAGGTGCTTTGGATGTCGTGCGTCAACCTTTTCAAGTCGTCCTTATAGGTCGCAATATTGGCGGTGGTCACTTGCACGACGCCGGAATCGATGAAGTGGGCGGTCTGCGGAGTCTTGATCCAGGGTGCATCGGCCTTCATCGTGCATTTGCCGCCCGCGAGCAGATCGAGCGCATACGCGCCGACGTAAGCCTGTCCGTAAGGGTTCTGGACTGCGGTTCCGGAAGCAAACCCGTCCTTGATTGCATCAAGAATGATCGGATCGTCGTTGAAGGCAATGAATTTTATGCGCTTGTCGCCGAGCGCGCGAAGCGACTTCGCGGTCACCACCGAGGTGATATAGGCGGTCGCGACAATACCGTCGATCTTATCCTTCTGAGCGCCAAGCAGGGCGTTGATCTTCTGGTCGCCGGCTTCCTGAGCGTCAGTGTCGGCCACCGTCTGCAGCAACGTAACCGCCCCGTTGGTTTCGTCGACCGCTTTCTGTACCGCCTGCAGCCGCAGAGTGGTGTTGGTGTCGATCAGTTGGCCGGTCAGATGGACGAGATTGCCTTTTCCGCCCATCGCCTTAATCGTCTCTTTCGCCTGAAGGTATGAGGTGTTGAATGGATCGGTAGCGAAGCAGAATGCGGCGTCGGTTGGATCGACGGTGCAGCCGCCGAGCGCGGCCACGACAACGCCGGCCTCCTTTAGCTCTTTAATGCTCGAGTTCACTCCAACCGGGTCGCCCGGGAAAATCCCGAAGCCCTTGTAACCCTGCGTGACTAAACTTTCGAGCAAGCCAGTTTGCAAGTCGAGCTTCCATTCGGCCGGCACCTTGTAGTCGACCGAGGCGATGCCGAATTCCTTCTTGGCGTCGGCCGCCCCCAGCTCCCAAGGCGCGAAATAAGGATGCGGTCCGCCGGGCACTACAGCAATTCTGTTGTCCGACGCAGAAGCCATCCCTGCAGCAAAAACCGTTCCGAGCGCCGCCAACGTCATGCGCTCAACGTACCAATGCAGTTGCATGCCTTCCTCCCATACTTCGACGTCGTCGACCCACTTATCGGGCCTAGCGCATCGATTGCCCAGATGATACGCTTTTGCATATCGTATGCAATAGACAAAAATGTGGAAGTCGCCTCCGTGAAGATCACCGTCGCGGCCAAGGTGGCGGTTCTCGAAAGCGGACGGCAATGCCGGTGAGGCGCTTTCGGCGACTATGGGGGGAAAGGAGACATTCCCTGGGGCCGGAAACCGCCATTCCGCTCTGCGCCCGATGTCGCCATTTCCTCCAAAGCGCACATTCTATTGGTCGGCCCAATTGGTGCCAGGGTCGTCCGCAAGGCGTCGAATGCTTCCGCGCCTCGCAGAGCGCGTCCCGCGCCGAACGCCGTCGCGGCCAGTCTCCATCCACTTCCGGCCGATCCCGCGCGTCTTGAATTCGGCGCCGCGGCAGGCGTCGTGCATGACGTCCAGAAGCGTCCCGAGGCCGTCGCCGGGCACTTCAATCTCGACTTGATGAGGATAGTCGCGGTCGATCTGGCGCGGCGTGATCTGGCCTTTGTAGCGCATGGGGACGGCTTCCTGGCTGGCGCGTCCCCCGACGCTGGGCGAGCTTCCTACGGGCTGGCTATGGCCGTCAAGGATCGACTCGCCGTCGCCGGCGCGGCATGCTCGCGGCATGTGCAATCTCTATTCACAGACGAAGGGCCAGGAGGCCATCCGCAAGCTCGCCGGCGTCATGCGCGACACGACGGGCAACCTGCCGCCGCTGCCCGGGATTTTTCCCGACAAGCTCGCGCCTGTTGTGCGCAACGCGCCTGGTGGCGTCCGCGAACTCGCCATGCTGCGCTGGGGCATGCCGTCGCCGCCGGCCTTCCTCAAGCCCGGCTCGATCGATCAAGGCGTGACGAACATCCGCAACACGGGCTCGCCGCATTGGCGGGGCTGGCTCGGGCCGGCCAATCGCTGCATCGTCCCGGCGACGTCGTTTTGCGAGCCCTCGACGCTCCCAGACCCTGCGACAGGCCGGAAGATATGGACTTGGTTCGCCCTCGCCGATGAGCGGCCGCTGTTCTTCTTCGCCGGCCTGTGGTGCGCCTGGCATGGCGTCCGCGGAACGAAGAAATCGCCGGAGGATGGCGAGCATCAACTCTATGGCTTCCTGACGACGGCGCCGAACGCGACGGTGAGGCCCGTGCACGAAAAGGCCATGCCGGTCATCTTACGAACGCCCGACGAAATCGACGTCTGGATGAACGCGCCGGCGCGAGTCGCGCTCGAGCTTCAAAGGCCATTGCCGGACGAGGCGCTAAAAATCGTGCTGAGGGACGCGAAAGAAGATGCGATGGGGGCATGAGGCTTGCTACGCCGCCGGCGCGCGGTCGGGTCAAACCGGCAGCGCGGCTGCTCCTATACGAACTTGAAATCCGCTGAGAGGAGGCTCGAGAGCTTGATGTTGTCGAGGGTGATCGAGTCCGTCCCGTCGAGCCGAATCACCACGTCCGCTCCGACCTGCGACATATCCTTCTGGACCGCCGCGAACGAGCCGAAGTCGTTTGTGGCGAATTGGATCACGTCATGGTTCGAGGCGGTTCCGGTGATGAACTTATTGATCGTCTCGTTGCCGAAATTGCCCTCGTATTCGAAGGTGTCAGAAGTCCAAGCCCTAATGCCGCCCGTCACGATGCCGCGGCTGTCGTCGATCACATCCGAAGCGGCTGCGTACAAGGTCCCATGGATTGTCCCGTCGTTGATGAGCGGGCCATCAGCGGCGAGGTACACATCGCCGGTAATCGAGCCGGTGTTCGTCAGCGTGCTGTCGGCGCCGGAGAACTTCAAGTTTCCAGTAATTTCCCCCGAATTCGTCAGGCTGTTGGTCTTGCCTGTTCCGGTGAAAGTGACCGCTCCGTCGATGCTGCCCGCATTGGTGATTGTATCGCCGCCGGATACAAGGCTGATGCCACCGTCGATCGCGCCCGTGTTCGAATTGGTGATGACTTCGCCGGCGGCGGCGACACTCAGGCCCACCGGGCCCTCTATCGTCCCAAAGTTCGATATAGTGTTGCCCCCCGCGGTATCGTAAACTCCAGTTGCGAACGCCGATACATCGCCATAGTTTACAAAAGCCTCACCGGTTGTGCCCATGTCGACGCCGTCAAAACCAAAAACGGAACCCCCGCGTTCGTTGTAGAAATGATCGCTAGACGCCTCGAGTTCCACACCGGGATCGTTCGCTACGATGCTACCATTGTTGTAGATAAAGAAGTTGTCGGTGGAGTCCGCGACTATTCCCAATCCATTTTGAGCCTCTACGACAACACCGTTGGCAATCGTGAAGAAGACTTCATCGCCCTTGGTAAGATTAACTGCATTGCCGCTTGTGGCGTCAATATTCGTGGTTTGTATGGTCATGGTTCCACCTACCAGTTAGGGGCCGTGGGCAAGAGACTTAATCTGACGAATCCGTGAGGCCATGAAATCGCGACCCCAAGGAGACGGGGGATTCTCTGCGCCTCGAGCGCTGCGGTCGCGCCGAGCCTATCCGGCTTTACGGGACGCGACGATCGAATTGACGTAGCTCGGATGCTGGAGCGTCGCGCCGCCCGCGCGCGGTCGAGTCGCGGGAGGAGCGCCGCGACGTCGACCAACGCAGCGCGCTTTCCTCAGACCACCGTGAAATCCTTCGCCGTCAAATGCAGCCCCGCGCCGACATTGGCGAAGCCGTGCGACGGTTTGGACCCGGTTCCGTCCGCGTCATAGTAGAGCCATCCGGTCGTCGAGTTGTAATAGAGATGATCCGATGCGCTCGTCGGTGCTGCGCCGATTGAGAACACGGGCGTCGCTCCCGCGATCAGCCCGACGAATTCGGTATGATCGAGTTGAATCGTGTCCGCGGCGACGTTGAAGCCGACGATTTTGTCAGTGTCGACGGCGAGGACGGAGGTGAAGTCGAACGTATCGGCGCCTGCGCCGCCATAGATCATGTCGTGGCCCGCACCGCCGTTGACCGTCTCGCCGTCGTTGCCGAGGCGGATCGTGTCAGCGCCCGAGCCGCCTGTGATGGTCCCGGTCACCGTCCCGCCGACACCGTTGAACGTGTTCGGCCCGTTTCCGAGTTGGACGTCTCCTTCAATCGATCCCTTGTTGACGATCGTCGACTTTGGCAAGCTCGCGACGTCCACGTTGCCTTCGATCGTTCCGGTGTTGGTGACCTTTATGGTCCCGCCGTTCCCGTTGCCAAATATGGCGTCGCCTGACCCTGAGACGCCGGCAGCGATCACGCCGCTGTTGACGATCGTAGTGCTTCCATTGAGGCCGTAATCCCTTATTCCGACGTCGCCGCCGTTGATTGTGCCCGAATTGAAGATGCTCGCCGTATCGATGACGCCGACAGCGGTTCCATCTGAATCTATGGCGCCATAGTTTGAAATCGTCGCACCTACCGCATACAGCAAAGCGTCTATTCCATAAGCGACGCCTTCGATATGTCCGTAATTGTCGATTGTGTCGTTTTCGGTCTCGATCTTGATGGCCGTGCTGGCGGTGATGAGCCCAGAGGATTCGTTGATGTAGGTGCTTTGACCGGAGAAGTTTCTGTCTGCGGCGTCGTCGAAATTGTCGATGATCCCGTAGGTCGACCCAACCAGTGTCCCATAGTTGATGAGCTTATCGTTGTTGAACGAGGTTCCCGCCCCTTGCGCCTGCTCGGAGACGACGGCGACCCCGGTCATGATCAGGAATGTTTGGGAGTTGGCGGTGTAATCGAAGCCGTCGCCTGTATTATTATCGATGCTCGTCGATTGAATTGGCATAGGTCTTCCCTTCCTACTAGTGGGTTGCTCGTTTGCGATGGCGCCGGCACCGATGCCGGGGCGGCGATGCGCCCATACGAACTTCAAATCTGCCGAGACGAGGGTCGACAGCGTGACTTGGGCCTCTGCGAGGCGCGTCAATATTACAAAACTGTATAAATCATGCCTAGGCTGTATTGTCCAAAGGCAATGGCACGAGCCGAAATAGTCTCTGGTTAGATCGTCTGACTGATGGTCAAGCGAACTTCTGCAACATTCGCTCCTGTGTGAGCGCACGCCAGGTCTGCAAAATCGACCTCATGGATTGCTGACCGCTTGCCCTCGGCCGCGTCCTTGAGAAGCCGGGCGGCGTAGAGCCAAGTCGCTCGGGCTTGATGGTTCTACGGAAGGTTTAAGAGCAAATCGGCGGCGTCCCGGAGGGTGCTAGCTGATGCACACATCTTGGTGCGACGGAATGACTCACCTTGAGGTTTTGGGCTTCCGGCATGATGGCGGGGCGTGATTCTGTGATTGGCGCATCGATTCGCTTGGGGCGCCATGATGACGAAGGAACAGTATTGCTTGGGCCGGTTCGGGGATCGCCGCCTCGACAAAGGGGGGCGGCGCTTCTTGAAGGCATGGTCGCGCGCGCCAGTTCGTGCATGCGGCGTGCGGCGGGCGGGGATCGCGCGCAGATTGTCCGCTATGGACGTTTTCTGGCCAATGAGAAGGTGACGTTGCAGGCCCTGCTCGCCGGGTGGAGCGAGCAGACGGAGCTTTCTGCGGCGGGCCGGCATGTTCTGGCGATCCAGGACACCAGCGAGATCAATTTCAAGACGACGTCCGAGCGCCGGCGCGGCTTGGGCGAGATCGGCAAAGGCGGCGGCCGCGGCGTGCTGCTGCATGCGATGCTGGGGCTCGACGCCGAGACGCAGGCCTGTCTTGGCCTGGTGGCCGGAGAGGTGTGGACGCGGCCGGGTCGGATCACGGTCCCGCACGCCAAACGGCCGCTCGAGGAGAAGGAATCGCGGCGCTGGCTGAGCACGGCCGAGCGGGCCAAAAAGGTGCTTAAGTCGGCCGCTTGCGTCACCGTGATCGACGATCGCGAAGGCGACATCTACGCCAAATGGGCGAGCGTTGCGACGCCCACCTTCCATCTCCTGACGCGTTCGATGCACGATCGCGCCCTGGCCGACGGCGCCAGCCTTTATGCGACAGCCGCCGCTTTCCCGCTCGCCGACATTGCGACCATCGATCTTCCGGCTCGCGCCAATCGGCCGGCGCGCCAGGCCAAGCTTTCGCTGCGCTTTGGGCGCGTTGCGATCAAACGACCGCAAGGGGCGGCGCGCTCCTTGCCCAAAAGCGTCGATCTGACCTTGATCGAGGTCGTCGAGGACCCGCCGCCCGCCGGCGCCGAGCCTTTGCATTGGCGTCTTTTGACAACCCATAACGTCGCCGACGCCCCCTCCGCCTGGCGGATCGTCGAATGGTACAAGAAACGCTGGACGATCGAGCAGCTCTTCCGTCTGATGAAGAAAGAAGGCCTTCAACTCGAAGACAGCCGTCTTGAAACCGCCGACCGATTGCTCAAACTTGCCGCGATCGCCGCCAAGGCCGCCGCCATCACGTTGCAGCTCGTCCAAGCCCGCGACGGCCAAAGCGCCGAGCCGGCCAGCCTCGCCCTCAACGAGCAACAAATAGAGGTCCTCGCCGCTCTCGCCGCAAAATACAAAGGTCGCACGACGCTGCAAAGCAATCCTCATCCCGCCAAAACCCTCGCCTGGGCCGCTTGGATCATCGCAAGGCTCGGCGGATGGGACGGCTACCCCCGAACCAAGCCGGGCCCCATCACCATGAGACACGGCCTGCAATACTTCCTCGGCGTCGCACAAGCCTGGAGCGCCCTCAAAGATGTGTGAATCTGCTAGCCGGAGGGTGGGGAGCGTGCGGCCGTCGTTAAGAACGATCGGCGGCTTCAGCTAACGAGACCAGGCATTGCCCATGGTGCGCGACACCGACGCCGCCGTCGAGAGCCCCTTGGGCTGCTCGCAAAGCGTCCCGCGGCGGAGAATCGAGATTGCGCGGGCGCGATCCTCGCCACGCAACCAGCACGCAATCTTTCAGGCGGCCTTGTCGTATTCTCAACGACGATCTTCACCCATATCTGCTTTGGTCGCCCCACCGACGAGCTAATAGGGGAGGCTGTGGCGACGAGGCTAGGACAAGGCGAATATATCGGTGAAGCGCGCGCGTCGGCCGCACTCGGCCCATGGCGGCCTTACCCCCTAGCGCTTTTCTCACGGCTTCAGCAGCACCTTGCCGATGTTCTTGCGGTCTTGAATGAAATGATGCGCTTCTGGCGCATCGTCGAAACTAAAGACCTTTGCGATGCGCGGCTTGACCGCGCCCGCGGACCATAGCGCCAATAGTTCCTCGCCCCAGCCGCGCAGACGATCGACCTCACCCCACATATGGCCGAGGTTGACGCCGAAGACGCCTTTGTTCGCGTTGAGTAGCGCGAGCGGATTGAACTGAAGCCAGGGCGTGCCGGCCAGCATTGACATCATCGCGCCGAGACTTCGCGTCTTGCCTGTCGCCAGCGAGGAGACGCCGAACATGCCGAGCCGACCGGTCGGCGCAAGCAGGCGATAGCCCTTCTTGAAGGAGCTTCCGCCGACCGCGTCGAGAATGAGCTCGACGCCGCGCCCTTCGGTGATCTCTCTTGCGCGCTTCTCGAAATCCTCCGTGCGGTAGTCAATCAGATGATCGACGCCGAGCGCGCGCAATTCGGCGTGCTTCGTCGCGGAGGCCGTGCCGATGACATGGGCTCCGATATATTTGGCGATCTGAATCGCGGCGATGCCGACGCCGCCGCCCGCGGAGTGAATGAGCACGGTTTCGCCGCTCTTCAATCCGCCCATGACCGCGATCAGTTGCCAAGCGGTGAAGTAGTTGACCGGGATCGCCGCGCCTTGCTCTGCCGACATATCGGCGGGGCGGACGAAAACTTGTTTCTCCGGCGTACATACCACGTCTGAATAGCCGCCGAAGCGGGTCAGCGCAAAGACGTCGCGGCCAATCCAACTGCGATCAACGCCATCGCCGACTGCATCGACGCGTCCGCTGACTTCGTATCCCGGCACCACTGGAATTGGCGGCAGATCGGGATAAGCGCCCATGCGTCCCATCACGTCGGCGAAATTGACGCCGGCCGCTTCGACGCGAATGCGCATTTCGCCCGGCGCCGGTTGTGGGTCCGAGGCCTCCTTGACCGCCAGGACCTCCGGCGCGCCGGCTTTGGCGATCCAGATTTGGCGCATGCGACGCTCCCCTCGTCAGGCCTCTCAGGAGCCATCTTAACGCTGCGACTCCGCCAAGGCGATCGACCTTAGCGCGACCATGAGTCGGGCTGCTATTGCTTCTCCGAAAATAGGCTGCCGACGGTGTCAATCTTGGCTTGACCAAGCTCTTCATCTGAAGGATGCCTTCGCGTCGGTTATCGATTTCATGATGGCAGGGCAAGGGCAATCGATCGACTGTGATTGAAGTTCACTCGGCGCGCGAGCGCCTTTGCCTTCCGGGGCGAGGGATCATGAAAGAGAAAGCAGGAAATCTTCATGGCGATGACGCCTTGTCTCAAGCGACGGGCTCGATCGACCACGAGGCTCCCGCCTTGACGCCAGCGACAACGACGACGGTTACC
>Ga0207031_10266_pt2 | contig 12020 bp, 9 predicted proteins | sample Alteio_BWMinCont_37_FD_153278 | JGI IMG/M metagenome (GOLD analysis project Ga0207031, IMG submission 153278) | Enriched cells from forest soil in Barre Woods Harvard Forest LTER site, Petersham, Massachusetts, United States -... | ecosystem: Environmental > Terrestrial > Soil > Temperate forest >... | reverse complement strand
GCCTATGCACACGCGCATCGCGTGCTACACGGTGATCTAAACCCTCGGCACGTCATGATCGGTCAGTTCGGAGAAGTTCAGGTGATCGGCTGGAGATCGGCCACAATTCCCGGTCGTGAAACAATCGAGCCTGACAACCGTCCACCCTTTGCAATGCCAATGGGTTTCCCGGCCTTTATGGCTCCCGAGTGTATTCGTGGGGATGGGAAAATCCTGGATGCAAGATCCGACGTCTTTTCCCTCGGTGGAATACTCCTCGTAATCCTGACAGGTCAACCTCCCTATGCCTATGCTGGAGTGGAATCATCGCTCGAACGAATCAAAAAAGCAGCCTCGGGTGACCTGAGCGAAGCTTATCAGCAACTCGATCGCTGTGGAGAAGACGCGGATCTGATTGCAATTGCCAAGCGGTGTCTGAGCCCCAACCCTATAGAGCGTCCTGGAAATGGTGGAGAGCTAGCTGAAATTATTTCCGCTTATCGTAGTCGTATCAGTGAGCGAGTTCGGAAGAGTGAAGCTGAACGGCTGGCGGCCGAGTCGCTTGAAACTGAGAAAGGGAAGCGGCGACAGGTGCAGGCGGCTCTGGTGCTGGTAGTCGGTTTGTTCCTGATCTGGACTGTGGCAATGTTGTGGTGGCAGAATAAGCAAGCGACGGTGCAGCGGATGATTGGTGGTTCCCGAGACCATGAGGAAAAACAAGCGGAACAAACATTGGAACGCGATCGTGCGGGAGCCGAGCGGCGTGCTCGCGAGTTGCAGGAGCGGATGATCCTGCAAAAGCAGATGAGAGAGCGACTGGAACGGGAACGAGCCGCGAAACAAAAACTAATGCTGGATGATGAACGAATCGCTCCACCGCCTCGAGAGGTGAAAAGACCTTGAACCGTGACGTAAACTATTGATATGCCAATCCTCCTCATTTTCGGACTCGTTGCCGCTTGCTTGCCAGTGACATGGCCCGAGCCATTGCTCGGCGGGGGTTTGGAAACCGCGGCAACATTCACAATAACTGCCACGACACTTTCGCTCTGTGCGGCATTTGCTCTCAGAACATGGGTTGTTCGGACGCTTCGCCGGTCGCCTGGCCGCAAGGTCGAAGTCGCTCAAATATACTCGCGGCTTAGACGCGGGTTTTTCTTCACCAATCTGGGGATGGTTGCAACCTGCGTGCTTGTATTTGGCTGGGGTTGGCTCACTCAGCAAATGTTCATTGTGGAAAGAAACGGCGGTCCGCTTCTGGCGCCCTTTGCGGAGTTGGCGGTTCCTCTGCCCTACTTCGTAATACTGCTAGGTGCCTGGCTAATTTACTATGATGCCGAACGAACACTGCATTGCACGACGGTTCTCGGTCCCAACAACAAGGATTATTGGAGCCGCATCGGTTATTTCTTCAACCACCTCCGCCAGTTCGCCTTTGTGATGGTTCCCGTTCTGCCGATTGTGGCCCAGCAGACTGCCTCGCGCTTTTTCCCCGAGACATGGCGGTCGGACTGGTACCTATTCGGGTTGTTATTTGCGTTGCCGCTAATCTTCCTGTTGCCTCTCTTGATCAAGCCGCTCTTGGGTCTCAAGCCAATGCCCGCGGGGCCAGCTCGCGACCGTCTCGAAGCAATGGCCAAGCGGCTCCATTTCCACTATGCGGACATCCTGCTGTGGCACACACACGGAGCAGTTGCCAACGCCATGATTTTCGGACTCTTGCCTGGGATTCGTTATGTGATATTTACCGACCGAATTATCGAGGAACTCCTTCCCGACGAACTCGATGCCGTATTCGGTCATGAGGTTGGACATGCCAAACACGGCCACATCTGGCTCTACATGACATTTCTTCTTTTGAGCACCACAACGCTGACAGCTGGGTTACTGCTGATAGGTCAACAATTGGATGCGGCCAACGTGGAATTGCCAAAATGGGCCGAGGGGTGGATTGCACTTCCCCCATTCATCATCATCGTCAGCTACATTTTTGTGGTATTTGGCTTCCTGTCGCGGCGATGCGAGCGGCAGGCTGATGTCTATGGATGCCGTGCGGTATCTTGCACCGACACCAACTGTCTGGGACATGATTCAGCCACGATCTATCCGGAACGGGCGCAGGGACTGTGCCCAACAGGAATTCGGACGTTTATTGGTGCTCTTCAGCGAGTTGACATGATCAATGGTGGAATTGGTTTCGAAGAGGACCGTCCGCGCACAATCGGAACTGTCATCACAGGAATTTTCAAGTGGCTCAAAGCCTGGCAACACTCGACCATGTCCCTACGCATGGCATTTCTAGGCAGCTTGATCGGGAATCCTCAAAAAGAGCAGCGTTTCCAGAAGCACATAACGATGCTCCGCTGGGGATTGCTCCTGGGACTGGCCGCAACGCTCTTCGGACTCGGCCAGGCAGTCGGGTGGGAGGAGTTATTGCACTCAATGTGAGAGTGTCAGTCGTAGGTGCCGCCCGTCTCGGAATAGAGATCGCCCTGAGTGCCGCCTTTGTAAATCCGTCGGCCGAGGTTGGCATTGTAGGGCGTCCATGCCGTGGAATTGTTCCGGTCTTCTTTCAGTTCACGCATCACCATGTGCATCCGGGTATCGAGAAGGTCGATCAGGTGCAGGAACATGGCTTCGGGAGTCATCGGAACTTTGGGGCTGCCGAAAGCCAACTCCCCGTGATGGCTCAAGATCATGTGTTGAAGCCTGAGCATCATTTCGCGCGGAAACGGCTCGCCGGTCAAGTCGGGAACTTTGGCAGCGGCTTGCGTCAGCATCTCCACGGCAAGCGGAATGTGACCTACCAGTTGCCCGGCATCCGAGTAGCCAAAAGCGCGCGTATAGGTCAGTTCCCGGGTCTTTCCTGCATCGTGCAGGAATATCCCCATCAGCACGAGATCGCGGTCCACACCGGAGTAAAGTGGCAGCAATTTATCGGCTGCATCCATCATCGAAACGACGTGTTCCAGCAATCCGCCAACGTACGCATGGTGCAGCTTGACCCCAGCCGGGCAGGTCGTGAAACCGGCAACGAATGATTCATCCATCAGGAAGCATTCAGCAAGGGCGCGCAAATGTGGATTCCCGAGCCGCAGGAGATAAGCCCGGAGCCGGTCCATTAATTTGGGAACGCTTTGCTCGGTGTGCGGCAGGAAATCGGTGAGTTCCACCTTCTGGGGTTCGACCCGCTCGATGGTGTTCAGAATGACTTGCAGCGATCCCTGGAATAGTTGCACCTTGCCGGTTGTGTGGAGGAAGTCACCGGGATCGAACTCGCGCGCAGTGTGATCGCCGGCATTCCACATACGCGCTGAGATTCCCCCAGTCCGGTCCCGCAGTTCCAGGAGCAGATAAAGGTTTCCGTTCCGATTGGCCCTGAGCTGCTTGTCGGTGACCAAATAAATATCGTCCAGGTTGTCGCCATCGCGGAGTTGATCGACGTATTTACGCATGATCTTCTATTTAGCGGGGGCAGTGGGAAGTTGGTAGTGGGAAGTTGGTAGTGGGAAGTTGGAAGAGGAACGATGTTAAAAAGTCGGCATCGGTATCGAGTAATTCGAATAAGATTCTGATCCCAACCTCACTCAACTCTGATTCCAACCAACATCCAACCTCCCACAACCAACGATATCACTTTTCCGGTCGAGCTATTGTGCAAACTCCATCCTTGCACGGCACCAGGTTGTACCTGTTCCTGGCAATCCACAAATAGGCCTTATTACCGAGCCAAGGAGCACCTGGCAAATACAACAGTGGAGCAATGCACCAGGTTAACGGCAGTCGCCAGGAAATCCAGCGAAACGCAGCGAAACCCGCATGACTTCTCTTATGATCCGGTGTGACGAGGTGCATCTGCTCCAGCAATTGATTGAGTTCGAGCGGCACATCGCACGCGGGAAGGTGCTCCACATCCCGGCAATCTTGACAGTGGAGCTTCTTCAGCCAGTCGAGCCGTTTGAGAAGGCGAACCGACCGCTGGCAAAAGGGACAATTGCCGTCATAGAGGACAATTCCTTTGCCGGTTGTAGGGTCCGTCGAACTGGTTGGAACCGTTTCAATACTGGCCATAACAGCGATTTCTTAAGGTTTTCCCGGACACGAGACTATCTCTAAGTTTATTACCGCAAACCACGTTCGTTTCCAACACTGTAGAATGATCTCGACGAATCCAACCTGCTTCGCATCGAAGAAGTGGCATGGGTTTCCCTTGCTCTCCCAAGGGAGAACCGGGTTCAGGAGTTTTTCAATGAGCGCTATGGTTCCTCCTCACTCCATGACAGTACCCGAGTTCAGGGCCTCGAAAACTCGTGGCTCCAAGCTCGCGGTAATTACCGCCTACGATTACACCTCGGCGAGGCTGTCCGATGAAGCCGGAGTCGATGCGGTCCTTGTGGGCGATTCACTGGGGATGGTGGTGCAGGGGCAGCCGACCTCTCTGCCGGTAACCCTTGACGAAATGATTTACCACACCCGTTGCGTTGTTCGCGGCGTTCGTCGGGCACTTGTAGTGGCGGATATGCCATTCCTCACCTACCAGGTGAGTCCGCGGCAAGCCCTTCGAAACGCGGGACGGCTCATCAAGGAAGCCGGGGCCCATGCGGTGAAACTCGAAGGCGGCGTTCGAATGCGCGCAGCCGTAAAGGCCTGTGTGGATGCGGGGATTCCGGTGATGGGGCATGTCGGGCTAACGCCTCAGGCCGTTCATTTGCTAGGCGGTTTCAAGGTGCAGCGAAACGGTGAACAATTGCTTGCGGATGCCGAAGCGCTTGAGGAGGCGGGAGCATTTGCCGCCGTTGTGGAATCGGTACCCGCGGAGATTGCCAAGAAAATCACTTCTGCACTCTCAATCCCCACCATCGGAATCGGAGCGGGAGCCGGTTGCGATGGGCAAGTTCTGGTATTCCACGACATGATGGGGTTATTTCCAGACTTCAAACCGAAGTTCGTCAAGCGTTACGCCAATCTCGATGAAACAGTGAAAACGGCCGTGGAGACTTATTGCCGCGAAGTGCGCGAAGGGACGTTTCCGGGGGCGGAGCATAGCTATCGGTGAAACGCGATTTGTAGTACTGATCTCATCCAGGATTGTTTGACAAGCAAGACCACTAACGAGTTACAATACTGCTATGGAACCAAAAAATACTGAGGTGCCTGCCTCATCGCTTGATGAAGTCCCAGAGGGAATCCGCCGAGCGCGAGCAGCGTTCATCCGCGACTTCCCAGCCCTCATCGCCAACCGCCGGACACGCGGCAAGTATGTCTGTTACCACAATGAAAAATGCGTAGCCATCACCAAGAACTATCGTGCTATGATCGATGAGGTTAACAGACAGAATATTCCTGAGGACGCTTATTTATTATTTCAGGTAATTCCAGGTGAAGATCGGGATCAGCAGTTGATTGCAGAGGAAGCCGATATCGACCTGTTTTGACCATGCCCTATCTCCTCAACTGCATGCCATTTTCTGAGAAGCCGGATGAGATAATCCTCCGAAACGAGAGGGTGCGAATCCGGGCAAACCAAATTATACTTTGGGTATCACTGAGCCTGCGGCGTGTTAATTCAGCCAATCCTACGGCCATACCATTCCCAGTGATCCTCGACACAGGTCACAATCACTCGTTCTCAATCCACGAGCGTCATCTGACAGAATGGGCCGGACTACGACCAGACTCTTTAATCTCGCTCGGAACCATTGGGGATCGGAGACAGAGGGTCTTACTACGAGCCGCAAACATCTGGGTTCATCCAAATGAGCGTGGCTCACGTGAAAGACTTGCTGAGAAGCCACCCCTTCTCATCGAAACAAAAAAAGGGATTGCGGTATATCCAGGCAGTGACTTTCCTCGCTTACCAATCATGGGACTGCGAGCGCTCGCAGAGAATAATCTTGTGCTGAATGTGGACGGCCCAAGACGACAAGCAACTCTTAGGACACAGATTCGATGGTGGCCATTCACCTGACAGAAAAGACTACAAGAGAACTGCCGCTCTCGAATTTTGGGATGTCCACTCACTCTACCGCTCCACGTCGATCTTGAACCGCTGCTCCTTACTTCCCACCTTCTCAACGACCACCTCCTTGACCTGTTCCTGGCCCCAACTCAATCGGACTTCATCCAGCCGGCGGACGGTTCGTTCCAGGGTTACTTGGACGACAACATCAACGTTGCCGGCAGTGTCCGGAACGCCGCGGAGGAGGCCAGTGTTCTCGTCGATTTTGAGCCACGTCGGTCCCTCGACGATCGCATAGCGCTGCTTTTCGATGTCCCAAAAGTTCGCTACTTCCTTGCCTTCCACCACTCGTAAACGCAGATCGCCCAGAGAGCGGATTGCGGAGAGCTGATACCGATATTCCTTGCCGACCTTGGCCCTCTCCGATGGTTTACTATAGATGAAGGGACGGGGAGTAGCGGCGTAGTCGGATGGTCCGCTACGCTTGCCTTTGTCGTCTATAGCCACGACGCGATAGAAGGCTTTGTTGGCGTTGGGCAGAGTGACACTTGCACCGCCAACAACCAGTTCGGTGCTTGAAGTTTCAGCCACGAAATTGGCGGGAGCCTGGGCAGACAACTCTTTCGACAGGCCGACATTCCGCTTGTAAGGCTCATCGCTGATCGAGAAACCTTTCTCGTCGCTGCCATAGATGCGATAGGAAACTGGTTTTTGACCTGATGGATTGGGCTTCCAGCGCAGAACCAATTGGCTTTCGTTTCCCTTCACTGGTTCCAGTGTCAATTCGATTGGTTGAGCTGGCCCGCCCGCGGTGAAACTCCAAGTCTTGCTCCACGGTCCCCAAACGCCGCTCGTGTTCCTGGCACGGACATGCCAGTAATACGTTTGCCCAGGCGTGAGTAGTCCGGTGTATGGGGTGCTATACCGAGGAGAACCGCGATCCCCGGTATTGCCCACCAGTTTCGAGAAGTTCGAAGACAATGGCCAAGCCATGTCCTGGCGCTCGGAAAGTTCGAAGTGATAGTCTCCGATTCCTACGTCTTCCGAATTCTCGGGATGTCGCCAGCGAAAGACGATGTTGGTTGCGTTCGTCTGTCCACCATCAACAGGAGAAATGGGAGATGGCGGAGCAGCGGGCGGAACTGAGATAGATCGCTCGACCCATTCGTGGCTAAGGCGAACGTGCCTCGGGCCGGTCGATTCATCGGTGTAAGTGAAGTTGTTCCCCCCGACAACCATGCCTGGCAGGGCCAGTGGTGCCATTTGCAAGTCGTTAAGGATGGCGAGACGTTTGAGTTTTCCACCACCGGGGAGTTCGCAGCGGAGTAAGTATTCGTAGCGCGGAGGCCCTTTGCTTGGAAAGTGAGCATCTAGATTATCGCTCGCTTCCTGCCAGGATTTGCCATCCCAGGAAATGGAGAACTTTACAGCTGTGCCCTCGACTTCGAGCTTCCCGCCCACAAATACATACGGGCTGTGCATCTTCCAGATGATGACGCCAAGCTTCCCGTCATGGGCAACCAATTCTCCATCTTTCACCGTCACGTTTTCCACCTTCTCGGCTCCTTTTCTCCAGAACTCCCTGGAGAAATCCGGACGATACTCCCACAGGCCGTTGCAAATCCTTTCCGCTGCTTGCTTGCCCCATTCCGTGATTTCGGCTCGGCCGTGGTACTTGACAGGTACCTGATGACCCCAACGCCAAACGAGTGCTTCGTTTGGCCGCAGAACCATGTTCATGGTGGTGTTACGTTCACTATTGCGGTCAGCAGGTGAATCGCCCTCATATACAAAAAGTGCCGCCGACCACTCTGCCGCGGAGCGACTATCGGCGTCAAGTATGCCGTGCGTGTGGGTGCGCTTGATGAGGTCGTGATCGCGTACGATGTCCTGCTCGCTGGCGATGGTTTTGTTGTCCCGCAGGAGGTAGAAGGGACCCATGTCCCCATCTAAAAGATTCCAGCGGCCATCGAAATTCACCTGTGAAATGCAGTGCCCTACAACTCGGGCCGGACGCACCTTGAAGCCCGCTGTTTTCCACAGACCGGCCATGCAGATGGAGTCATCGCCACAGGTTGAGTAGCCATAGACGTTGATGACTTTGACGGGATCGTTGGCTTCGGCGTCGTTGGTTGTGGCATGGAAGCGGTGCGTAGTTTGCAAGTGCCAGAGAGCAATGGCCTTCTCGCGGTCGGTCATTCCGGGACGGAGTGCCCCAGCCACCATTTCTTTCAGATTGCGGAAATCATTGCGGCCATTGGAAAGCCAGGGATTGATGACGTCGGTCTCGCCAACGTTTTCCATCCGGACGAGCCGGTTGGATTCCCAAGTCTGGTCCCAGACGCCAAAGCTGCCGCCGATTGGTGAGCGGCAGTTCGCGCCATCCATCGTCCCACCCTGCACGATGCGGTATACCTGCTTTGCAGCGGTGATCTCCTCCGTGTGGAGTTTGGCAACGTCTTTCGGATGAGCCTTGGAGGCCCAGGGTTCCAGAGCATCGGCCGAGAACTTCTTGGCGATTGTGAGGCAGCCCTGAACTCGTAGCCAGTCAATACAGCGATCGGTCCAGTTGGAACAAGGATGATCGACCTTTCGCACGGCAAAATCGTGCGCGGCTCCGTCATAAATGTGCACCTCTGCAGGGATACCGGCCTTCTTCAAGGCCAGATACATAAGAACGCTGCCTTCCGGCGGGCTGATGATGTCGGCTCCGCCGTGAACGAGAAAGATCGGCGGGGTTCCTGCCGGGATGCGGATACTGGGTGAGAGTTCGTTTTTGTCTTTGAGTTTCAGGTAGCCCGAATAGGCCGCGATGGCGAAGTCCGGGCGGCAACTCACCCGGTCAATTTCATCTGCTGGCTCGTAGGAACGCTTGTCGAAATTTGTTGCCGTGGCGATGACCAGATGGCCGCCCGCCGAGAATCCGACCATGCCAATCCGTTTCGGACTAATACCCCATTCCTTGGCCTTGCTGCGGACCAGGCTAACCGCTCGTTGAGCATCCTGGAGCGGACGCATGGCAGGCTCACTTTTGACTTCGTCGGGTCGGCGCGGCACACGGTACTTGAGGATGATTCCGGTTATGCCGTGTGAATTCAGCCAGGCCGCGACCTCCTCGCCTTCAAGTTCATAGAAGAGGTCCCAATAACCGCCGCCCGGACAGATGATGATCGCAGTACCGGTATCCTTATCCTTCGCCGGTTGATAGATCGAGATCGTCGGCTTGCTGACGTTGGTAATTAACCGCGTCGGTTCCGTCACCTCGACCTGTTTCCTGGTCAGCTTCTGCGACATGCGAACCTTTTCGGGACCGAGATCACCAACATCGTCCGGAATCTTACCGGGCCACAGCTCCACAACCTGCGGTTTATCTGCGCCGACCGCGGGCAACGACGTATTTAACGAGGTGAAGAGAGCAACTATGGCTATGATTTGCTTCATGACTGCAGCTCTGGAAAATGGCAATTAAGGTGAAATCGGCAGTGATTTCAGAATAGTTTCGGCTTGCATTTGAACTGAGTCAATTACTTTTCACTTCCCCAACGTCCCATCGCTTTGCAACCTCAGTAAATAGGTATGCCACTCCTTCTCAAATACACTCAGTTCCTTCCCAACAAGAGTCGAAAAAGCCTTGCGTGGATCGCCGCCCGAATTCACTGCAATCAGATACTTCTTGAATTCATTCGTGCCAATTACGCGGCGATCGAACGTCAGGTAGTAGGCCAGGGCCCAGCTGGTGAGATAGGCACGGTTGGTGGCGGCTTTCTGATCGGCGTGGAACGCCAGGAATGCATCTTTGCCAGTGATAAGCAAATCGTCGAGGGGAACGAGACGATCGCCTCCGCCTTTCCCTTTGAGCCAGTCCTTGACCCGCAGCAATCGGTCGCGGTCTGGGGTATCGGCGCGCAATTCGCCTGCCTCAACCACCGCCGTTTCGAATACCTGGGCGAGTCCTTCATTCAGCCAGCGAGGTAGTTCACCAGTTCCTTTTCCGGCTTTCACATCGTCGGGCTTAAGCGGCGGGTAGACAAACGTCCCGACATAGGCATGGAACGCCTCGTGATAAAGAATGGCGAATAGCCTCGCTGTCGCCAAATCGAACTTCTTTCCATTGGCATAATCAGCATCCCACACGCGTTTTCGCTCCATGTTGATCTGCGTCAAATAACGCTCGAGTTCTGGCTTGGTGTAGAGCTTGGCGACGCGTTCTTCGTATTGCTTGAGCGTGGCGAGTTGTTGCGAATGGTGGAGCCTTACGGTTTGTAATTCTGAGCCGAGCCTTTTGAGCTCATTCCAGCACATGATCCTGTTTGTAGTGGGATCGAAGACGGCGGGATTCAACAAGTGCATTTCGACGACCGAACCCAGGAGCGCTCGGTATTCGTCCTTGTCGGTTGCTAAGAGTATCTTGGTTCGATTGTCTTTAGGCATTGGTGGCAGAAATCGAATGAAGGCGGTGTAGATTTGTTCGAGCCGAACCGCAGAACGACGAATGAGTTCCTCGGAGCCACTCGATTCGAGTATAAAATGATCCGACTCGTATCTTTTGCCTCCACCGGGTTTGTCCAACCAGGCGATGGCCAGGATCTCGAGCGACTCTATCCGCAACCGTTCGCCTTCTCCCTTCGGATCGAGTTTGGCCAGCCGCTCGATCAGAGTCTTTCTGTCGCTGTCCGATAGCTTCTTGATGCCGGCCAGTTCGCTTTTGGAGTAAAAGTCGGTGAGTGTGACCGTGGGACGGCCTGGAGGACGGGAAACTGAGCAAAAACGTATTCCCTCAGGCATCTCGGCGAGGATGAGTCCCTGGAATTTGGAACCGTTCACGAGGGTGATTTCATCGAAGGACCAATTCGAAAGGCCATCCGGAGGAGTCGGCTGTCCTTTGGCGGCATTGAGAATTACGAGGAGCGACACAACACCGGTGATTCGAAACATCATCATAATGCCCATTTTTCAATGCCTTTGGCCACTGCTCCATAGTACAGCAAAGACGTGCAGAAGTGGTTCATCAAATAGGATGATCTCGAATTACAGGAACCAATACTTCAATGATCAGGTGAGTAATGGCTTCCACGGATCTTGTGGTTGCACTAACGGGTGCCAGCGGTTCGGTCTACGGAGTGAGGCTGATCGAGGTACTGCTGCGTTCGGGCCGCACCGTTCACCTCACGATCAGCCCGGCTGCCGTTGAGGTCTTTGAGCGGGAAATGGGCCGCTCTCTCGGGCTCAATCCATCAGAGTTCGATCCAGTAACTTTGTTCGGTCCCGCGGTTACTGACCTCGACTTCTCGCGCTTGCATTATCACCATTACCGGAATTTCCAGTCGGGAATTGCGAGCGGCTCGTTTCTGACCGGTGGAATGGCTATCTGCCCGTGTAGCATGGGAACACTGGCAGCGATTGCGCACGGAATCTCCGAAAATTTGATCCACCGGGCTGCGGATGTTCATCTCAAAGAGCGCCGAAAGCTGATTCTTGTCCCTCGAGAAACTCCCCTGGGGTTGATTCCCTTACGGAACATGGTGGCCATCACCGAAGCTGGGGGAACCGTTCTTCCCGCAATGCCCGCGTTCTATACCCTGCCACAAACAATTTCGGACATGGTTGATTTTGTGGTCGGGCGTATCTGCGACCAGTTAGGGATTGAGCATCGGCTGTTGGAGCGATGGGGACTTAAGGAAGGGATGAAGGATGAGGGATGAGGGATGAAAGAAAACCTCTGGTTTCGTCTTTTTCATCCCTCATCCTTCATCCCTTCCTTAAGTCGAGGGATGAAAGAAAACCTCTGGTTTCGTCTTTTTCATCCCTCATCCTTCATCCCTTCCTTAAGTCGAGGGATGAAAGAAAACCTCTGGTTTCGTCTTTTTCATCCCTCATCCTTCATCCCTTCCTTAAGTCGAGGGATGAAAGAAAACCTCTGGTTTCGTCTTTTTCATCCCTCATCCTTCATCCCTTCCTTAAGTCGAGGGATGAAAGAAAACCTCTGATTTCGTCTTTTTCATCCCTCATCCTTCATCCCTTCCTTAAGTCGAGGGATGAAAGAAAACCTCTGGTTTCGTCTTTTTCATCCCTCATCCTTCAT
>Ga0207031_10319_pt1 | contig 12038 bp, 12 predicted proteins | sample Alteio_BWMinCont_37_FD_153278 | JGI IMG/M metagenome (GOLD analysis project Ga0207031, IMG submission 153278) | Enriched cells from forest soil in Barre Woods Harvard Forest LTER site, Petersham, Massachusetts, United States -... | ecosystem: Environmental > Terrestrial > Soil > Temperate forest >... | reverse complement strand
TCCTCGCTACACCAAGCTCGATGTTGTCCCAGACACAGCGATCAAAAACGTGGGTGTTCGGCGCTTTGCGGATGATCCAAGCGATGTGGCCTGGCTGGAAGACAAAAGGGATTCGAGTGCGAAATCGCTGTTGAATGAGGAGAAGTAGTAAAGCAGATGATATATGTGCGGACTAGCAAGGAATGCTAAATCTGTGTTAGCTCGAAGCGTGAGCGAGGTGTGGACGTCCACACCTCGCTCACGCTTCGGGCTAACAATTCGGCTAACAAAGAGATGTTACGCAAACAGCTCATTCACCGTTTCGCCTTGATCGAGTATTTCGATAGGGCGGCCATCGGGAGCACGGAGTTGCTTACGGGGGTCGATACCGAGTGAATCGAGAATAGTGTATGCCACATCCGCGGGGCTGACTGGACGCTGCGTCGCGAAAGCTCCTTGTTTGTCGGTTTTGCCCAGAACAAATCCGCGTTTCACCCCCGCTCCGGCAAACAAGATTGAGCCAGCCTGCCCCCAGTGATCGCGTCCGGCATCCTTATTCATCTTGGGCGTTCGGCCGAATTCTCCCATCACCACCAGGAGCGTATCGTTCAGAACGCCGCGAGTGTCCATGTCCTCAACCAGAGCTGAAACAGCCCGATCGAACTCCGGCAGCTTCTTGTCCAGGCTCTCGAATATCTTGGCGTGGTGGTCCCAACCACCATAGTTCACTGTTACGAATCGCACACCGGACTCGATGAGCCGTCGAGCCAGCAACATCGACTGACCTGCCGTATTCCGACCATAGCGGTCTCGCGACTTCTCGGATTCGTGGTCTATGGCGAAGGCCCGCCTGGCTTCGCTTGAAAGCACCATTTCCCGAGCCCGGGCGTGGAACTCATCGTATGTGGCGATCTGATCGTTGCCCTCGACTCGTTTGGCGAGGCCATCCACAGCCTGAAGCAAGGTTTCGCGGCGTTCGGCCTGCTTGGCATTCACTCCGCCAGCCGGTTGCAGATCCTGTACGCGGTAATTGGCCTGATTCGGATCGCCTGCCTTGAACGACTCGTAACGTCCACCCAGGAAAGCCGATTTACCAAGTTCCCAGGTGAATGAAGGGTTGCGCGGGACCGCCACATAAGGAGGTACGGTGCCGCTGAATCCGGTTTCGTGGGCGACCACCGCTCCCACTGCTGGATAATCGCCGAATGGAGTCCCGAATCGACCGGACAACACCCAGTTGGTCGCTGTTTCATGGTGATCGTTGTTATGTGCGCCAGAGCGGACCAGAGTCAGGCGATCCATCACCTTTGCCATCAGTGGCAGCTTCTCACCAATTTTGATCCCGGGTACAACGGTATCGATTGAAGTGTATTTGCCGCGGATATCATCCGGTGCTTCGGGTTTCAGATCGAAGCTATCGTGGTGCGAAATACCCCCACCAAGAAAAACCAAAACCACCGACTTCGCCCGGTTCCCTCCTTTGCGTCCGGCCTTCGTTGCAGCCCGAGCCTCCATCCTGAGTAATGCCGGCAAGGATAACCCGGCCATGCCCAATGAACCGATCCTGAGAAAATCCCGGCGACTGGTTCCTTCGCAGTTTTTATTCGAACGATGATTCAGCACGATGTCGAGCATCTGATGCGGCTCCGGTGTTGCAGCAAGACGGCTGCAGGATAGAAGGTGTTGATACTCAGGTTCCAAGCATCATATCTGTTTGAGGTAGGACCCGGTGGTTTCCGCAAACAGCATTTTAAGTTGGAACCAATCGTATCGAGGTTTGTACCACTTACCTTCGGCAGCCCGACTAGGAAGGATTGCGTGGAGGGAGAAAACTAGCTCAATTCCTTATCTTACCGACACGATGCGACCGCGCGAACAGGAAATTCAGGCATTGCCCGCGAATGCGGACCGACTATCACCACAGGGGTTCACTGGGGATTTCGTACTTGGCCCGACTCAGCCCGAGGATTGGATAAAACACAAAGCCTAGGAGGGCAAGACCCAGGCCAAAAGCCTCGCTTCTGCCAAAGCGGCGGGCCACTTCCACATTCACCAGTATCGCGGGGATGATCTGAATGCCCGGAATCAAAACGAGAACAAACCAGAGCTTGCTCAGTCGGGCGACTCCCACGACCAGAATGTAAATGTTGTAGCCGGGAATAAGAGCCAGCCAGCGCGTATGCCCGGCTTTAGGAAATACGAGGAGCCAACCAAGCAGGACACTTGGCACGGTTATCGCGGACCAAACCATGAGATATGGAAGCAACCACTCCAGATCCGGTGAAAACAGAGGAGTTTCGCCAGGCAAAGGCAGATTGGGATGGTGCGGCGTTGTCAAAACAAATCTCCACCGGACGGTTAGATCAATAACAATCGTACCGTCCGGTCAATCCCGCTTCAACGTGTGAACTCACGGAACCGGAATATCCGCTTACCATTTCTTCTTACTACGAGGACGATCATCATCGCCCTCATGTTCTTTCTATTCTTCGTCCTCATCCTCATCGAGAGATTTGCGATTCCTCTTGCCTCGTCGATCCTGATATTCAGCATCGCCGAAGGCGAGGATTGCCAAGAAAATGGGCCAGAGAAGGATGATACCAATAGCAAACCCCACTTCCTTTCCGAATTTTTCGGCAAGTTTCAGCGCAACCATGATGCCTGCAATCCAACTCGTGCATGGGATCAAGTATAAAATGAACCACAGGATCGGTAATTTGCAAACTTCGATGATGAGAACCTATGCGTTGTAGATTGGGACGATCGCAGCCCAACCGGGTTGGCCCGCCTTAACAAAGATTTTCCAGCCAACAACAGCAAAGAAAACGAAAATAGCCACACCAATCAACGCAATCGTTCCCATTGCGGCAGTAAGTGCTGCCATGATGCCGCCATCGTCAGCACCAAACATCACAAACATATGCCTGTTGAGGCGATGATGCTATTAGCCATATAGGCATCTCCAAAAGGTTTAGGCGCAATCGAGTGTAGGAGTGGAAGAATGATAGTAGCCCTGCATTTAGTCGAGGGCAACAAACTGAATGCGTTTTTCACAAAACTATTGGAACCTTAGCACAGATTGTACTTGCTTGTTCAGGGAGGGGGTTTGACTGCCTTTACACTTCTCAATGCCGTATTATTCCTCATATCGACAAGAGGTGCGAGGAGGAAAGAGATGCGCGTTCTACAGTTGGCAGCGAAGGCAGACTCGAATGGGATCATTCGTCTTGAACTTCCGCTTGGCTCAGCCAACGAGGAGTTCGAGCTTGCCATAGTGGTTTCCCCAAAACCAACAGCGAATGGAACCGCCAAGACAAAAACACTAGAAGAGCTGGGCTGGCCTCCGGGGTTCTTCGAGAAGACTTACGGATCGATAGGCGATGATACTTTCTGTGAGCCTGAGGAACTTCCATTTGAAGAAACGGAGCCACTCGATTGAAGTCACCGATTAAATAAAAACTCCTTGCTGTTCAAAATGGCCCAGAAGAGGTCGCGGAAGAGCTCATCGCGCGGAGTGTCTTTTAGCAATTCCTTTACCTTCACTTGCTCGACAGATGTTGGTTTTCGCGACAATGTCCGCAGGAACAACTCTTCTAGCAACTTGTAGTCGTCCTTTTCATCCTTGAGCCGCTTTGCCAACCACCCATCTCCATTCTGAACCTTGGCGGTCGCTTCGCCGCCGATGAGATGCAAGACCTGGGGCAGACTCACATCGCCACCGCGTTCGCAGGCACAGGCCGTTACCCGTTCGCTACGTCCAAACGTCCGCAAAAAATAGGAGGCAGCGGTCGGGTCGGGCACTTGAACAGCCCGCACTCCCAGGGGATAACCTTCAAAGCGTTCCGGAACACCGGTCGTCTCGCAAATCGCATCCAGCATCACCTCTGCCGGAAGGCGACGGGCATAGTAGTGCGAATAGAAACGATTATCCATCTCATTTCCTTGCCGCGTAGCACTGGAAAGCTGATAGGAACGGGAGTTGAGAATCGCCAGCATCAGGGCCCGCAGATCCATCTTTTTCTCGATGAACTCCCGGCTCAAAGCCCTCCAGGCTTCGGGATTCGTGGGAGGGTTCGTTGCCCTCAGGTCATCGACAGGCTCAACCAGCCCCACGCCCATATAATGCCGCCAAATGCGATTTACCATGGCCCCGGAGAAGTATTCGTTGTTCGGGTCAGTGATCCACTTCGCCAGCATCACACGCGGATCATCTGTTGGGTTCACATCCTGGGTTGAGCGGTCGAGAGGTTGCGGTTTCATGAACGTGCCTGTCCGCGGTTGATTGACGCCAACCGGATTCTTGTTTTGGTTCTGCTCCGGGTGGCCAACCTTCAGGAAGGTTGCTCCCATCTTTGCTTCTTTGCGATCCAACTTGATGCGGCTGAAGTAAGCGGCAAAGTGGTAAAAGTCGTCTTGTGTAAAGCGTTCGAGGGGGTGATTGTGGCAACGGGCACAGCCGATTCGTGTGCCGAGAAATGCTTGGGCGACGGATTCCGGAGCTTCCGACATCTCGCCCTGTCTCTGTTCTCCGACCGTGACGATGAAATACCCAACTGCCGGGTTCGTAGACGATTCTCCCGTGGCCGTCAGGACACCGCGAGCGATTTCATCCCAGGGGCGGTTTTCGGCCACCTGTTTTCGCAGCCATTCGTGGAACTGACGGACACTTTTAACGCCGCGAACATCGTGATCGCGTTCCTTGCGGTTTTGGAACAAGTCCCCGAGTTGCAAGGCCCAGAAGTCATTGAATTCCGGTCTCGAAAGCATTGTCTCCACCAACTTCGACCGTTTGTGGCGATCCGGATCCGCAGTGAACGTTCTCACTTCATCTGCAGTTGGAAGGATCCCGCACGAATCCAAAAACACGCGGCGAATGAACTCCTCATCCGTGCACAGATCGGAAGGCTCAATCCGCAGCTCTTTAAGTTTGGCGAAGACATGCGTGTCGATGAAATTGTTTCCACCCTCAAACCGTTTGGGGTCGACCGGGTTATCGAATGGCATGCTGAAGACCGTAACGGCTACTTCGGTGAGGAACATCGCCCGAACCGCGGATGCGCCGTTTCGGAGCGCTTTGGCTTTACCGATTGATGACACGCCAAGATAAGCGGGACCGTTGGAATCGAACTTGGTAAGCCATGTGACATCGCGTTTGCTCCCGTCTGCAAATGTCGCTGTTGCAACGAGCTGGACTTCCTCACCTGGCTTAAGGACTTTGCTAGTGGGTGTCAATTCCAGCTTGTTGACCTTCGGTTCGTCTGGAGATGGTCCCGGAAAACCACTCTTGATCCAAGCCAGCAACAATTCATATTCGCGGCTACCGGGAGCAAAAACTCGACCACCTTCATGCGGAGTCTGACCGGTGGCTTTGCGGAGCAAGAGGCTTTCTTCAGGTCGGGTGGGATCAAGCCGACGGCCGCTGAATTCCCGAGTTATCCACTTGAAATCCTGTTCGGGGGCAAAACCTCGCAGAGACAGGCGGAAACCGTTTTGACCGGAACCTTTGCCGTGGCAAGCGCCCTGGTTGCAGCCGGCTTTGGTGAAGAGAGGAATGATTTCTGAGTTGAAAGATGGCGTTGGGGAAGCCGCGTGGGCAATGCCCGCGGAAGCCGCAATGACAGCGGACGCAGTCAAGGCGTAAACAAACCAACGCATGTGGAACTCGCGGCGATTGGAGCTTGGAAGGGCGATTGTGAAACCGCCCTGGCGGTGGGAATAACTGCAATCAAGTTTACGCCACGATTGAGTCTCGAACAAGCAGTGTTTCAGTACGAATAATCGGCTAATCCTTTTTCCGTTTATGCGACTTCTCCTTGCCCATGTCATCCTTGTATTTATACTCCTTGTCATCGACGAAGATGACTTTGTCCTTGGAGACAAGGCCCTCCTTGATCAATTCCGGGACATTGGACTTTGTGACTGTTTCAGTCACGACTCCATCGGACACTTTCCAGGTACCGGAAATTACCACCTTTATCGTGTTGTTATTAATCTCGACTGTCGCCTCGGCTTCGACGGTCCCGTCCTTCTTGTACTGAACCACGCCTTTGATTTTCGGTTCCTTCTGGCCATCGCCTTCATCGACGGTCCACTTGCCGACCAGCAATTTGGTGATCTCCTCATCGGTTTGCTTTTTCGGTGGATCGGCAAAAGCGTTCGCGCTATCTGCGAGCGTGGATGCCGCCATACAACAGAACACTCCAAACAGGGAATGACGCATATCAAATACTCCGCTACCAGGCTCGAGTTGACAGACTAAACGACCCAACGGAGTTTATCGCAAGGAACTTAATGATTTCAATGAGAAATCCTTACCCGAAGCGGTTTGTATTGTACGAACGTGGAATAGGATAGTGAGAGGGCAGCGTCTCGAAGAGGAATGGCTAATGTCGATAGAGTTCGGTTGTCCGGTATGTGGAGGTACTCTGAGGGTTGAAGGTGATGCTGTAGGGCAGGTGGTCCGTTGCGGCGGATGTCTGGCCATGTTACGCGTGCCCGACGACGCCTCTGGGTCTCCTGTTTTTCCCCATTCTTCTACCTCTCCGTTCCCAGGTTCGCCGGACTCGCCAGCACCGGATATCCTACCGCAAACTTCTTACCCTGGCAGGAAATCAGGACCGACCGAAGAGCCTTCTCAGGCAAGCGATCATACCGAGGAACAAACGCGCCGTATGCGGCGAAAGAAGGTCCGCCGGGAAACAGCTCCTCCACCGGGACGCGGTCCACTCTTCTGGATGGTCATTGTCGGCGGCGTCATTGGCCTTGGCTCCTGCGTCATGTGTGCCGGGTTGATGCCGCTTCTCAAGAGAGTAAACTGGCAGCAGTTCGATTCGAAAAATGGCGGGTTCGCGGTGGAGCTTCCAGCAAAACCCAGGAAAGACATGACCATGCGAGGTTTGAAACCGAATCAAAGTTTCAAGATTGAAGGCACTCACCTTTGGAACCGTGGAGAAGATTACGGAATACTCTACAGGGATATCGACTCCTCCAGGCAACGAGACTGCGATAACAATGTCGCATTCAAATTGGCAGTGAATGAGCTTGTTGCTTCAGGACTGCAAGCGAAAGGCGACAGCACTGAACTGGAAAAAAATGGGTTTTCCACCCGCGAATACAACTTCACATCGAGTCACGGAGGCACCTATTCAGCGCTCGTGCTCGTTGCTGATACTCGAATGTACATACTTATAGTGGGCGGACAATCGACTCAGCCGGATGGAAATAATGTTCGCTATTTTTTCAACTCGTTCAACGTGACGAATGAAGGATTGATCAAGGGCGAGGAGCGAGGCCGGGTGGCCTGTCTTGGTAAGCTTCTGACTGAGAACTTCTTCAAGCAGATCGGAAAATAACAGGATTTGATGTTCATTGTCCTTCGACGAGATCATTTTTCCGGCGATACCACTTTCAACCCAACCAGGCAAACGATCATTCCAGTCAAGAATACAAGCCTCCAGAATGTGGCTGGATCCTTAAACCAGATTATGCCAATCATGGCCGTGCCGAATGCACCAATTCCCGTCCATACCGCGTAGGCCGTGCCGAGTGGAATCTTTTGAGCAGCAAGTGTCACCAGACCAAAACTGACAATCGAAAGTAGAACGAAGGCAATGGCCCAACTAGTTTTTGTCAATCCATTCGACAGCGCCAAACAGGTGGTGAAACCGCATTCGCAGAGACCAGCCACAATCAGGATCAGCCAGTACATGAGTCCCTCCTGGCGAAACTCGGAGAACGGAACGGACTCTTCCGCTCCATGATCCGCGTTCCGCGTATGGACTATGCTGGTATTGCTGAAGGTCGGACTGATGGAGTTACCAGTATTCGTATCACTTCACCGTCTTGGCCGAGTAACGGAATAGTCTGTTTCATTTCAGCGAGTGCGGTCAGCAGTTCCTCAATCGCTTCCATGGAATGGTTGGCGTTGATCTGAATCCGGAGAACGCCGGCACCGTGCGGAACAGCGGGGAAAACAACCGATTGTACGTAGCAACCCCGATCGAAAAGAAAGCGTCCTGCACGGAGAGTTATCTCTTCCGGACCAACCAGGACCGAGACGATCGGCACAAGTCCTCCCAGGAGTGCCAGGCCGAGCTTGTTTGCACCCGATACAAATCGGCGCACATTGGCATCGAGATTGGCCCGAAGCTTGTCGTATTCCAAGGAGGTGATGATGTCCAAGGCAGCAGACAGCCCAACCAGATAGGGGGGTGGAACGGGACCGCCAAAGATGAGGGGGTTCGACCGGAGTTTCAGGACATCGATTGCAGCCCGGCTGCCGGCAACGAAGCCGCCTTGGCACGACAATGCTTTGGAGAGCGAACCGATCACCAGCGTATTCTCGTTCGAGCCTAGGGCGTCGCGGACGGTTCCGCGACCCTGAGTACCCAGAACTCCCGTACCATGGGCATCATCCACATAAAGGAAACCGTCGAACTCCCGGACTGTCTTCTGGAATTCAACAAGCGGAGGAAGCTGTCCACTCATGCTGTATACGCCGTCGAGCGCGATCAATGCGTGCCTGAAGGGGCGCAACTCGCGGAGAGTGCGTTCCAATTCCTGAGTGCTGTTGTGGGCGAATTTCGCGATTCGCACGCCGCGTGCCTTGGCAAGCCGAGACCCTTCTTCAATTGAGTTATGAGCGTATTGATCGGCCACAACGACATCGCGCCGGGTCACCAGGCCCGGCAATGCTCCAATATTTGCAAGCGTTACCGAGGGATAGAGCAAGGCGGCTTCGGTGCACTGCCAAGCCGCGATTTTCTCTTCAACCTCAACGTTGGGTGCCACGCTTGAAAATGCCCGAGAAGTGCCGTTGTGAGTGCCCCAATCGCGCACACCCCGCTCGATAGCCTCTTTCACGCGCGGGTGCTGGTCCAGTCCTAAGAAACTGTCTGACCCGAAGTTCCGAACCCACCGCCCTTGAACGCGGATCATCCGATCTGGTCGAACCTCTTCAACCGTCATGTCCTTCATCAAAAGATCGGGAAAGTCATCGAACATCCGCCGGAAAAATCGCGTCATTCCGGTTTCATTGAGTGTTTCAATCAGGTGGTCTAGTGGGGCGCTCATGGAGTGATCCCTAGCTAGGCGGGACTGCGACCCTGCATATATCGGCCCCGCGAGACAGGAAATTTGCACCGGATGGACATGTCCGGGCACAACAGCCGATCTAGTACAGACACGAAGTTTGTATGGTGGCTTGCGCAGATAATCTGGGGAGATTGCACCAACTTTAACGTTACAACCAACCCAATGTGCAAAGACACGTCATCGCGGTGATGGGCATAATTCCATTCCACCAAACACTCAACTATGCCGCCGATTCTGGGTTGTGCAAGGGTTGTGCCGTTCCGAATCGAAAGAGATTGATGCACGATGAAATGGTCTGCACGTCTTCGTCCCAAACAGAACCGCACATTTATTGGGAAGATCATGTGCGGACAAGTTAACGTAAGAATCAAATCTCAACGACTGCCGACAACGGGTAGCCATGACACAATAGAATAACTGTTGCGACTCTCACCTGATTGCTGCATGCTCCTCTTGGAATTACGCCATGCCCTCAATCCGCATACTTGGGCTGCTTTCCTCACTGTTCATGATGAGCCCCGCCCGCGCTGCCGATGTGTCGTTTGAGCGCGAGGTAATGCCTGTATTATCGCGGTCAGGTTGTAATGCCGGTGCCTGTCACGGCAATTTCAATGGGAAGGGTGGGCTCAAGCTTTCCCTCAAAGGGGAAGACACCGCTGCCGATCTCAACGCCCTCACCCACGATATGCTTGCCCGGCGGACCGTCCTGCCGAAAGCCTCGTCCTCATGAAAGCGACTGGGAAAGTACCCCATGAAGGGGGCATCCGATTTTCGACAAACAGCCAGGAATATCAGCTCCTACTGAGCTGGATTTCCAAGGGCTGTCTCCCCGATCCTCCGGGCGGTCCGACTTTGACCAACCTGGAAGTGACTCCGGCGAACAAGATACTGATCGACCCGGCCGATCGAGTTCAAATTTCAGCCATTGCACATTTCTCGGATGGCTCGAAACGCGACGCCACACACCTTGCCGCATTTGAATTTACTGCCGTGGATGTCGCCCGTATTACGTCGAAGGGAGAAGTGATTCGCGACAACACAGGTGAAGTCGTCCTGCTCGTGCGCTATCTCGGGCAAGTGGCCCCGGTTCGTATCGTCTTTCTCCCGACTCGTCCGATTCCCGATCAACAGAGCATTCCGGTTACGAACGAGATCGATCGCCTCGTGCTTGCACAGCTCAAGGAGCTTCGTTTGAAGATGGCCGATCTCGCACCCGATAACATCTTTCTGAGACGAGCCTATCTCGATGCTCTGGGCATGATTCCCACTGTTGCCGACACGCGGGAGTTTCTCGCCGACACCGACCCGCGAAAGCGCGAAAAGCTGATCGATCGCTTATTGGCTCGCCCGGAATTTGCCGAGTACTGGGCGCAGAAGTGGTCGGACCTCCTGAGGAATGAGGAGAAGGCACTCGACCGCAAAGGCGTGGGTGTTTTCTACGGCTGGATCGCGGCCCAACTGGCGCAGGACCGACCCTTGAACGAATTTGCCCGGGACATCCTCGCGGCGACCGGCAGCACTTACGCCAACCCACCCGCCAATTTCTGGCGGGCCATCCGGGAACCGACGCAACGGGCGGAATCGGTGGCCCAGGTCTTCCTCGGAATTCGCATCGGTTGTGCCCGCTGCCATAACCACCCGTTCGATCGCTGGAAAATCGACGAGTATTACGGTTTCGCTTCTCTCTTTTCCAGAATCGACTATCGGGTTTTCGAAAACGGCCGAAAGGATAACCTTGACAAACACGAGTTCGTTGGGGAGCAAATCGTTTTTCAAAATCGCGATGGCGAGGTCATTAACCCGCGCACCAAGATGCCGGCCAAGCCGGTCTTTCTGGGATCAAAGGTTCCCGATTTTGGTGCAGACGACGATCGACTCTCCGCACTGGCCAATTGGGTCGCCGCCCCAAACAACCCATTCTTTGCCCTGGCGCAAGTGAACCGCATCTGGTTGCACCTGATGGGTCGCGGACTCGTGGACCCCAATGATGACTTCCGACTTACCAATCCACCCGCCAACCCGGAATTGCTTGACTATCTGGCCAAGGATTTTGCCGCGGGCGGGTTCCGTCTGAAACGAATGGTCCGTACGATCATGACGAGCCGCACCTATCAACTTGCCTCCACTCTCCACGATCAATCCGTGATGGGCGATGACTTGCATCTCTCGCATGCGCGCGTCCTTCCTCTGGAGGCCGAGCAGTTGCTCGATGCACTCTCTCAGGTGATGGATGTTCCGGTTCAGTTTGCCGGTTATCCACTGGGATTGCGGGCGAACCAGATCCCGGCACCGCCGCAAAGCGGACGTCGCGGATTCAACGGCATGGGTGAACGGTTCCTGAAAGTTTTTGGCAAACCCGATCGACTCCTTACTTGCGAGTGCGAACGCAGTGACGACCAGGGGCTCCTGCACGCGTTCCAACTGATCACGGGCGAGCTGCTGAACGCCATGATCCACGATCCCAATAACCGCGTCGGTAAGTTACTTGCCAGTGGGAAAACCGACGTGGAGATCCTCGACGAGTTCTACCTTTCAGCCTTATGTCGACGGCCCACGGATCTGGAGAGCAAAAAAATCCTCGCCCTGTTATCGACTGCGAAGGATCGCCGCAATAGCTGGGAGGATGTGCTCTGGGCAGTTGTTAACAGCAAGGAGTTCTTGTTGCGGCGGTAAAAAAGCGACAAAGATTCGGATTGGATCAAGTGGAAAAGCTCGAAGCCCTCCGTCTGTCGATCGCAGTCGGAGGGCTTCGCATTTTTTGGAGAGCTAAAGAGCCAGCCTGTTACTTCTCGCCATAGGCCTTGAAGGTATATGGACTGGCCGATTTGGCTTTATTAAACGACACCGGGAGTCCTGTCGCGGGTGCGAGTGTCGAGCCGAACTGGCCATTATCTCCCTTCGCATAGGGAACGGGGTTAGCCGGTCCGCCATCGTACTTCAATCCACTTGGAACTGGGCTGGCTGCA
>Ga0207031_10132_pt2 | contig 12042 bp, 12 predicted proteins | sample Alteio_BWMinCont_37_FD_153278 | JGI IMG/M metagenome (GOLD analysis project Ga0207031, IMG submission 153278) | Enriched cells from forest soil in Barre Woods Harvard Forest LTER site, Petersham, Massachusetts, United States -... | ecosystem: Environmental > Terrestrial > Soil > Temperate forest >... | reverse complement strand
CACGATGCTTATGGGCGATTTCCTTAGCCTGGTACAACTCGGCCTGCCCGTGAAAGTAGTCGTATTCAACAATGGGACGCTAGGATTCGTCGAACTCGAGCAGAGAGCGACCGGCATCCTGGATTTTGGCACTCAACTCAAGAACCCTAATTTCGCGGCCATGGCTGAGGCCGCGGGTATCCGCGGGATTCGGATCGAGGACCCGGCAGTCGTGGAGTCGGGGATCGCGGCCGCCCTCGCTCATGACGGGCCGGTGCTGGTCGATGCCGTGGTGAATCGGGAGGAACTCACGATCCCGCCCAAGATCACCCTTGAGATGGCCAAGGGGTTCACCCTCTACATGGTCAAGGCCGTCATCGGTGGCCGAGCTGGCGAGGTGCTCGATCTCGCAGTCACCAATCTCTGGCGCTGAGTCCGGGCGCGGTCGAGAAAATCGAGGAGAAGTAAGCAATCCACTGAGCCAATCATTAAAGAAGGAGATCAGAAATGTCATATATAAAGGTCGGAAACGAAAATTCAGGCGACATCGAGCTTTACTACGAAGATCACGGCTCCGGGCAGCCCGTTGTCCTGATCCACGGTTACCCACTGAGCGGCGCTTCGTGGGAGAAGCAAGTACCGGCGCTGCTAGATGCGGGTTACAGGGTCATCACCTACGACCGCAGAGGCTTCGGCAAGTCGAGCCAGCCAACCGGAGGCTACAACTACGACACGTTTGCGGAAGATCTTCACCAGTTGGTCACCCAGCTTAAGTTGCGAGATTTCACGCTGGTGGGCTTCTCCATGGGAGGGGGAGAAGTGGCGCGCTACTTCGGAAAATACGGCTCCAAGGGTGTGAGCAAAGCGGTGATTATTTCCGGCGTGCCACCGTACCTGCTAAAGACGGCGGACAACCCCGAGGGCGTGGATGGCAGCGTGTTTGCCGGGATCCAGAAGGCGGTAGCAGCTGACCGGTATGCCTTCTTCACCAGTTTCTTTCAAAACTTCTACAACACCGACGTATTCCTGGGGGAGCGTGTCAGCGAACAAGCCGTCCAGGCCAGTTGGAACATCGCGGCCGGCGCCTCTGCGACCGCCAGCTTCGCATGCGTCCCAACCTGGCATGAAGACTTCCGGGAGGATCTGGCGCGCATCGATGTGCCCACGCTGGTGATCCAAGGGGATGCCGACCGCATCCTTCCCATCACGGCCACCGGGATGCGCACGGCCAAGCTCATCAAAGGGGCGCGACAGGTCGTAGTGAAGGATGGTCCGCACTGTGTCACATGGACGCACGCGGAAGAAGTAAACGCCGAATTGCTGCGCTTCCTCGGCGAGAAATCCGGCAATCTGCTAAAGGGAGCTGCCTAGAGGCAATGCCCAAAACTCTTTAGAGGAGAAACAAATGAGTAATCTGATGAAGCCTATGCGAGTAGTAGTGGGAATTTCTCAGTCCCTCTGTATCGTTCTATTGTTGTTCACCTGCAACGTGCTTTCAGCGCAGAACCAAGAGCATCGCGTTCGGAATATTATTCTGGTCCACGGCGCCTGGGCAGATGGCTCTGGCTGGAAAAGCGTTTACGACATTCTTGTCAAGGATGGCTACAAAGTCAGCCTCGTCCAAGAGCCGGAGACGTCCTTTAAAGAAGATGTCGCTGCCACGAAGCGACTCCTCGCTCAACAACATGGGCCTTGTATTCTGGTCGCTCACAGCTATGGGGGATCCATAATAACGGAAGCGGGCACGGATACCTCGGTTGCCGGATTGGTGTACGTCGCGGCGCACATGCCAGACGCTGGAGAGAACGAGGCGGACGACGGAAAGCGCTTTCCGAGCGATCTCGCCAAATCGGGCGCCATAAAGAAGACGCCGGATGGTTTCACCTATATCGACCCGGCGCAATTTCATGAATTGTTCGCGGCTGACCTTCCCGCCGACCGGGCTGCATTCATGGCGCGATCGCAGGTCCTCAACCGTGCCGACAATTTCTCAGCGACGATCACTACGGCTGCCTGGAAAACCAAACCGAGCTGGATGCTAGTGGCAGGAAGCGATCGAACCATCAACCCGGACTTGGAACGTTGGTATGCCAAGCGGGCCAAGAGTCACACGGTCGAAGTTGCAGGCGCCAGCCACTCAGTCTACGTCTCGCATCCCAAGGAAGTCGCAGAAGCAATTGAGAGTGCAGCACGTGCGGCCTCGAAGTAGCTCGGCCTCCGCAAGAATCCCAAGAGCCGGAGGGGCCAAGTGAAACTTCTCGACATTCAGTCGTCACCAAGAGGTGAATCTTCCGATTCGATCACCCTTACCACATCATTCATCGAGGCGTGTGAATCCGCCAGCGCCTCGATAGTTGTGGATACGTTAAACGTCTGGCATGAAGAGCTACCGGAGTTCGACCACGAGGCAATTGGAGCCAAGTACAAAGCCGTGAAGCACGAAACGATGACTGAGGCAGAGTCCAACGTGTGGGAGCGTATTCAATCGTTGATCCAACGTTTTCAGAACGCCGATCGAATCGTCTTAGGAACTCCCATGTGGAACTTTGGCCTGCCTTACAAGCTCAAACAATTGATTGATCTGGTAGCGCAGCGAAACTATCTGTTTACCTACGACGGCAAACAGTACGGGCCTCTCTTGAACGTGGAAAAGGCAATCGTCGTATACACACGAGGCTCGCGTTATCTTGAAGGCACTCCTATACCGCCCTCGTTCGACCACCAGGCACCTTACCTGGACTTCTGGTTGCGACTGATTGGCGTTCGAGATCTGCGAAGCGTGATTGTTGACAACGCTTGGAATCGAGATCGTCAGGAATCAGAAGTGAGCCTGGCCAATGGTAAAGCGACCCTGGAAGGACTGGTTGAGTGGTTTTTAACTACTAGCAACAAAGCTGCAGCTACGTGCAATGCATCTGATCTGAGGATCGGAGGCACAGCGCCATGTTGTTTAGAGAGAAAAGGCCATGATCGCTAAACAGATTTTGAGAGCCGTACGTAAGACGGCGGGAATCTCGATCATTTGCGTCGCAAATGTAAATGGCCAATCCATTCATCCACCTATCGGCACACTTTTGCCCGACCCGCCGCAGGTTGTGAATTCATTCGAGCTTCAGGCTATCAATGATCCGGCAACAGGTAAGGGCGCATTTGTCTTTGAAGGACATGAAGTTCCCCCCGTGGTACGGGCGGTGCCTGGTGGAGTGATTCAGTTGGAATACGTCAACCAGATGTCCAGGAGTTCTTCTGAGAGTCTGCATGGACGGCTCCTGCATGAATATGACGAACCTTCATTTCCATGGTTTGCATGTATCGCCAGATGCTCCCTTAGATGAACTCGTAATTCAGAAAAGTTGGTCCAACCGACCGCCAAGAAATGAGTCCTGAGCACAGCCTAGGAAGGGGATGGAGCGATGAAACCAACCACGTCGATTAGCACGGTAACAATCTGTGCGGCCGGAATCGCAGCGGTGCTCCTGTCTTCCTGTACGTCAGCGATACAACGCAACAAGGATGAGAAGAAGAGAGTGACATCTCCCTACAATCCCTACCCGCCTGGTATCTTGCCGGGCGATTTGAATTCAGAAGTAGAGAGGGTTCTGCGGGAGGTAGATCTCGTCGAAAACCGAGCACTTGCAAGGTGGCACGCCTTGGCGCTCCCGATTGTGAGAGGTCAGCCGCCAACCTTGCAGAATACCGGAACTGAGGCGATAGAGACGCTCGGCGAGCTTATGAATTTCGACAGGAACATGTCGCCTAACAGAAATCAAGCGTGCATGTCTTGCCACATGCCGTATGCCGGATTTGGCGGACCCATCCCGTCGGTGAATCTGACTATCATCGCTTATCCCGGAACCGCTCATTTTCGCGTTGGCAAGCGGACGCCACAGCGACATGCGTATGCTCCGTTCTTTCCCGTACTGCAGTACAACCAAACACAAGGTCTCTTCTTTGGCGGTAACTTTTATGATTCACGCGCAACCGGAGTTCTGTTAAGGAATCCAGACGCCGAACAGGCGCAAGGTCCTCCCGTTGATACTCAGGAAATGGGCTTCCCCGACACTGCCTGCGTGGCATTCCGCCTCACCACCGCCGCGTACAGACCTCTTTTTGAACTGGTGTGGGGCGCCGGCTCGTTAGACATCAAGTTTCCACGAAACACCGAGGCCATTTGCGACATTCCTGGCGGGGCCTCGACATTCCGGGGGAACACAATGCCAATCGACCTAACTCCCGAAGACCGTACCAAAGCTAACGACGCGTATGGTCATTGGGGGCAGTCTATAGACTCATACGAACAGTCCGTGCAGGTTAGCCCTTTCTCATCTAAATTCGACGCGTTTCTGGCTGGTAATTATAACCTGACAGCTGACGAGATGGCCGGTTTCGAGCTGTTCAATGGCAAAGGCAACTGCAATTCCTGTCACCTGGACGGAAGAGGAACCACTCTGAGGCCAAAGCAACACGACACCGGTTCGGCGGCCACGGTGAACCCGCTGTTCACCTGCTTCGGTTCAGCCAATGAAGGTGTGCCTCTGAACCCCAGGAATGCTTTCTATTATGAGACCACGCCGGATTCCTTAGGGTTCGTCGGAAATCCCTATGGCTTCGGCTACAGAGATTTGGGTTTAGGAACTTTTCTCAGAAGCGGCTTTGGCTCGGGGCCAAACCCGAACTCGAATTGGACACAATTTGCGCCGAGCGTTGACGGCCAGATGCAAGTATCGAGTGCGCGCGATGTGGCCATGACACCGCCACAGTGTCCCACCACCGAGGCTGGGTCGAGACCTTATTTTCAGAAGGGGTTCTTTCACAACGGCTATTTCAAGAGCCTGAAGCAACTCGTACACTTTTACAACACGCGCGACAAGTTTGCGTTCCCGGTCACTTCCGGACACTGCCCGCCCGGAACGATCGAAAAAGTGACCTGCTGGCCTATGCCCGAAGTTAAGAACAATATCGACATGACCTCCGGTAATCTCGGCCTGAGTGATAAGGAGGAGGACCAGATCGTTGCGTTCCTTGAGACACTCACGGACGGATTTACGAGACCTTACCCCAACATCGATGTCTTTACAGGTACGTGCATGACCTGTAACCCTGTAACGGACCCCAATTGTTCGCCTTCGAGGCAAGGTAATGGGAGCCTTATACCAACTCCGCCCCTTCCGTCTTGTGCATCGGTGATCTGCAGCGCGCCGCCGGCCACTAGTCCGCCGATTCCGTAGTTCAAAACGCACAGGTTAATCGCATTGCCCGGACATGAATAAAACTCTCGCTAGAGATCTGAACATGAACACGTTGCTGCTGAAGCTCGCAGTCACACCTGCGGTCACCTGTCTGCTCACTTCAAACCCTATAGCTGCTCAAGTAAGTCCAACTACTCCACGAGCCGCGCGCGTCCAGATTACTCAGGGGCCAGCGATCGAAATGAACAAAGAATTTCTGACGATAGTCAGGTGGACCACTAACAACCCCGGAGCTTCGCCCGAGCATTACGGTGTCGTGCACTATGGTACCGATCCCAAGAACCTGAGCGAGACTGCGAAATCTCCTATCAGGTTGAACCCGGACCACGCCTCGACAGTTTTCCGCGTGCGCCTGGACAACCTCAAGCCGCGGACAACTTACTACTACACGGTCGGTTCGGAGGAGGCGAATGGCACGGACGATGGGGCGAAAAGCGCTGTCAAGCAATTCACCACGCCTGGTGAATCGCAACGAGCGGGCCGGTCGCGGGCTTGGGACTGACCTTCTATTCAAAAAACCAGAAGATCGGCTCGCGCGAAAACTACCCATCCGGTTTCCCAAGCCAAGGCGTATTTTTGGTGCTTAATGTTTTTGTGCGAACGGCCTCCGCATCTTTTGCTGTGTGGCCATGAGTAGGCATTCACTGCCCGGCGCTTTCTTGGGAATCGCCGATTCTGTGACTCCCGGGATTTCGATCTCATCCAAACGATCATGTACATCGGTTGCCGGGAACCAGGTAGCGCATCGTCGTCTCCAGCGACTTGTGCCTCATCCAGTCTTGAACAGTCCTTATATCGAACCCTTGACGCAGCATCCGCGTCGCGTAGGTGGATCGAAATGTCTTCAAATCGGACGCAGGCGGATCGAGCCCGGCTCGCTCGGCGACCTCCTTACGGAGACGCAGCATGTTCTGCTCACGATTGCCGGTCGGTGACGGAAACATGAAGGTGCTTCCATTCGTCTGCGGGTGCCGTTCAAGAATATTGGCCAAGCGGACCGGCACGGGGACCTCCCTCTCTCCCCAGCGTTTCTGGGAAAAGCCCAGGTCTGGCTTCGCAGTCACCCGGATGGTCCGCAAGCGCAGGTTCACATCGGGCCAACCCAAATACATCATACTTCCTGCTCACGGAAGCCGGTCAGCAAAAACGTGGAGAAGAGGGCGAGTTCCGATTCATTGCAGGCGACCAGAAATTTGGCCAGTTCCTCCTGCGTGTACTCGCGCGGAAGCGACGAAATTCGTTCGGGCAACTGCACCTGCCGGGTGATTCCTGATCTGCCGTTGCGTTTGCAGAACTGGGCGATGATGATGACGTTGTGAAGAACCGTACTTGTCCCTGACCAAGAGTGGGTGTAATATCGGGGTAAGAGATGCTTTCTCCGGCTCTGATTCCCGCTGTCCAGGTCTTCGGCGCAAGCCCTGCATTCGTGACGGTGTGCCTTGCTCTGACGAACACATTGGTGGATGCGGGCTTTTTAGAAACCTCCTAGTGACAATAAGGTGTTTACTGGATTGTTGAGTAACCCCTTTATTCTTCTCATCCTTTGCAATGGTTCGCGCAATGCCCGGTTTTTTCTTCGACCTCCTCTTTGGCTGGCTTCGCTGGCAACGCTTTTGACCAGTTCCCGTACCGCTGGAACATCCGCTCTGACGTTTCCATGAGGAAATCTGATGGCAGCGATTCCGTTTTGAAAACCGCAATCGCTTCCTGGAGGCGGCGCGGCTCCTTGCCGTCATCAAGCGGCAATGATCGACCAGGAGCAATTCAGCGATGAGCCAGGGCGGCCACATCGTGAAACCAACAGGTGCGCGAAAGAGATGGGCGATAATGTATCGCGACATGGAAGGAAAGCTCCGCTGGGAGGGGAAATTCAGAACAAAGAGCAACGCTCAAGCGCGTCTCAGGGAAGTTTTGAACGAGATCGACAAAGGCACTTATACACGACCGTCATCGGTTACCTTCGAACAATTCGCACGGGAATGGCTCTTAGGTCGCCGCCAAATCCGTGGCAGCACGGAAGCAGCTTATAGCTCGTTGATCGAGAACCAACTCATCCCGCGGCTCGGCGCAATAAAAGTCTCACGTCTAAGATTCGAGCATATTGATGCAGCCGTGAGTGGAATGATCGAAGATGAACTTGCTTCGAAGACGATCCACAACGCAGTGATGTTGCTGCGAAGCATGCTCGCCGGCCGGAACGGACCGACCGCATTCCGGCGCGGCCTCGCATTTGCAGACTCCACGTTGGGCGTGAAATTGCCACCGATTGAGTACTGCCAGATTGTTCCACCGACGCCTGAGCAGACCTGGGCACTGATCAATGCTGCCAGGCAAATCGGCGGCGTCGGTTATCCAATCGTGTACCTAGGCGCCTTTTGTGGAGTGCGACGAAGCGAGGCCTTGGGTCTGAGGTTTGTTGATATTCGATGGTTCGATAGTGAGATCCGAATCCAAAACGCCATCTCGAAACGGCACTCTCAGGACGGAATTCACAAGTGGGAGTGGTACCTCGGGCCGCCCAAATCTCGCAAGTCTCTGCGCGGCATCTCCGCCACCGAAAGCGTCATGAGGCTCCTTGCCGACCTCAAGGCCGGCAACGCGGAATCCGGATTCGTCTTCCCTGGGGACTGCCACGGATTCATTGATCCAGACAGGTTCGAAACCGACATTTGGCGGCCGATCGTGGATCGCGCGGAGCTGAGCGGTACAAGATTTCACGACCTCCGCCACTTCTTCGTGAGCCAGCTTATCGCCAACGGCGAGACGGCGGCATACGTTCGGGATCAGATGGGGCATTCCAGCATCCACGTAACGTTCGACACTTACGGGCACTTGTTTCCTGGCCGAGGGAAAGAAGCGAGTGCCAGGTTCGAAAAATCGATGGACGCGGCCCGCCGGAAATCGGAAGCGGTTGTTAGCAATCCGCTAGCAATCGACAGTGATGGGGTGCGAAAGCCCGACACGAGCAACTGAATTGTTATGTCGGTAAGCGGATCTCAGGGCATGAGCTGCCGACCCCGCCTCAGTTGTGATTGGATCAGCGTGTTAGCAATTTGTTAGCAAAAACTGGCGCAGAAACCGAGAAGAATTCACGTAAGCAATTGAAAGGATTGGTTGCGGGGGATGGATTTGAACCACCGACCTTTGGGTTATGAGGGCGTTGGTAACTAACGGAAACCAAAGGCACGAGTGGCGCTCAAAAAGCCTTTTGGAGCCCTAAATAGCGGTTATTATGGTCCTACAATGGTCCTCAACCGATCAACTATTTTTTCCCCAAAGATGTCCCCAAAGGTCCGGGGCGCGAGCGACCCTGACCATTCATAAGACCATTGTTAGGACTTTAGACGAAGATAGACCTTTGGGTGGGTTTTAGGGAATGGAGCGGAGGTCAGATTCTAATTGGCCGCGCCGTCAGTCTCTTCGATATTGGCCGAGGGCCTGCCATAGTTGGCGCTCGATAACGCGCTCGGAGGCGTTCAGCCGGAGCACCCTGGCAGTCACTTCACCCACTGGCGTCATAGGTTGGATGACGGGGCCGTTCAGTTTGAAGTGCTCGTCCCATATGTCACGCCGCGGATCGAAAAATCGGACCGCGTGACCAGCACGATCTACGGATGCGATATCAGAGCCTTTGTACCGGTTGCAAAGGACACAGGCGTAAGCAAGATTGCCAATACCTGACGATCCTCCGTGCTTCCGGCTAATGATGTGATCGATCTGGTGCGGAAAACCAGCGCTGTCCTCATGTACTAGACAGTATTCACAGCGTCGGCCTGCGCGTTCGATGATGAAGCGGCGCGAAACCTCATCTATGTCATAAGCCACTGGCGAGGATCTGTCGGGCTCGCGCCTTCGCTACCCGGAGAATGTGCTCCAAATCCATGAAGTGATCCAGTTCGGACTTCTCCTCCACGGAGAGGCTGCCCTCCTTCTCCTGGGCAATTAATTCGGCGATGCGGCGTTGAGCTTCCGGAGACGGGCGGTAGTCGGCGACAGCTTGAGGCGTAGTGCCGCTGGCGATGAAATCGATGATTTCCAGATACGAAGGAATAGCGGCGTTGCTCACAACGGTCCCTGAGTCCAGGATAGCGCAGGGGCAACGTTGATGCGAGGCAATATGAATGGCGAGCGGTTTTTCGAGCAGTGTTGTAAGTTTCGGAACGAAACAAGAGTTCGCGGAGAAGACGGTGTTCCCTAAACCTTAGACGGTCGCTTCGAAGGGTTCGTTGATGAACCGATTCTGTCTCCGAACCACACGGCCGCTCAGCCACCGCACTTGGCCCTTCTGAATTGGTGCAACTGAGTTCTTTAATGGAAGGTTAAACGTAAGTGCCCATGTTTGTTGTGAAAGGCGACCGAACGCCAGATTTCACCTCGGCTCGAAGTCAGGACCTGTTAATCGCGATTTTAGGTGCAGCAACCCATCGGACAGCTGCTAAGAGAGCTAAGCCGAAGGTTAAGAGCCTACTGAAAGACGGCTCCGGCACACTGGAAATACCCTCGACATGAACAGTGAAATCAACCGCTCCGACGATGTTCAGGTCGGACATGCCGCCACCGAGGAGCGCATAGTTCCCGGGGTTGCTGCTGCTCGGGAAGGCGTTGGGAATCACAGCGTCGAAGAGCTCGATGTCGCCGCTATTGGCGCCTCCAGCCAGCGAGAGCGGGGCATTCGCAAACAGGTCTGTGATCGAACTTAGGGGAAATCCACTTAAATTAAGACTGTCGCTATTCAAAAAGACAGTGTCAGAGCTCGTGTTTGTCAGTGTGCCGAAGAATTTCACTGTATCGCCCGGCGAACCTGTCTGCGAGGAATGATCGAAGGCAATGTCGACCACATCTGCTCGCGCCATTGCGCAACCGATTGCAACGCTCAGGCATAAAACCAAACAGTTTTTCATCACAGTAGTGCTCCTTTGGTGTGTGGTCGCAAGCCAGACAAGCTTGCGGACAGTTTTTCCTGCGGACGCGAAAGCAGGATAAGCTCCGTGGATAGAGTAAGTGAAAGCGTGCCGAAAATCAACAAAAACCAGCTACTCCCGATTCGATTGACTTGCCGCGCGTCTAACGTCCCAGGACCGGTTTTTATAGCTGCAACAGTGGTGTGTAAAGTTAGTTTCATCCGATATCAGGGCAACTGTATGCGATCGGTGATTGTAAAGGTCCCGCCGGTATACGTTCCATTCAGCGTAAGTATTGTATTGGTGCCAGTTATGCCGATGGAGCCTGGGAATTGGAGTTTGGTCTGCGCCAGGGTGCCGGATGCGATGTCTCCGGATGATATCGGCAGCTCTGTGGGAACGGTTGAGCCGATCTTCGCCACGGTCAGCTCAACGTTGCGAGCCAGGGAGCCGCCCGCGTTGGCTAGTGTCACAAGAACAACGATATTGCCGGTGTTCGAGTCGCGGCTCAATACACTGGTGACAATAATTTTGGCCGGACCGCTGGTCGGCACAGGATTGATTGTGATCAATGCCGTATCGCCGCCAACGGTGAAGTTTGTCGTGTCGACCGGGGTGAACGTCACTGAGAGCGGGTGGTTCGGGCCCGGGAGTAATACGATTCCTGCTGGCGGATTGTAGACGAACGTGCCAGGAACGTTGGCCGTGGCGTCGAGTTGAATAGATCCCAGCGCACTACCGAAATCAAGGTTAGCTGGGTTGTTCCATGTGATCAACGGTGTTGCTTGCGTCACCGTCAGCACCACTGTGTTGGACGTGATCGAGCCCAGCTTGGCTGTGATGTTGCTGGTCCCGACACCGACACCCGAGGCCAGGCCCGTGTTCAGCCCGATAGTGGCTGCTCCGGTATTCGACGAGTTCCAGCTCACTTGCGTGGTGATGTTCGACGTCGAGCCGTCGCTGAACGTTCCCGTGGCCGTGAACTGATCGGTGGTTCCTTTGGCGATCGAGGTACTCGGAGCTGTGATCGCGATCGAGGTCAGCGTGGCGGCCGTCACCGTCAGCACTACCGTGTTGGAAGTGACTGTGCCCAGCTTGGCTGTGATGTTGCTGGTCCCGACACCGACACCCGAGGCCAGGCCGGTGTTCAGTCCGATGGTTGCCGTGCCGGTGTTAGACGAGTTCCAGCTCACTTGCGTGGTGATGTTCGACGTCGAGCCGTCGCTGAACGTTCCCGTGGCTGTGAACTGATCGGTGGTTCCTTTGGCGATCGAGGTACTCGGAGCCGTGATCGCGATCGAGGTCAGCGTAGCTGGCCCTACGGACAGCACGACGGAAGCAGGATGATATGTAATATGCCAGATCAAACCCGGCGGAAGAGCGGGAAAATTGGTGGTGGCAAACGTACCGGTGACGGACGCCGCGGTCAGAATGGTAAATGAGTTGCCAGAAGCGGGAGTAAAGCTGTTGATCAGCGTTACATTGAGCGTACCGCCGACCAGCGTGGCTGTTCCGGTGGCCGTGAGGGTATCGAACTGCCCGGCACCTGTGCCGCCGATCTTGACGTCGAACGCCCCGGTGCCCGAAGTGTAGTTTCCAGAGCCGGTACCCGAGAGCGCGATGCTGCCCGTAGAGCCCACGGTGCCTGGAGCGATGGCTCCGGCTGGGTTGGTGGACACGCTGCCAGTGTAGTTTCCGAGAATGGTGCCAGCGCCGCTGATTGTTCCGCCTTTAATCATTGGGGTGGAACTATAGGCCAGGCTGCCGCTGCCAATGAAGGTAGTGCCGGCTGTCTGCGTATAAGGCACGAATACGTTAGTGGTTCCGGTACCGCCCGTCTTCTCGAACGTGCCCGCGTTGTTGAACGTCCCCCCGCCGGTAGTCATGGTCAGCGTGGGGAAATCATTGGTATA
>Ga0207031_10318_pt1 | contig 12051 bp, 7 predicted proteins | sample Alteio_BWMinCont_37_FD_153278 | JGI IMG/M metagenome (GOLD analysis project Ga0207031, IMG submission 153278) | Enriched cells from forest soil in Barre Woods Harvard Forest LTER site, Petersham, Massachusetts, United States -... | ecosystem: Environmental > Terrestrial > Soil > Temperate forest >... | reverse complement strand
TCCGGCTACCCGGATTTCATTTTCCCCTCTTCTATCGAGCCGGAACCAGTGACGCGGATGTCATACACCAGGTGTTCGTGCGCAGAGAATACGAGTGTGCAGCCGGACTCCCAGGTATCGAATTCATTATCGACTGTGGCGCAAACATCGGCACGAGCGCGTTCTACCTCCTCCATCGCTACCCAACTGCACGAGTGGTGGTGGTGGAACCTGACGCGGGAAACATGGTAGTCTGCCGCAGGAATTTGGCACCATTCGGCAATCAGGTAACTTACGTGCAAGCAGGAGTTTGGTCTTCCACCGGGCCGTTGGTCGTGGAACGTGGTAAATTCAAGGATGGAGCGGAATGGTCGTTCCAGGTCCGGCCAGCGAGGTCAAGTGAGACGCCTGATGTACACGCGACTACGATCATGGATTTGATTTCTCAAGCCGGCCTTCCTCGAATCGACCTGCTGAAAGTCGATATTGAGGCGGCCGAGACCGAGGTCTTCGGCACGGAGTCTCAAAAATGGTTGTGTTCGACTCGAAATCTTGCCATCGAATTGCACGGTCCCGAATGTGAAAAGGCGGTTGCCGCGGCACTGGCGGGTTTCCAAAGCAGAGTTGCACATTGTGGCGAGCTGACGCTCTACCGCGACATTACTCCATGGGATGACTCGCCATGCTAGTCACCGTGGCAATCTGCACCTGGAACCGGGCCAGGATGCTCGATCAGACGCTCGCGGGAATGCGAAGATTGCACATTCCAGCTGGGCACACGTGGGAACTTCTTGTTGTCAACAATAACTCCACCGATAGCACCGATGAAGTGATCGATAAACATTCTGCCGTGCTGCCGATTCGCAAACTTGTGGAAATACGGCAGGGACACTCAAACGCGCGGAATTGCGCCCTCGAACATGCACGTGGCGATCTTTTGCTCTGGACTGATGATGACGTCTTGGTCGAACCAGACTGGCTAAACATGTATGTCGAAACCGCGCTACAGAACCCCAGCGCGGTATTTTTTGGTGGGACAGTTGAGCCGTGGTTCGAGACCCCGCCTCCCCGTTGGGTAAGCCGCAATCTCAATCTCTTACAGGGGCCGTTCGCCTTGCGCGATCTTGGGTCCGATGTCCGTCCATTCGTCGATCGGGAGGCCCCATTTGGGGCAAATATGGGGTTTAGGACCTCGGGAATTCGAGGATTCGAGTTCGACACCCGTCTAGGGCGAGTTGGCACGGGCATGCTCAGCGGCGATGAAACCTTATTGATCGATCGATTGAAGGCCGAAGGCCGAACCGGAATATGGATCGGGCCGGCGCGCGTCCGGCACTTCATTCCAACCGCAAGGATGACAATTGAATACATCTGGAAATTCTTTCACGGTCTGGGCCGGACTCGGCAGATTCTGATCCCTTATAACCGCAACGTTGTCCTGGTCGGCAGTGGTCCACGGTGGATCTGGAAGCGTTTTCTTCTTGCCAAGGCCAAAGCCACACTGGCAACTCCCCTGCAAGGACGGTTGTGGCTCAAGAATTATATCGATGCCGCGGTATACCGTGGGATTTTGGATGAGTGCCGGTTGAGCAGCAGGCACGCACCGTGTGCCGTGGGTAACGGCACGCGGAGCGTGCCTACTACAACAGAGCGAGAGGATTCGGTTTGCTCACACTGAGCGTCATTATTCCGGCATACAACCGCGAGCGGACAATTGCCGCCACGATCGAATCCGTACTCGCCTGCGGCAGTGATGCGGAAATCATCGTCGTCGATGATGGTTCCACCGATCGTACAGTTGAGGTCGTTCAATCGTTCGCACTGCGTGTTAAGGTGATCGAGCAGTCGAATTCAGGGCCTTCCATCGCCCGAAATAACGGCTTCACACACTCCACGGGCGATGTGGTGGCTTTTCTGGATTCGGACGACGTGTGGCTTCCCGGCGTTGTGCCGGATTGCCTGCGATCGTTGACCGACCATCCCGAAATTGAGGCCCTGTTTGCCGACACGCGATTTGGGAATACAGGGACTGGTTATCGAATTCTTAGCTCGATGCCAGGTCATGGTAGACTGGAACCACTCCTCACAAATCGGCTTGGGCCAAATCTGTTCGCCCTCGATCGCACCGAATTTGTAACCGCGATGATCCACCGTAATCAGGTGTTTCTTGGGTCTGCTTTTTTTCGCCGCAAGACTCTGCAAGATGGGGGAGTGTTCGATCCCGAGTTGTTTGGGGGTGAGGATTACGAATTGTGCCTTCGCTATGCGGCTACGCACCGTTTTGCGTTCTTAGCGAGGCCACTCGCACAATATGATAAACACTCCGGAGGACTGTCGTCGAACGTCGATCGAATGGCTCGCGAATTTGCCCTGGCCATTCTGAAGCTCACAGATTCGCCTTCCATTACGTCCAAGGAACGCAGAATGGCATTGGCGAAGTTCCGAGCGTTAGCTTTTGGCTATGGATACCGGGCTTACGAACGCGGTGAATTCCAGGAAGCCCGATCTCGTTTTGCTGCAGCACTCCGAAATGGAGGATTCGCGCCGAAGAGTGCGGTTTTCTGGCTTGCCTGCTGTTTACCCGCCCCGGTGCTTCGCACGTGCCGCCGGATTTGGCAGGGGTTGCACCGGTGAGCGCGCCAAACGTCTGGATAGTGCCGGTGAACTTCAACGGTCTGGAAGATACCCGCAAGTGTCTCCAGTCCCTGGAAAAGCTTTCTCCACCCGCATCTGTTGTGGTTGTCGATAATGCCTCGACCGTTGACCCTCTTCCAGACCTGGCAGTCGAGTTTCCATGGATTCATCTCGCACGAAATTCCACGAATGGCGGATGGTCCGGCGGAAATAATACGGGCATTCGGTATGCCCTGGATCGCGGTTCCGATTTCATTATCCTCTTGAACAACGACACCGTTGTTCGATCTGATCTTGTGAGTCGATTGCTTGCGGCTGCGGCAACCCGGCCGGAGTTCGGTATTATCGGTCCCGTCATCCGATTCATGGATGAGCCCGAAAAAGTGATGACTGATGGGATTGGGTTCAATCGCTGCGGAACCAAGGGAGTGTTTTACCATATTCCCGTTCCCGAGGTTGTCGCCGATCCGCCAGCCGTTACAGAAGTGGATATCGTGAACGGCTGCTGCATGATGGTCCGTGCCGAGGTGTTTCGCACCGTGGGACTGATCGAAGACCGCTTCTTTCTCATTCACGAGGAATCGGATTTCTGCCTGCGCGTTCAAGAAGCCGGATTTAACTGTGGCGTTCTGGCGGAAGGGTTGGTCTGGCACAAGGGATCGACTGCCTTCAAACGGTCCGGTAAGCGGTGGCAACGCTATTACGACACCCGCAACCTCGGCTTGTTGCTCTCCAGACATTCTGGACGGTCGAACGGTCACCGCGGTTTTTTCCGGTCTTATGCTGTCTATCTCCGCTATGCTTTCCACCGCTATTGCCACGAACGGGAAGATGGACACCAGGATTCCGCTAATGCGGTCCTCGAAGGCCTGGTGGATGTGGCCACACGAAAGTTTGGTCCGCATCGTCCGCGCCGGCGGTGGTCGCTCCCGTTGCTACGATGTCTTTTTGAAGCCGTTCGCCGCTTGAAAACCAAGAAGTCTTCAGCACCACCACCAGAAGCGCGGAAGGACTTATGGCTCGACCGGGGGCAGGAATGAGCAACCTGCGAATACTCTTCGTAAAGGAGGCCCAGAACTGGCCGCGAGCCAGCGGCAACGACGTTCATGGCTTTCACATGATGAAAGCGTTGGCCGACCGAGGCCACTCAATCAGCCTGGCGACAATAGTTCCACCATCGAAAGAAGCTCTCGAAGGACTGAAGCTGGATTCGCTTCATCGACTTGATGTTCCTTCAGCTGAGCCAAAACCACTCCCATTCCTGCAGCGGCGCTTCGTGAGCTATTACGGTGTGACGATGGATCATGGAACAGTTCTTGCCCAAATTATCCGCGCGAAGGAATTCGATGCCGTTATTCTCGTGGCCCGGCATCTGCTTCCACTCCTGACGGGTATTCGAGTACCCGTCCGCATCTGGTACCCGGCTGATGACCCTGTCTGGCACCATCTAACACGAGTAAATCCGTTCAAACCCGGAACCTGGGGCGAATTCAAGAAAGCGGCGATTAACGTTGTGTACGAACGAACCTTTCGGGCGTGCTATGATCGTGTGTGGGTGGTTTCGCCCGCTGACAGAACGGCTGTCAGATTGTTTGCGGGGTGCTCCGATGTGGACATGATTCCCAATGGAGTCGATTCGGATTGTTACACTCCAAGAGGTGAATCCGATATTCCCACCAGTTGTGTCTTTTGGGGAAGACTCGATTTCGACCCGAATGTCGATGCTTTGAATTGGTTCATTACTAGGATTTGGCCTGCCGTAATGAAACGGACTCCGACAGCCCGATTTGCCGTCTTTGGATACAATCCGAGGCCTGGGGTGAAGGAACTCGCACGAACATCAGGAGTTGAGCTTCATTCTAATCTCCCCGATCTACGCCCTGAAGTATCGCGGCGACAAGTTGCGGTTCTTCCATTCGTGACGGGAGGGGGGATCAAGAACAAGCTGTTGGAAGCGGCTGCCCTGGGATTGCCGATTGTCTGCACTCGATGGGCACTTTCGGGCACGAAGGGGAAAGCGGCAGTGCAAGTGTGCCGATCGCCTGCCGATTGGGCCGAATCGCTCGCACGCTTGTGGGCCAGTCCGACTGCCCGGAAAGAATTGGGGTCTGCAGCCCGCCAGTGGGTAACCGAACACCATACCTGGGATGCGGCCGCGGCGACCGCGGAACTGGGGATTCGACAAACGATGGAGCGTTGTCCTCCTCGGATATCAGTAAAGGACGTTTTTGGCGAACCGGGAGCGACGGCGACCGGAGTGCTACGGTGATCAAAGTGCCGCGACGAGTTTGATATGAAGCAGATGCTGTTCATGGCGTTGACATCGTTCCTGGGCATTGCCGGGTCGTTTGTCATTTCCCCGTTGTGGGGAATAGCCGTCTATTACATGTATGCCGTGCTTCGGCCGCAGTTCATCTGGGAATGGGTCGAGGCGATGGGAATCATGCTGCAGGACGTGCAGTGGTCATTCAGCGTCGCTGTTTCCACATTGATTGCCACGGCCCTCTGGCGAGCGGGACTCCTCTATCCTCTTGGCGCCATCCGACAGCCGTGGTACGGCAATCCGAGGTATACGCGCAGCCACTACTTGTTCCTGGCTTTTGTGTTCTGGATCAGCATCACGTATTTCACGGCGATCAAGCAGCAACCGGCGGAACAGCCGTTCATTGAGTACATCAAGATCTTCGTAATGTTTATCTGCGCGACGCAAATACTCAGAACAACTCACGATTTATGGGTGATCTATTATGTGATTCTCGGCTGCGCGGTCTATGCCGCGTACGAGATCAATTACTTTTATTTCGTCGATAATTTCATGTACTTGCAGCAGCGCGGTTATGGCGGATTGGACAACAACGGTGGGGCACTGGTGGTGGCGATGGCTGTGCCCATGGCCTATTTTGCCTGGGAAGCAAACCGCCGTTGGTTCCGCTGGGGCTTCTTGCTCGTCATCCCGCTATTGGTTCACGCCCTCATGCTGTCGTTCTCGCGCGGAGGGATGCTTGCTCTTGGCGCAACGGCACTGCCGGTTTTATTGAGGAGCCGGCACAAAATGCTCCTTCTGGCGGTGTACCTGGTGCTGGGAGTTTTTGTCGCGGCTACTGCCGGGAAGGAACTACAAGAGCGATTCATGTCGATTGGCAGTGAAGAAAAAGATGACAGTGCCAAGTCTCGTTTAACGACCTGGGCTATTGCCATCAGGATGGCCAATGAACGGCCGTTCTTTGGGTTTGGGATTCGGAACTCGAACCTGTTCACTTATGCTTACGGCGCCGATATTGAAGGCCGCTCGATCCACAGTCAATACCTTCAAACCGCGGCCGATAGCGGCTGGGTTGGCCTTGGGCTTTACGTAATGGTATTAAGCTCTTCGTTTGTCGGATTATGGTCAGTCCGTCGCTTTCTATGCAAATATCGCGATCCCGAGACGACGGCGGTGCGTTCGATGGCCGCTGGTTTGGAATGCGCCCTGATCCTGTTCTGCACGGGTGCCGTGTTTCTCTCGCTGGAGCACTTTGAAATGCCTTATATTGTGCTCCTCCTTTCCATACAACTGCACGCGATCACGCGCATGGTTGAAGCGCGTTATGCCTCCCCAGCTACACCAGCGGTGCAAGTGGTGACAGTCCAGGCAAACCCCAATCCTGTCGCGGCGGTGGCTCGATGAATCGCCCGATTCGCGTTGGGCTTATCGTCCATCTCATGCAGGTGGCAGGGGCGGAAGTTCTGGTCCGGGAGACAATTCGCCGGCTGTCAGGGAAAATCGAGCCGACAATCTTTTGCCTCGATGCGGTCGGCCAACTCGGTGAGGAAATGATTCGCGCTGGTGTCGAACTTGTCTGCTTCAATCGCCGGCCCGGCCGCGACTGGGCAGTCTCAAGGAGGATGGCCCGGGTCATCGAGGAGAGGCAGATCGAGGTCCTACACGCCCATATGTATTCTCCATTCTTCTATGCGTCGCTCGCGCGGCCGCTCTGCTTGTTCCGGCCAAAACTGATACTGACGGAACACGGCCGCCATTATCCGGACCGCGTCTCGCCGCTACGCAGGGCCGTGAACCGTTTGGTGCTCGACAGGCTGGCCAATGCAGTGACAGCCTGCTGCCGCTTTAGCGCGGAGGGCCTCGCACGCTCCGATGGCTTCGCGGGATCGCGAATTGAAATCATCGAGAACGGCGTCGAGGTCAATGACTATAAACGATCGATCAGCAAAGCGAAGGCCAAGGAAAAAGTTGGGCTGGAGTTAACGCGCAAGCACATCATCCACGTGGCCCGTCACCATCCAGTGAAGGATCAACGGACTTTGCTTCGAGCTTTTGCCATTGCTGCCCCCCCCCAACTGCCGGAGGTCGATCTGCTGATGGTGGGTGGGGGCCAGCTTCGCGGTGAACTGGAGAATCTGGCTATCGAACTCCGGATTGTGGATCGTGTGAAGTTCTTGGGCATAAGAGCTGATATTGCGGACCTGATGCGGGCCGCGGATGTGTTCGCACTGACTTCGCTGAGTGAAGCGGCATCGCTGACATTGATGGAAGCCATGGCAAGTGGTTTGCCAGTGGTGGTAACCGCAGTCGGAGGCAATCCGGAGATCGTTCGTCACGAACGCGAAGGGCTTCTTTTTCCTCGCGGCGACGCCGAAGCTTGTGCCGCAGCGTTTCGCCGGTTGTTCGAAGAGCCTTCATTCGCGGAACAGCTTGGCGCTGCCGGGCAGGCGAGGACAACTGAAAAATACCAACTCGCGCGAACCGTCGACAATTATTATCGCCTCTACCGCCGACTGGCGGGGAGGAGCCTACCATGACAGTGCCCGAACCCAGGATTATTCCTCCGGAATCTGAACAATCCCGTCTTAAGGGGTTCCTGAAAGCTGTGATTCGATTCATTGCCCTGATCTGCGTACTTCCCATACTCGCTGTTTATTGGTTCAATGCCGCCCTCTTTGGCCGCAATCGCGCTCTGGAGTCAGCCTCGCAATTACTCTCGCTCTTTCCAGGTATCAGCGGGCAATACCTCCGCCGGGCATTCCTTCAGCAGGTGCTGGCCAAATGTCATTCGAGCACGCTGGTTGAATTCGGGACTCTTTTCTCGCAGACTGGAGCCGAGTTGGGAGAGAACGTCTACGTTGGTCCACGTTGTCAGCTCGGCCTCGTGCGGCTCGAACGAGATGTGTTGCTGGCATCGGGAGTGCAAATTCCATCGGGAGGCAAGACGCACTATTTCGACGACCCGTCCCGGCCGATCCGCGAACAAGGCGGCGAACGGCGCATGGTAACCATTGGAGCGGGCACATGGATTGGCACGGGAGCGATTGTGCTGGAAGATGTGGGAAAGGGCGCTATTGTGGCCGCAGGTTCGGTAGTGACGAAACCGATTCCCGAAAACGCGGTCGCCGCAGGGGTGCCGGCGAAGGTGATCCGGACGAGGTTTGAGAAGGGTGAAGGCGAAAAAGGATAAAAGGTTCTTAGACGAATACTACCGCGCATATCTCTATTACCCAAACTATCCAGCCTTACAACTTCATCTGACTTTTGATTTCCTGAGTCGTACTTGACTCGTATATTGCACCGTCCACATTTATTCTCAGGGAGGCAACCGAATAACCGCTAAATTCATCTCAGCTCATGTATTTTCCTTAAACTTCAATTGAACTTGAGGGCGATAATAATTGAGTTACTCCGTGCTCACTGGATTGGATGGGGTTTTCCATCGAAGTATCGCCCATCGTGAGGTGACATCACGCTGCCAAGCACCATCGAAGGAGAAGGCAATGAAGCCGGTGACACTTCCAGGTAAGTCTTGCAGGAAATGGGTTTGTTGCACCCTTCTGATGTGCTTGCTTTTGGCGTCATGCCAGATGAATGAGTCGCTGAATGATATCACATGCTTAAAACTCAATGGTTGCCCGGATAATGGCAATCTTTGTACTAATCCAACAATCCGCGCCCTGGCAGAGGATCTTGATGATGTTGAAAAACAGATCGATAAGTATGGGAGCGTAGTGGCACAACAACCGGACGTGTGGGGCCAGGCACGCCTGACGAAACATCGACAGGATTTTGAACTGCAGATGGTGAATGAACTCAATAACTTCAAGATCACACTGCAGGGGTCATCGGCAAGGTCTGACCAAGCTTACTTTGCTGATTCACTTGCGTTGCAAGCAACGGCGACGGCCGCTGCACAAAAGAAAGGCAGTAGTTCGCCTGCAACGACGGTTGTGAGTCACACGAGCAATACGACGCCCGGCAGTAGTGTACCGGTAACTGGCAACGTAACGGGTGACGGTAGTGGTAAGGCCTCAACCGGCGGAGCAAACGATGCGAGTGGGAAAATATCCGGCAATTTCAATGCAAACTTGAAAGATATCGCGCAATCGGCCTCACAAGGAGCCTCCAAGGGAAGTTCATCCTCGGATAACTCCGGTAATTCGAAGAGCAGCAGTCCCAGTACCGGCGGTGGTGGAACCACACCCCAAGTGGACACATTCGCAGTCTTTAACAACCTGCCGCGCACTCCCATAAGCACTGTGACCGGTCCGCAGTATAATTTTCTCGATAGTAACATGATCAATGTGGAACCAACGGTTTATCTCGACCAGAAGAAACAGTACCTAGATCATCTCAATGAGTTGAGGCGTATTAATGAGGGAGATGACACTGCCGATTCCCCCGGTTATGGTTTGAATCTGGTTAGAATACCTGTTTCAATACTTCCAGGCAAATGCACCTCTGTCGGCCATGGCGCGGAAGTCACGATGACATTAACGCCACATTTGAACAATGAACTATTGCCGACGACTTTCCGCAACCTGATTCTCAACGACCTCATCGATCAGATCGCCTATCCTGTGACTCAGTTCATCAATAATCCTCTGAATACTATATACCTCGATGATCGCAGGATTCCTGGATCATCAGGCCCGTCCGGGTCGTCAGGATTTCTTACATATGATGTCGCAGAGCTCTTCCGTCTTATCGATGAGTTGGAAGATTACTTATCCTATATGAGTACCTCATTCGAAGATCAGGATGCGGAGGTATGGTACAAACTTACTAGTAAAGTACTTGAAGATTTGAGCTTGAGTTTGCCTCAATCGGCGGCAGTACCTACATGGGTGTTGGCGAAGCTTAGCACCTTGAAAAACAAAGAGTACCCTCAATGCGACTTTGAAGAGGAAATCAACGAGCTTCTCAATTCAGAAGAAGTGAAAGAATATAAAATAATTATTTTAGAAAAAGCCAAAATGGATCAGATTTCAGACCAAGGATATAAGCAATTGAGCAAGGACATTGCTGAATTGAGCAAGTTACGTACAAAGCTGACGCTTCAACCACTATTTTCGCGCCCCGAATGGGATTGGACAGATAACCTACTTACACTTTTGAACAGTCTCAAACAAACGTATAATACGATTCTTCAACTGCAGAAAGCATCCCCTTCAATCGCTTTCCCAGCACTGAATCTTCGAGAATCAAAAGACAGATTACTTGCTGAGCAAAAAGACTCGGTAAGCTTAATTAAAAGCCAATTATCCATATCACGAACTATAATAAAAAACCAACTCATCCCAGTCTCTCTACTTACTCCATCGACTAAATCACGCCGTGCCAGATTGCCATTTACGCCGGCACAGATGGTGGAAGTATATGGTTTCGATTACTCCTATCAATTGTCTCTCGCTGCCTATCGAGGGTTAGCGAAGGAACAGTTCGCACGATCATGTTCGAATTCGGGACAACTCTATATCCATCTTCCGGACGTCCAGGGATACTTGCAAGAAGAGCTTTCAGCGGCATACCAGATGCTCTCACAACAAGCAAACTGTGATCTTTGGACGTTCTGTAACGAAGAACTCGTCAACGCAGTTCGAACTCACCAAACAGAAATGCTTAGATTGAAACGAACGCAATTCAAGACAATGATTGCAATTAAGTCAGCAGGATTAGACTTACAGATAGAGAGGTCACTCGAAAGCAAAGACAAAATACCCAAAACTGGCAAGAATCTAATTGTGCTTGCTGAAGTTGGGCATGTGCTTTTCTTCCGTATTTTCAATAATGAGAGCAAAATGACTTTGGACACGAATGAGACTAAGCTCTTAAAGCACGCCAAGTGTATAGGGCAATCCAAATATTCATTAAAAGCAATTCAGGAACTTAGGGATAAACTCAATAACTTAAGCACTAGCCAGCGACTGACGGAATGTGAGAAAGGCAGAATCATGAGTTTATTTGTTTCAATTATGAATGACCAATTTGGTTTTTATGATGAGGACTTACGTTCACAGCCGCGTCCGGCAGTCGTCGCGTTGGCCTGGGCAACAATTGTGGAATCGGCATTACTCACGCAACAACTGGTACAGGACATGAGGGAATCGGCCGTTGCGAAAGGGCTACGATGCCCGCACGAGGGCTGGCAAGACTACTTTCTTCCCGACCCTCCACAAACTGCACGAGATGCTTTCCAGGAATACGTGCGCTACCGCTGGCCAATTCACGTTTTCGCGCTCGACCCCACCATGCAACAGCAAAACATCTCCGATACATTCAGCGGTCGGCGCGAGATGCAGTTAGCAATGTCACTGGCCTTCGTGAGCGGTCAGATCAGCGCCCAGAATATGATGGCCTATGCCCGTCGCATCGAATACGATTTTGCAACCATTGACCTGAACGGCACGAATGTTGGCTTCTCGCATGGAGACGATACCTTCGGTTGGCGGTTTTATCCTCGATTTCAGACACCCGACATCGAGGGTAACGCAAAGGTGTTCGTGCGGGACCTGATCATCGGTGGACCGAGTCGCAACTCCTTGCTTCGACAGCGGCGACTGGAGCCGGGTACACGGGAGTGTGTCGCCCTGGTTATCATGCCATCTTTCGTTCCCTACGCCGATCTTACTGTGAGCAGCAACTGGTTCAACCTCACCAACCCCAAGCATAAACTGATGGAATCCACATATGCCATGCGCATCAGCAAATCCATCAAGTCGATCGAGAAATGTGGACCAAACGTTCTCGATTCCGATTGCTACCGCGATGGTGAACTCAATCGTCTGATGAGGAAAGCCAAGCAACTCTCAGCGCGGCTCCCATTGCAATCGACGACCGTCCAAATCCCTTATGAAAACACCATGGGTGGTTTTGCGATGTTCAACACGGGGGCAACCGATCTTGCGCCTGAATTGACTGGCTGGTACGGCAGCCCCTCGGTGAATCTCAATCAATCGACCACGATTTTCCTGGTCGGCAACCACTTCAGTATTCCTCTCACCCGGGTAATCGTCGGGGGACAATGGGTTACCGATGTCGAGATGATAAGTCGGCAGGTGATGAAGGTTGTACTCCCTCCCGGAGCCACCGCTGTTGGCGACAGCGTTAACGGGTATTTCGTGGACGTTCATGTTGCAACCCCTTACGGAGCAACGCCGCACTTGCTCATA
>Ga0207031_10316_pt1 | contig 12099 bp, 18 predicted proteins | sample Alteio_BWMinCont_37_FD_153278 | JGI IMG/M metagenome (GOLD analysis project Ga0207031, IMG submission 153278) | Enriched cells from forest soil in Barre Woods Harvard Forest LTER site, Petersham, Massachusetts, United States -... | ecosystem: Environmental > Terrestrial > Soil > Temperate forest >... | reverse complement strand
TTAAGGATAATACGCAAGGGTTCCCAGAAACGCAGGGTCGCAATGTGCCGAGATGAACGCCTTTGGTGTCACTTTCGTAAGCGGCGAAACCGAACGGGATTGAGATCAATCGCCATCGACGGCCATCTGTACTTACGCCGCTCCAATCCGTCCCTTCTTTATTCTGATAGCAGCCCGCTCTTGCGCTGTCCATCTGATTGACGTGTTCACGGGATCAAGCACATTGTTGAGCTTTCAACTTTGTTCGTCAGCTTCCAGCGTCTTGGTGGCCGAGGCCGTCGCATCAGGATTTCTTCGGCATGAGAATCGAAATGCGACGAAGAAACCAATGATTGAAAGGATCAAGCCGAGTAGCAATGCTTCCATCAAGACTGCGACGTTCGCCCCCGCATTGCCATTGAACTCTTCCTTGCCACACACAGCAAAATTGATCTGGACGGTTATTAGAAGGCCCACGACGAAGCACACGAACGCCCTGACGCAAGAGATTAGAAATCGGCCAGCGGTTCGCATAGTAGATTTCCTTTCGATGGTATCGCTAGGCCGAGACTTCAGTCGATCCCAAGTTCCTCCAGGAATTGCACGGCCAGCTTCGGCTCACCGGGCACGTTCGATCCTCGCATCTGGCGAAATTCCAGATACCGTTTGAAGGGTTGGTACGATTCTGTGAAGCCAAGTTCCCGTCGCATTCGTTCGATTTCCTCACCGGCTCGGAGAAGTTCTTCAGCAACTTTCGATTTGAGCATTTCTCTTACGTCCTTTTCCTGGCCAGCAATTACTCCGCCGTTCTGCCCGAACATGGCCCATCGACCGGCAGCGCATCCACGCAATGCATCGAAGAGATTGACGGAGAACTGTTCTTCGAGAGACTTCAAGTGTGCTTCTGATTTCTGTCGTCGTGTGGATCGGCTCATTCTTCAGTTCGTCCTTGATGCCTCAGGCACCCTATTCGCACTGTGGTCCGTCCGTTCGGAGCTTCCTGTATTGGACATCAGTGAGGCCGATCCGTTCTCGGATCGTGTGCTGAAGTATTGCGAGGGCCGGTGACTTGAAGCGTTCGCAGATAACCGCATTCCACACATCCCCGGTGCGGACATCAACCGCATAGTGACCGATCAGTGGGCTTCCGTTTGGATTGTCCCAAAGGGCAGCGAAGAAATAGAAGCGAGGGTATTCCTTGACCCGGTAATCGTCCAACGTGCAGGTTCGGTCGCTACAACTCGTAGTCTTCAACAACGCAAAAAGTACATCACTCGCTTCCTCTAAGCTGATGACCCTCGGTTTGTTTTCCGAGTATGTTGACGGTGCAATCGGAGTGGCCGTAACGTCCTCTACCGATTGAAGAACCAGTCGTGACAACGGAGAATTTGAATCAACAGTGGCATGCAGAAATGGTTTGTCCGTGGCGCTTTCCCTAACGGCTACGGTCTGGGTCTCAAAATAATCGAAGCGACCTGTGACAGTGGCCCTGATCCGATACAACGGACAATCGAGGCACAGTCCCCCATCCTTCCATCGAAACTTCGCATCGGCGAACTTCTGAAGATCTTTATAATGTTGATCCTGAATCAGGCGAACAGAACGTCGTCGCTCGACTTGTTGCCATTTCAATCCTTCTGGATACGTGAGATTGTAGGTGGTCGTCGTGAAAGCAAACTCGCCGGAACCGGGCTTTAGATCATCAACAGGATGGTAAGTTCCCAGTGGGATGCTTGCTGAACAACTCCCGTCTTTAAGACCGGTCCAGTGGAACTTGCTGACATACTCGGCCCGAATCTGGACTAACTGACCGTTGAATCGTTCGGGTGTTTTGACGAGTTCACACAGGGTGGTCATGATCGGTTCTTCGGCATCGTCGTCGAGCTTTTGGCCGATGGGAGCCGCATAAAGTGGAAGCTCGATGGGAGATTCGATAGGCGCAACTTCCAGCACGACGTCCGTAAGCTCAATGTCCTTTGTGGCCGTAATCCCCCTCTCCAGGAACGCATAACCCGACGATTCGAAGCGCAGGACGTAACCTCCGGGCGGTACAGCAGGAAATGTGAATCTGCCGTTCAGATCGGTCGTCGTTACCGCTCTCGTGAAACCCACGGAAAACCCAGGTGGCGTCGCTGGCGCAACCTTGAGTGCAACGGCGGCGTTCACAATCGGTTCATGTACTCGATCAGTGACTTGTCCGGTAAGGCGAACGGTCTTGACCGGCGCACCAGCTTTCGTCTGTCCGAACGCAAGGGTACTGGAGAGAACTGCTACTACAATAATGACCGACCGGAGCCACCTGAACACAGCCAATATTTTCCCACGTTGATAAAATCGAAATTCATGAGCGGCAGTGCGCCAGTCCGATTTGTAAGAATGCTTCTCGTGCTCTGGTGCTTGATCGTATCCGCCCTGGCGCAACAAACCGCAACGCCTCGCTTCGAAGACTACCCTGTCCCCGAAATATTCACGGGCAAGCCAGCAGATCCAATCCTCTCGACACCCGAGATCCGTCGATACCGAACCCGCATACGAAATGGCGTCTCGACAGGTGCCGACGTGTGGAACGGAAGCTGGCGACATCCAATCGACTCCAAAGGGTCGAATTTCGCAGGTCATTACCTTGTGATCCGTTGGGGTTGCGGCTCCGAATGCGTGATGATGGCCACAGTGGATGCGAAGACCGGAAAGGTATACGACCCGCCGCTCTCACTGCACGGTTCGCTGGACCTTCAGTTGGATCATTTAAGCGACATGGAGGTTGACTTCCGACCCGATAGCAGCCTGCTTGTTCTTCGGAACGGTTGTCGGGACTTTGCGAAAAGGAGTTCTTGCGGAATTTACTATTTCAATTGGAAAGACAATCATTTCGACCTAGTGAAGTTCGTCCACGTCGAGCCGAAGATGTAGGCAGATGGCTACTTTTGGCCCGACTCAATGGGAGCGAAGTAGGAAGAGTCGGCGATTTAAAACACTCCTCCAGTTTGTGTAACCTTGAATCGTGAGGCTCTCCTTGTTCATGGTTATGACGGCTTTACTATCCCAAGCGTCGGATCGGATTGTTTACGACGGAAGCTCAGCGACAATGGTGTTTCGAGGCATCGCAGTCTCCGGGCAAACTTTTGATGAGCAGTATGTCATCAACCGTTGCCGTCAATTCTTGGCTCAAAACGCCGACAAGAAGTTGATCGTGCTGACCCTTGGGCCAGAAGGACCCAACGCTCCTATTGCGGCATTTGGATGCGATCACTGCAAACCGTATCCGTTCTGGCGTATGCACTACGACGGTATAGCAAAGGAAATGTTCCCAATCGGCGAACTCATGGTTCTTGGTGGGAATGCGGTTCTTCGCTACCGTGACCAATCCGGCTCGGTGACGGATACGGTTCTTATGGGTTCTGATCCACGCCCTGTTGTTATCGGTGGGTTGAGTGGAAAACTCATTCACGTCGGGATGGAGGGTCGAATGCCAAAGCCCTGGCTTGAGTTGTATGTGGTAGGAACCGGAACACTGGATGCCGGGGCTGGTGCCGAATACATATCCAAGTTCAGCCACGACATGGATGTCACGAACTCAACGGTGGAGTTTCGATCTGACCCCTGGTTCATCAACGAGATTTGGAGACCATGGTTTCCTCTGTTTGAAGAACATCGAGGGGAGCCACCAAGCGAAGCGGAGTTCAACCAGACTAAGACCCTGAATTGTAGGATGGTGTTGATGTACAGCAAGACCGTGTCAAACAAATGCTCATTTGAAGGTTCAGAAACCCTCCACTGACGAACCACGAAAGAGTTTTCATCAATTGCGGTACTTTATCCGTGAAGTCCCAAGCTCTGCCGTTTCCATTCTCTTGCATTTCGCCGCTTCACCCAACGCCGCAGAAAATAGGGGAACACGAAAGCTAAAGCGGAGAATCCGAGGCACAGGGCAGCGGCTAGATCATCGATTCCGAGCTTGGCGAGTGCGTCCTGAAAGCTGCCCCATATGATGACCGGACCAAACACGCAAGCAAACCAAAGGTAGACGAACAGTGCTTGCCTGTGATCCACGCCCATTGTTTCGTAGAGGTAGAAGCCTCCGCTGGCGTCATACTTGGCGAAATCATTGGTCTGGATGTCGGAAATTCTTTTGCTGTAAAGCGGAATGATCGGCACCCACGCAAGCACAAACCATTCCGTGGTGATGTAGGAGCCGTCAGGCCAGTAATCTCGTTGGCCGTACACCATTGTGCCGATTCCATGAATGACGAAAGCCATTGTCGGGGTCGTCGAATGATAGCATCTGAAAGGGTGCCCGTGAAGGGACAGGTTTTGCAGTGTAACTAGCAGTAGAGACCACGTATGCGAACACAAGAAATCGAAGGCGTTTGCCGTCTCTGTCACCGCCACCGGCAACTGAAGGACAGTCATTTTCTCCCGAGAGCGCTTTACAAATTCTGTTTTCGCCCGGAGGAAACCTCAGCGCTCTATGTCTCGGACAGCGCAACGTGGCTGAGTTCAACGCAGGTGAGTCAGCATCTTCTTTGTGGCGAATGCGAACAGCGATTTAACCAAAACGGGGAAGAGTGGACCCTGTGGCATTGCTATCGAGGCAAACACTTTAGACTCCGTCAGTTGCTTAATGCGGCACAACCCGACTCGGTGAGTGACACGATGCGGCTCTATTCGGCAAACGATATTCCCGGACTGAATATTGAGGCGTTGGTGTACTTCGCCATCAGCATCCTTTGGAGAGGTGCCGCTGCGTCGTGGCGCTTCAGAAGGGACGAAATAGACGGGCCAATCGAGATCGGGCCATATCAGGAACCATTCCGCCGATACCTGCTTGGGATGGATTCGTTTCCGCTGAACACGGCTGTGACGATTAGCGTAGCCAACTTTGAAAGTCCGCTACTGCGTGCTTTGAAGTTTCCTCAAGGGAGTATTGCGGACGGCTACCGTACCTTCCTTTTCAATATTCCTGGTATCTCGTTCATGATCTTCGTGGGCAAGAAAATCCCGGATGAGGTCATGGAGTTCCAAGCAGCGGGTCCTGGACGATTCATCCTTTTAACTGACTATGAAAAGTATCTGGCGGCTGACATCATGTTCAAATTGAAGACCGCAAAGAGCATCGGCAAAGCACCAAAGCTCGCTTTATGGGGCGGAACCTCGGTGTGAAACTGATGTTCGTGACCCAACTGGACCCGTTTCAATCTTAAATGGTGTTCTTGGAAGAATTCTAAATCGACCAGATGGTCTGATCGGGCTTTAGCCCGTCCGAAGGACGAATTCCAACACCATCTTGTATTGGCTCCCTTTGGTCGCCATTCGCTTCGCTCATGATTTAGTATTTGATGATCTGCGGTTGGCTTTGAGTCTCTATGCAGGAACACGAGTCCTCACGGAATCGGCATAGAGACGTGGGTTCTGCGTACTGGCCCGTCGCTCTCTTGTGATCGTCAGAGTCGTCACAAGTCTCGGCTACTTAACGCCGGTTTCTCAGCCAGCGACAGACTAGGCATCCCGATTTGCAGCGCCTTGGTTCTTCGTCTACGTCCCATAGTAGAACCGCCCTGGTTCTCACGCTACCGTCAATTTCTCCCGACCGTGAGGGGCCTTCAACCGTTTCCAAAACCGTTTGAGGCGGTGTAGGATTCAATCGGAAATATGTAGACCGCTCCACCTGAGACGGTTTTTCAGAAGCCACCACAGCTTGTGCATATCTGCAGCGATATACACAAGTCGCTCATTAAAGTTCGATTAAGCCGCCTCAGCACTACGGCGGATCACCAGAACTGGACGGCAGTAGGCGACAGAAAAAAGAGGTGAGCCGTCCCCTTGCCACCGCTAGAACACCATCAGCGGCTTCCATTGGTAAAGGGCCACCACACCAGACACCATGCGCACCCGAAAGTTTCCAGTCGTCACCAGTACGTTTCAAAAACCAAATGCCTTGTGTTTTATCGAACCAAGAACTCAAACGATCACAATTGTCTGAAGCCGGTAGGAACGGCTCCAGCCAGCGGTACAGCAGAAAGTCGCCTACCTTCACATTGCCCTTAACAACCGTTTGGACCTCAAGCGTTCCACGACGATGCCAGCCATCGAACCAGGGAAACGATGGATGGACAAAAAACGTACCGATCACCACTACATCCGCCCGCCTGAGATCATCAGCGATCAAAACAGGATCTCTGAAATCGACCTTCTGAGCGTAGGACTGGATCGCCGAACCGAGGACGAGGGAAACGACCATGGAACTGAAAATCCCTTTCGTCTCGCTCACACATAATTTGGACACCGCACTTCCCTACACGGTTCCCAAACATTGGACACACAAAGGGTCAATACTGGACGATAAACCTATGGATGCGGAGCAATTTGTAACGGCGCTGAAGACGCAGGTCACCGACCGAGCAGGTAATGGGCTTGCCCAGAACCTACACCAGCCACCCGGCAGGCGTCCTAGTGGCAGATTATTGCGACTCTCGGCATGGTTCCGACAGCTTTCACCTCACGATCAAGCCGTGATAAAAGGCGCTAATGGACGTGGCGGCGGAAGACGTTGTTTTTGGAACTCTCTGTGTTTTGGATGGAGTTCGGGTCATTGAGGACAGCCAGGACAAAGGTGATTTTGAAGTCTACTACGTCAAGGAGGGGCAACGGACTTTGCTGAACACGCCGAACGTATCTTTGCATGAACTTTATCAAAGTTTACGGGGACCAGAGCCACTTTAGACGTCACTTGGGAGCGGGTGTGCGCCGGTCATCGCTGCGACGGCTTCATCGTTCTGAGCCTGTTTGAAAGTTTGTTGGCAAGCCGGTCCCATGCATACAGCAGAAAGCCATAGATCGCCCCGTTTGCAATTGCGGTCAGAACTATACTGACGGTCGGGCCAAATAGTTTGGCGGCTGGGTAGGCGACCACTAAGCCTGGACAAATGACAACAAAGGGTATCAGCCGGACGTCCGATCCAAGAGCCACTATCAACCCGATGGCAGTTCCAAGGATCGTTACAATGGCCACGCCTGCTTTGTCGAAGGCGTCGAGAGTTCCAGGTTTTGGCATGAAGTTGTTTCCTTGCCTTGAAAGACGCACGGACAAAGAAGAAAGCTGGGATAGAACATTCCAATGAATAGAGTGACCGTTTGCGACAACCCAAATCGAAGCCTGAAGCGTCATTTCTTCTTTTCGTATAATGAAGTGTCAATCGGCTGCGCTTCCAAGTCTTTAACCGATTGCAGCACCAACTGGGATTCAAAGGCATTGAGGTGTCCGAACCCCTGACGCTTGAAGATTGGCGTGTTAGGATCTCGCTCGATATGATCGAACCGTCCGATGGCCGTTATTGTCACTTGGTACAAAGGACATCCTATACAGAAAGAGCTTTTGTCTTTCGGCACATATTGTTTGCTAAGGAAATCCCGCATCTTCCGAAACGTTTCGTCGTCCTCGAGAGTTACGGATCGTCCTTTCGGTTCTGGCGGCTTCCCTAGGGTCACTTGGGTTGTACTGGGGCCAGTGAACCAAATCCGGGCGGCACAGGCTTCGTCAACCAGTTGACTGACCTCAAATGCGTTTCTTACCGTCGCTCGGAATTCCACGATTTTCCCATTGAAGCGTTCCGGTTCTTTTTTCAACTCGCATAGCGTCGTCTTGACCGGTTCATTTGATCCTGGGACCAACGCTTTTGAACTTTCAGACGGATCAGGCGCAACCTGATTTGGTTCTACACCATCCCCCGTCTGTGGTGCCACCTGAAGGATGATCGGCGGGACTTCAGTGCTTCTGGCCTGCTTGATAACAATGTTTTCGACGGTGGTCGGATTGAACAAGTTTGCTTCCGCCACCAACCTGAATACCCGATCCTCTCTGGAGAAGAATTCGAACTTACCGAAGTCATCGGTCTTTGTAATGGCAACTGGGACGCTCTCCGAATCCCTGAACAGGCTGACTTTCGCAGCGACAATGACTGCACCGGATGGATCTGTTACGGTGCCGGTTATGGAGGGTTTTGGTGGGTCGGCTGGTTGTTGCCCGGACGCAATGCCGAAGGCGATAATCATCCCGATGACGGTCTGGACTGCCTTGCTCATCCATGGCCATGATAGCGCCCGTACCGGCAACCTGCGACGGCCTGCCGGTGTTCACTGGTAATTCTTAAACTAATCTGAAGTTTCGCTCGGTTGATAGTCGGTTGTGCGAAGATCGGAGGACGTGATGTTCTCGGGGTCTTCCGTGGTTTGTTTGGTCCTTGTGGCATCGTCCTGGGCGGCGGATGCGGATGATCCAATCGCAACATCACTGTGTGAAATCCTCAAGAACCCTGAACAGTTCGACGGAAAAATCGTGAGGGTTCGTGCTACGGTCGTGTTGGCATTTGAAACCAGTCTCTTGAAAGACAACGGTTGTGGATCGAATGCAAGCGTCTGGGCCTCGTGGGAGGACGATCCCACATCACCGACCCCCGACGTCGAGTATGCGTACCTCAAATCTCGGGCTGATCTGCAAAACCCGGCGTCTTTGCGATGGAACCCTGTTGAATCGTACCCACGGATCAAGCTCAAGGCCGATTCGGAGGCCAAGAAGTGTGGAACCTACGCCAATCTGCGATTCAGACCAAGACACGGGAAGTTGTGCGTAGACGGCTGTCCATCATACTCCGTAACGGCGACGTTCACGGGGAGACTAGATTTTCATGACCGACTGAAAGCATACCGATATCCAAACGACAACAGAAAAGTCTGGTCCAAAGAAAGTGGGTTCGGTCATCTCGGAGCCTGGGACGAACGGTTAGTCGTGGAATCGGTGTCTGAAGTGGTTGTGGTCAAGAACGACCCGGAACTTTATCAGCGCAAGAAGTAATCCGTGGGCCTGTCTGATTCTCTGCGCAACTTCCAAAACTCGGCTACGCTAAAACCGTGAGCAGGCCGTGGCTCCGTTTCGCAATTGCCGTCATCTCGGCGGCGCTGTGCTTTGGAACAGAGATTGAACCAAATCCAACGAAGAAGAAAGGGGCGGGACCGCTCTTTCAGATTCACTACGGCAACAACTGGGGCTTCATGGACCGGTCTGGGAAGGTCGTCATCGAGCCTCAGTTTTCCGAGGTGAATGACTTCTTCGATGGATTGGCAAAAGTTGTTATAGCCAACAAGTCTTGTTTCATTGACGAAACCGGAAAAGTGGTCATTCCATGTAACTTCAACAGAGCCGGAGATTTTTCAGAGGGCTTGGCACCCGTTCTTCTGGGCCACTTATGGGGCTACATTGATCGGTCAGGAAAAATGATGATCGCACCACAGTTTCAAGGTGCTGCCGAATTCCGGGACGGTATGGGCAGAATTGAGCTTTGGGACCAAATTCAGTGTGGGCGGGAGATGTACACGAAGGATGATGCTCCTGCCTACGCCTTCGACATGAAGTGGCATCCATTCGATGGCTGTTTCGCACAACACCAGCGCTTTGGTTACGTTAGTAAAAACGGCGAACTCGCAATCAAACCCGAGTACTTCTTCGCTGAAGATTTTTCAGAGGGCTTGGCTGCTGTCGCAGAAACGCAGCAGAGCAAGTTTGTTTTCATCGACAAGACCGGCACAATTGTCATCGCTGCCCAATTTGATCGGGCTTATTCGTTTTCCGAAGGTCTCGCTGCCGTTGAAACGGGGTTTCGAGCCGAAGGCGGCAAGAAGGTTGCGGGGAAATTCGGTTTCATTGATAAATCGGCAGCGTTCGTCATTCCGCCAAGTTTCGAGATGGCATCCGAGTTCTCTGAAGGACTGGCACGGGTGTCGGAAGACTGGAGGTCGTGGGGCTTCATCGACCACACTGGTCGGTATGTGATCGTCCCGAGCTACAGCCAAGCGTGGGATTTCTCGGATGGCTTGGCGGCGGTCTATTCGAAAGGCGAAGGTGGCTGGCTCCACGTTGACAAGAACGGCAAGAAGGCGCTGACGCTGATGGGCGGGCGTTGGGGATTTTCCGATGGCTTCACCGTTGCTGGCGAGAAAGGAAAAAGAGTTTACGTAGACAAAACTGGGAAAGTGATCGCCCCTTACGAAGTGAACCCCGGCTACTGAAAGACAACTTCCTCGCAAACCCACACGGTTTTGCTTATCAGGGGGAAGTACCAAAGGATGCCAGATGCCTAGTTCAAACGTTCTGGCTTGTGGTGAGGAGTTCGTCCACGCCTCAGATTATGATCCGGGGCATTGGGCGAAACGAAACGATCACTGCACTCGATAGTCTTCGAGCCGGAATTGGCGCTGTTCACCATTCGGATTCAGGGGATCGGGCCTAAACAGTAGCCATGCAATCGTGCCCCAAGGAAAAAACAAGATCGCCGCTATGGTTACTAAGAGCGGAGATTTACCCCGGCGTCTGGCATCTTCCACGCACGCCTTAATCGTGATCCACAACACAATCAGTACTAACAGTGCAACGCACGTGGCGACGAGAACACTCAGCATAGGGCCACCTTCTTTGTCCTCGATACGATGATACCAGCCCAGCCGCTTCCCAGATCCCATCAACGTCACCATGTACGGTCGTGCTATCTGGGCGAAACATAATTGGCGGAACCTGATATAAGAAAGTAAGATATCTAGTGAAGCGCAGACGTCCATGGATTTCACTGTTTGCAACGCTTGGCATATTTGCGGCGTTCGGAGCCGTGGCATTGTATGCGTCCGTATATCTGAACCGGGCGATGAGAAACTGCATCGTCAGCAGTCCGACCGGAGCGGGATTGTTCATGGCAACAAACGAAACGGCCTTGCTCAACCTAATGGTCATTGATCCTAATCAGCCGCCAATGCCGGTCGCCGCCGATCTCTCCCAGAACGGCATTATATTTGTGCCAAACGGCACGCATGCGGAGGTGCGTGATCGCAAATTCTTTAGGGACGGTCGATTGGTTGAAATGTATCCGGCCAGTTCTTTTCAAATGGGTAGAGTCGGAGCGGTCGAGATGGAAAGAATCACGATTACGGACTTGTCTCACAGGAAAGCAGAAGGGTGGGTGTTGAGTCAATGTCTTCGAAGGGCCATAGTGTACCCGTAAGGCTTCATGGAGCGAAGCGACCTACACTCGTAGCAGCCACCCAAAGACGGAGCACCGTCGAGCATTATGGTCGAACAGAAAGAGTGTCCGACCGCTTCGGAACAACATTCGAGACCGACTGCATCAAAAAATAGTTTCTGCCGTAGACTGCTACGAACTGCCCGGTTAAGGCTGCTTCGACCGGGACGCCTTGTCTCATGTATCGCACCAAACGCCGGTAGCTTCTTGTGCCGGTCACATACGTATGCAGGGCGACAGGTAACTCGCCGATGCAGTCTATGTCTGTTAAACGCATCCGCATGGGATAAGCGACCTGTGCCGTGACGGTCGCCTGACTACGAATGCGCTTGCCGTGAAACGTCTTCGGGTGCGCCAAGATTTCACAAACGCTCGCTTGGATGATCGGCTGAGTCGATGGAGATTCCCCTGACAACGGGGCGATGGCTGAACTCATGATGGCCACAACAGCCAGAACCAATCTGTTCATTAGTGTCAGTAGCCAATCTCTCGCCACGGCATGTATTGTGCCATGATCGGCACTATGCGTGCGTTTGAGGTTTATTTGAACAGCAAGCGTCTATGCTTGGCCGGAATTGGCGACGAGGGTGTTCTGAGCACCATCGTGACCCATGCTGTAGGCAATGGCGGGGAACTTTTGTGATAACCGGACAAGCCAAAGATGACCGAGAACTCTTCGAGTTCACAATAGAGTTATCTGGAACCAGTGGATACAAGTTGACCATTCGGTACAGCGGGGACGGCGACCACAATCTCGTTGGTGGCGGAATGTGGCCTTCCATTGAGAAGGCAAAGGAAGTTGCCCAAGCGACCGCAGCCAAGCTGCTTCATGGGGCAGTGGTGTCTTGGAATGAAGAGACAGAGTAGCCAGTCTTGCCGAAGTTAATCCCATGCTGATCCCTTCGTCTTCAGTATCCATTTCAGAAACCACCACGTTGCTCTATTCGTCACAAGAATCGCCGATTGCGGTTCAACAGCAACGTTCAGCTTCACGCCAGTTTTTGGAATCATTCGGTATTGAGCATCGAGGTCGTCCACCGGCATGTAGACATGACAGACT
>Ga0207031_10312_pt1 | contig 12181 bp, 12 predicted proteins | sample Alteio_BWMinCont_37_FD_153278 | JGI IMG/M metagenome (GOLD analysis project Ga0207031, IMG submission 153278) | Enriched cells from forest soil in Barre Woods Harvard Forest LTER site, Petersham, Massachusetts, United States -... | ecosystem: Environmental > Terrestrial > Soil > Temperate forest >... | reverse complement strand
GTCACCGAAGATGAACAATTTGTCCTTTCGGATGGGCGCGCCAATCGTGCCCCCAAACTGATTACGGCGGAACGGATCGCGGGCGGACGCAAAAGTCGGGCGCGCGTCCAGTTCGGAGTTGCGCAAGAAGTCGAAGGCGCTGCCGTGAATTTGGTTTGTACCCGATTTGATGGTGGTATTGACAACGGCTCCGCCGGCGCGGCCGAACTCCGCCGGGGCGATGCTGGTCTGGACCTTGAATTCCTGAATCGCTTCAGCCGGCGGGAAGAAGACGATCGTATTGACCAGCGACTCGTTGTTGTCCAGGCCATCCAGCATGAAATTGTTCGCCTGCGGCCGCGCGCCGTTGACCACCAGTGAAGCGCCTCCATTTGTTCCGTAACGGAATGTTTCGGCGTTGTTGCCCGATCCAGTGGCAATGTTCCCCGGAACGCCGCGGCTGACGCCCGGTATCAAGGTGGCCAACTCGGTGAAATTCCGTCCATTCAGCGGCAGATCCTCGATCTGTTTGGACTCAACGGCAAGGCCCATATCGGAGGTGGCGCTGTCCACCAGCCCGAGTTCTCCGCCGACAGTCACCGATTCATTGACGGCTCCTGGCGCGAGGCTGAAATTGACGTTCGCTACCTGGGCCACTTGAAGCGTAATTTGTTGCTTAACTGTCTTGAAACCGGCCTTGCTGATTTCCAGTTGATAATTGCCTGGATGAAGAGTGGGAAATGAAAAAGCCCCGCTTGTTGCCTCGGTGGATGCGTTTAGAACGCGATTGGTCGCTTGATCGGTCACTGTAATGTCAGCTCCGGGGACAATAGCCCCGGACGAGTCGGTGACAACGCCTTGAAGCCGTGCGGCATCGGATTGAGCCAGTGCCGGAAACGCACTGGCAAGAACAAGGCAGAGTGTGAACATTATTGCGCCCTGTCGCATACTTCTTTGTGTACTCATGAATTTGGCCCCTTGTGCGAAACTTGCGATGCTAGTGTTGCGAGATACCTGGCCGAGCGCGGTGTTAGACGCACGATCAAGGTGTCCTCAATCGAAAGTGATTCTACATTCCAATACTCCGAACAGTCATTGGAAATTCCGCGGGCACAAAGAATTTACATCCGAGGTTCGTTGGATGCCTCGGCCGTCGAGTTAGATAGTTGGAGAGCGAAAAGCTATTGACGCAGGCCTATGCGTCGAAGAAGGTCACGGAACCGAGGGTCGGCGCGCATGGAGTCGAACGAGGGCCGGAAAAGGATCGACGGATTAAACCGCTCTTGATAAGCCCTTTCCAGCCAGACCATGGCTTGGTTCTTGTCGTTCAAACCCACATAGACCAAAGCGATTTCTGGAGCATTCGAAAAGTCACGAGTCGACCGTTTCTTCAAATCATCCAGTATCTTTCGAGCTTCGTCTGTCCTGCCCGACACAGCATAGGCGTAAGCAAGATTGGAAGTGCATGTCATGCTGCCTCCCGACAACTCGATCGCCTTAAGAAGTTCCGCGATCGCCTGTTCGTACGCGTGCTTTTGTACGAATACCTGACCTAGCTCATAGTGGCCAACGGCGAAGGTAGAATCCATTTCTATTGTCTTTCGGCTCTGTTGCATGGCTTCGTCGTATCGATGCGCGATGAGAAGTTCCTCGGCCAAATCGTCACTGATGATGAGGGAAAGTGGATCTAAACTCTCAGCTTTCTTCATTTCGCCGATGGCTTCACTCTCCCTTCCCAATGTCGTCAGATGCCAGGCATACCAGTGGTGGCCAGTCGCGTATCCGGGGTTAAGCTCAATTCCTCGTCTGAATTCCCTACTGGCCGACTCCCAATCCCAGTCATAAGCATCCAACGCAAATGCCAGCGAGACGTGAGCTTCGCCCAGGTTACTATCCAGTTCGAGCGCTTTGGCGGCCGCAGCTTTGGCTTTGGGATACGCATCCTTGGGAGGGAGAACCCCATATTCCCAATCTCCCGAAAGGGCGTAAGCATCGGCTAACCCACTGTATGCCGGAGCGTACGTCGGATCCTGGTCGATAGCCTTATTGAAATAGTCGATGGACTTTTTGAAGCCATCAGCGGTGCGCTTGTTCCAGAAGTATCGTCCCCTAAGATAGTCCTCGTACGCATCCGGATTTAGTTGCTTCACACTCTTCAACACAGCCTGTTCGTGGGGTGTGAGCTCAACCCGGATTGCCTCGGCAATGGAGCCGGCCACCTGCTTTTGGAGGGCCAACATGTCGCGCAAGTCACCCTCATAGCTCTTGGCCCATAAATGCCTGTCAGCAGCGCCTTGGATCAACTGCGCGGTAATTCGAACCTGGTTTCCCGAACGCAACACCGTGCCTTCCACCACCGCATCCACGTTCAACTCACGCGCGATCTCCGGCAAGGATCTGCGTACCCCTTTGTAAGTCATCGCCGATGTACGCGAGATAACGCGCAGTCCGCCGATCTGCCCCAGCTCAGTAATTAACTCGTCGGTCATCCCGTCGGAGAAGTAGTCCTGCGACGCATCACCGGAGAGGTTCTCCAGCGGAAGCACCGCCAGGGATCGAATGCCGGATAATGACCGGCTTCGCGAATAGAGTATCCAAGACAGTAAGGTTGTCACTACCGCAAAGAGCACAAAACCGGATCTCTTCCAAACAAGAGATCGGGGCATGCTCCGAAGTACATCCGTGTTATTAGACGCGGTAACCTGATCGTCATTGTCTGGTCTAGGTTCTGGCGGCGGAGGCTCCTGCCTATCAGCCGGAGCTTCTTTGACAATCGACGTCGCTTCATCCTCGCCGATCAGCTCGACTGGAGCAATGAACCGGTAGCCGCGGCGGGGCAAAGTCTCAACGAAGCGGGGATTGTCCGCTGAATCGTCCAGGACCTCACGGAGCTTATTAATGGCTGTGCCCAGACTATGATCGAAATCGATAAAGACGCCATCGGGCCAAAGCTTGCGCCGAAGCTCCTCCTTTGTGACGATCTTTCCCGGCTGAGAGAGCAACGTCAGGAGGATAGAAAACGGTTGACCCTGCAGTTTTAGCCGAATACCCTTTTTTAAAAGTTCCTGCTCCCGGAGGTCAACCTGAAAGACTCCGAAACGGACCGCACGCAGGGACGCGGGAAATTCTTCCATGTCGGAGTTCCGGTACGTCGCGCGAGCGCGGCACGACGTACCTGTTATGTTAGCACCCATCACCGGTTGATGAAGCCCTCCTATAAGCAACTTCAATCCAATGACTTACAGATTGACAACTAGTTGAATGACAAAAGGATTGGAATGCATGGAAGTAATCGCGACACGCCGTTAGGCTTGACGTTGACGACCATAGTCCAGTCTCCATAAGGCCAAACATGAAGAGAATCCTCCTGATCGATGACGATGAATCACTGTCCGAAGCAATCAGCTTAATGCTCGAGCGCGAGAACTTCATCGCGCTTCGGGCAAGTGACGCCGAGACGGGCTTCCAGAAAGCCGTCACGCTGAAGCCCCACCTACTGCTGGTGGACCTCCGCTTGCCTGGCATGAGTGGCGCAGAATTGTGCAGGCTACTGCGAGTTTCCCAGGTCTCGACTCCCATCATTATTCTGAGCGGAATAGGCGAAGAGGTGGAGAAGATCCTGCTGCTCGAGATGGGCGCCGATGACTACGTGGTGAAGCCGTTTAGCCCGCGCGAATTGCTCGCCAGGATTCGTGCACAATTGCGCCGAACATCATCCGACCTCGATAAGGTATTCCGCTTTGGGGATGTCCAGGTGGATATTGAGCGCAGGACCGTTACTCGCCACGGCGAAGAGGTGAGGCTCACCCGTCTCGAATACAATCTACTAACGTATTTCCTGCTGAACTCGGACCGGGCGCTGACGCGTGATTCAATTTTGAACTCGGTTTGGGGATTCGAGTCCTATCCGAACACCCGCACGGTGGACGCGCACGTAGTTCGGCTCCGCCAGAAACTGGAGCCAAACCCTTGCGCGCCCCGTCACGTTCTCACGGTTCATGGATTGGGTTATCGCTTCCTATTGGAACCAGCAACAAATTAAAACTCAAAGATTGCCTCGAATGACAAGGTTCCTAATCCATTTAGACGCCGCCTATAATTTGGCGCGCTGGTTGATGCGAAACGAGCATGATGCGGAAGACGTTGTGCAGGAAGCGTACCTGCGGGCGTTTCGGCACCTTCCAGGATTTCGCGGCGGTGACGGGCGGGCATGGCTGCTGGCCATTGTGCGGAATACCTGCTACGACCGGCTACACCAACGTGGAGTACAAGACCACAGCGCTTTCGACGAAGGAATACATAGCACCGGCCAATCGAACACTAACCCGGAGGCCTCGCTGCTCAAGCATGAGAAAGCCGAGTTGCTCAGGGAAGCGCTGGCCGAATTGCCGGTGGAGTATCGCGAGGTGTTGGTGCTGCGCGAACTGGAAGAGCTCTCGTACACGGAGATCGCGGGCATCACAAAAATACCCTTAGGGACGGTGATGTCGCGCCTCAGCCGCGCCCGCAGGCGTCTTCAGCAGAGTTTTCTTGATCGGACAGCAGGACGTAATCCCGATCTTCAGCCCAGCATTACTCTCGATTGACCTTCGGGACCGTTTGGTCGGGAATACCGGGGTGTTCAAAGGAGTATAGGTTAGTGCGAGCCGGTTGCTCGCGGCCTCGCCAGTAGAACTGACGAATTCTTCCCTCGCGTGGGCGTGGAAGGCCATGCCCCGCCTTTTTTAGCCAAGGCTGATCGCTTCACTGATGGGTCTGTGAAAAAATCGAAAAGGCACCGCCTCGCTGACGTTCGAGGTTATACAACGCGTCGCACCCAGTGCTCAAATCGAGGGTCGCAGCAACCCCCAACGTTCACGTGATGCTATGGGCCGTGATGAAAACCGAATAGACTGGCTGCCACGAGCGCGTCAATTGTTCCCAGCGGCGATCACGCAGCCGGCAAGGGCGGGTTGTTCTTCAATTCAAAGTGGTGCGGGCGACCCTGCTTTCTCGTGGGTAACGTATGGCCACCACCTGGAGGGAGTTCCCTTGATATCGGTGTCGAACGACGAGGGGCTCCCGCTCGTTCGTAGACGACAAATAACCGTGGAACAACGAATAGCCTTGCCATGTGAATGATCCTTTCGTTTGCTGCTGTGATGAGTACTCTACCCGGACGCCAGTTATTCCCGTCGACCGCGGATCAAATTGGTGCGCGTAGAACGGACACTCCGGGAATTTTATCGTTGGTTGATCAGTTATATCCAGCGGAGGCGAAGATTATGCCCGGGAGAGCTATGTCGCATGATCGCCCGGCCGTCATGCGCATGCCGTTGCGAACTCTTGAGAAAAGCCAGGGCGAAGCGCCTTCCGAAATAAGTGAACGGACCAAGCTCGCGCTGTTTGAACAAACCATCGTTCCTCATCTAAGTGCGGCTTATAACTTGGCCGTTTGGTTGACACGTAACTCACACGACGCTGAAGACGTTGTTCAAGAGGCCTGCCTTCGCGCCTTTCGATTTTTCGATGGGTTCCATGGCGACGACGGGAAAGCGTGGCTGCTCGCAGTTGTCCGGAATACCTGCCATAGCTGGCTTCGCCGTGAGAAAGGCAACAAGACGATGGTAATGTTCGATGAACAGATGCACTGTTCCGACCTCGACAGGACGAATCCCGAGGGCTTGCTGCTCGAAAAGGTCAACGTAGGATCGCTACGGGAGTGCCTTAACGCCCTTCCCCTTGAATATCGCGAGGTGATGATCCTGAGGGAGATGGAAGAAATGTCATACAGGGACATTGCGGACCTGATCAATATTCCGGTTGGGACAGTAATGTCCCGGCTGTCCCGCGCTCGCAGGCGGCTGGAAGCGTGCGCAGCGGCGAGAGCCGCCGGAGGATTGGCATGACGTGTAGTTCATCGGAACATCTGCTTGAGCTTTATCTCGACGGGGAACTGGCCGTGCGGGAGTCGGCGGAGATGCGCAAGCATATCGGCGGTTGTTCAACCTGCGCTAACCAATATCAGCGGTTAGAACAGATTCGCACAGATATTCGAATGCATGTGGGACGCTACGAACCACCCGCTGATCTCGAACAACGCGTCCGGGCTGCTCTTCGAAAAGCCGCAGTGGAGAAAAAGCACCCGGGCTGGCTCCTCGCGAACTGGATGGCCGTGGCCGCAGCAGTCCTCCTGTGCGTTTCCATCGGGTGGAATGTGGCATTGCTGCGATCACATAGTTCGGCGAACGACCTGTTGGCTCAGGAGGTTCTATCCAGCCACTTACGGTCACTGATTGGCGCGCATCTCATGGATATACCTTCATCCGATCAGCACACGGTAAAACCATGGTTTAACGGCAAGCTGAGCTTCGCGCCGGACGTTAAAGATTTTGCCCGCCAGGGATTTCCACTTATTGGCGGACGGATCGAGTATATTGATGACCAACCTGTGGCAGCCCTCATCTACCAGCGAAGGCAGCATTTGATCAATCTTTTCATGTGGCCGGCCGCGTCGTCATCGCCCAGCGGATACAGCGCAATGAAGAAAAGGGGCTACAGCCTCGTTTCCTGGACGCAAGACGGAATGACCTGTTGGCTCGTCTCCGATGTGCAAACCAGCGAACTTGAGCAGTTAGCCCAACTATATAAATAGACCGCAACGCGCGCTTTAGCGGGAGAGGACTCCCGGCGCACCTCAGCCCAATTTAAATTTCACTAATTTGGATGCGTCACGACGAAACCGTGTCGCAGTGTTCATTCACTGTGTCCGTAATATTTCGGTAAAGAGACTGTTAACGCGGGAATCAAGTCTCTGCCGGTATCGTCTGCATAAGTGAACGAACCAAAACAAAGGAGATTTTTTAATGAACCGATTCAAGAAAACTACCGCGATGTTAGGCCTGCTCACTGCCGGCTACGCGTCCTCCGTGCGGGCTGATGAAGTGAATAAGGAGACGCGTCTTACAACCAATCAGCCGCTTCAGGTCGGGAAGATCCTCTTGGCTCCCGGCCAATATGTGTTCAAGTTGCTCGACCAGGGCGTCGTTAGCATCCGCAGCGCCGACGGTACTCCGGAGGGCATCGTTCTGGGTTGGTCGGCGTACCGTGTAGACGCCGGCGGCAAGGAGTTGTTCACGGTTTCTGAAGTACAGGGAAATCAGCCGGCGATGTTGAAAGATTGGTTTTACCCAGGTGATAACTCCGGACTAGAGTTCTCAGCTGGGCCGCTAGCTGGTGGAACCGGGAGGGTAGCGAAATCCAGGAAGAAGGGATCCACCACCGATGCAGCCGACGGTGGTACGTCAACGCCGTGATTTAACGGCCGCGCAGCAAACACCGAGGTATCGAGCTGAGATGAGCCAGTAAGAGGGGGCAAGAAAATGGGCCGGACACACGTTCCACTGGATCCAACCAAGACGGGGCGCCAAGCGTTAGCGCTTGAAGCGAACCTGTGCAAACGCATCATCGGACAGCAGGACGCCATTCGGGAGATTGTCGGCATTTATCAGATGTATCTCACCGGCATGACAGCACCCGGCCGGCCCATTGGAAACCTTCTCTTCCTCGGTCCCACGGGGTCGGGTAAAACACGCACCGTCGAAGCCACGGCCGAGTCTTTGGTTAACAATGCACGCGCGGTTATCAAGATTGACTGCTCCGAGTTCCAGCACAGTCACGAGATAGCCAAGTTGATCGGGTCTCCTCCCGGATATCTCGGTCATCGCGAAACTCATCCCTTGCTGAGCCAGGAAATGATTAACCAATATCACACGGAGCAGATAAAGGTAAGTTTCGTTCTCTTCGATGAGATCGAAAAGGCTAGCGACGCTCTCTGGAATCTCCTGCTTGGAGTGTTGGACAAGGGCACGCTCACGCTGGGCGACAACCGAAGAGTGGATTTTTCACGTTCCATGATTTTCATGACTAGTAATCTGGGGGCGGCCGAAATGAGCGCGCTCGTGAGCCCGACACTGGGATTCAGCGCCTGCGATGCAGCCTGGAAGTCTCGGGCCGGCGTAGTGAGCGAAGGTCTGAGAAGCAAGATCGAGCATAGCGGCATGGAAGCCGCGCGGCGGAAGTTCACGCCGGAATTCATCAACCGTCTGGACAAGATAGTCACCTTCCAGCCGCTCGGAAGCGCGCAACTGCGAAAAATCCTGGATATCGAACTGGACTCCATACAGCAACGCGTTTTCGCCGCCTCACCCGGCCAGTCTTTCATGTTTCAGGCCACGGAGAAGGCTAAATCTTTCTTGCTTGAGGAAGGGATCGATATGAAATATGGCGCGAGGTATTTAAAGCGTGCCATCGAGAGGCTTCTGGTGCAACCGCTGTCTAACCTGATCGCGACTTCTCAAGTCCTGGGAGGAGACTTTATTCGCGTAGACCTTGACTTATCCCACAGCTTCCTTACCTTCACAAAGGAAGCCGAGGCTCTGCAGTTGCGCGAAATGACGGATTGCGCGGATCGGCCAATGATGTTTCCACAGCTAGCGCTGGCCAACGGCGCTACGGCGGAAACTGCGAACAAACCGATCCCATTTTCGGCCTCCCAATCCAAGCTACCGAGAAGCCGCGCCTAAAAAAGAACTACGAATGCGGGCATCCCCCTAGGGCTATTCAACGATCAATTGGCCCTTCATTTTCTTGTGGCCCAATCCGCAGAAGACTGAACACTCAAACGGAAATGTTCCCACCCGATCGGCAGTAAATTCTACGGCGACAGCTTCGCCCTTAGGTAACCTCTGGTCGCTGCGGAACACCGCAAGCTTGAATCCATGCTCGCGGTCCTGAGCCGTTATGACCAGCTTCACGCGGTCACCCTTCTTGACGCGGATAACGTTCGGGGTGAAATTGTATTTCACCGCCGTCAGATCAAACTCACTCGTGCCTGGTTGGGCCGGCTGGGCGGCGCCATTCAATGCTGAGATTCCTGAGAGCATCAGAACTCCCAGCCCTATTCTTAACCTTTTCATGTTTGTTCCGGAGGCCCGGCGCGTTATTGCCACGCCGGGCGTCTACCGCGATTAGCTCATGCTCTAGGCGTCTCCTTCAGGTTCCACTGCATCCGCATTCCTCGCCACCTCCATCACCAAGTCGAAAAATGCCTTGCTTTGGTTCAGAAAAAGATTGTCGGCCGTGAAAGACTGAATGGTGGCCACGGCGCCGCCGTTATTCGTTAAGGTCGGCCGGATGATAGATACCGGAGGCAAATCTGCGCTGAGGAATTGACACGGCTCGGGCTGAATCAGATTGGTCTGGAACATCTGGCTGCCAGCCGCTTGATCCGCCGCCGAAAGATTTGCGTTGTGTTGGTTCGCCGGATTGTTGAAATCGGGGAAAGTGAGGCCTGTTATCGGATCACTTATACCAGCCAAAGGTTGGGCTACGGCATTGCCAGCCTTGTCATGCCAAAGCGAGAAGTGGTCGATCTCCACTCCGCCAATGCTCAGCAGGACTCGCATCACCTCGCGGCTGGTTGCCTTAAGGGCAAGTATGGGATAGAGACTCGATCCCCCTTGCTCAATGAACGTAAAGTGAAGCGAAGCCGTATTGGCGATCGCTTGCATCCGATTCGGGCCCGGCGTGGCTGGTGGGATGGCGATGATCGTATTGGGGTTGGTATCGTTATCGTTGAGAGGAATGGCGGGCTGGTTTTTAATGTTGAGCAACTGGGGGAAGGTCGCGCCCAAATCAGGGTTCTGAGTACTTCGGTACCGGAAAAACCAACTCGTGTCTACGTTGAGACTTAGTAGATTGGTGATCCGTCCGACACTCTTGGCGCCGGTCGCCTTGCTTCCTTGCAAATTTGCAAACGGAGTCAAATCGACCGGGCTCGCACCTTTTGATTTTAAGTAAGCTGTCAGGAACGCCGCGTGGCTGATCTCGTCGTCAGTGTTGTCGGAGATGTACTGCGGCATGTCGCCATCCAGATTCTGAAGCGCGGCGATGTAGGCCGGATTTCCAGGATTTGGCTGGTCGTTGTGGTCGACTGCCCCGCCGAGCTCGTTGTACTGTTGCCAAAGATCGGCTTCTATGAGTTCGATGGTTAGGGCAGCCTGCAAGAGTGCCGTGTCACCCCTGGATAGTCTCTTGTGATCCGCGGCAAACAGCGTTGTGGCCGGCAGCGCAGCGGCAGCCGCACCGAGGCCCTGCAGGAACTTGCGTCGCCGAGTGAGGCGACTCCATTTAGAGTCGAGATCATTCGTGGTCGGTTGATTAGATTGCTTCCTCATTGTTTTCCTTTTCTTTGAAATTTGCTAGCACACTACTTCTACCGGACCGTCTCGCCGCTACTTCTATTCCCGGTCACGGTGGTTTTCACACTTTGTTTACGAACTGGCAGGAATTTTCGTGGCCGCCGCTAAGTCTTTGCCAGCAGTGGCGTCCGTTTTCGCAGCGCCACAAGAAGAGAAAGGACACTTAATGTTTAAATTCGTACTCGGGATGGCCGGTCTGGCACTGGCTTTCAATCTTTCAGCTCAAGTGGAGCCCAACGCCGGCCGTTTGCAACTGGCGCCGCCGCCGGCAGCCGATGCAACTACATTTGAGATTCAGCAGATCAAAAAGCTCATCTCACAAGATCCAGCGGTGCTGGAAAAGATTCATTTTTGGGATGCTGGCGCGCCCGGCTATCGATGGATGCAAATGACACAACAGCTCGCCGTTAGTGAAGGGCTCGCGACACCTTATCAAACCCGTGCACTCGCATTAGTCGCAGCCGCGATCTATGATGCAACGGTGGCCGCTTGGGAATCCAAATATGTTTACCTAAGGAAACATCCAAGTGAGATCGACCCGTCCATTCAAACTGCTGTGTCACCGACACAAAGTCCGTCCTATCCTTCCGAACACGCCGCGGTCGCCGCTGCTGCTGCCTCCGTTCTCGGGTATCTTTTCCCTGACCAGGCCGAAGCGATCAATAAGGCGGCTGACGAAGCTGGACAGTCTCGCGTACTTGCCGGCGTTGCGTTCCCGAGCGACGTCGTCGCCGGAATGGCGCAAGGGGCGCTGGTAGGAAAAGCCTTTGTCGCTTACGCAACCGCGGACCGATCCAATCAGACATTCACAGGTTCATTCCCTCCGGCGCCTGGTGTGTGGAGCAGCCCCAATCCGGTTACTCCGCTGGCTGGGACCTGGCGTACCTGGGTACTCACTGCCGGGAATCAATTCCGCCCGGCTGCTCCGCCTGCTTTCGGCTCAGCGGACGCCGATGCGCAATATGCGACCGTGAAGAATTTGAAACGAACCAACCCCATAAACCACTCCGCGTGGTTCTGGCAACCCGGATTCTTCCAGCCCTGGTTACAAACAGTTGAACAGAAGATCTTCGAGAACCACCTGGAGGCGAATGCACCCCGGGCAGCGCGTGCTTATGCTTTGGAAACCATAGCGCAGCATGACGCGACTATCGCTTGTTGGGATTCCAAGTACAACTATCTGGAGCTCCGGCCCAGCCAGGCGGATGCCACTATCACACCACTGTTCGCCATCCCCCAGCATCCCGGCTATCCGTCGGGGCACGCGTGCGCCTCCGGGGCGTCCGCGGCCGTAATGTCCTATTTGTTTGCCGCCGACGCTCCCGGCTTCGCCGCTATGTCCACGGACGCAGGCATGTCGACCTTCGACGCGGGCATTCACACGGAGCTGGATGTCAACACCGGCTTTACGCTGGGCAATCAAGTCGGGCAGCAGGTGGTGGCGCACGCCGAGTCGGACGGCTCGAATTAGTAAGAACGAACCGCTGAGAACCGGTGCTCCTGTTTTGGGGTGCCGGTTCGAATGGTTCGTTGCCTCTGCCCTAGCTTTCGCGGCTGCTCATCGCGTTCTTCCGGACTAATCTTCCGAACGAACCTTTTCCCGAAGCCAGTTCACGAATGCCTTTTGAGCGGCGCCGGCGACATTCCGACGCACTCGCATGTACCCCACCCTGCGGAACATTTTCGCTCCAAGGGCACAAGCCGGCACTCCCGCGCAATATGGGCCGCCATACTCGTCCTAGGTTTTTGGTTGTGGCGCGGGCGAATCTACAAAGTTCTTCACCAATGCAACGAGCGTCGATGGCAGTATCGGCTTCGGTATAAAAGCCCGGAATACATCACTCGTTGCTCGCGCTTCTTCGAGCCGGCTAATGAACGCCGAGAAAGCGACGATCGGCACGTCATCGCGGCCCGGGAGTTCTCGCAGTCTTCGGGCCAAGCTGAGGCCGTCGATATCAGGA
>Ga0207031_10223_pt2 | contig 12217 bp, 12 predicted proteins | sample Alteio_BWMinCont_37_FD_153278 | JGI IMG/M metagenome (GOLD analysis project Ga0207031, IMG submission 153278) | Enriched cells from forest soil in Barre Woods Harvard Forest LTER site, Petersham, Massachusetts, United States -... | ecosystem: Environmental > Terrestrial > Soil > Temperate forest >... | reverse complement strand
CGCTCGCCAGGATTGGAGGAAAACGACAACGACAAGAGCCACCAACCCTACTGCCTGGAACAGCGTGTTCTTGACATCATTCACCGAATCGCTGACATATTGGCTCGTGTCGTAGGCAATCCGGTAATCGACATCTTCGGTATGCCAGTCGTCCTTGAGCTCCTTCATTTTCTTCTTCACCCGAGCGGCAACTTCCAGGGCATTGGTGCCGGGCAGTTGATAGAGACCGAAGCCGACCGAAGGCTGGCCATCGAAGGAACAGATGGTGTTGTAGTTCTGCGCGCCCAGCTCCAGCCTGGCGACTTCCTTGAGCTTCACCAGCGCGGAAGCCGGGGACTGAGGACCGCCATTTGCTCCACCCGATAGACCCAGACTGCCAACCGTTCCTCCCGCCGAGCTCCCACTGCCGACGCTGGCGGGTGTACTGGTTGGGATGCTCATTAATCCGACCGGTGTTGGCTGGAAGAACGAAGTGCTCAGATTGATGTCTGTCAGAGTTGGGAGCGGAGGGGTTTGGGGAGAGATCAAGGTGTTAGAGACCGCTGATGCTGCTCCCAAGCTGGTTGAATCCGTTAAATAGGTGCCGCCCGCGGAGGTATTCGTTGGACCCGAGTTGCTTCCACCTCCAGCTGCCGCCGCTGCCGTCATCGCACTCGAAGATGTAGCCGGATTAGCCGCGGTCAATGGAGGACTTGGCACCATGCCGCTCTGCGAGAGGATTGGTGTTGTTCCTCCCACCTTGACATTGATTTGCTCAAACTGCTCGATCTCCACCAGGCGTGCCACCGTGTTGATGGGGTACTGAAATGCCAGGCCATTCCGTACCGGTGGCTGGCCAACCCGGCCAACCGGAGCATCGATGTTCTCGTTGTTGATGGTGTTGGCGATATCGGTCGCGGTCATGTTCCGCGCGGCCAGCTTGAGAGGATCGAGCCAGATCCTCATGCTGTAATCGCGCTGACCCTGGATGTTGAGGTCGGAGACCCCCTCGACGCGCAACAGCTCATCCTTGGCGTAGATCGTGGCGAAGTTGCTCAGGTACTTGTCGTCGTACCTGCCGGTGGGTGAGATGAAATTCACAATCATCAGCATGTCCGGCGTCCGTTTCCGGATCGTAATTCCCTGGTTCTGAGCGGCGGTTGGAAGTTGCGGCAATGCCAATGAAACCCGGTTCTGCACCATCACGAGGGCGGAGTTCACATCCGTGCCGATATCGAAAGTGACAGTTAACGTATACGAGCCATCGTTGCCCGAATTTGAGGACATGTACAACATCCCCTCGACGCCGTTAACCTGTTGCTCAATTGGAGCGGCGATGGCATCGGCAACTTCCTGGGCATTGGCACCGGGGTAGCTGATCGAGATTGCGATACCGGGAGGAGTGATGCGCGGATACTGAGCGACGGACAAGAAGTTGTAGGCGATAGCTCCCGTCAACGTAATGACGATGGAAAGCACCGTGGCGAAGATGGGACGGTCTATGAAGAAACGCGAAATCACGATCGAGGTCCAAGGCGGGGATTACTTTTTCTCTGAATGTAGGGACGTCTTGTTTGAAGGCTCCGCCCTCACCCCCTCCCCGGAGAGAGGGGTTGGGGGGTGAGGGCAATTACACAGCTATTTCTTCCCTCCCTTGGCGCCCTTTTCTCCCTTGCTGCCGCCCATCGTTTTGCGGGCGGCCGCATCGGAAGCCTGCGTCGGCATGGGACCGATATCCGGTTTGATTTCCGAACGGGGTTTGAGCTGTTGCAATCCGCCGACAACGACCAGTTCATCGGACTTCACACCCGATTCCAGTCCATCCTCGGCCTTCTTGTATTCCTCGATCACGCGGAGCCCGTCATCTTGAATCGCTCCGAGAACAACCGGTCGGTACTGCACCTTGTTCTGCGAATCGACAACGTAGACGAACTTGAGTCCCTGGTCCGAACCAATTGCCCGATCGATGATCAACTGGGACTTGTGGGGGTAACCCAATTGAATGCGAATGCGGACAAACATGCCCGGTATCAGCGTGGGGAGGCCGCCGCCCGGGCGCTTGTTCTTGAAGAAACCTCGTGCAGCGACGGTTCCCGTGGAAGGGTTCACCTGGTTATTGAGGAAATCGAGATGGCCTTTGAATTCGAAGTCAGTTTTCCCTTCAATGGCCATATGAATGGGGAAATTTGCTCGTTGCAGCGGCGTTAAGCCAGTCGACCCACCAGCGACAGCACGGATCGCCTGAGAATCCACACTCATTTGAGTGTACTTCTTATTGCTTGATATTTCTCGAATCAGCCGTTCGTAGATGCTCTCTTCAATATCGAAGTACGCATACATGTAATCGGTCGAGACGATGGTAGTAAGCAGGGTCTGGTCCTGCGTGATCAGGTTGCCGGGCGTGTAGTAGTAACGGCTGATTTGGCCGCTGATTTGTGCTTCAACCCTGGTGAAACTGAGGTTTAACTCGGAGTTTTTCAAGGCAGCCTTGGCCTGGTCGAGTTTGGCCTTGGCCCCTTCCAGGCTCGCTTCGTCGGTAATGCGTTGAAGCTCGCTGACAACTCCGCCACCCTTCGCCAGACCGAGTTTGTCCGAGTCCACGGTTGCCTGAGAACTCTTGACAGCGGCCTCTGCGGATTTGACCTGCGCTACCGCGGACTCGACCTGAATTTCATAAGGTTGCGGATCGATCTCAAACAGCAAGTCGCCCTCTTTAACCTCAGCGCCTTCCTCAAAGCGAGTCCTGAGCAGATAACCGGTCGAACGAGCGCGTACATTCACGGCTAAAACCGCATCCGTTCTGCCGGTGTAATCGGAGTAGTCGATGACCTCGCGCTCGACGAGTTTTGCCACCGGAATCCACGGCGGTTCATCCTTCAAATCCACGCCTGGCTTCTTCTGGCAGCCAATGCTGATGCCGAGAATGGAGCATAGTAAGAAAAAGAAGGCTCTTGTTCTTCGAGTCCGAAGTGCATTTGTGTTCATTGTCTATTCTCAAAGATGCAATGCGTGGAAGGACGACACAATTCTCATTTTCCGCTCAGGAGGAATCGAAAATTACTCACACGGCTAGATGGATGTCTGGCGACTTCCGCTACAGAATGAGGAAGTCATTTTTTGAATGACTCCTTGGGATTGCGCTTGCGCTCACTAGCCAACCGTTTACGTTTCATAACCAGTGCAATGACCGCGCCTTAAAGGGGTCGCGTTCAACCACTTTCCAGTTCATCGCAGTTTTTCCCAAGGAAATTCACTACATTTTATTATGGCAAATAATTAAATCCAAACCTGAAGGGGGATGAGGATTTACGTTTTTTCGCTCATCAGCGCAAATTACGCCGGATGCGCGCCTACGAACGAGGTTTAAATGTGAGGTGAATTAGGGATGATAATCCATCACCCCTTCCGAGGTTTGACCTTGTCGAAAATCAATTGAACGAGTTGCTCCAACAGCTCGATGTATTCAGTTCCGGCAATTTCCTTGACACGACAAACCAGCATGCGGCGTCTTTCAATCATCTCCACGCAGTTTTCAACGCCAAGTTTTTCGAGGGGGCCACCGGGCGTTTGCATCTCGAGGAGTTCTTGGATCTCATCGGGCCGCAATTCCGCTGCGCGATCGCGATTCCGTTCAATCCAGCTCACAAGATCCGGTAAAGCAGCCCGCTCATAAAGAAGTTTCAGCGCTTCTTCGTCGGCAGGCGGCTTGCCGTGCATCCGCGGTAGAAGACGATCGAGCGGCAGGTTCCGCAATTCACTGACTGTTAAACCGAGTGCATCCGCACACTGGCCCACAGTGGTGTTGCGAAGACGCCGTTTCGGCCCGTTGTGGAGTATTTGCCGGACAGTATGCCGGTTCAACTGAGAGATTCTGGCGAAGTCTTCCTGATTCCAACCACGCTCCTCAACCAGTCGAGCAATTTTATTGGCCAGCTCAGAGCCTGGCCCCGCCGTTACCGCGCTCATCCGTGTTCTCTCTTCTGAGCACCCGCCTCGGTGCTCGCCCAACGCCCCCGATTCCGCCCCCCAAGCTTATACTAATAACGACTTGAAGACGTGGAAGTCCGTTATTGATGGTGTTTTCAAAAAAAAACCGGTTGGGATGCCGATTTAGCATCCCCACCGATTCAGGTCAGACCAAAGTGGGATAGGTTTGGCGGTTAGCGCTCAAAGGGCATCGAATCAATAAGGGCTGGGAACGCCTGTGGAACTCCCGCTGGAAATCGGCGCGGCGGGAATGGCCGGCAATCCTGATGGGCTCGGCGCAATCGGGGGAACCGACGGTACCGAGGGAATGGGCGCTAGCCCGGTGCTGCCCGAGGTCTTGGGCGGAGTGGTAGTCTTTGGAACTTCCTTCAGTTTGGGCATATCCTTGGGAGGTATCGTTGTTGGCGGAGTCACGGGGGCAATGGGTGTGATCGGAGTAGCGCAAGGGCTGGCGACTGGGCCACACTCACACGCCGACTTCTTGCAGCAGCCCGCCTTGAGCTTATCGAGTAGGTTCGGGCGAGAGGATGCGCTGCCGCACGTGTTACAAGTGTGGGCAGGTTCACAACCGCAGTGCGACTTGGGTGTCATGTGGACCTTGATTCTGTCCAGCAGCGTGGCTTTGGCACAACCGCAGGATGAAGTGGGCGCTGGTGCGCAGCCCCCGCAACCGCCGGCTTGCACAATCATGGGACCTTCGCCCCAGCCTCGCACAGGGGTCACATCGCCACCTGTGGCCAGAGCCGACGAAATCACAAGTAATGCGGCATTCACGAGTAGATCCTCCTTGTGGGTTTGTGGGCACCGGCAATCGGGCCAACCATATCCCATCAATTCGAATCGACGGCTTGAAAATGATTTCGTGAAGTTTGAGCGTGGAATCTGTCGCATTGACACAAACCAGAGTGCGGTTCCAACGGAAAAGCGCGACATGATAAGAACTTGAAGAACAACAAAGAATCGCGACGATGCGCGCCTAGGGCTCTGGTCGGTTGAACCGGATGTAGCGATTAGTAAGACAGGAGACGAAGAGTGTTCAGTGTTCAGTGAAATCGAAGAGTGTTCGGTGTTCAGTTTTCAGTGTTCAGAAAAGTCAAAACTGATTTTCTTCTCTGAACACTGAAACCGAACACTGAAAACTGAAAAGGATTTTCCGTTGTCCCGAGCTGAAAAAGTTTGGCATTTGCTTCCGAGCGACCCAGCGGCGTGCAACCGCCTTGCGGAGGCTTTGCGCGTGTCGCCGGTGGTTGCCCAGCTGTTGCTCAATCGGGAGATCGGCCATCCCAAAGATGCTCGCCGATTTTTGGATTGCCCACTGAATGGTCTTCATCCGCCACTCGATCTGCCAGGAGTGAAGGAAGCCTCGGAGCGAATCGCTAGGGCGATCATCGAGAAGCGAAAGATTTGCATTTACGGCGACTACGACGTCGATGGAGTCACTGGCACTTCCATTCTCTTACGGCTGTTGACAAAGCTGGGCGCGGATGTCCAGTACCATACCCCGCTCAGGCTCTCGGAGGGTTATGGCCTCAACTCGGAGAAACTCCGGGAACTCGTTCGCTCTCAGGTTTCACTCGTAGTAAGTGTCGATTGTGGGATTGCCAGCCTTGCCGAGGCTGAAGTAGCCAAAGAACTCGGGCTGGAATTGATCATTACCGACCATCATGAAATGAAGACCGGCCTCAATGGTCCACTCCTACCGACTGCTGCAACGGTTGTTCATCCCCGTTTGCCGGGTAGCACCTATCCGTTTGGAGACCTTTCGGGTGCAGGAGTGGCGCTCAAACTGGCCTGGGCGATCGCGCAGAGGGCCAGTGGATCGGAACGCGTTAATCCGGAACTGCGCGAGCTATTGCTGGATGCCGTTGGCATGGCGGCCCTCGGTCTGGTGGCCGATGTTGTGCCGCTCAGGGATGAGAACCGCATACTGGTGCGGCATGGTCTGGAGCGGATTCGAACCAATCCCTACGTGGGTTTGAAAGCGCTCCTAGTCGCCGCGGGAGTGAAGCCGGAAGAGGCGATTACATCCGAGGATGTCGGTTATCGCCTTGCTCCGCGCCTCAATGCCGCCGGCCGATTGGGTTGTGCTCGCCTGGCGGTGCAGTTGTTGACGACTGAGTCTCATTCCATCGCCGCCGATTTGGCCAAGGTCCTGGAATCGCAAAACAGCGAGCGGCAGGCCCGCGAACGAAAGTACACACAACACGCCAAGGAAACGGTGGACCGGGATCACGCGAATGAGCCAGCCGTGGTGGTGAGCCATCCGGATTGGCATGCCGGTGTGATCGGCATCGTGGCCAGCCGCCTGGTCGATCATTACGGCAAGCCTGCTCTGGTGATCGCGGCGGTCCCGGGTGAGGAGGTCGTGACTGGAAGTGGGCGGAGCATCCCGGGCTTCGCTCTCCACACCGCCCTCCAGGCCTGCGATGAGCTCCTGGAAGGCCATGGCGGCCACGCCATGGCAGCGGGATTTAAAGTCCGGGTCGATCGAATCGCCGCTTTCCGCAATCGTTTCAACGCCTTCGTCTCCAGCCACTTCCCCGGCGGTGCACCGGCACCGCGCCTGGTGCTCGATACGGAGGTCCCTCTTTCAGCTCTGACATTTGGGCTCCTGAAAGACCTCGACAAGCTCGAACCCTATGGTGCCGGCAACCCCAAGCCGAAATTTCTGGCTTCAGGTCTGAAAGTGGAAAACCCGCGACTTATCGGAACGGGAGAGGTTCAGAAGCACATGGATTTCCGGGTTCGGCAAGGCGATACCATGATGCGGTGTGTCGCCTGGAACATGGCCGACCGCCTGGAAGAGTTGATGTCCAGCAATGGGGACTGCTGCATCGCCTTCACGCCAAAAGTCAACGAATGGAACGGCTACAAAAAGATCGAACTGCAGATCATCGACTTGAGGCCGGGGAAGTCGGTTGAGCTGGGGTGAAGAATTGCCGTGGCACAATCGTCTCGATTGTGGTTTTCACACTGGTATGCCCGTTAGCCCAGCCATAGCGATACTAACCCTTCCGTAAGCGCGAAGCTGTCCGTTTAACCGAACGAATTGGCCGTCTGCTTATTTGAGAAGCTACCACCCCACAGTGTTCACGCGACAGAGGTTGCGAATCGAGTGTTACGCCTACTCGATTATCCCGATCATTCTGGTGCATTCCTGATCTGCCTTTTGGCTTGGCCTTCGCTGGCGATCTCGCCCTGGACCAACCATTGTTCGCCTGGACGAAGACGCTCCATCTCATCCCACTCGGTCTGCCGGCAGATCGCATCCGGTCCTGTAACTTCGCCCTTGACGATTAATTGATAGATGACCCACGACCCATCTGGCATTAGCTTCTGCATTCAGTCCTCCTTGCCGCCGGGAATTCCGGGAGTTAATCGATTATAACTGATTGGTGCGGGATTGATATGGCCGAGCCGGTTATGCTGTGCATCAGTTCACAATTTGAGGTGTACCATCATACTTGTCCAGGATTATCGGTAGGTATTGAGGGTGAATCTGCAATCTTCGTCTTGGTTTTTCTTGGCAGCGTATCACCTGCCGTGCCTCGCGCAAGCTTCTCTGCCTCTTGTTCAGTCTTCAGTCCCGAATGCAAGAGAGTGTGATAGCCGGGATTGGATGCTTCGATAATATCCCACTCGCGCTGCGAGCATACTACATTCCCTCCGACGGCATTGCCTTTCTGCATCATCCGATACACGACCCATGTAGTGTTTCGCATCTGTTCTCCGGTAATAGGCGTGCATTCATTCTACAGCATGCAGCACCTCGCCCACTGTCTAATCCCATGAATGTCGGATTAGCTTGCTTTCGATCTCGACCACATTGCTGACTCAAATACCCATAAGCTCGCCATTTCGCTGCAAATAAGAGAACGCGATCAGTCCAGTTTTTCCAGGTACAAAGAAAGAATCCGCCCGGCCAAACCGTATTAAGCTCGACTCAATGAATTGTGGCTTTCGCAAACAATTGGTTGTTGATCCGAGTGTTGCTCCCGTTTCCTGAACCTTTACGATGTGAGTGGATTCATCGCCATCGTAGTCCACTGGGTTCGACGCCAACGGAATTCAATACCTTTGCCCAGGAGTTCTTTCATGCCCGCGCCCATCGACTGGCCCGAAGTCCGATTCCTACACCGGACCCCGCACCAATTACGGGAGGAAAAGGTTTCGGTGCCGACAAATTGAACGGCCTGATCAAAAAGGCCGAGGATAAGGAGTCCGGCGGCAGCATTTTCCTGGGCTATTTGCTGGCGGCAGGCGATGCAGTGCTTGGGGTCGGTATTGCTGTTGGCGAGCACCTCCTCAACGCGACTGGCGTGGGTATGATCGTATCCGGAGTTCGTCATGGGGCCGCCGCCCATTCCACCAATAAGCACCTCGAAGCGCTTGTGGGAATCAACTACGAGAAATACACCTGCAAACAGTGCTATCACGTCGTGCATTACGTGATTGGCAAGAAGTCCCAGAAACTCGTCACGCGCATTGCGAAGGCCGCACCGGTCCCCTTTATAGGAGGCCTCATCACCATCGGCCAGAAGTTCAAGGGGATCGGCAAGGCGATCTTGGGTAGCCGGGGCGTGCACCGCAAGAAATTCGCCTGCGTCGTCTGGGTGGCAGCGAGAGAAGGTTGCCCGACAGCGAAAGGGATCATCTGCGAGTTGCTCGGCGGCAAGCCGGAAAAGTTGATGGCCGCCGTCTCGGACTATTTGGGCATTTTGGCTATCGCCAAGAAAATGAAATCGACCTGACGAATGGTTGAGATGACAATGGATGAGCTCGCAATACTGCTGCCAGGAGAAAACCATGAACGGGACAGTTCAACGGACGCCAACTATCTCTGGGGTCGGAGGGCGGAGAACTTTCGCCATACTCGGTTCCATGCTGTTGCGTGTGAGATCGAAGCCTACCGGGATCGCACCGAGGCTTTTCTCGCTTCATGGTACTGATTGAATGCAAAACAAGGCGATCCTGAGCTAACTGTCACTTCTTCTTTGGGGGTGGAGCAGACTTCGTGGAAGTTGTTTTACCGTCTTTCTTGGGCTTCTTCTTCTCCTTGCCTTGAGCGTTGTTGCCCTTTCCCATGATGGTCCTCGATTGAGTTAGAATTCTGGTCATCCGATTGTGTGCATGATTAGCATAATAACCTGGCTGATCCTGCACGCTCACCTCGTGAATCTACGGTAACTCGGAGCGAATGGCGGGGGAAATATTTCATTTTTCCCACCTGGAGAGAAAACAAAGGGGTCAGGCTACCTGACTCTTTTTAAATCACACCGAGGAATGGTGAAGGTCGGGAAAAGGTGGCATGAACCCGAACCGCATTCCCAAGTGGTGTATAAAATAGCGTCTTGCAGGGCAATAATGAGTAGGGGTTCCATTCGATCTGCCAAGGAGGGCGGTAATTGGCGACTTCTGTTGTGAACACGTTCATCGGTCACCTTCGGCAATCTGTATTGTTGCAGGATGAAGAAGACAGAACGGATGGTCAACTACTCGACTCCTTCATCGACGGGAAGGATGAATCCGCCTTTGCAGCACTTGTGTATCGTCACGGCCCGATGGTCCTGAGCGTTTGCCGCCGTTTCGCTCGCAATCACCACGACGCGGAGGATGCCTTTCAGGCGACCTTCCTGGTCCTCGCCCGCAAGGCATCATCTGTCAGACCCAGGCAGATGGTGGCCAACTGGCTGCACGGTGTGGCCTGTCGCACAGCCATGAAAGCTAAAACACTGACGGCAAAGCGACAACTCCGGGAACAAAATGTGGCGGAGATTCCCGAACCCGAAGTGACGCCGCCAGACCAGCAGCTCGACTTATCACAGTTCCTCGACCAGGAACTGCGTAGCCTACCGGAAATCTACCGGCTTCCGATCCTCCTTTGCGATCTCGAAGGCAAGTCGATCAAGGATGCGACCCGGCAACTGGAATGGCCTCAGGGCACGCTCGCCGGCCGGCTCGTCAGAGGCAGGAAGATGTTGGCGAAGCGTTTGGCGCAACGCGGTGTAATGCTGTCTGGCGGATTATTAGCTGAAATGCTGTCTGAGAAAACCGTTTCAGCCTGTGTGCCGGCATGGCTCTTGGAGTCCACGTTCCAAGCCGGAAGAAACCTCATGGCCGGCCAAGCAATGGCTGTGAGAATGGTCTCAACTCACGTATCTGATCTCATGGAGGATGTGATGATGAGCATGATGTTAAGCAAATTCAAAACAGCGATGGCAACAGTGTTGATATTGGGAATGTTCGCGATAGGCGGAGGACTTTTGACCAACTCCAGCGGAGCGCAAGAAGCCAAAACCGAGAAACCGCTGGCCGCTGAAAAGTCCGCTCTTCAGGAGAAGGCTCCGCCTCCCAGGAAGGCAGCCGACAAGCCTGTGCCGAAGCGTGCCAGCAGCAAGTCGCCTCTGTCGCCGTCATACGTGGTTATGTCTCCCGACACTCTGCGCGTGGAAATCAACCGACTGCCGTCGAACACAGGGGATATGAGTGTAACCTTTTCTAATTGCCTCGTTGGACCTGACGGTACGATTTCCCTCGGAGCCCTTGGCAGAGTTCACGTGGCAGGTAACACCCTTGAGAAGGTGCGTGTTCTGATCGCGGACCACCTTGCACCACATGTGGGTCCAGATGCAAAAGTAGAAATTCAAGTAGACGTGACTGCTATCAACAGCAAGTGTTATTACGTCATTGCCAAAACCGAGGGCAAGGATAGTCAGACCGTCCATCGATTCCCAGATTACGGATGCGAAACGGTTGTCAAAGCTGTCCTCCAGGCTGGTCTGGCTGAAAGTGCACTCAAAGGGCGGGTCTTCCTGGCAATCCGCTCAGGCAACAGTTGGGAGCAGCTTGAGGTCAACTGGCGAGCGATTACCCAGGAAGGTAAGTCGGACACGAACTATGTCCTCCAGTCAGGTGATCGGGTGTATGTCGAATGTCCTTCCCAGCTCGAAAGTAAGGGCTCAGAACGAAAGTAAGACGAAAGCCAGGGTTCAGGTTAAAAACCTGAACCCTGGCGATTGAATCGGGACGGTTGCGCCCCGCGAGAATCACTTCTTGCCGGGGAACTCGGCTTTTGTCGACGACTTCAGTTGCATCCAGTCCTTGATCTCAATTGCTCTTTCTTTCCAGGCCTCGATAAATCTGCTGTAATCGTCGGGCTTGATTCCGACATTGGTAAACGGGCCGCGGATTGTGGTAAAGTCGATTATCGTATCCAGGTATTGCTCGCTCTCGCTCTTAGTGAGGACCGCCGTCAGTTCTTTCAGCAGTTCTCCCCGTCTCATGTCCCTGTTGACGAAGGGACGGATTTTCTTGGTTACCTCTTCCGGCGGTTTCTTGACGCGCAGAAATGTCTCATAAGTCCTCTCGGTAAACCTGACCCTGGCAAATTCGGAATAAATGTAGGGGATATCGTAATAAATGATCAGGTTGCCCAGTGCGGCTTCGCGAATAATGATGTAATCGCTATCGAGATATTTGATCAGGTCATCCACCTTGGAAGTCAGCCAGGCGGCTGGTCCGTAGGTTGCCGCGGCGTACCCCCGCAGTAACTGTGCTGCCAGATTGGCGTCATCCGGGGGAAACCGTTTGTCATCGCTCAGCATGCTCACGAAGATTGGCGTATTTGCCGGCCCACGAGCCAACCAGGCACTGGTTGCAGTCACGGCGGATTGACGGACATAGATTCGCTCGGAATCGTTTAGCACCTCGTAAAGGTTGGCGACCATCTTTTTGGTGTCCTGAGCCTCCCGGCCATCCAGAATGGCCGCATAGGCATAGGTCGCCAGCATCCGGGGCAGGTCGAGATCATCTTTCCGGGCATAGTTCATCCGTGCCTCCAGAAGTTGTCGAACTCCGTCGCTGTCCTTCAAACTGTCGGCAGCATCGGAAAGCGCTCTCTGAACCGGAGCCCCTTTGTCCACGGGGATCAGGGTGTCCGGATCGGGTACGAACTCCTGTTTGTTGACGGGGGCCGGAGGCTCGAGTTTGTTGCTCTTGCTGTTCCAGGCGACGTCGTCCCATTCCTTGATGGCGGAGAACTTCATTCGCCGGGCGATGGCTTCGAAGTTGGCGGTACCGCGGACGACCACCACGAGAGCATCGGTGCGCGGCGGTTCGCCTCCCACACCACCCGGCGGGTAAGGCGTGCCGGGCACGAAAGAGGTGTGAGCTTGCACCATCACCTTGGCTTTTTCATTGGGGAGTTCCATATCCCAGGTCTCGGACAGAATCCTCACGCGAATCTTTGCTC
>Ga0207031_10311_pt1 | contig 12381 bp, 9 predicted proteins | sample Alteio_BWMinCont_37_FD_153278 | JGI IMG/M metagenome (GOLD analysis project Ga0207031, IMG submission 153278) | Enriched cells from forest soil in Barre Woods Harvard Forest LTER site, Petersham, Massachusetts, United States -... | ecosystem: Environmental > Terrestrial > Soil > Temperate forest >... | reverse complement strand
CTACTTCGTCGATTGCATCGCGAAAAATGAAACGCCCTTTAACGACGGCGCCGCCGGCCTTCGCGTGGTCAAACTCCTGGAAGCCGCCAACCAATCGGTCAAACAAAGAGGGGCATTCGTTCGCCTCTAATTCCTTCTTCTCATCTCTTGTTAGTGAAACCAAAATTGACGCATAGCGACGCTTGGACGAAGGCACACCCGAAAGTACTAGTCGCCACGACTTCTAGCTGGGTACCTACGGCTCGGCTGGCAATGGCTTTAGCCAACGCGGGATGCGCAATCGATGTTGTTTGCCCGACAGGCCATCCGGTCGGCAAAGCTAATGCCCCGCTCTGCACTCATACTTACCGTGGACTGGCGCCATTGCTGTCGTTCAAGAACGCGATTGTCAGCGCGAATCCGGATCTCATTGTTCCGGGGGATGACCTCGCAACCTGGCACCTGCACGATCTGTGCCGCCAGGAGCGACGAAGCAACGCAGGGGCTGCGATTTGCAAACTTATCGAGCGCTCACTCGGAGCGCCGGAAAACTTCCCTGTGATGTTTTCCCGAAATGCTTTCATGCAGGCCGCTGAACAGCAGGGCATCCGAGTTCCGAAAACCACCGTCGTCGAAAATGTCGACGAGCTCCAGAAAGTGTCGGCACGCTTCGGTTTTCCGTTAGTGCTGAAAGCAGACGGCACCTCGGGCGGTAACGGAGTTCGGGTCGTGCATACCCTCGAAGAAGCAGAGCACGCGCTCCGAACCCTGCAAGCTCCACCTGTATTCGCACGAGCGGCCAAGCGCGCGCTCGTCGCTCACGATACAACATTGCTTTGGCCGTCGTTGCTCCGTCAGCGATTTGTGGTCAATGCGCAGGCTTTTGTTCAAGGACGCGAAGCGACCAGCACAATCTTCTGCTGGAAAGGTTCGGTGCTAGCTGCGTTGCATTTCGAAGTTCTGGAAAAGATGCATGCAGCCGGACACGCCGCCGTTCTGCGCCTGATCGATCATTGGGAAATGTCTATCGCAGTAGAAAAAATGGCGCGGCGGCTCAACCTTTCTGGATTCTACGGGTTTGATTTTATTTTGGAAGCACACAGCGACAACGCCTATCTCATCGAAGTGAACCCCCGTACCACGCAGGTCGGACATTTGGCGCTCGGCGCAGGTCGCGACCTTCCGGCCGCACTCTACGCAGCTATCTCTGGGGACGGGGTTCCGGCTAGCCAGAAAATTACCGAGGCGGAAACCATCGCTTTATTTCCCCAAGAATGGATCAGAGATCCCGGCAGCCAGTTTTTGCAATCTGCCTATCATGATGTTCCGTGGGACCAGCCAGCCTTGGTGAGTGACTGCATCCGCAGAAGCCAGGCGCAAAGGGCGTGGTACGCGAAACGAAACCTGCCAGCAGTTCGCCCCTCCTCCCTACCGCTAACCGTTTCGCCCGAGCACGCCGCAGTGGAGGTCGATTGCGAAGCAAAATAAATTCCGACTCAGCCAATTCCGCTCTCCCGCTGCGCCGTCATCGTAATCTGCATTCGACTCCTGCAAGGACTTCCGGCTTTTCCTCCACGCACGTGCCAGCTTCGGAGACTCACATGCAAGCCCGCAGAAATCTGAACCGTCCGCTGCGAATCATGAAATTTGGTGGGACGTCGGTAGGCGATGCGTCCTGCATCAGGAGAGTAGCCGACATCGTTCGCGCCGCATCGGCTGAAAACGACATCGTAATCGTGGTCTCAGCGATGAGTGGCGTCACCAATAAATTGATTGAGGCAGCCCTAGAATCCGAGGCCGGAAATTGTGGATTGGTAGACACGATTTTTTCCGAACTGCGTTATCGGCACGAAACTACAGTCGATGCGCTGATTCAATGCGATGCCGATCGCAAGCAAATTAAGGCAAGAATGCAGAAGTATTTCGAAGACGGAGAACGCCTGTGCAAAGGCACGATGCTGATCGGCGAGCTGACGCCCAGGACTCGCGATGCAATATCCAGCTTGGGCGAGCGGCTCTCGGCTCCGCTGCTGGCGGCTGTGCTGGCCGAAATCGGAGTCGCAAGTGAGTCCATCGAAGCCACGAAACTGCTTGTCACCGACTCCTACTACGGTGGCGCTGAACCGTGGATGGATCTGACCCGCGAAGCCTGCCAGGCGCGGCTCACTCCACTTTTGCAACAGGGCATTGTGCCAGTGGTAACCGGATTCATTGGCGCCAACGAAGAAGGCATGCTCACGACATTAGGCCGCGGCGGTTCCGATTATTCTGCAACCATCCTGGGCGCAGCCGTCGACGCAGATGAAGTTATTATCTGGACCGATGTGGATGGCTTGCTGACGTGCGATCCGCGGCTGGTGCCCGATGCTTGCACCATCGCTGAAATCTCCTATCTTGAGGCCGCGGACCTGGCGTACTTCGGCGCCAAGGTTCTTCATCCCAAAACTCTTCGCCCGGTAATGCAACGCGGTATCCCGCTTCGTATTCGCAACACATTTGAGCCGGAAAATCCGGGAACGAAAATCACGCCCAGCGGTCCGGAGAGCGCCAGCGGAGTAACGGCAATCACGGCGATTGCCGATGCCGGGATGATCGCGGTCGGAGGGCGAGGCCTTGCCGAAGTGCAGGATGTTCTCGGCCGAACATTCGTGACGGTCGCCGGCGTTCGTGCCGACGTATTGATGATTTCGCAATCATCTTCGCAGAATGAAGTTTGCCTTGTAGTCTCGGCCGCCGTGGTGAAACGCACGATTGAAGCGTTGCGCCATGAATTTGCTCATGACCTTGTCCACGAGACGGCAGAGCACATCGCGCTCGATTCAACCGTCGCAGTCGTTACCGTGGTTGGCCCCAATGTGCGCGGCATGGCGGCAATTGTCGGCCGCGCTTTCGCTGCCCTGGGACGCCACAACGTAAATATTATTGCCAGCGCATACGGCGCATCCAAGTGCAACCTCTCCTTTGTGGTCCCCCGCAAAAATGCGGACGCTGCACTCATCGCCATTCATCAGGAGTTTCAGCTGGGTGCTTTAACTTCACCTCTTCTCGCTACGGCCAGTACGGATGCAGTCTGGTGCTACGAATCCGAGCGAGAAACTGCCGAAGCCGATTGATCAACTCCCGTCGCAACGCACTAACAACACCTTCTTACCAAATTAGCCAATGAATATGAATCCTCACGTATGCATCGCGCCAGACGTAAAGCTTGGAAAGGACGTCAAGCTCTCCAAGTTCATTAACCTCTACGGGTGCGAAGTCGGGGATGAATCCAAGATCGGCGCATTCGTCGAAATTCAGAAGAATGCCAGCGTTGGCAAGCGCTGCAAAATCTCCAGCCACACATTCATTTGTGAGGGCGTAATCATCGAAGACAACGTTTTCATCGGCCACGGAGTCACGTTCATCAACGATTCCTACCCGCGAGCCACGACCGGCGACGGAAATCTGCAAACCGAAGCAGACTGGAAGGTCGAACGTACCGTAATCAAGAAAGGCGCATCGATCGGTTCCGGCACAACCATTCTTTCCAACACCACAGTCGGCGAAAACGCCATCGTCGGAGCCGGCAGCGTAGTCACCAAAGACGTCCCCCCGAACAGCATCGTAGCGGGAAATCCAGCCCGGATTTTGCGATATATCGAACAAATCGCGGAGGTCATAAAGTGAGCCATTCTAGTAATTCAAACAGCATTCCTTTTCTTGATCTGGTTACTCCACACGTTGAAATGGAGCAGGAACTCACAGCCATTTTCCATCAGGTATTGCACACTGCCGGATTCATCGGCGGTCCCATGGTCGAAGAATTCGAAAAGGCATTCGCCGCTTTCTGCGGCACCAGCCATGCAGTCGCAATCAGCAGCGGCACCGACGCTCTGCGCTTCGCCCTAATGGCCTGCGGCGTCCAGCCTGGCGACGTGGTGGTAACCGTACCGCATACGTTCATTGCGACAACCGAAGCGATTTCGCAAGCCGGAGCGTTTCCCGAATTCGTCGACATCGACGAACGCACCTACAACATGGATCCAGAAAAACTTCGAGGATATTTAGAGCAGAAGTGCGAAAAAGATAAATCCGGCAAGCTGATCAGCCGTCGTAGCGGCCGGCCAGTAACCGCGGTCGTTCCGGTCCATCTCTACGGACAGATGGTCGACATGGATGCGATTCAAGAATTAGCAGATCGCTTCGGTCTCATCGTAATCGAGGACGCCTGCCAGGCCCACGGAGCCGAATATTTTTCTTGCAAACAAAATCGCTGGATGAAAGCCGGCTCAATGGGCAGCGCAGCAGCCTTCAGCTTCTATCCCGGAAAGAACTTGGGAGCTTGCGGCGAAGCGGGAGCAGCGACCACTAACGATGCGAGCGTCGCGAAAAAGATCAGCATGCTCCGCGATCACGGCCAAGCCAAGAAGTACTATCACGACCTCGAAGGTTACAACGGCAGACTGGACGCAGTGCAAGCCGGTCTGCTGCATGCGAAATTAGCTCATCTTGCAAAATGGAACAGCCAGCGGCAAGGACGTGCAGCCGAATACAATCGCCTGTTCACCGGAAACAAAGATGCCGTAGTTACACCCTTCGAACCTTCATGGTCACGAGCCGTGTATCACCTCTATGTTATCCGCACTGACGATCGCGACGGAATGGGGGCTCATCTCAAAGCGTCCGGCATCGGCACCGGGATTCACTATCCAATCCCGTTGCACCTGCAGAAAGCCTACGGTTCGATGGGCTACAAAGAGGGGGACTTCCCGGTATGCGAAAAAGCGGCCGCCGAAATCATATCGTTGCCGATGTTCCCCCAGCTCACGGCTACCCAGCAGGTGAAGGTAGTGCGAGAAGTCTTGCAGTTTACGCGGAACCAAGCAGCAAAACCTGTGACAATCGAGGCGGCTGAGTTAGTGACGGCCGCGCGGCCGGCGTAAATGGCGCTGCGGATCGACAGATTGACAACTCTGTATGTTATCGATCCAATTCTGCGACGTATATCTGCGGACAAGCCGTCGATTTCCATCTTGATGTACCACAGCATTGCCCATGAAGACGAAGTCGGCGTGCACCCTTACTACCGTACAGTCACCAGTCCGGCGGTTTTTGCGGCTCAAATGGAGAGTCTCCACCAAGCTGGTTTTTCGGTCGTCACTGGACTCACCGAGGCTATCCGTCGCTGCCGTGAACCGGAATTCGGTAAAAATATTGTGGTTATCACCTTTGACGACGGCTTTCGCAATTTCTACACGAATGCCTTTCCGGTTTTGAATCACTATGGCTTCACGGCCACGATGTTTTTACCCACTGCGTACATTGGGGAAAACGCTTTGAACTTCAAGGGGAAAGAATGTCTCACCTGGAACGAGGCGCGAGAGCTTCACAGGCACGGAATTTCGCTTGGCTCGCATACCGTAACTCATCCCCAACTCTACGATTGCGATGCAGCCTCCATCAAGCAAGAGATTGTGGGCTCCAAGCAGACGATCGAGCAAAAGCTCGGATGTGCGGTCCAGTCCTTCTCCTATCCCTATGCCTTTCCTGAGACGGACAACGGCTTCAAGACAAAGCTTCGGGAGGAGCTTCACCAGGCCGGATACGAGAACGGTGTATGCACCACCGTGGGACGACCCGGTCCGGCCAGCGATCCGTTCTTCCTGAAGCGACTGCCGGTCAACTCCGACGACGACCCGCAACTGTTCCTGGCAAAGCTGGCGGGATCTTATGATTGGATTTCGAAACCCCAGTACATTGTAAAAATGGCGAAGAAATGGGCGGGCGCGGGGTCCCAACGTTTCTAGAGGTGGGTCGAAAACTGCTGTGCGGGTCGAAAATAGGACGGCTTGGACTACGATCGAGCAAAGGCTTTCATTTTGAGTGCTAACGTCAATTTCACTATGCTTCTTGACCGGCTGCTTACTGCTTACAGCTATCTGCCACACCATCCCGGAAAGGGACGAGTGTATGATCGGCTTCTGCCTCGCTTGGCGGGCTCCTGGAATGGCCTGCGAACCAGAACACGATATCGGGTTCGCTTTGAGTGCGATTTACGGGATAAGCTGCCGCGCGAAATTTACTATACAGGTTTCGATCGGCGGGACTGCCGTGTTCTAAAGCGTCTCATGAAACCGGGGGGAGTCATCCTGGATGTGGGTGCCAACATCGGCTACTTCAGCTTATTGTGCGCACAATGGATGAAAGGTGTGGGGATCGTTCATGCGTTTGAACCTTTTCCCTCGACCATATCGCGATTTGAGAGAAACCTGGATCTCAATCCATCTTTGCGGAGCGTGGTTCGGATAAATAGGTTCGCCCTGTCGGATTTTATCGGCACAGTCGGAATGAATGCACCGGATAGCGGTAACTCTGGCTGTAACTATCTTAATTCGGAAGCCCCATTCGCGGTCAATGTGACGACCCTCGACTCTTTCGTTGAATCACAAAAGCTGCAGCGAATAGACCTTATCAAAATCGACGTCGAAGGATCTGAAGTAGCTCTCCTGCGCGGAGCAGAGCGCACCATTGAACGGTTTCGACCCGTACTGATGGTGGAAGTAAACCCGTTTGCCCTAGGTAGGTTTGGCAAAACGGCTGCCGAGTTGGTCAAGCTCATCGGAAGCCATGGATACGTCATGTACCGTGCCGGACGCACGGGCCGCCTCAAAGTCCTTGACCGAATTCCATCTATTGGACAGGAACCAAATGTCTTCGCATTTCCGATCAAATGACAAGTAAGTTGGACACGAAAGCGCCTGCAGGTTCTCTTTCCAAGTTGACCTTGAAATTGGACATGTACTACTGTGACCTACTCCACCTGGGCCTCGCTGGATATAAGTGATAGTGGCAGCTTCAGTAGATCGTGAGAGTTCCTAACTGGCGACCATTGCTTAACCAGTATGGCTCGTGACGGCGAACCCAGCCCGCGATTGGTGGAGGAAAATGGTGATCCGACTCTGGAAACTTGCGCTCTTGGTTGTATCCCTACTTGCTTTCGCACCACTAATGTTCTCTTCCGCCGCCAATGTCTATATCACTCCCAATGGTGCCAATCAGGGTGTTTGCACAAGCAATCCACAGGCTCCGTCATGGTTCAATAACGCGGCCAACTGGGGCAGCGGAACGAGCCAGATTGGGCCAGGGACGACGGTGCATCTGTGCGGCGTATTCTCGGGAGGGGCGAATGCCAGTATTCTGACGTTTCAGGGAAGTGGCACGTCGGGCAATCCGATCACTCTCAAATTTGAAACTGGATCCGGTTTGAGTGCCCCGTACTGTAGCGCTGCTGCGGGCGGCGCGGGATGCATCACGATGAGCAATCTGAATACTCCCCGGAGTTATATTGTTGTGGACGGGGGAACGCCCTGCGGATGGGACACGGCCACCAACGCGAGTGAAGGGACTTGTAACGGCTATATCGTGAACACGCAAAATGGAACGGGGCTAAGCTATAACAAATTCACGACAGGGATTGAAATGGAGGCCTGTTCCAATTGCGAAATCAAGAACATGCTGGTTTACAACCTGTACCAGAATATACCGGGCGACAGCACGGCCAATGTGCAGCAAATCAACTGTGTTTATTGGTCTGGGTCGAACAATAGCATCCATGACTCCACGTTCCACGATGCTGGCTGGTGCTTGGGTAACTCCTGGCTCAACGGGGACACCAATAACAGCGTCTACAACAATAATATCTATGCGGTGGCGCATGGAATGTTCAACTCAGCAGGCGGCCCGCTGAATGCGAGCGACTTTTACGTCTACGGGAATTACTTCCATGACTATCAAGTTTGGAACAATGGCGGGTTTCACACGGACGGAATCCACACATTCGGTAACTTGGGCAATGGATTGTATCCGTTGCTGACTGGGTACTACGTTTATAACAACATTTTTGGCGGTGATTCGGGCAACTCATTAAGCAGCCAAATCTATCTTTCAGGCAATACCAATGCAACCGGTACGGACGGTGCGGTTCACGATGCGTGGGTGTTTAACAACGTTTTCGAAGTAAGCCAGGCAACCGACAATGGGATCATGAATTTCGCTGCTGGGTCCGGTCATCTCTTCTACAACAATACAGTCATTAATAGCAACGCAACCATTGGCGGCGCATGCCTCATGTGGGGCAACATCTCCCAAGCCAGATATACGTTCATCTTCAAGAATGACGCTTTTCAGGGGTGTGCAGAACTGATCATCAGCAACGCTAATGAGGTGGATACCGGAATCACGGCGGACTATAACGCCTATGCGACTTGTTCCGGAGGCAATTGCTGGGCAGCATTTTACGCTGGCGGTACTGGAAACTGGACTCAATACCTCACGAATCCTTATGGACAGGATCAGCAAAGTGTCGCTAGCCTTCCAATAAATAGCGGCAGCCTTGGCCTGAACTCTTCTTATCAACCTACGACTGGCTCTATCGTGATAGGAGCGGGAACCAATCTTTCGAGTCTGTGCAAAGTGAATGGTGGCCAGCTACCGAATCAACTCTGCAGCGACATCACAGGGACGCCCCGGTCGGCTACGGGGGCTTGGGATGCCGGAGCTTATCACCTCTCCAATAATAATCCCCCGACGCCGCCAACTGGTCTAACGGCGATAGTGAATTAGGTTTTCTCCGCTGTGCGCGTCGCCACCCGGGCTCATGCCGACCAGCTAGGACGACCGCAGAGGCACCTATGTGCTGAATCAGGCTAAACTAGCCTGGGTGTGATGCGGTTTCATCACACCCGCACCTCTCGAAGAGCCGCCCTCGTTATCACCTACGTTGTTTGCTGAACACCTTATTCCGAATTTTTCGAATTTCTTATGGCTTGTGCCTCGACGGTGATCTTCAATAATGGTAGTTTCTCTGTCCGAGTCATCGACTCTATCGAGGATGTTGTCGGCCTTCGCGATCTCTGGCGGGAATTCGTGTGTCACCCAGAGGCTGACATCGACCTATTTCTTGGGCTCCTTGGGTCACGTGACGAGATTCTGAGGCCACATGTGATGGTCCTCGAGACAAGCGATGGAACTCCACTATCCATGCTTTTGGGAAGGATTGAAAAAAGACGCCTGGACCTCGGATTTGGCCACCCACGATTATCGTTGCCGCCGGTGCGATGCCTCACAGTGATTGGCGGTGGATTGTTCCGAGGCTCCGAGGATAGCATCTCAGCACTCCTAGAGTCAGTTATCACATGTCTCAGGAGCAGGCAGGCCGATGTCGCGTATTTTCACCGGCTCGATACAGAATCAAACCTGTACCGACACATCACCAAGGCAGGAGGGCCGTTTGGCCGAGATTATTGGCCCGCATTCAATGACCATTGGAAAGTTAGTCTTCCGAATAGCTACGCGACTTTCATCCAGCGTCGATCAGCAAATACTCGGCGGAATATCAAGCGGTATGCGAAGAGGTTTTGTGAAGCATTTGGCGATCAAATTGGCCTTCGTTATTTCACGGATTCGGCCTCTATAGAACTTCTCCTCAAAGATACAGAAGCGATTGCTCAGAAGACTTATCATCGCGGCATGCAAGTCGGCTTCATCAACGACGAAGAGACTCGTCACCGTATGACGCTTTACGCAAAACAGGGGCGCCTTCGGGCGTACTTGCTGTATGTAGGCGAGAGGCCCGTGGCTTTTTGGAACGGTTTCTTTCATGAGCGCACATTCTACACTTGGACGACTGGATACGACCCCGAATATCATGACTTCAGGCCAGGTCTGTTTCTTCTTCAGAAACTGTTCGAGGATTTATGCAACGAGCGACGCGCCGATACTGTGGATTTCGGACCCGGCGACGCTCAATACAAAAGGGATTGGTGCGACCAAAACGAGCTGGAGGTATCTGCTTATTTGTTTGCCCCGAATCTCAGGGGAACGCTATTCAACATCCTCAGAACTACGCTTCTCGGCTGTTCAAGTGCAGCTCGATGGGCCGTCACCAAGACAGGTATCTTGAAGGCGATCAAGAAATCATGGCGGTCTCATCTGTCGCAGCAGGCAAGGCAGAAGTCCTCCGACGTGTAAGTGCTCCCGACGCTACCTCGATAGCATCGGCGCCGATCGTCGACGCTTATATGGACGAGGAGACAGCTTGTGGGCGCGATAGACCTCCTCGTTGTTGTTGCAGCAACCTGCCCAAAAAGGTCCTCACATGATCAATGAGTTGCTTCGTCACCCGATCCTCGGTTTACGGTTCATCGTCAAAAGAATCAAAGCGATCTCCGAAGTAGGCTTGCCGAATTGGAACGTGCGAAAACACGATGATTTCGACAAAAGATATGGGGTCGAGAGCGAAGCTCGTCCGAATCACTGCAACAGCTAGTCCAAATCGGTCACATGGACGAAAGTATGAGGCCCGCCGCGGAATCCCACGATCCGCTGGTGCATCGAAAACTGCGGAATGAAGCACGGGGAGACGACCTTTGTCGACATTGGTTCGGGCAAGGGACGCGCGTTGATCATAGCCGCCGAGTACGCTTTCAAGAGAATTATTGGTGTCGAATACTCCCCGTCCTTGGCTACAATCTGTCGCAGGAATCTGGAGTAGCTGAGCCTACTGTCGCGGTGCGAGATCGTCATCGAAGATGCCGCCCACTTCAAGTTCCCGGAAGGGGACGAGATCGGCAAGACCGCTCCGATGTGGCCGACGGATTGTGCAGCGTAGATGCTGTGTGTAGCGACAATCGAAAGATTCTGTCGAACCCTATTAGACCAGGAATCGAATGCCGGATGAACTGAAAGGGTTTGGAGGGGGCTTAAACGCTACCCTGATTCACCCGGTTGTGCTGGTCATCATGCTCAGCACGATTTTGCTTCTGCTTCTGCTCCCTCAGAAATATCGGATCGTGCCGTTGTTGTTGTGCATTTTCTCCGTTCCACAAGGCCAACAATTTTACATCGCTGGAGTTCATTGGTATGTCATCCGGGTCGTCATTCTGTCCGGGTTGATCTCTCTTCTCTTCTCAAAACGGAAGTCCAGTAGAAGTCAGCTTGCAGATCGGTTCAACTTCATCGATCGCGCCTTCTTGGTTTATGTGCTATGCGAAGCGTCCGCGACGCTGATGCGGAATATGTCGACACCCGCACTGCTCAATCAGGTCGGTTTTCTTATTGACTATCTGGGTGCTTACTTCTTAATCCGGCGCCTTATTAAGGATGAAGCAGACGTTCACATAGCGATTAAATGTCTTGCTGTCATTGCTGCAATTCAAGGAATCGAAATGGTCCGGGAGCAGATCGTCGGAGTAAACATGTTTGGCATGTTGGGGGGGGTAAGGCTGTATCCAGAGCTTCGAAACGACCATCTTCGATCCACGGGCGTATTTCAGCACACCCTGACTGCTGGAACTATCGGTGGAACTCTGGTCCCGCTGTTCCTGTTGTTGTGGAAGAGAGCAAAGGCCACATGGATCGCACTGGTTGGACTAGCCGGCTGTACCCTGATGACGATTACGTCGCATTCGAGCACACCGCTTCTCGCGTATGCCTTTAGCTTTCTGGGACTGGCTTTCTGGCCCATCCGGAACAATATGCGTTTTGTGCGATGGGCAATTGTTATCTTTCTGATAGTTTTGAATTTTACGATGAAGGCCCCGGTCTGGTTTGTGATCGCTCATGTTGATTTGACTGGGGGTTCTTCAGGGTGGCATCGGGCCGAACTTATCGATCAGTTCTTCCGGCATTTCAAAGAATGGTGGTTGCTGGGGACAGACAACACGGACAGCTGGGGCTTTGACATGTGGGATGCACAGAATCAATATGTTCAGGTCGGCGATCAAGGCGGTTTACTTGCATTGGTATGGTTCATCGCGATGATATCCCACTGTTACAAACGCCTGGGGCTGGCACGGAAATCGGCAAAAAGCAATAGTCAGAAGTGGGGTATCTGGTGTTTAGGGGCTACCCTTTTGGCAACTTGTTCAGGGTTCTTTGGTGTGAATTATTTTGACCAATCTAGAGTGGTTTGGTTTTTGCTGCTTGCCATAATCTGCTGCATGACTGCCAAAGTCTCGAGCACGCCTGCTGTTCAAATAACCCGACCTTTGGTCGAATGGTCGCCCATAGCCGACCCGGTACGGATCGAGGGGACAGCATGATCAGGTCCGTATCGCCGGCTACAAAGCCGCAAGTCGACGCTTAAGCAGAACACGATCGGCGGCAAGAGAGATATGCACGCTTGAGCGAGATGGTTGAGGCTTCCTGGATCGTGGAGGCTTTTAGGGAAGGCTCTACCATCCGACTAACGACCAAAATGAGCGAAAAATTGACAAACGCAAACCCGCGAGTACTGGTAATGATCACAAGCTGGGGTACCAAGAACGATCACTACCTGGTACGGCTCGTGACTGAGTATCGCTCGATGTCAGCTGACGTCGACATTATTGTTCTTTCTAACGTACAGAAGGCAGTGGCTGCAGG
>Ga0207031_10308_pt1 | contig 12443 bp, 9 predicted proteins | sample Alteio_BWMinCont_37_FD_153278 | JGI IMG/M metagenome (GOLD analysis project Ga0207031, IMG submission 153278) | Enriched cells from forest soil in Barre Woods Harvard Forest LTER site, Petersham, Massachusetts, United States -... | ecosystem: Environmental > Terrestrial > Soil > Temperate forest >... | reverse complement strand
AACTATGCGAAATTTTTTCGTCTTGCTTATCGCAGGATTGACGGCTTTGGCTTCGGCTCAGATTCCGGAAGCACCAGTGCAATTCCCCGAAACAAAACAATCCAATGCCGCCTCTCCCGATACCCGCCTGAAAGAGATGTTCGAAGCAAAAGTTAAGGCTGAGTGGGAAGCAATCAAGAACAAGGACAAGAAAGCATACGCGGATTTACTGGCAGACGACTATCAGGGCGTGGAAGTCGATGGCAGGGGCGAGCGGACTAAAATCCAGGCCCTTAACGAACTGGCTGAAGGAAATATTTCAACCTACACTTTGTGGGGCTTCAGACTGATTCCCCTGGGTTCAGACGCGGCGTTTGTCATTTATGAAGTTACTGAGCAGTTCCCGCCCAAATCGGTCGTACGTTATTCGAGGGTTTATATCGGTGAGTTGTGGGTGAAGCGAGGCGGGCAATGGAAGGAACTGCACTACCAGGAAACGCACGTCAAGTGAGTTGGCAGATTGAAGCCAACCTTTGCAATAATCCTGCCATCCCATTCTGCGAGGTTAACTCTATGAGACAGGTGTGTTTCGTACTCACACTTTTGCTTTCCGCAAGCTTTTTGCTGGCGAAGGACTCCAACCAGATAACCGTGCAGGGCTGCGTTAGTAAAGCCAGCGGCGATTACATATTGATGAAGCAGCATCCGGCGGTGACTTACGAACTTCAGGCCACGGGGAAAACCAGGCTGTCGCATTACTTAGGACAACGAGTGGAAGTAACGGGCACGACGTCGCCTTCCATGGCCACAAGTTCGGACGCCATTACAAAGACGGGTGCTCCGTCTTCGATAACTTTAACGATTTCCTCGATCAGAACCATCTCGAAGGAATGCACTGTGAACTCCGGTCAGTGAAAAGGGGCCTAGTCACAGTCCGGCGGCATAGCCATAATTTCTGTTTCTGAGTCGCACGGACGTTTCTTCTTGGCGGGCTCCAGCAACGCTGGCCGGCTATAGCGCAAAACCCATAAGCCTTCGTTGTTGGTGAGATAGATCAAGCCATGCCCGCCATCGGGAAGCACGCCTGTGACGCCGGTGAACTCTTGCAGGGTTTTTGGATTGCGCGGATCGCTCAAATCCAGCACTCGCACGGTCTCAGAAGGATGGTTGCTGCTAGTTAGCGTAGTTGGTTTCTTCTCTGGAGCTACCGCAATGGCGACGTCTGGGCTGACCATTTCCAGATTGCCGGCGGTCGCCTGACTCGACTCAGCGGTTCGCTTCAGGAGGTTTGGCTTCTCCGGCTTGCTCACATCCACAATCATGAATCCCTGTTTGGAAGCCTGTTGCACGTAAAGATAGGTCTTCCCTTCCTCTTTTTGCAGCAACATTTGATTTCCTGTTGCCTGAGGCAGCGGCAGGTGCGCGATCACGCTCGCAGGAACGTCTGTGGGTTTCTTAGGAGTCTCGGTGGCTGATGACAGCCCGGCAAACAGAACAAGAATCACCATTCCACCCAGTACAGGTTTTCGCATGCTTTGCATAATTCTCACCAACTTCAGTCTAAGCCCAGCGCGTGGAATATTCCACGATTGTGTGACTTGGGGGAGGGTATTCATCCAATCCCGGGTTGACGCGCTATCCGAGATTCGAATGATCCGTTTCACTTTAATCCGTTCTCTTTATCATCATGTCATTCCGCGCGGAGCGAGGAATCCAGGTGTCTGTCAGTTGGCAAGAACCTAGCTCCCTCGCTTTTGGTCGGGATGACAAGTTCTACTGTTGCGCGTAGACGCCGATACAGCCGTTGCTGCTCTGCGTCGTGCAAATTCCACCCGCCTGCAAGGGCACAAACGCGTGGTTATTGCCGGAATCCACCGCGATGCTATGCGAGTTTGCGTTGGTAGCAACGTTCTCCAGCCAAGTGTTAGTTTTGGCATCGATCACGCCCATAACCGGGCCGTTAGGCATGTCCCTCGCTGCAACGTAGTAGCGGTTGTCGCCGGAGTTGTACCAGATCTCGTCAACGCCGCCAACGTTGGTGATTTCGGTTATAATCGCGCCGCTGGTGCCATCGATGACGAAGAGGTTAGGCGGAAAAGCCTCGCCGTCATGGTCCGCGCAGCCCACCAGGAAGTTGTTTCCCGGACCCTGGGCGACGCTAGTTGGCATGCAATTTTGCATCACGAAGGTGTTGACCACCACCGGCCCGTTCGGGTTTCCCAGCCGGGGGTCGATTTCATCGATGCAACCGATGTTGGTTATGCCGATGCAATTTTCATTCGTCTGCAGTAGGTGACCGGTGTTGGAATTCCAAACCATGCCACCCAAACCGGCTGGCGCGATAGCGCCTGCACAGTTTGTGCCCGGCGCGGTCTGGCTACAGAATGTCCCCAAGGTCTGGTCAATGATTGGCCCGTGGTGACATGGAATTGTGTAAGGCGTGCCAGTCGGGGTTACCCCGTAGCCCACAAGGGATAACGGGGGTGCGGCATCGGCCGCTCCTCCGGAAACACCACTGAAGATCTGCGGGTTGGACGCATCAGGGCAGGGGAACGTTGCTCCAACGGTGTCGACTGGAACGCTCGTACTGAGTCCTAAGCCACCCGAAGCCTTGCCGCCTGCGCCGTCGTAATAAATCTGTCCAATGATGCAGCTCGGAGGATTAAACGAAGTGCCAGCTGTTGCCGGATTCAATATTTGTGCTGGTGTGGGAATCGCAGTGCCAGATCCTTGAAACGGGTATCCGGCGCTGGTGCCGTAATTCGCCAAGACGAAACCAGCTTCGTATGGGCCGTAAGCGAGGGTGGGAACCAGCGGCAAGCAGTGGCTGGTTCTGGCGACGACGCCTGACATATCGATGAAGGTGACAAAGGGCAAGCCCGGGTCGCCGTTAATGACTGCAAGAACCTGGTGAGTCGGATCATACGCCATTTCATCAGCGCGATCATCTCCGCAAGTGGCGGCCGAGCCAGCCTCGCCGTTCCAGGAGGCGATGCAAGGGCCAATGCCAAGCGGTCCGTCGTAGTCTGCAGATGCACCCGTTGGTATGGTTGCGAGCACGGTTGGCGGTGTCGCCGTTAAATCAAAGACCGCTACACTCGCGTTGCCGACAGCGGTGAACAAGGTCTTGCCGTCTGGAGTAACTTCCTCGCCGTCCGGTCCCGACATGGGATTCACGCCGTTGGCACGCGAAGCGCAGCACTGCGCGCCGGGGAATCCACCGAAATTGCCGTTCGCGCCAAAGCCCGAAATGAGGTGAAAGGGGGCGTTCCGGCACCCGAAGCGGGTGAAGTTTCCCACCACGTCAACCTGGGGCGGTATGGTGGGGTTGCACGGACTGGCCGCATTTCCCGCGCCGGTCACGGCGTTGCTGCCCTGAATGGCATTGATCGCAATATTTTGGTTGGTGTCCACTACGACCACCGCCAAGCCGATGCGGTCCGAGACGTAGTCGCGGTGCGTGGCCTGGTTGATCCAGCTTATGTCGAAGGAGTTGAACGGACCGCCCGGTTCGCCAGTGGGATTGTGCTCCGGCACCGTAATGTTGACGATGTCGGCGTAACCGTCGGCGCTGGTGGTACCGCACACGGGGCAGTTCTTCACATTCCCGCAGCCGCTGGCGAGTACAAATAACACGCTGAGAATAACAGTAAGTAGAATTCTCGATCTCATCGAATCTCCTCCCACAATTTTCCCTTCACTGCCCAGGCTGCAACCGGCCCTGTTACGCATATTCATGATTCCCAAAGCATTCTTCAGAAGCGGAACTGCAACTCCTGGGTCACGGCGTAGAAATTCTGCGGCACCTGGCCGGTCACGCTAGGCTGCTTCAGTTGATCGATATTGACGTTGGCCTGGTATTTGACCCAGTAGTTCAAATACCAGTTCACACCGAACGTGATCTCGTCGGTGTGATAGTTATAGCCAGGAACAAATCCTGGTGTGTAAATGTTCAGGAAGCTCTGAGCGGGTGCATTTGCTTGAATGCCGGAGTACCGGGCGGCAAGTTCCCAAGCGCCCCAGCCCCGTCCAGTGCCCCCGGGAGTATCCGGGCCAAACAGCGGATGCTTCACGCGCGGTGTACCATTCTCCGGCCGCTTTTCGCCGGTGAGCAGATAGGTCGTGCCAATGTTCCACGCCTTTGCCCCCACTCCGGGCAAAGTCAGGAAGCCCAGGCCGCCGACCTGCTCTGAGCCCACGGCGTAACGTTGCTGCTGCAACTGCACATATTCGCCGCGCAGCGCCAAACCCGACTTGATGTAAGTGAATTCGCCCTCGTACCGTTCGGTCGGTCCGTTAATTCTCAGCTGCGGGAAAAAAGCGTACGTCGCGTCGGGCAGCGTCCCGACGAAGCTAAGGTCTCCGGAAAGCCCGCGGCTCCGGCCATGGGTGATAGAGCCACCAAACGCCAGTTGCTTGAACCAGTCGTTCTTGCTCTTGCGCCAGGGATAAAAGCGCAGCCTGCCTACAAACTCCGGTTCGTTAGTTACGTTGGCAGTGACGCCGTTGCGCCCGTTGAACGCACCAGCCCACCATTGCACAACGCCGCCAGAAATGTCTCCGTGAAGGGCCATACCCGGGCAGCGATACGCGGTCCCGACGCATGGATACAGCAGCGACTGCAAGCCGCGTTCGACGAAGTCCAGGTTGGTTGCGCCAATGCCCGTTTCCTGCGCGAAGGGCTCTTTAAATTGCCCCGCTTGGAATTGGAACTCAGGCCTAATCCTCACGTTGAGATAAACATCGCGCACAATCGCGCCGGTGGTGGAGTTGGCATCTGTCAGGATGGCGTAGTCGAAGTGCGAGCCGTAATTTCCCTGGAAGCCGAACCGAGCGCGCCGGACGATGAATGTATCTGCGGGAGCGCCATCGCCCTTGTACGCGCGATAGTCAATGTCGACATACCCGTACGGCATCAGTTGAAATTGGCCGTCGGCGCTTCTGATGAAAAAGTGCTCGCCATTCCATCCTGCCGCCAGCGGAACGTCTTTTTTCGGCGTAGCCGCCGGTTGTGCCTGGTTGATGATTGGCGCTTCGGCTACCGGTTGAACCAAAACGGTGTTTACCAGACGAACGCCATCATTGGCGGCGGTATTTTCGGGCGCTGCAGCGGGCGCAAATACGTTGGTCGCGGCCACTGGCTTCACGTTCGCCGATTTGCCGTCAGACGGCTGCGCCTTTCCCTGAACCAGTTGTTGGACCATCGCCTTTAATTCTTCGATGGTTTTGCGCTGTGCTGCGACCTCGCCGCGCAACTGGTTGACTTCTTCCTTGGTGGCGCCCGTGGAGCCCGATCCGTCGAGTTTGCTCGGAGGTTCCGTACCTTGTGCGTGGGCAAGCGGACCTGGCGCCATGAAAACGATCAGAAGCACGAAAAACGCGGTAAGCGAGCGCATGTGTTCCCTTTCCGGCCATACTGTGGCCGACAACCTGCCTAGCCCGGGGCGAGCGCGCACAAGCCTCAAACGCCGGCTGCCTCGGGGTGACAAAGCACGAAACCGGCTATTTGAAAAATCGATAACTTGTATGAAAAGCGGACCAGTTCCGCAGCGCGTCTATGTAACATGTTCCGGCGTTCATAGTCAAGTAATCTTTTGTCCGGCAAACGTGGAAACCCAGAGGCGATTAATTTCAAATGCAAACCGCGAAGCTCCGAGATGACACGAACTTTGCTTTTCACCCGGCTCACACTGCAAGAGTTAATCGGCGAACCTTATTCGGCGCAGGTCGCTAAAGTCTAAATCGCTGGCAAATGACGGTGCCGTAATGGTTATCACGCAAGAGAGTTTACGACCGAGTCAGATGCCGAAGTTGGTTGACTCTGAATCGACGCCCTGCAATGATGTTTGTGCTGATCGCAGCTGAGAAGGTAAGTATTCGCCGAATACGGCGAAATGGATGTTTATCAATTGGGTTCCGCAGGCGGTGCGGCTTCCAACAAAGCGAGAAATTGGCAGCTGAGTCCGATCTCAAGACGATGAGTGGCAGCCAGGCAGGGCGCGGTAACCGCCGCGCTCGACCACATACGGAAATTAGCGGGTGCGTTAATAGTCCATCCCCCGCGCCGCCTGCATCCCAGAAACTGGCTTCGGCATCTATCGGATGGCTGAATCGCGCCCTGGCGAATGACCGTCACCAGAAAGCCAGCGAACACGCGAAGGATAAGATCTGATGCCCACACATACCGAAGACTCTACTTCGCAGTATATGAATTATGCGCCCGGTGATTTGAATCCACAGCGGGATCTGCCTAAGGGATTTTTCGATTTCCTGTTGCCGCTTCACCGGCAATTCACGCCCCGGCAACAGAAATTGGCCGCGAGGCGCAAAGACGTCCTGCAGCGATCGCACCAGGGACATCCGCCCGACTATTTGCCTCCGTCTGAAGCGACAACCTCCGACTGGCGGATCGAGGTACCGGAATGGTGCGCGGACCAGCGCAACCAGATGACCGGACCAGCAGACGATGCCGAGTTAACCGTGAAGCTGCTGAATTCCGGTTCTCCCGCCGTGATGTTGGACATCGAGGATTCGACGGCAAACACATGGGAGAACATCATGTTGGCGATTAAGAACACCATCGCCGCGTACAAGTATGAGCTCAGCTATGACGACAAAAAGCGCAAAAAGAAAGTTACGGTTCAACGCTCGAAAACCGTAACTTGGGTGCGTCCGCGTGGATTGCATCTCAGCCAGGGCGGCGTCGGCAAGAACGAGCTCATGTCGGCTTCCCTATTCGATCTGGCACTGATTTGGTATCAGCTCGATCCCGCATCGCTGCCGCATAATTTCTCGGTTTATATTCCCAAGAGCGAGTCGGCCGAGGAAGCCTTCTGGTGGCGTGATCTGTTCCAGGCACTTGCCAAACATAAGGGATTGCCACAGGACTATATAAAGTGCATGGCACTGGTGGAGGCGCATCCATTGGCCTATCAGATGGAGGAATTTCTTTTCAATCTGCGCGAGCACTGCCTCGGATTAAATTTGGGACGCTGGGATTACATGGCTTCGTTGATCGATTTTATGTCTGAAGATCCGAATTGGATTTTGCCGGACCGCAATACCATCCCGCACGATGTGGCATTTTTCCAGAACTTCCGCACGCTGATGCCGGAGATTTGCCACAAGCATGGAGCACACGCCATTGGCGGAATGACTGCGTTGTATCCCAGCCGCACGGATGCGGAATTGAATGAACGCGCCTTGAAGGTTCTGAAGGAAGATAAAAAGAACGAAGCTAACTGCCTAATGGATGGGGCATGGACCGGGCATCCCGATCAGAACGAAATCGCGGTTGCGCAGTTCCCTTATCCTAATCAGATCGCGAAACGACCTAACCTGCTCAACGCGCACCCTGATCTGCGGCCCGTTCCAAAAGGCGTCGGCAAGACCACCCTGGCGGGAACCCGAGCGGCGGTGCGAACCGTGATTCGCTATCGCAACGGCGTGCTCAATGGCAAAGGTGCGAGCCTGCTCGATGGCTTCATGGAGGATCTCGCCACGGATCGCATTTATCGCTTGATGATTGCGCAACGCGTGCGGCACAAAATCAAAGTTCCGGGCGACGATGGCAAACCTGTCGAGCATAGCCGGGAATTAGTAACTCGTATTTTTGACGAAGAGCTGGCTAAAATCCAAAAAGACTTGCCAAAGGAAATTGATGCCAAGGCCGCTAAAACACTGCCTGAAGCGCGGCGCATCGCGGAAGAATTGATCGTGCAAGGTCATCACTCGCCGATCTAGCCGAACAACCTGCTATGGCTGCGCTGAATCGAAGCACTGCGCTACGAGCCAGATAGGAAGCGCTTATCAAGCTGATCAGCAGAATTATCTTGACGCCGTTTGCGTGAATGGTGCCCACTGTCAAAGCTGCGTCGCATTCGCTTCCGTCATAATTCGTTATTGGCAACTAGAAACGAGGGTTAATGAGCGCTATAGAACAACAAACACCCGCAATTAACATCTTCCCTCCCTTACAACCGCCGCGGCGCTACCTTTTCGGACCGGGACCGACCATGGTCGACCCGCGCGTCTATGGCGCGCTGGCCAAGCCGATCGTAGGGCACCTCGACCCATATTTCATCCAGGTGATGGGAGACGTCCAACAGTTAGTGAAGATGGCTTACGGCACGAGCGACGGAGCCACGCTGGTAATTTCTGGCACGGGCAGCGCGGGCATGGAAGCTGCCGTAGCCAACTTCGTCGAACCCGGCACCAAAATCGCGATCTTCGCGAACGGGTATTTTTCCGATCGGCTCACGGAGATGGCGAAGCGCCAAGGGGCTAACGTCGTACGCTTTGAGAAATCATGGGGCGAAACTTTTGGCGACGATGAAGCTCAAGATTTCATCCGTCGCGAGAAACCGAAGGTTGTTGCATATGTTCACGCCGAGACATCGACGGGAGCGTTGCAATCGGGCAAGGCAATTTGTGCCGCAGCTCACGATGCCGGTGCGCTCGTGGTCGCCGATTGCGTCACGTCGCTCGGCGGATTGGCGGTGGAATTCGATCGAACCGGGATCGACGTCGCGTATAGTTGCACCCAAAAAGGGCTAAGCTGTCCGCCGGGATTGTCTCCGATGGCCATGTCGCGGCGTGCGATGGATTTTCTGAGTTCGCGAACTGCTCCCTCACGCAGTTGGTATCTTGACCTGAAGTTGATTCATGATTACTCGACGGTCTCGCATCGCTACCATCACACCGCGCCGATTTCCATGTTCTACGCCTTACGCGAGGCACTGCTCGTCATCGCCGAAGAAGGAATCGAAAATCGCTGGGAGAGGCATCGCCGTTGCCATCAAGCTTTCGTCAAAGGCATACAGGGCATGGGTCTGAGCTTTCACGTTCCGGAAGAACACCGAATTCCGACTCTGAATACAGTCTGCGTTCCCAAAGGTGTCGACGAGGCGAAAGTTCGAAAGCGCCTGCTCGATGATCCGGGGATCGAGATTGCCGGCGGGTTTGGTCCGCTTGCCGGTAAAGTGTTTCGCATTGGTGTCATGGGTCCGCTCGCGACCGAAGACAATGTCCAGTTTTTTCTGAAAGAGTTCGGCAAGGCGCTCAAAGCTGAGGGCTACTCGGCTTGAATCTGTAGTTTTACTACTGGGTAACAGCGGACAAAAATCGGCCCATCCTCCGGGACCTTGCGTTAAAGGCGACAGCGAATGACTCTGAAGTCAGTCGAAACGCTTCTCGACGTCTTACATTTCGCCGACAGTCACACGGCAGTTATTGTTCCTGAGCTGGGCATCAGTATCACCTACGATTCGCTTCGGCGGCAGGTGTTGGTTATGGCGAATGCTCTGACCGCCGCCGGAATTCGCCGGGGTGACGCTGTGGCGATCGCATTGCCGAATGGGCTGCCGGCAATCGTGAGCTTTCTGGCTGCTTCCATCGCGGGAACTGCGGCCCCTCTAAATCCGGCGTACCCTTACGAGGAATTTCATTTTTTTCTGGGCGATACCGATGCGCGGGTCTTGCTTTGCCCAGCTGTAGGATCAGAATTTGTGCGCACGGCCGCCAAGGACCGCAAGATTCCCGTGTTCTCGGTCGAGATGACCGCACAAGGCAACGTTCGCCTGGCGAATGTTCCGGCTGGCGATGGTTCAGCGACCTCGCCAGGGCCTGATGATATTGCCCTCATCCTGCATACTAGCGGAAGTACTGGCCGGCCGAAGCGTGTGCCATTACGCCATTTCAATTTGGCAGTTTCGTCCGCCAACATTGCCAACAGCTATGCGCTTTCCGCAGAAGACGTTTCGCTGTGCATCATGCCGTTGTTTCACATTCATGGTTTGATTGGCTCAACCATGGCGACTTTGCTTTCCGGAGGAACGTTAGTTGTTCCCACCAAGTTCAACGCGCTTTCGTTCTGGAGAACGGTTCGCGAACATCGCGTGACCTGGTATTCCGGAGTGCCGACGATGCATCAACTCCTGTTGGCTCGGAGTCACCAAAAACCGCCAGAAGCTGACTCTTTGCGCTTTATACGATCCTGCAGTGCGCCCTTATCCTCCGAACTCATTCACAAGATCGAAGAACTTTTTGGTGTGCCGTTTGTAGAAGCTTACGGAATGACCGAGGCTTCTCACCAGATGACGTCGAATCCGCTGCCACCGCGGCATCGCAAGGCAGGTTCTGTCGGCGTGGGCACCGGCCTGCGTATCAGCATCATGGACAAGGACGGCAATCACCTCGGCACTAATCAACGCGGAGAAGTTGCCATTCAGGGAGCAAATGTTTTTCGCGGATACGAGAACAATCCTGAAGCGAACGCCCGCGCTTTTGTGAATGGATGGTTTCGCACCGGAGACGAAGGATTTCTTGACACCGACTGCTACCTGCATTTGACTGGCCGGATGAAAGACATCATCATTCGCGGAGGCGAGAACATTGCGCCTCATGAAATCGATGAGATTTTGCTGAAGCATCCGGCGGTCGCGGCAGCAGTTACGTTTGGCTGCGCCCATCCTACGCTGGGAGAAGAAGTGGCGGCGGCCGTAGTGCTGCACGAACCGAATGGCGCCACGGAATCAGCACTGATCAAGCACTGCCGCGACTTTTTGGCAGAATACAAATGTCCTGGCAAGATTTATTTCGTGGAAAGTATTCCGACCACAGCGACCGGTAAAATTCGCAGGCGCGCAGTTGCCGCAGCGCTGGTGGATGATCGCCGATGAAAGATCGCCGATGAAAGGCCGCCGATGAAATTCCTGATCGCCGGGGCCGGTGCAATCGGCGCGTACATCGGGGCGCGTATGGCGCAGGCTGGATTCGATGTCACCCTCTTCGCGCGCGGGCCACATCTTCGCGCCATGCAGGAGCGCGGCGTACAGGTGAAGAGTAGCGAGGGTGATTTCGCGGCGCGGCCTACGGTCGTCGGCTCTCTCGAAGAAGTTGGGCCCGTGGAGGTAGTTTTTCTTGGCGTAAAGGCGCACGGCTTGCCGCAACTTGCGCCGCAGCTAAAGCCGGTGCTGGGGCCAAATACCACCGTGGTCAGCACGCAAAATGGAATTCCCTGGTGGTACTTTCAGGGCTTCGGTGGCGAATGGGAGGGACTTCGACTCGAACGCGTCGATCCGGGTGGGATAATTTCTTCCGCCCTTGATCCGCATCGCGTGCTCGGCTCCATCGTCTACTTTTCGACAGAAATTACTTCACCCGGCGTAATCCAGCACATTGAAGGAAACCGTATTTCTCTCGGCGAACGGGATGGCACACGCTCTGAACGCAGCCGGCAAGTTGCGGAAGCGCTCATCGCATCCGGTTTGCGTGCCCCGGTCACCACTCGTCTTCGCCAGGAGATCTGGGTAAAGGCCTTGGGCAACGCGTCCTTCAACCCGGTCAGTGCGCTGACCCACGCCACGCTGGCCCAGATGGTGCGCGATCCCGGCGTCTGTTCGGTGATCCGCAATATCATGCAGGAAGTCGAAGCAGTCTCACGCAAATTGGGCATGGATTTGCCTGTTTCCATCGATCAGCGAATCGCAGGCGCGGAAAAAGTCGGGGAGCACAAGACTTCAATGCTGCAGGATCTCGAAGCAGGCCGGCCGATGGAATTGGAAGCCCTGGTGGGCGCGGTCGTGGAGTTAGGAGAACGCGTCGGGCTTCCGATGACCTGCACGCGAACTGTTTATGCTTGCACCAAACTGCTCGCGGAAAATAATTCGGCAGCAAACCAGGTAAGCCATCCAGTGGATGCTGCGGTTCGTTGACGCGAACTTTCGATCGCGGATATCTTATCGCCAAGATAATCCGCTTCACTTCCACTGCGATTTATGGCGTTCCAGCCACCAGCATGCAGGATTTCCCTTTTGGGGGAAGATCGACCGGCTGCACGTCTCCTGGACTGTTCCCAACAAGTCATATTCAACCTTATTGCCCTTCAGCGGCGTCGCCAGAAATTGGTTGACATCGACTACGCGATACGCCGTACCATGTGCGATACGAAATTGCAGGACGATCCGGTCTCCCACGTACAGCACGGCGAACAGCACTAGCAGCGCTATTACGAGTTGGCCAAGTCGACGCTCCCAGTTCCTCATCAGGCGCACTCCGAATAGGATCGAAGTTCCGTGCCAAAAGTGAAAAGATAAATATGCAACCGATGTGCCGAAAAGTTCTCCATAACGTAGAAAAAAACATAAAGATCAGAAGCGGACTTCCCGGTAAAAGACACAGTGCGTTTCGAGATAGCAGGAAAGTACGAACATCACGAGCATCACACTCGAAGCCCAGCAAAATAGTTTCATCGGGGGCGTGGCCGTGATTTTTATCGTGTCCGCGTATGGTTCCGGCGTAGCGTCGCGGAAAATCAATCCGCTCATCATCGAGATCACGGCCGCTAACGCCAGTCGGAGAAGAGATTCGCAGATTCTTTGACGCAAATCAATCGATAGAGCCAGGAAAGCGGAACTAAACACAGCGTACAAAGAGAGAATGCAGAAAACCAAGGTGACGGGCTT
>Ga0207031_10221_pt1 | contig 12486 bp, 11 predicted proteins | sample Alteio_BWMinCont_37_FD_153278 | JGI IMG/M metagenome (GOLD analysis project Ga0207031, IMG submission 153278) | Enriched cells from forest soil in Barre Woods Harvard Forest LTER site, Petersham, Massachusetts, United States -... | ecosystem: Environmental > Terrestrial > Soil > Temperate forest >... | reverse complement strand
GTCGAGCCGCAGCGCGCCGCGTGTCTTGAGGAAATTTGTGTCCCAGGAGAACTTGAGCGCACGGCTAATGTCGGCCATGGCGCGTTTGCGCTCACCCTTGGCGGCATAGGCCTCGGCGCGCAATTTATAGGTCTCCGGCAGATTTTGGTCGGCAATGACCGCGCGGTCGTAGGCTGAGATTGCTTTGTCGTAATTGCCCTTCTTGCGCCAGATCACGCCCTGCGCATTCAGCGCGCCGACATCCTTGGGATCGAGCCGCGAGGCCTCCTGATAATCGGCGAGGGCACGGTCGCTATCGCCGACGGCTTCGCGGGCCTGCGCCCGCAACATGTAATTGCTCGCGCGGGGATCGAACCGCACCGCGCGGTCGAAATCGGCGATGGCGCGGCTGTAGTCCTGCTGGCGCATATAAATCTGGCCGCGACCGCTGTAAGGCGTGGCGCGGTCGGCGCCAAGGCTGATGGCCTTTTGGTAGTCCTCGAGCGCACCATCGACATAGCCGAGGTCACGCCGCACGGCGGCACGGTTCACATAAGGGGAGGGCGAACCGGGGTCGATCCGGATCGTCGCATCGTAGTCGGCTATGGCCTGGCCGTAATTGCCACGCGCGTACCAGGCATTGCCGCGATTTTGATAGGCGGGCGCAAAGTCCGGCGCCATTTCGACCGCGCGATTGAAGTCGGCAATGGCGTGCGCAATGTCGCTGCGATCCAGATAAGCGAGGCCTCGCAGCCCATAGGCGACGCCTAGCGGCTTGCCGCGCAGGCGGCCGGAATCCAGCAGGCGGGAGCAGGCGGCGATACGGTCGGTGGCGAGGTCTTCGGTCTGGGTCGCGCACATGCGGGCTTCGCGGACCTGCGCCTGCGCGCCCGGCGCCCATGCATAGCCCAAGGCGATCGCCCCCAGCCCAACCGCCTGGATCAGCCTAACCGGCCGTTTCCCACGCATACGCATTTACCTTACTCGTTAACCATAACGGGCCCAAAAATACCCGCCAGGCCAATGACTTGTCCATAGGAATAGGTCCTATCCGGGCAAGTTAACGTCTAAACATGGTTAACGGGGAACTCGGCTTGGCTGGCCTTTAGCCAGCTTTGGGCTGGATCGTGTCTATCGGATCAGGTAGCCGATTGGCCATTTCAGCCCCGGCATCGGAAGGAAGCCTGGCGAAAATGAATATCGAAAGTGCCGAAATCCCGGCAACCACAAGAAAGGCAGGCGGAAAATCGCTCGCTTCAAGGATTCCCGTGCCCTTGAACCGGACCGTGGTTTCCACCGCCAGAGCCCCCACCGCCACCCCGGCCGAAACCGCCAATTGCTGGGCGACGCTGACCAAGGCGGTCGCCCGGCTGACCCGGCTGTGCTCCACCTCGGCATAAGCAATGGTGTTGATGCTGGTGAATTGCAGCGAGCGAAAGAAGCCGCCGATCAGAAGCAGGACGACCATGATTGTTATCGGCGTCGTCGCCGTGAAACCCGCACAAACCGCGAGGAAGGCAGCGCTGATTATGGCATTCGACGTGAGGATGGTCCGGAAGCCGAACCGGCGCAGAATGGTCGCCGTCGCCCATTTCATGCCCATGGCGCCAAGCGCGGTGGCGAAGGTGATCATGCCGGACTGGAACGGCGTCATGCCGAAACCGACCTGCAGCATCAGCGGCAGCAGGAAAGGCAGCGCGCCTAACCCCAGCCGGAAGATAAAACCGCCGGTCACACTGGCGAAAAAGGTCGGCAGCCGGAACAGCGTGAGATCGAGCGCCGGATTGTCGGTGTGGCGCGCATGCACCAGATAGGCCGCGATAAAACAAACGCCGCCCGCGACCAGCGCGACCACCACGGTCCAAGGCAGGAAATTCAAGCCCAACACCGATAGCCCAAAGGCGACACCGGCGATGCCGAGGCCGGCCAAAACCATGCCGAATATGTCAAAGCGCTCGCGCGTCTCGGCCCGCAGGTCGTCGATGTAGCGGGTGGCCAGCACAATGCCGAGAAGCCCGATCGGCAAGTTGATGATGAAGATCCAGTGCCAAGTCGCGTAAGTCGTGATGAAGCCGCCGACCGGCGGCCCGAGCACTGGCCCGATCAGCGCCGGCGTTGTCACCCAGGCCATCGCGTTGACCAATTCGCGCTTGCTGATGCTGCGCACCAGTACCATGCGTCCAACCGGTGTCATCATGGCGCCGCCCATGCCCTGTACGATGCGGGCGATGACAAAGTCGGTAAGCGAACTCGACAGCGCGCATCCGATCGAGCCCAACATGAATACGGCGATGGCCGCGCGGAACACCGTGCGAGCGCCGAAGCGGTCGGCGGTCCAGCCGCTCGCGGGGATAAAGATGGCAAGTGAAAGTAGGTAAGAGGTAATAGCGAGCTTGAGCTCCAGCGGATTGGCGCCGATATCGGTCGCGATCGCCGGCAGCGAGGTGGCGATCACCGTCGAGTCCATGTTCTCCATGAACAGGGCAACCGCGATGATCAGCGGGACGATACGATCACGGCGCATCGCGCATGCCCCCGAAAAGTGGGCACCGGTTTTCGGACAAGGTCATGCGCATAAAACGGAGTCCCGGCAGGGATACGCGATGTTCGTTTTGAACAGCAAACTGGCGGCGGAAGGAAGGCCACACCGGCTGTGGGTGTTCATAACAGCCATCCCCGAATAGCCTAGGAATCACTGCCTTCCCGTGCTAACGACCCACGCCAACCCAAAAGCGGGCCGTGACGTCGCGCGAGGAACCCCTCGCGACAGGCATTTTATAAGCCTCCGGCACCCGGTCTTGTCTCCTTTTAGGGTGTGACGGAGTTGGCGATGGCCGGTAAAAACAACGGAAGCCCGCGCGAAGCGCTCACTTTCGACGACGTGCTGATTAGGCCCGGCCTGTCGGAAGTGCTGCCGGGCGAGGCCGATATCCGCTCCCACATCACGCGCTCGATTGCGGTCAATGTCCCGATCGTCGCTTCCGCCATGGATACGGTGACCGAATCCCAAATGGCCATCGCCATGGCCCAAGCCGGCGGCATGGGCGTCATCCACCGCAATCTGGAACCGGACCAGCAGGCCGCTCAAGTCCGCCAGGTGAAGAAATTCGAGTCCGGCATGGTGGTGAACCCGCTCACCATCGAGCCGAATGCGCCACTCCAGCAGGCGCTCGACTTGATGAAGGAAAACCGGATCTCTGGGGTTCCTGTCGTCGAAGGCGGCGGCAACGGTAAGGCTGGCAAGCTGGTGGGGATTCTCACCAACCGCGACGTGCGCTTTGCCACTGATCCGCGCCAGCGCGTTGCCGAATTGATGACCAAGGACAATCTCATCACCGTGCGTGAAGGCGTCAGTCAGGATGAAGCCAAGCGCCTGCTGCATCAGCACCGCATCGAAAAGCTTCTGGTGGTGGATGACCAATATCGCTGCGTCGGCTTGATCACCGTCAAGGACATCGAAAAAGCGGTAGCCAATCCAAATGCCTGCAAGGACGAGCAGGGCCGCTTGCGCGTTGCCGCTGCCACCACGGTCGGTGACAAAGGTTTTGCGCGCACCGAGGCGCTGATCGCGGCCGGTGTCGATCTTGTGGTTGTCGACACCGCGCACGGCCATTCGCGCTACGTGCTTGATGCCGTCGCGCGCATCAAGCGCATGTCGAACGTGGTGCAGGTGGTGGCCGGCAACATCGCCACGTCGGAAGGCGCCAAGGCGCTGATCGATTGCGGCGCCGACGCAATCAAGGTCGGTATTGGTCCCGGTTCGATCTGTACCACGCGCATTGTCGCGGGCGTCGGCGTGCCACAACTTACCGCGATTATGGACGCAGTCGACGCCGCGAAAAAATCCGGCACCCCGGTGATTGCCGATGGCGGCATTAAATATTCCGGCGATCTCGCGAAAGCTCTCGCCGCTGGCGCCGACGTCGCGATGGTCGGCTCGCTGCTCGCCGGCACCGACGAGACGCCAGGCGAGGTGTTTCTTTATCAGGGCCGCTCATACAAGAGCTATCGCGGCATGGGCTCGGTCGGTGCGATGGCGCGCGGCTCGGCCGACCGCTATTTCCAGCAGGATATCAAGGACGCGCTCAAGCTAGTGCCGGAAGGTGTCGAAGGCCAGGTCGGCTACAAGGGCCCGGTCGGCAATGTGCTGCATCAACTCGCCGGCGGCTTACGCGCCGCCATGGGCTATGTCGGCGCGGCGACGCTCGAAGACTTCCACAACAAGGCGGAATTCATGCGCATCTCGGGCGCAGGGCTTCGCGAAAGCCACGTCCACGACGTGGTCATCACCCGCGAGAGCCCGAACTATCCGAGTAGTGTGTAGAGGATTATTTGAGACTGATCGCGATCTTTGCGATGCCGGCATCCGCGCATTCTTCGTCGTGAATTGATCCGGGCGAGCCTGAGACATCAATGGCGCCGACGATCTCGTTGCCGGCCTTGATGGGCACGCCGCCGCCAACCATCAACACGTTTTCAAGAAAGACGAACCGCCTTGCAACAGAGGGCTTCCTGGCCTACCGCATGCAAATAAGACGCCGCGGCACCTCCCTGCCGTACTAGGAAAACATCATGTCCACGCAGGCTATTCTGCTGCCCCTGTTCGTCGAGGTCTTGCTGACCTTCGGCCTGATGTTTGGGATGATGTACCACCGCACATCCTCGCTTCGGCGCAAAGAAGTCCGCTTGTCGGACATCGCGATGCGCGAACCCAATTGGCCTTATCTTCCCACTCTGTTCGCAAATGCGTTCAGCAATCAATTCGAACTACCGGTTTTGTTTTATGTACTGACGATCCTGGAATATATCACGCGTCACGCCGATTTCATCTTCGTCGTGCTGGCTTGGATCTTTGTGCTGTTGCGGGTGATGCAGGCTCTCGTTCACGTCATCGACAATAATGTTTCACGCCGTGGCGCGTTCTACGGCCTCGGCGCTTTGGTGCTATTTGCGATGTGGATCATCTTCATGGTCCGCATACTGTTGGGCTTGCCATGACGCCGGCTGCAAAGCTCGCCGCGGCCATCGAGGTTTTCGGAAATCTGGAGAGTGAACGCCGTCCGGCCAGTGACGCGCTCAAAGCCTGGGGCCTGGCACATCGCTTTGCCGGTTCAGGCGATCGTGCGGGCATCGCAGGCCTGGTCTATGACGCGTTGCGCCGGCGCGCGTCGAGCGCCTGGCTGATGGGCGCCGACAAGCCGCGCGCCATACTGCTCGGTATGCTCAAGCGTGAACGCGGGCTCGACACCGAAACGATATCAAAGCTTGCCGACGGCGCCGGCTACGGGCCTGAAGCGCTCAGCGATGACGAGCGTAAGCGGCTGGATGCATCCGATATGGTGGGCGCCCCGCCGCATGTCGTCGGCGATTACCCGGAATGGCTGGAGCCGAATTTCACCCGTGCGTTTGGAGAGACTCGGGCCGAGGAGGGCGCGGCGCTTGCCTCACGCGCGCCGCTCGATCTGCGCGTGAATACGTTGAAGGCTGACATCTTCAAGGCCGCGGCCGCGCTGTCAGACCTCAAGCCCGTGGAAGAACGCTGGTCGCCTTGGGGCTTGCGTATTCGTCTTGGCGCCGACGCCAAAAATCCGGCGATCCATGCCGAGCCGGCCTTCCTCAAAGGCATGATCGAGGTGCAGGACGAAGGCTCGCAATTGGCCGCGCTGTTTTCGGGCGCCAAACCCGGAGAACAAGTGATCGATCTGTGCGCGGGCGCCGGCGGCAAAACGCTTGCTCTGGCCGCCATGATGCAGAATAAGGGACAGGTCTTTGCCACCGACGACGACAAGCGGCGGCTGGCGCCGATTCATGACCGGCTGGCACGTTCCGGCGCGCGCAATGTGCAAGTACGCACGCCGAAATCGGTCGGCGGCGAACTCGACGATCTGACCGGAAAATGTGACCTGGTCTTGATCGACGCGCCCTGCACCGGCACCGGCTCTTGGCGGCGCAATCCGGACGCCAAATGGCGTATGCGACCGGGTGCGCTCGAGCAGCGCCAGAAGGAACAACTGGAAATTCTCGACCGTGCGGTGCCGCTGCTCAAGGCCGGCGGGCGCATCGCCTATGTCACCTGTTCGGTGCTCGACGAGGAGAATGGCGGCCAGGTGCGCGCGTTCCTGGCACGCCATGCGAAATTTTCGCCGCGGCCGGCGGCGGATATTGCCAATGCGCTGGGCGAGCGCGCCTTCATGTTCGCCAAACTGGCCCGGCTGTCGGACGAAGGCATCCTGATGACGCCACGTACGACCGAGACGGATGGTTTTTTCGTCTCGATACTTCATCGCGCAACTTAAATCCCGAAACGCTCGAATTAACGCTTTCATGACGCGAATTCCGCGATTGCGCCTCATTCCGGGCCAAAATTCTCCGCGATGATTTCGTGTCTGGCAAGCAACGAATTCTTCAGCCGAGGTCTTCCTGATATGCTGGTGGCTAGCCGCGATCCCTCCCATCCTGTTGCGCATGACGTCTCAAGATCGCAAGGCATCGCTTCGCGGTTTGGGCGCGCTATGGGCGCCGTGCAGATCATTGGGACCTTATTGGCCATTCCTGTCGGCATCGGCAGCGCGATTACCATGTATCGCGCAAATTTTTCGATCGAGACCACCTGCCAGAGCCTGCGCGGCAATATCGTTGCTATGCTCGACAAAAGCGTCGACGCCACCGCGCGGCATATGTTGGTTCGCCGCGATGTCGAGACTTTCGAGAGCATGTGCCGGACCGTGGATCCAGATGCCACCGCGGCGTTCAAGGCCTTGCTCGCCGCCGACAAGTCGGCGGCACCGGTCGCGCCTGCGGCAGCGCGGCATATCGAGCCGAAGCTGGAAACCGTTACCCGTAAATTCGAACCGCGTCTGGACGTCGCCACGAAGGAGGCGCCGGTGAAATCGTCAGTCGCGGCGAGTGAAGCGGCGTCGGTCCAGCGCGACGCATCCGATGTCATTTGGGTTGATGCGGTCCGACGCGCATTGGCTACGCCGGCAACCGCTGCGCTGCCCATGGACATTAAGGTGACAGCCGCAAAGCCGCTAATGCCCACCGAAGTGGCAAAGCCTGCGCCTGTCACGCAATTGCCGCCAGTATCGGCGTCAGTTTCACGCGATGTTCGCCCTGCCGACGAGGTGCGGACCCCGGCCATGACGATCGCGGCTCCGCTGCCGGTTGCGGCTCCGGCTTTACCGCCGGCGGCACCGCTTTCAATCGTGCCGGTGCAGCCTGCGGAAGACGGTCATCCGGTGCCCCCGGAGTCGATTCCGGACACGGTGCCGGTCGCAAAGGCAGAAAGTCATGCTCCGTCGCGTCTCGGCGCTCTGGCGGCGCGAATCCCGCTCGTCGGGTGGGCTTTCGAACGCTAGCGTTTAGGCGCCAACGTCCCCCTAAACGTGTGGAAATGGCGAAAATCTTGGCCCTTACGTCTCACGCATGGGCTCATGGAGGGTTATCTGAAGAGGTGAAATCTGGCTTAGCTAACCGGAGCCCGACGGCACCTTGACCCAAAGCGCACTCAATCCCACAAAACCGCTTCGTACCGGCCCGATTCCGGAGCCGTCCGCGGAACGGCTGCCAATGCATGACAAAGTTCTGATCGTCGATTTCGGCTCCCAGGTCACCCAGCTGATCGCGCGGCGGGTGCGGGAGGAGCGGGTCTATTGCGAGATCGTGCCGTACCAAAAGGCCGAGGCCGCCTTCCGCGAAATGAAACCGAAGGCCGTGATCCTGTCCGGCGGGCCTGCCTCGGTGCTCGACAAGGATGCGCCGCTGGCGCCGAAGGCGATCTTTGCCGCTGGCGTGCCGGTGCTGGGCATCTGCTACGGCGAGCAGGCCATGGCGCATCAGCTCGGCGGCAAGGTCGAAGGCGGCCATCACCGCGAATTCGGCCGCGCCGAAGTCGAAGTCATTGCCGACAGCCCGATCTTCGAAGGCGTGTGGGCTAAAGGTCAGAAATATCCGGTCTGGATGAGCCATGGCGATCGGGTCACGGTTCTGCCGCCCGGTTTCCGCGTACTTGGCAGCGCGCCCAACTCGCCGATCTCGATCATCGGCGACGACGCGCGCAAATTCTACGCTACCCAATTTCATCTCGAAGTTATGCATACCCCGCAGGGCGCGGCGCTGCTGCGCAATTTCGTGCGCAACATCGCCGGACTCACTGGCGACTGGACCATGCGCGCTTTCAAGGAAGAGGCGATCGAGAAAATCCGCAAGCAGGTCGGCAAGGGCCGCGTGATTTGCGGATTGTCCGGCGGCGTCGACTCGGCGGTGGCGGCGGTGCTGATCCACGAAGCCATCGGTGAGCAGCTCACTTGCGTCTTCGTCGATCACGGACTGCTGCGGCTGGCTGAGGCGGAGAAAGTCGTCACGCTGTTCCGCGACAGCTACAATATTCCACTCGTCCATGTGAACGCGGAGGACATCTTCCTCAAGGCGCTCGCCGGCGTCGAAGATCCCGAGCAGAAGCGCAAGACCATCGGAAAATTGTTCATCGACGTTTTCGATGCCGAGGCTAAGAAAATCGGCGGCGCCGATTTCCTCGCGCAAGGCACGCTCTATCCGGACGTGATCGAGAGCATATCGTTCACCGGCGGGCCTTCAGTCACTATCAAGTCACATCACAATGTCGGCGGTCTGCCCGATCGCATGAAGATGAAACTGGTCGAGCCATTACGCGAATTGTTCAAGGACGAAGTGCGCGCGCTGGGCCGCGAGCTCGGCCTGCCGGATGGCTTTGTCGGCCGCCATCCGTTCCCCGGTCCGGGCTTGGCGATCCGCTGCCCAGGCGCGATCACGCGCGAGAAGCTCGACATCCTCAGGCTGGCGGACGAGATCTATATCGAAGAAATCCGTCGCACCGGGCAATATGACGACATCTGGCAGGCCTTCGCCGTGCTGCTACCGGTAAAAACCGTCGGCGTCATGGGCGACGGCCGCACCTATGAATTCGTTGTCGGCTTGCGCGCCGTTACGTCGGTCGACGGCATGACTGCGGACTTTTACCCCTTCGACATGAAATTCCTCGGTTTGGTGGCGACGCGGATCATCAACGAGGTCAAGGGCGTCAACCGCGTGGTTTATGACGTAACGAGCAAGCCGCCAGGTACGATTGAGTGGGAATAACTCGCCATGCATGTGCTCATGGTCATTATCGGCGGGATTGCTCTTCTGGGTGTAGTCTGTCTGTTCGGACGTCTCTGGGGCGCGGATATGTCCGCCTTGGCCCCTGCGGCGAAGGCGTTCATTCCGATCTGGTTCATCGTCACAGTCGTCAACATGTGGATCGGCGTCACACGCGCCGGTTACACGGTCATGGATGAGTTGTCGATCCTCGGCTTGAACTTCGCCATCCCGGCAGGGGTAGCAGCCGTCGTCATCTGGCAATTTGTAAAGCGTTGAGCGGACTGACGTGACTATCACCATCTATGGCATCAAAAACTGCGACACGATGAAGAAGGCGCGCGCTTGGCTGGACAAGGCTGGCGTTGAATATGCCTTCCACGATTACAAAACCTCAGGCATCGAACGCGAGCGGCTGGAGCGCTGGGCAAAGAAGGCCGGTTGGGAAACGCTGCTCAATTGTGCCGGCACGACCTTCCGCAAATTGCCCGATAAGGACAAGGACGGCCTATCCGAAAAGAAAGCCATCATGCTCATGCTGGCACAGCCGTCGATGATCAAGCGCCCCATACTCGATCTCGGCGGCGGCAAGCTGCTGGTCGGGTTCAAGCCTGAGCTTTACAAAAACACTTTTCCTTAAGCGAACTGCGCGTCGCCGGTTTCAATCGCAAGCGGCGTGTGCCGCACTGCAGCATTCGAAATCGCCACTGTCGAATTGACTCGGGTTCGCCGCATGGCAGATTGAGCGTACTGTTTCACGCTCACCCCCTCGGACGATCATGAAAAAAGCAAAGACTTCCAAGGCCGCGCCAGCCGAGCACCATCCTTGGTAAACGATCCTTTATGTCCAGGTGCTGATCGCGATCGCACTGGGTGTGACGATCGGGCATTTCTTTCCCGATTTTGGCAAAGCACTCAAACCGCTCGGTGACGGCTTTATTTCGCTGATCCGGATGATGATCGCGCCAGTTATTTTCTGCACCGTGGTGCACGGCATTTCATCGATGGGGGATTTGAGCCGGGTCGGGCGTGTCGGCATCAAAACACTGTTCTATTTTGAGGTCGTCTCGAGCATCGCGCTGCTGATCGGTTTGGTGATCGGGGAAGTGGTTCATCCGGGCGCTGGGTTCAACATCGATCCGGCTTCGCTCGATCCCAAGGCGGTTGCGAGCTACGTCACCAAGGCGAAGGAGGACGGCATCGTCGCCCATCTGATGGCGATCATTCCGGATTCATATCTCGGGGCGCTTGCGCGCGGCGATCTCTTGCAGGTGCTGTTGGTGGCGATTCTGTCCGGTTTTGCGATCGCCTATCTCGGCCCGGTCGGCGAGAAAATCGCGCAGGCCGTCGACAGCGCTGCGAGAGTGTTCTTCGGCATCATCCGCATCATCGTTCGGGTGGCCCCCATAGGCGCTTTCGGCGCGATGGCGTTTACGGTCGGTGCCTATGGCCTCGGTTCACTGGTCAATCTCGCGGCGCTAATCGGAACGTTTTACCTGACGAGTATTCTGTTCGTTTTGTTGGTGCTAGGTGGCATCGCGCGGTTGGCTGGATTCTCGATCCTCCGCTTCATCGCCTACATCAAGGATGAATTACTGATCGTTCTTGGCACCAGTTCGTCGGAAACCGTGCTCCCACAGATGATCCAGAAGATGGAGCGGCTCGGTTCCTCGCGCGGCGTTGTCGGCCTCGTCATTCCGACCGGCTACAGCTTCAACCTCGACGGCACCAATATCTACATGACGCTGGCCACGTTGTTCCTGGCGCAGGCGACCAACACCCATCTCACGCTTAGCCAGGAACTCGGCATTCTGGTGATCGCGATGATCACGTCAAAGGGAGCGTCCGGCGTCACGGGCGCCGGTTTTGTCACGCTGGCTGCTACCTTGGCCATTGTGCCGGATATCCCAATCCAGTCGCTGGCGATCCTGGTCGGGATCGACAAATTCATGAGCGAGTGCCGCGCCCTTACCAACCTGATCGGTAACGGCGTCGCAACCGTGGTGATCAGTCGCTGGGAGGGCGAGCTGGATGCCGGCAAGCTGCACAGCACGATGGCGCATCCGATCGATGTCGGCGAAGCCATGGAGCGTGTGCCTGCCTGAGGGAGCGGCGAGGCTCCGCTTTTTTAACGGTCGCGGCAAATTGCTGGGGGGGATCTAGACCAGAGCTATACGCAAACTTCGTCACTTAGTGTTTCGCCGCGTCGACCTCGCTTGCATGCTCGATCGCTTGCAGCAGATTTGGCAAGTCGGAATGCACGGTGCGCTCCACCAGGAATTCCGGAACCGGGAAGCTGGGCGCGACCAGCGCATTGTAAAACAGGCGCGTCGCATGCGCGTTCGCCATTGGCTCGATGCGCCATTCGCCTTCCGAGATCCGCATGTCGCCGCCGACGCGCTTGAACAGCATGCGGTGACCGTTTTCATAACTGGTGCGCACCAGCGTGTGCAGTCTCGGAAGCAGTAACGCCCATTTGATAATGTGCTCGCGGATATCCCAGTGCCCGCCGGGATCGTGTTGCACGATGCGGCAACTTTCCAAATTGGGAATAATATGCGACGCGCGAGCGCAATCGGTAATCACACTCCACACCACCGGCGGCGGCGCGGCAATGTCAATCGACGCGCTGACATGCGCGGCTTTGACCTTTTCGTCCGTGTCGACATGGACGACCGGCGTGGCGGCGGTAATGCGGACGGTGCCTGCGGCAATGAGTGCCGCGACGAGGAGCAGGGCTGCGATGAGACGCAGGGCCGACGCCATGGGCGCCTCCAGTTCAAGCCAGCGCAATCAGTCTATGCCATTTTGGGGCTGGCGAACATCTATCGCCGGTCCGTTAACCCCAGCCCCTTGATCCATTAGCCTTTCCCTGCCACATGCCGCCTATGAACAAAGCGCTTGTGCCCTCCGATTCGATTGCAGCATCACCGCTGACCGCCGCGGTCGAGCGCCGGCGGACTTTTGCTATCATCTCGCACCCGGACGCCGGTAAGACGACGCTGACGGAAAAGCTCCTGCTGTTCGGCGGCGCCATCAATCTTGCCGGCCAGGTCAAGGCCAAGCGCGACCGCCGCTCGACCCGTTCCGACTGGATGGCGATCGAGCGCGAACGCGGCATTTCGGTCGTAACGTCAGTGATGACCTTCGATTACGACGCCCGCGTATTCAATCTGCTCGATACGCCGGGCCACGAGGACTTCTCCGAGGATACCTACCGTACGCTTACCGCTGTTGACTCGGCGGTGATGGTGATCGATGCCGCCAAGGGTATCGAGGCGCGCACCCGCAAGTTGTTCGAGGTTTGCCGGCTGCGCGATATTCCGATCATCACCTTCATCAACAAGATGGACCGCGAAAGCCGCGATCCGTTCGAACTGCTGGACGAGATCG
>Ga0207031_10306_pt1 | contig 12487 bp, 10 predicted proteins | sample Alteio_BWMinCont_37_FD_153278 | JGI IMG/M metagenome (GOLD analysis project Ga0207031, IMG submission 153278) | Enriched cells from forest soil in Barre Woods Harvard Forest LTER site, Petersham, Massachusetts, United States -... | ecosystem: Environmental > Terrestrial > Soil > Temperate forest >... | reverse complement strand
AAGACTATGATGCACGTCGACGACTGGAGACGACTTTTCGAGGAAGCCAAGTATTCGGGCGACTACTTCTGGTTCATTGCGGATTGACAGTGACTAGTTTCGATCAGTCGGCAATTGCCTCGGATATTCCACGCAGCCGCGCACAATGGTTGGCCCGAAGTCTTTCAAAAGGCTTAGTCAAAGTGTTTGGCTTGAATCGCCCGGGCTTCTGGCGCACCGAATTCCTGCAGTTGCTTCAGCCGACGGTAACTGTAGAGACGACTCACGGTCAGTTGATCTGCCGTTGCAGTCATGGCCGGTTACTTTGGCGCGCCCAAACGTTTCACACTGAGGAGCCGGAGACAGTGCGGTGGCTGGATTCGCTCACTCCGGAAGACACGTTGTGGGATATTGGCGCCAATGTCGGAATGTATTCCCTTTACGCTGCGAAGTTTCGTGGGTGCCAGGTGCTTGCCATTGAGCCGGAATCCCAAAACTATGCCTTGCTTGTGGACAATATAGCCCTGAACGGCGTCGGAGCCCGTTGCGTCCCTGCGTGCATGGGAGTGACTCGGAATTCTGGATTGCAACGACTGGATGTTCTGTATCTGACCAAGGGTGGTGCGTACAACTCTTGCGAACCTTTCTCTGAAGGCGAGAACCAGACCGCCAAAGGGAAGATCCAGCAGTTACTATTTGGTGTTTCACTGGATGATCTGTTCCAGAAGCATGGCTTGGTTCCGCCAACGCACCTTAAAGTTGATGTCGATGGACTGGAGCCTGACATCATCGCTGGAGGGCAATCCCTGTTGTCGCATCCAAGACTGCGGAGCATCCTCATCGAAATCAACCGAAGTTCGAAGCGAGACCTGACGATTCCAGCGACTCTTGAAGCGCACGGTTTCAAGTTGGTTTCCGAGCGGTCCAACTGGGAATCGAGGAGTGATCGGTCGCGCGAGCATGAGTGTCCAACAACAAATCTAATTTTCGGCAGGAATAATTGAGTTCATCAGAACGTTCATATCGCCGTACTCAGCTGCCGACGCCTAAGCCCGATACTTATGCATACACGCTGAATCGTTGGATCGCTTTGGCGATGTCTCCGCGACGCTTGGCGAATTATTGGCGGTATAGGCGTGCTTCCAGGACGGGGCGACTGGATTACCTTCCTATCAAACTGGATGTCGAAAACGTGAGCAGATGCAACTTCCACTGCACGATGTGTCAGGTGAGCGATTGGCCCGGCTACAAGCGTGCCGAAGATATGACCTTAACGCAATTCAAGGCCCTCATTGATTCCCAGTACGGTCTAATCGAAATAAAGCTTCAAGGGATGGGTGAACCGCTGCTCGGTCGCGACGAGTTTTTCGAAATGATCAAGTACGCGCGATCGAAACACATTTGGGTAAGAACCACGACTAACGCATCGATTCTTCATCACAGGGAGAACTACAGCCGTCTCGTCGAAACCGGAGTTAACGAGATCCAAATATCGATTGATGGGGCCACAAAGGAAACCTTTGAGGCCATTCGACGAGGGTCAAAGTTCGAACTCGTGAAAGAGAACTGCAAGCTTATCAATGACTATTGCAACAAGCGGAATCTGTGGCTCACGAAGATGTGGGTTGTCCTTCAGAAGGATAACCTTCATGAATTTATGGACTTCGTTCGGCTAAGTCATGAACTTGGCTTCAAGCGGCTCACTTTTGCGTTGAACCTGACGGATTGGGGGCAGGATCGCTGGAACACGATTAACAACGCGGTTACTGTTGAAGACTCAATTTCGCCCGAATCTGCTCACCGCGCGATAGAAGAGGGAAAACGTCTCGGTTTGGAAATTGCGTTCTGGAACGTTACGTCGAAGTATAGTGCCGACTCCCCCAAGACTCTCTGTGCCTGGCCGTTTGAGCGTGCTTACGTTTCTTCCGATATGCGGATCGTCCCATGTTGCAAAATCGGAAATCCCGAGGTTTCAGATCTCGGAAGCGCACATCACTTTACGGAGATTTGGAACAGCGCTGTATACGAAGAGTTTAGGAAGGCGCATATCGAAGGACGAATTCCCGCGGTCTGCGTCGACTGCTACGAACACAAGAATTGAAGAATCTACTATTAAAAGCAGGCAGTGCGGCGCTCGTTCCGGTGGTTTTCATTATTGCGGTAGTTCGAATTTTCAGGAACGCCAGTCTGTTTAAGTCAGCTGATCTGCTTGTGGTTGCGCCTCACACTGCCTATGGCCACACCATAACTGCACCGGATGTTGCGAGAAGGCTGTATCCCAAGAAATCAATCACTTTTCTGCTGTTTTCCGACTATCGACTCCATAACACGAAGCTATCTCTAGTGTGGACTAATCCGCGTTTCATTTCCCTGCCGTTGAGTTTTCAAATAACGTCCCGGGTTCCCTCATTTCGGCTGCCCTGTGTGCCGTCTCATAAGGACTTCTTACGTCGGATCATCATGAGTCTCGTCCGAAGGCTCATTCGACGTGATATTGAGGTTATTCCGCGACTGGAGGACCTCTACCCTCGCGTAAATATTCCGACTCTTAATATCGACCGTTCGAAACTGATCATCAACTATGTTTGGACGATAGGCTATTTCGAACTCATCAAGCAAGTTGCTGCGCCACATCTTAAACTGCCTGAATCGATTCGGCGTTCTATCAGTCTTCGACTCAGAGAATTGGTGTCAGGAGTAAGCGTCAACTCCAATACTAAAAAATGCGTTCTTTACTTAAGACAGAAGGCTGAAAACAGTAATGACTATCACAACTACCGCCGATCCGGCTCTCCGCTTGAGGACTATCTTCCCGCTGTGCAGTTTCTCAATGCCTCTGGATACCAAGTACTTGTAACCGGAGACGTCGCCCTTCCGGACGGCGTACTGCGCGAATTTCGAGGAATGTTGACAGATGCGCGGTTGGCTCGACTCGACCCTGAATTGTTCGATCTTTATGCTTCAACTGAGGCCGATATTTTCGTTGGAGATCCAGGCGGGGGCGTCTGGCTGGCGGGTCTGAATGAAATTCCTCGATTGCTGATCAATGCCTTCCCATATTTCTTTGGGTTACCGGCTTCCTGGGTGAATTACAAGACACTCTATGATGGTCAGGGCCGCCTCGTTCACTTTGATCGGTTGTTCAATGAATTCTCGCACGACTACGAATTGACCGGTTATACCCTCAAAAACAACTCGGCCCAGGAAATTCTGAGTGCCATCCAAACGTTCCTGCAGGATCTCGAAAATCCTGGAAATCCCGACCCAGGTCGAAAGATTTTAGAGACTGTTCCCGATTTCATTTGGGCCAAACACGCAGGTACGAGAATTTGCCGAACATGGCTGGCTCTCTTCGATGCCCGCAACGCACGCAATCCCGCTCAGAAACTGGAAGTGGGGTAGCTATTGTTAGTTTCTTGCAGATTAGCCCCGCTTTGATCAGACTGCCCCCAACACCTGCCTAGCCCCTCCAACCGCCACGTCACTATCTCACGGTCTGAAACAGTTTCAGGGTCACCTTGGACGGCTGCGGTGAACGTCTGGAGGCCTAAATCGATAAGTTTCGTTGTCTATTTCGTCTTTTTGTCGGCCAACCGCGTCTTGAAAGGGTATGACCGGACAGCGCGGTTTTACTCTAATCGAAGTTGTGATCGTAGTGGCGATTATCGCCATCTCCTTGGGAATGGCCGGACCCCGAATTGGGGCGGGGCTCGGCCGTCTCGAGTTGAACAGCTCGGCACAGACTGTGAGAGGGTTCATTCGAATGGCACGCCTCCAAGCGCAACGTTCGGATAGGCAACAATACGTTGTACTGAGCAGGACGCGACGGTCCGTTTCTCTGGTCAACGAGAACCTTACAAATATCCGTGAGGAACAGCTTCCGGCGTCGATAGATATCCTGTTGGACGGTGAATCGACGACCGAAGCGTTGTATGTAAGCCCTTCAGGCATCTTGCGTGGCTCCCCGATCCGTCTGCGTGGTCGTTCAGGTGAAGTCGAGGTTTCGTTACGGTGAAACCCCAGCACGGCTTCACATTAATCGAAGTGATGGTGGCGGCTGCTGTTCTGGGCATCGCCGTGACCGCCCTGTTCAGCCTGTTCTCAAGCTCACTGTCGAATCTGAGGAAGATTGAAGACCTCCATCACTACCAACTTGCAGGCGAGGAAATGATGAATCGCGTACTTCTGCTCGCAAGCCTGCCTCCGGGTGGGAAGATTGAAGGAACTCTGAAGAAGACGAATGCGCGTTGGATTGTGACCATTTCTCCCTGGATTCCCCAAAAACTCGTGAGCAATATTCCAGAAGCTGTGATGAAGATTGATGTGGAAATTCTTTGGCCTGGCCTGGCCGGCCAGCGAAGTGTGAAGCTTGAAACGGTCAAGGCGACGACGTTGTCCTACTCAAATAATGATTTTCAAAAGGCCATTGAAAATGCGCTCCCGAACTGAAGACGGTTTTACGCTTGTTGAAGTGATGGTCAGCTTGGTCATTATGCTGATGGTCGTGACCGTGGCATTTTCGGGCTTGCGGATCGGCTTGAACGCTTGGGAGAGGGGTGGACGAACGGTCGACCAGATGGATCGACGCGAGACCGTTGAGCGACTGATTCAACGTCAACTGGCGGTGGCATATCCGACCTCGTTTAAGATCAAGCCAGACCAATCTATCATCATGTTTCGTGGTTCATCTGAGCGGCTCGAATTTGTCTCGGATTATTCATTGGAGTCCGGCCCGGGGGATTTTCGGAAGATCGACTATGCCGCCGACAGCGGCCGCTTCCTTTATGGGGAGAAAGGGCTTTTCGGATATATTGCCGAGGAAAATGAGGCGTTGCCGGAAAGAACGCTGGCAACTTTCTCGCGAGTTGCATTTGAGTTTCTGGGCAAGGATCAGCAGGGCAACCCAGCGTGGATCAACGAATGGAAGCTTGGGAACGGGGTGCCTCTCTCGGTTCAAGTTCACCTGGACGACGATACGTTTGTTGTTCGGATGGTGAATCAATGAGAGATCGGCGCGGCACCGTCCTTATCAGCGTTCTCTGGATTGTCCTCGTGCTGTCCGTGGTCTCCTTTTCATTGGCTTCCTCCGTTCGTGTCGAAGTGAATTCCACTCAGCAATCTTTCGATTCGGAACGCGCGTTCTTCATGGCCAAGGGCGCGGCGGAAATTGTCTATAACAGTTTTGCCAAGAGTGTGCCTATTCCTGAGGATTCGCCGATTCGACGAGAAAAGGATGACTACGTTTTCCCTTTCGAGTCTGGTGAGGCGCGAGTTCGCTTCGATTCCAGTGAAGGGTTGATCGATATCAATTCTGCGTCCGACAAGATGCTGGCTTCCTTGTTCGATTCGCTTGGGGTCGACCGTGAGACGAGAAACAGACTAGTTGATTCCATCCTGGACTGGATCGACACTGATGATATTCCGCACCTTTATGGCGCTGAAGTAGGCGATTATCCGCAAGGTACTCCGGGGCAACCGAGTCGGCCGAGAAATGGCCCGTTTGCCACGGTAGATGAAATCTTACTTGTGAAGAACATGACCCCGGATATTTTCTTTGGCTCTTTTGTGGCCGACTCCGCCTCTGGGCAATTTCGCAGAATTCCAGGTGTCCGCGATCTTGTGACCGTGCGGCCCCACGGTGCGACAATCGATCCAAACCGGGCCTCGCTCGATGTCCTTCGCACGCTGCCTGGCATGAGCCCGGAGTCGGCGAGCCGCCTCGTATCCGCCCGGACGGAGAAGCTGTTTTCAAGCGCTGAAGACCTGGTAACTCGTATCCCTGTGCTTGCCTCGACGGAGACGCTCGACTATTTGAAATTTGGCGATGATAAGCCAACTGAGCTCGTTTCCCGCGCCACGATCACCGCGTCGGGAGTCTCTAGAACCGTACGCCTCCTTTTTAACCGAGAAGAGAAATTGAAGTTCATTAGCCGTATGCCCCTCCTGTATACGAGGACAGAAGAAGTGAGTATTGATCGGTGGCGGTTCGAATGATGTTCAAGAATAGCATTGGCATCGAAATCGCAGGCAAGGATCTGAGACTGGCGGTTTTGCGTTCGCGTCTCGGCAAATTGCGGCTTGTCCAGACTCTCGATGTTCCCGGATTTGTGGGCCTTGCCCAAGGCGATCAAGTATCTGCGATAGTACAGCTCGTAACACGACATAAGCTTTCGGCGAGCTCCGTGTATTTGACGCTTTCTCGAGATCAGGGCATCGTCCGGCAGTTTGAGTTTCCAGTGGAGGTTCTTGAGAAATTGAGATCCTCTGTTGCATTGCAACTCGAGACGTTGTGTCCCTGGCCGGCAGAGGAGATTTATTGGGACTTCAGCGGCGACTCTCCTCGGAAAGGGTCGAAATCAATTCGAGTTACGGTAGCGATCATCCCTCGCTTGGTTCTCGATCCATGGATTGAACTATTCCGCTTGGCAAAGCTTCCGCTCAGCGGAGCGTCATTATCCTCATTGAGCATTGCACACGGGGTGGGTTCTTTGTGGAAGGGCAACGCTCCCACCATAGTCCTGGATTGCGAGAGCGGTTATGTCGAGGGGGTGGTTGTTCAGAGTGGGCAGTTGTTCTCAGTCACCCAGAATGGCGATGAAGTCAGCCACTCTGCCCAGTCCGTAATTCAGCGGCTTTTGGCCCTGAGTCGCCTGCCTTCCCTTGAGACTGTGCGGCTGATCGTGTGCGGTTCCGAGGGACAGTCGATTGAGCTCGCCGCTCGGGTAGCGCTGCCTATCGAGAACGCCAAGGCCGACAGCAGCGATAAATTTGGAGCAATCGCATCCTCGCTGAATAGCCTAAGAAAGAGCGGTTTTGAGACGAACCTGATTCCTTCCGCACTCCGATACAGAAGGAGTCAGGCTCCGTTGATCCCTGCTTATGTCTTGCTCGTGTTGACAGCCATTCTGGGTTTGCTCTTGGCGATGCGCGAGCCCTATCAGTTGACAGGTTACGCATCGACGATTGACTCCGAGATTCAGCGAATCGCACCTGTTGCTCGGGAAGTGTCAAAACAGCAGTCTGAACTCAATAAGCTTTCCGAGCGATACAGGGCGCTTTCAGCGGGCTTCAAAAGCCGTGACTATAACCTTGAGGCTTTGCGTGAATTGACCAGAACCCTTCCCCCTACGGCATGGCTTACGAACTACAGCTATCAGGATGGCAGCGTGACTATTTCCGGTCTGGCCGATAGTGCGTCCGAGCTTCAGAAGCTGCTTGAGGACACGGCCTTGTTCAAAGAAGTTCAGTTCACGAGCTCGGTTACACGGGATGCGAAAGGGAAGGATCATTTCACCATTAAAGCCAACATTGAGGTGCCGCGATGAAGTTCATTATCCGTGACCGGGATAAGAAGGCTCTCATCATGCTTGTTGTGGCGTTGGGATCATATCTGGCGATTTCCAGGCTGGCGTTACCGGCATACGATCGTGAAAAGGCGGGAGCCGAAGGCGTTGCGGCAAAAGAAGACGAATTGCGAAAGTATCGAAGAGCACTTATCGCCAAGGATCGCTATACGCAACTCTTGGAACAGGCGAAAAAGAGCGTCGCTGAAGCAGAGGCGGGGCTGGTTCGTGGTGACAACCCATCACTTGCCCAGGTGGAATTGCAAACCATCGTTGAGGATGCGGCCAAGAAGGTCAATATTCCATTGGGCCAGCGGAGTGTCTCCAATGCGAAGAAGAAGGACCAGTATTTCAATGAAATTGCGATGTCGATTTCATTTGATAGCACTGTAAATCAGGCGGCTTCATTCCTCGCCGAATTACGCTCTTCGCCGAAATTCGTGACTGTGCGTAGTCTCCAGATGGCGCCTCTGCAACCTGCAGTGGAAGCGCCGCCAAAGGGCGATCTGAAAAAAACCGTCAGAGTCTCGATGACGGTGTTTGCATTGTTAATGAATCCGACGGTCGGGGGAAAGAGTTAATTATGCGAAGACTTCTAATACTGGATGCCGGTTTGGTCGTCTTGCTCGTCATCGGCGGGATGAAACTAAGAAAGGACTGGCTTGCTTTTGCGCCCACGCATGACTTATCTGCAATTCAACCGAAACCCCTGGCTTTTCCCTCATTACCGATGACCATAGTGGCGACCGTCGGAACAAGTGCGGATTGGACTGAAATTCCATCCAAGGATCCGTTCAGTTTCGATCGGAATGATATCGATATTCCTGCTGTGGTTGTCGAAGCTCCAGCAAAGCCCGTTGGGCCAAAACCTATTCTATTCGCGACCATAATCATCGGATCAGATCGGCACGCGTTTGTGGCGCAAGGGGTGCCTGGAAACCGTAACTCGCGAGACATGAAAATTGGTGAAACGGTTGACGGCTGGACGATTGTTGATATCGCTCGAAATTCCATTGAAGTCGAATCAAATGGATCCCGGCAGACCGTCATAATGAACGATCCGTCGGCTGGGGTCTCACGCGACGTTAGTCGGACAAATGTTGTTCCCGCTACGACGTCGTCTGCGCAACCGTCCGTCCCCGCACAACCTCAGGGTCAACGCGGAGGCGGACACTATGAGCCAACGCCGTTCGGGTCTCCTCGCTGGGTCGCTGATCCTCCAAAACCATGAAAAAAATCATCATTTCTTTCCTCATTCTGCAACTCGGTGTCCTGACCGGTATGACGCAGACTCCTACACCGCCGCCCCCCCAAACAAAAAAGGTCATTGTGCAGACGCCCTTCGGACCAAAAGAGTACGATGTCCCGGTGGACTCGCCGCCGGCGGTACCTGTACCGACGACGGTTCCCGCGCCTCCTGCTGTTGTCCCTACTCCATCGAATGCGCCGCCGCCGCCGCCCGCCTCGGTTACAGCACAGCCCGCTCCGGCGGCTCAATCCGCGGCTACTCCGCAACAGCCTGATGAGATCGTGCCGATTTCGCTGCAATTCGACAACGCAACCGACATCTACGGCATCATCAAAATCATCATGGGAACGCTTAATCTGAATTACATTATCGACCCTGCCGTGAAAGGGACGATCAATATCAATACTTCCGGCAATCTCCGAAGATCCGATCTGCTGCCTATACTCGAGACGATATTGAAGATCAACGGCGCAACCATGATCAAGACGGGAGACATCTACGAATTTGTTCCCGCTGGTTCCGCCATAAAGCAGCCACTTCAGGTTCGAGAGGGAGGGCTTGATGTTGCCATGGACGATCAGATTGTCCTTCAGGTCATTCGCATGAAGTTTGTGACGGCGTCTGAAATGGCAGGACTTCTGACGCCTCTTCTTAGCGAGGGGGCAACAATCATTCCCCAGAGTGGAGGTAATATCCTGCTGATCGCCGAGCGGCGCAGTAACCTCAGGAAGTTGCTGGACATCATTGATATTTATGACACAAATGTGTTTGCGGACGAACGCGTCCGTCTGTTTCCTGTAAAAAACAACCTCGCCAAAGACCTTGTGAGTGATCTCACGTCGGTATTCGCTGGTTATGGCCTCTCGAATAACGCCACTGCCATTAAATTCGCTGCCTTGGACCGCATCAACTCCATTTTGGTTGTAACGCCTAATCCTGCAGTGTTTCCCGAAGTCGAGAAGTGGCTGAATCGTCTGGATCAAAATACATTGAAGGCAGGCATTCGAAATTTTGTCTACCGGGTGAAGAATTCCAAAGCGGCCGACATTCAGAATGTTCTGGCTCAACTCTATGGTGGCCAAGTCCAGCTATCCAGCATCTACAATCAACCTTCGGGATCACCCGCCGCGGCAGGTATTACTGCGCCGACCCCTCCACCAAACCCAATGGGTACTTCTCTGCCGATTTCGACCACCCCTGCTTCGGGGGCGAGTTTCACGCCGCCGAAGGCGGGCGACGTCAGAATTATTGCGGACATCGTGAACAATTCCCTGGTCATTCAAGCGAATCCGCAAGTGATTCAGGAGATCGTGCAGACTATCCAGGAACTCGACATTCTGCCGAGGCAAGTCATGATTGATGCTCAGATCTATGAAGTGGGTCTCACTGCCTCCCTCCAATTTGGCATAACGGCAGCATTGCAGAACCGCGGCACCCTCGCGAATCCCCAGACTACGACCTCATTGACGGGGAGTCCCTCAACACTTGCCGGCCAGGCGTTCACTTTTATCGGAAGAACCAGGGAATTGGTGGCTTTCTTAAACGCCTCCGAGAATAAATCCCGTATCAGAACTCTGTCAGCGCCCTCTGTCATGGCCAGCGACAACGTTGCTGCCGATTTTCAGGTGGGCAGCGACGTTCCGGTTCCCACCTCTTCGTCCGTTACACCGGTTACGTCTGGCGGGACAAACCTGTTTGCCCAAACGATCCAGTTCCGTCAGACTGGTGTGCTTCTGCACGTCAAGCCTCAGATTAATGATGGGGGCAACGTGACCCTGCAGATTACACAGGAAGTCAGTGAGGCTGAAGCCAATACGACTTCGGCCGTTGTTGCGCCTGTCATAGCAGTTTCCTCGGTGGCCTCCACTATTTCCGTTCATGACGGACAAACGATTGCAATTGGCGGCTTCATTCGAGAGAGCAATGAAAACTCACATGATGGGCTTCCAATCCTGGGTAGAATCCCATTTCTCGGATCTCTTTTGGGAAATACTGGTCGTACCTCAAGTCGGACAGAGTTGATAGTCTTGATAACGCCTCACGTTGTAACTGGCTACGACACTGCCGATGGCACCACCGATGAACTAAAAGCGAAACTGAAAGAAATACAAAAACTTCTCAAGTAGTCAATTCCCTTCCCACTCAAGATCAAAAAGAACTCACGCCGCCAAACTATATTGACCGGTAACTCCTTTAGAAAGAGGTTTGCTGATCTAGCTCCGGAATGGCAGGGCGTGTGCTTATCATGTAAGTCACCTTGGGTGAAGAATGCTTAATGGGGCGAAAATGGTTCAGGGAGAACAACTTGACAGCAGTAAAGAACGCGTGTTACCGTTTTTTCTGCTTTGCCTCCCAATTGGTTGTACACAAAGGGATTATTCAACATTAGGTCTGTTTTATTTTTGAAAGACGCTAACCGGAGAATTCATTGTCAGGGGAGGTGGTAAAAGTAGCCGTTTTCAAGCGGAGAAACAGTGTGGACCCCAAAACCATTTGTTGACGGTTTGTCCCCTGCACCGAGTTCTCCGGTTTGTTTCTTTTCTCGTCTCAGGGCCGAGCGTAAACGACGCGCCGGTCATTAAACTTTAGCTTTTGGTTTCCTCGAACTTCGAAAAGGAGAAAAACAGAATGAAGTCCAGTAAATGGATTCTCGGGCTGATGGCGATCATGATGACTTTGATCATCGTTCCCAGCAGCTTCGGTCAGATTCAGCTTGTTGTTAACAACGCAGCGTCGCCGGGTGAGATCACGACGAATAATATGGCCAACACGTCTGACCCGTCGTCGGTCGGCAACGGTATTATCGTCAGCGGTCAGTTGCTTGCCATCTCGCCCCTGACGACGACGACCCTGACCCTGACCTTCCCTGGTCCGATCACGTCGAATGGCTTTACCAATACCGGAACCGGTGCTCAAATTCCGGCAATCGATCCGATTGTCATTCAGGGCGCCAGCGGCGTGTTCTCCGGGATCACGGCTATCACCAGCCTCAATTATGCGGCCGGTACCGTTACCATCACGTTGCCTTGCGCGAATGCGACTGTTGTTGCCTGCGGAAGCGCAAACAACTCATCTTCTGGGTCATTCCGTCTGGAGGGTGTGAGGAGTGATATCAACGGCAAGGGCGCTGGGCCGCTTAATATTGGCCTTAGTTTGAGCAGCGGCGCAAACAACTATATTCTGACCAGCAGCACAGTTCCGAGCATAAACGCGACCGGCGCCGGCATCGCGTCGCTGAATCAAAGTTCAGTCAGTTTCACGGGTAGCGTGAATAATGGTACGTTCCTGGTCTTCACGAATCAGACGGGCCCTACTCCCGCAGACTCTACGGCCACAATAGTTCTGGCTGAAGGCTTTGCTTCTGCCTGGAGAACGTCCGTTCAGTCTTCTACGAATGGCACGACCCTCTCGAACGGCACGAACATTCGCCTGACCTTCACGGGATTGCCTACTGGAATGACAGTTACCGCAACTCCAGCTTCTGGCAGCACGTCGGGTAACCGGCCGACTACGGACGCGGCCAGCTACACAGCAACGGCATCAAGTTCAACGCCAAGCCCCACGATGACGATTGGATTCTTGTCCACTAACTTGTCCACTACGGAAAACCTCCAGCTGCAACTTGTTCTCAGTGGTACGCCCTCAGGTACGCTGACCCCAGGTTCGATCACTGTGTCGGCAACGCTGGTTCCGATTGGCGTCGATTTTGACGCCACTCAATCCCCGGCCGCTCCGACCACGACAGGCGGTTATCCGAGATTCATCGAGGCGGACCTCGGCCCGCTTACGATCGGTAGCATCGTTTCCGCAAACACAACGTTGCTCATTCCTTACGCCGTGAAAACGGGAGCCTATGACACCGGCATCGCGATTGCCAATACCACGGCTGATCCTTTTGGAACAGCTGGTGGCGGCG
>Ga0207031_10290_pt2 | contig 12516 bp, 11 predicted proteins | sample Alteio_BWMinCont_37_FD_153278 | JGI IMG/M metagenome (GOLD analysis project Ga0207031, IMG submission 153278) | Enriched cells from forest soil in Barre Woods Harvard Forest LTER site, Petersham, Massachusetts, United States -... | ecosystem: Environmental > Terrestrial > Soil > Temperate forest >... | reverse complement strand
AAACAGCAAGAAGCGACGGGGGGCGCGGTACCAAAGGTGTTAGGCCCAGCTTTGGTCTGGTTTCGGCAGGATCTGCGTCTATCGGACAATCCCGCCTTGGCCGCAGCAGTCGAGCGGGGTAATCCGGTGGTCCCGGTTTTTATCTGGGCGCCGGAGGAGGAAGGGTCGTGGCGGCTAGGGGCGGCCTCGCAATGGTGGCTGGGCCGGTCGCTTGCAGCCCTCAGTGCCGAACTCGAAATCCGCGGCTCGCGCTTGATCATTCGCCGTGGTCCAACCGGTAGAGCATTGAATGATCTGATGGCAGAATCAGGCGCATCCGCCGTGTTCTGGAACCGCCGTTACGAGCCAGCGGCCGTCGTCCGAGACCGCGAGTTGAAGTCGAAGCTCCGAGAGCGCGGGTTAGCCGTTGAGAGCTGCAATGGCTCTTTGCTGTTTGAACCCTGGATGATTCGAAATGCAAGTGGACAGCCGTTTCGCGTTTTTACGGCGTTCTGGCGTTCCTGTCTTGCTGACTCGGTAGCGCCTCCCTGCAAGGACGCGCCAAGGAAGTTTCCCTCGCCTAAGAACTGGCCGCACTCATTGGAGGTTTCAGAACTTGGGTTACAGCCAGCAGTCGACTGGGCACGCGGCTTTCGTGAGTCTTGGCAACCTGGGGAATTCGGAGCAAAGAGCCAACTGAAGCGTTTTCAGAAAGAAGCTATTGAAGAATATCCGGCAGGCCGAGATAAGCCTGCCGTACTGGGCACATCCCGGCTCTCACCGCACCTCCACTTCGGTGAGATTAGTCCCGGACAGGTTTGGCGCGCGATCCTAGGCACGATGAGCGACAGAGCCATTGGCCCGCCCGCCGCGTGCGAGGCCTATCTCAGGCAAATTGGCTGGCGCGAATTTGCTCATCATCTGCTATTCCATCATCCGGATTCCCCAGTGCAGGCTCTTCGACCGGAGTTTGCGGCATTCCCTTGGAAGACCGATCCGAGGACTCTAAAGGCCTGGACGCGAGGCAAGACAGGCTATCCGCGCGTCGATGCTGGGATGCGCGAGTTGTGGCACACCGGTTGGATGAACAATCGGGTCAGAATGGTGGTGGCCTCGTTTCTTGTCAAGCACCTGTTAATTGGCTGGCAGGAAGGTGCGGCCTGGTTCTGGGACACGCTGGTGGATGCGGACTTAGCTAATAACACTTTAGGTTGGCAGTGGGTCGCGGGCTGTGGCGCTGACGCAGCTCCCTATTTTCGAATCTTTAATCCGGTCCTCCAGGGGGAGAAGTTCGATCCCGCTGGAGCATACGTCCGCCGTTCGGTTCCGGAGCTGGCAAAGCTGCCAGACGAATGGATACACAAGCCCTGGAAGGCGCCTGCATCAATACTCGGCGAGGCTGGCGTGCAGCTTGGAAGTACATATCCAGTTCCAATCATCGACCATGACGAGGCCCGAGAACGCGCATTGGCAGCCCTGAAAGGCTTGCACCGAAGCTGAAATCTTTGCGGGGGCTGTCGGTTCAATAGCTCCAACCAACCAGTTGAGCACCCTGAATGGATCGTTCCGCCGGAGGCGGCGGACCGAAGCGGCGATCAATTCGGAAGGAAGCCGGTCAAACCCTTTCGCAAACCTGCTTAGTCACGCGATGCCGGTGGTCAAACATCAGCTTAAGTCCCGGCTTCACCATCCAGCCGAAGAGAATGTCGATTAGCGAGCCGCCGGTAGCTGATACACCACGCGATCTGTGAGGCGTGTCTTGCCATCGGCATCCTCAGACTCATGCCGCTGGACCCTTTTTGCGAGTGTGGCCCTTTGAGCTGTTCGTCTGCAAAAGTCGGTCTTTCTCGTATCCCGTATGCAGCGCGATCCAGGGAAAAATCCTACACGGAGTTCCACCCGTGAACCAGTCTCAATGCCAGCTATCCTGCCAAGCATCCGCACAAGTAGGAATGCAGGAGTCAGCAGAGATAGGGCATCTTCCCGTTCGTAGATGGGCGTTCTAGACTGAGGACCTTGAAGAGGGGCAGCCAGCCACCCTTCGCCCCGCTCTCTAGCGCAAGAACATCGACTCCGGTCCCGCACTCGCACTAGCTGTAGCTCGCCTCAGCGGATGTAGTCGAAATTGTAGCTAAGGTATCCCAAAACGTTCAACAAAGCTCGCCCTGCTAAACTACTGAATCTAAAAACTCATTTGATGGAAACCAAAGCTGGGGCGCTTGCGACTCCTCCAATCGAGATAACTAAGCGCTGATCGCCGGTAGGCAAATCGGTCGGCACTTGGATGTTTGCCTGAGCGACACCGACTAGCCCGGGCGTCATACCCACGAACGATATTGGCACCGTTACTCCCGCAATCTGTACGTTAGCATTCGCAACTGGCGATGAAAGCGGCGAAAGCGGAGCCACGTCGCCAGAAGCGATGGGATTGTTGAGTGCACCCTGACCAGTAAAATACAAAACCAAATATTCGCCTTCAGGAAGAGGATTCGTTGGACCATTAAGCGTTACCGCACCTGAACTGGCATCGACGTTCTGCGCTATCGCATATCCGTTGGAAGAAAAAAGTCCGGGCGCTGTCGCATTTACCGTCACAGTCACGGAAGTCGAGAATGCTCCGAGATTGTTGACGACAAAATTTGCCGCCCCGGTCGGAACGTTGAACGGAACCTGCGCATTGATCTGGGTTGGGCTTACATAATCGAGCGGAATTGGGTCTCCGCCTACCAGCACCTGCACGCCGCCGAGAACTTGCGGCAGAGGAACGGAGACGGCGGTTTGGGTGAGAAGAGCAAGCGATTGACCCTCAATAGAGATCAATGAACCGGGGGCGACCCCGCCCGCAAAAGTTGCCCCGTTCACAACTGAAGCGATGGACGGCGCCACTGATGGAATTGCGCTCTGAAGCACCGTGATGCTGGCGTTGCCCAACTCAATCACCGCAGAGCGTGATTGCCCGGTGATGTTGGCGTCTACCGAGTAAGAGAGATTGCCGCCACCGGTACCACTGTTAACCGGCAGCTGAACCCATGAACCGCTGCTCACCGTGGCCGTCCAGGTGCAGTAATCGCGGGAAGATGTAATCGAGATGGAGCCAACGGCCGCTTGAGCGCCAACGGAGACCGTGGACGGTGCGGGTGTGAGGGAGCAAAGGTCGAGCGGCGGCGAGGCATAGGCTCCCTTGAACAGAAAGCCGTAATTGCTGCCGGTCGCGGTCATGGCTGCCGAAAGAAAATTCTGGATGGAAGCATCCGGGTTATTGGCCGTTGGAAGCCGTTGCAACGCTTTCCAGAAGGCTTGATAGGCCGGGAACCCAAAATCATCGTAGAGGCGATACAACATTGCGCCTGCCAGATCGGCGGCGCTCCATCCAATAGCGGATGGCGGTGCTTGCCCGGTCAATATGGTGTTCTCCCATGTGTAATTGGGGTTAGCCAGGTAGCTATTCAAAAAATCGATCATATCCGAGCTGTGGAACTGCTGAAAAGTCAGCCCGTCGAACGGTCCACCGTTGAGCCCCGCACGGCCCATGGAGATAAAACGATTGGCGATGGCGAAACCGGTCGTGAACTCGCTCACCTGTCCCAACTGATTGTTGTAAAACCAGAAATTACGACCAAATTCGTAGAACATGACCTGATCGAACTCGCTGTTATCCTGAACGTCATCATAGAGAACTGAGAAGAAGGTTGAAGTTAACTCGCTTCCATTAAAGCCGACATAAGTGCAGGCTGCGCAGGAAGGAATACTGGCATCCGGAACCACCGCGATAATATCGCGTCCATTCAGCGTGCTGGGCGGATAGGGAGAGGGATCCGCCCCGGTGATCTGCTCGTAAACCTCCCACGCGGCATCCAACCCCGCAAGCGTCGTGTTCATGGTCGATACATCCAGCGTGCTCTGTGGCGTGAGCAGGGCGACTTTCTGGCCAAACCACGGATACAGGTTATACGTAATCGGAATGTTATTCGAGGCTCCGGAGAAGCCTTGGTAAACCGCCGTCGCAGACGGTTGTCCAGGCTCGGCAGCACCGGACGGTCCGGCAGTTCCGCTGACTACAACCACGATGTTAGATAGTGTCAGATCGACATTGATAGCACCGGACCAAGCGAAGACCTGCACGTAGAGACCGCTAGTGGGGCTCATCGGGGCTGCCGATGCCGACACCACATGGCCTCCCGGCGCTGGGGTGTACGCAGTTGTCCCGAAGTCGTAGGTGGCCTGGAAACGTATGGCTGCGCCAGCAGCCGTGGCAGTGCCTTGGGCTGAATGAAATTGCGTGAGCGCCGGGCTGACCACATTGGCGGGATTCCCAGTGCTCGGGCCGGGTGGAATCGTGGAGGGAGAGGGATCAATAAACACCTCCCAGTCGAAGGAAGCGTCACCATCAATGTCAGGCGAGTTGGCTGTGATCGTGCCGGTCACGCTAATGCTGGTAACTTGCGCGGTGGGACCGGCGATGGTGGCATCATGAATTACACTCGTAAAGCCATACTGGATGGAAGAACAGCATGCCAAGTGCAGAGAGTCGGGAAAGGTATAAGTATGGGTGAACGACTGACCAAAGAGCGGCGCCGATAAGCCGAGAAGGATCAGCGCACTTGCTGTATGCACCAATCTCAGCGCTAGGTAAATCTCGATCTTATCCGGGATTTCCGTTTTGGCTTCCAGATTTCGATAGTATACAGCAATGGCCTCGATTGCGGAATAAGAGGGGATCGACCCCGTTATCAGGCCCCGCGGGATGTAATAGAAACCGAGGACCAGGAACTTTTCAAAGAAGTCTGATTGCTGCCGATCAAGTCTGAGCGTGCACAATCACATCAGGACGATCAGGAAAAGGATCGGGAGCACTCGGCCAAGTTAGAAATGATGAGTGGTCATGCCTAAGGAGACAATTAGGACATTTCAGCGAGTTTGTCAAAGGCCCATCGGCGCAGGGTCATGTTTACTAAAGAGTTCGCCTGTCCGTCTGGGTCCCCGAACGGATGGCCCCGGCCCACCATCCAGTTGACAGGCGGACAACTGGGACTAATCGCTTGCGAGTTGTATCGCAAGATTACCGCCGCACTGATTCCAGAGAGTTGCGAAGCATTAGCGTCCGCATGAGCGGGGCTAATAACAAAGTGGTCGAGCATTTCGGCCTGTTAACTGGTGACTTGAACTGTCGATTCGTCGAGGGACCCGGACGAACAGGCCCACCGCTGAGACGCTTTCAGGACCTCCTCAACTTTGCTTACTAGTTGGGCGACAGTAAATGGCCGAGGGAATATCTCAAATCCTTCCAGTTCCTCGCGATATTTGAGCCGGTCGTCATCCAACAGACCAGCTACAACGAGCACAGGCATTCCGAGATTCCTTGCGCGCAGGTATTTGACGGCTTCGTGGCCGGGGATGGTCTCAACGTACGGGTGGGTAATCAAAAGGTCAATTTTGCAGTCGTCCACCTTGTTTATGGCTGTCCCGAAACTACCTGTCGCCAGCACTACAAATCCCGCGTCTTCCAACGCTTCTTTCATAACAGAGCGGACTGCCGGCTCGGAGCTAAGGAGCAGAATCGTTTCATTTCTTCCGAATCGTTTCTCTTCCGTCCCCTACAATCGGGGGTGCGGCGGTGTGGGTGTGAGTCTTGCCAATAGGCACCAAAGTCGTCCTCCTCTACTTTTTGAAGCAAGCACGCAAAGTACCAACGTTTTTGCAAGCTAGCCTGACGCATCGACTCCGCCCTGTGTGAAATCACCCAAAGACAACTCAGAATCTGCGGAATACAACATTTCAGTTACGCTGTCCCAATGTCCCCGCGGGGTATGAAATTGGCAGACCGCGTGCTTATTCATTAGTGAAAGGCGGTTATCATGCTGGATTGCAAAAAGATTCTGTTCCCGATCGATATGTCGGATAGCTGCACCAAAACGGCTCCGTTTGTCGAGGCCATGGCTAGAAAGTACTCCGCGGAGGTCACGATGTTGCACGCGTTAGAGATTCCTCCCGCCTTGATTACGGACTGGCCTGGAGGCGCTGTTCCATTCATCGATATTGACTCCATCTGGACCGCCGAAACTGAAGCGTCGAAAGCGTATCTGATGGATAAATTCGAAGGACTCAAGGTTCAACGCATAGTAATGGAAGGCAGCGCCGCCCGAGTCATTGACGACTATGTTCGGGATCACCACACAGACCTGATTATGATGCCGACACACGGGCGGGGGCTGTTCCGCACCCTCTTGTTGGGGTCCGTCACGGCCAAGGTCTTGCATGACACCGCCTGCCCGGTTTGGACCGGCGTGCACATAGAAAGCCCGCCGACCATCTCGTCCGATTTAAGTACCATCATTTGCGGTGTGGATCTGACCGAAGACGGCATCGCCACGATGCAATTTGCCTCCAGGTTGGCGGAGGACAGCAAGGCCAAGCTTTTCCTGGTTCATGCCGTCCCGGGCGCCGAAGTTATTCCTGAAAAGTATTTCGACGAGGATCTCCGCTATTGCCTGGAGCAAGACGCGAGAAAGATCATTAGCCAACTGCAGGTATCCGCTGGTGTCACCGCGCCAATTTGCTTGGGCGCGGGCAAAGTATCGCACGTCGTGCGAGACGCCGCTTTGGGTCACAGCGCCGATTTGATCGTGATCGGACGTGGACGCGCAACAGATACGCTTGGACGGCTGCGCAGCAATGTATATTCCATTGTTCGAGACGCCCCTTGTCCCGTGATCAGCATGTAGTCTTGATAACCATATGCTACCGTTTCGCCACATTCTGTTCCCCGTCGACTATTCGGAACCCTGCCGAGCTGTGATTCCCTATATTCAGGAAATGGCGTGCCGCTTCTCGGCCGAGGTAACTGCCATTCACGCCGACGCGCCTTTCGGTTCGATAGCGAACTAACGATGACCGATCCCGAATTGCAGACGAAGATACAAGCATTGGAACAAGACCGATTGAACCAGTTTATCTGCCAGGCTTTTCCCGGCCAAATGGTGGAGAGCTTCGCTCACTTGGGTGAGCCGGGCAGCGTAATCGCCCACTTGGTTCAAGAACAGCGGGCGGATCTTGTAATGCTTGCGACTCGCGGTCACGGTCCAGTGCGGCGGTTCCTGTTGGGGGCGGTGACCGCTAAGGTACTTCACGACGTCCGCGCCGCAGTTTGGACCGGCCCAGGGAGCCGCACTATCGGAGCATCCCGCGCGCCTGCCTTACCAATCCATTGTTTGCAGCCTTGGATGATAGCAGCGAAGCGGCCGCAGTTCTCGAAGCGGCGTCTGTCGTTGCCTCCACCTACCACGCTCAACTGTCCGATCCCTTCACGTCGTAGTAACCCACCTTCTTATCCGGATGTTGATCTCAGCGCTGCTATCAAAACCCTGATCGGCCGGGCACACCTGGGTCTGAGGGAATTGAAGGCACAGCTGGGCGTTGACGCGCCCTACACGGTCGTCGACGCGCTACTGGAGCAGGGCATACATCAAGAAGTTGCTCGAAGGAAGGCGGATCTGCTGGTTACCGGCCGGGGTCACGCAATTGGAACCTTCAGCCGCGTGCTGTCGCATCTCTATCCGGTCATTCGGGATTCTCCGTGCCCCGTGTTGAGCCTCTGAGGGCTGACCACTTTCGTCCGTCTCAGACACTGATTACGGAACACGGAGCTTCTCGAATAATTTCATAGGCGCCGCTCCGAAGCCGGCCAAAGGACTGCTGTATAGCGCCGCGTCCGATGACGACTAAATCGGCCGCATAGCCCATGGCGGCTTGATGTACCACTCGCCCCACCTTGCCTAGCTTCAGGCAGGTTTCGAGTTTTGTTCCAGCTTGGGCTTGCAGTTGTTCCAACCGTTCGCCCGCCACGTCGAATAGAAACTTTCGAAGACTCGAATTTTCTTCGCATTCTTCCGGACCGCCCACGGCATGTACCAGCTGTAGTTCAAGATCCTGCTCAATCGCAAACTCTGCAGCCCACTGAAGTATGGGAAGATCGCGCTGGTCATCATCCAAAGCACAGAGCAAGCGTTTCCATCTATCGGATGGATGAGCTACGTTGTCGTCGGTATGCACGCCGGTCCAAACTGGCACTGCCGTGTCGTGCAACACCTTCGCAGTGACGGAGCCAAGCAGTAAGCGGCGAAAAGGGCCAATTCCGGTGGTTGGCAGCATGATGAGATCGGCCCCACGGTCCCGAGCATATTCGACGATGATCGTTGCGGGGTCGCCCTCGGCGTCTTCCGCTCTTACTCGCAGATCCGGGAGTTCGCGAGCGACGAAACTGTCCAAAGCGGTCTTGCCCTGCTGCCGCAGCCGGTCGGATCCATGGAGCGTCATCCAAGCGGCTGCCTCAGCAATGCCTGCCGGCGGAACATTGAGAACGTGGAGAATCGTTAACTCGGCGTCAAAACGCATGGCCATCGCCCGAACCAACGGTACGGCCGCCCGATTGCGTGCCGAGAAATCCACCGGAAACAGAATCCGCCGGAACGTGATCATGATTCGCCCTCTGTCGGGTGAGTAACTAAGCGGCCACTGCAACGGTCTTCACGAGAGCCTTCTTCTCTTCTTTCCTCTTGGGAGCAACTATAGTCAGCATGCCGTTGTCGACGTTGGCGGTCACGGCACCAATTTCGATCGGCATCTCGAGAACGAATCGCCGGTAGAGCGATTTTGTGCCGAATTCACTGTAATACACACCTTTCTCGGTCTTTTCTTCCCGGTTCTCGGTCTCGCCCTGAATCACGATTTCATTCACCTGAGCCGTAATGTTCAATTCTTTAGCGTCGAAGCCAGGAACACCGACCTTGAGCCTAAAATCAGTTTCGGTCTCGAGTAACTCTGCCTGCGGTACCCAGAACAGATCGTGCTCCGCGCGGACCCAGTCGTCCACATCGAAGCCCGGCGCTCCACCTCTCCGCTCAAAGAATTCGAAAGCCCGCTTTCGAATTTTCTCGAACGTAGCCTTCATCTCTTCCAATACCGGCACCACGGTCGGCTTGTTCTCTTCCATTTTCTTAACAGCAACATTTGTCATAACACTCATCTCCTTTATTGTTTGGTTTTACGAAACTCGGATTCCGATCTTCAGTACGCCACGCTCATGCGATTCGAAAAGCTTGTATGCCTCTTTGATCTTCGACAGTGGATAGAAGCGATTCAATAGCGGGGTCAAATCGATCCGATGCGCCTGCACCAGCCGCATCAAGCGTTGCATGCGCTCCTTACCCCCGGGACAGAGGGTAGTCACAATGGTCTGGTCTCCCAGGCCGGCATGCAACGCTTCTATCGGCATGCTCAGGTGTCCCGAATAGACGCCCACGCTCGACAAAGTCCCGCCCGGCCTGAGAGCACGCAGAGCGTTCTCGAAGGTTGCCTGCGTGCCAAGCGCCTCGATTGCCACATCCACTCCCCGACCCTCGGTGATCTCTCGAATTTCTTCGAGCGGATCACCCTCCGCCAGCACTAGTGCCGTAGCCCCGAAACGTTGCGACATCTTCAAGCGCTCGGGATCAGAATCCACCGCTATAATTTCGGACGCCCCCATCAGCCGCGCGCCGAGCGTGGCGCATAGGCCAATGGGGCCTTGCGCAAAGACCGCGACGGTATCGCCCAGGCGGACTTTTCCGCGTTCGGCGGCGGCGAATCCAGTGGAAGCAATGTCGGCCAATAAAATGACCTGTTCGTCGGAGAGCGTATCGGGAATTACAGCTAGGTTTGCCTGGGCATTGGGTATCAGTGCGTACTCCGCCTGAACTCCGTCAATCGTATTCCCGAGACGCCAACCGCCGAGCGGACCACCGCATTGAGACCTGTCGCCCCTCAAACAGGCCTCGCATTGTCCGCAAGGTGTAATCGCACCAATCAGCACTCGTTGGCCAATTGAACAGCCCGTAACGCCAGCGCCTAACTCGTGGATAACGCCAACGGCCTCATGGCCAAGCGTTAAGCCGGATTTCACCGGATACTCGCCTCGTACAATGTGGATATCGGTTCCGCAGATCGTGGTGAGCCGCACGCGGATTACCGCTTCCCCAGGTCCAGCGCTTGGAATCGGTTTCTCCTCCAAGCCAAACTCTCCCGGTTGTCGGAAGACGTTCGCCTGCATCACTTCGCAAGAGACTTCTTTCGGCGGCTTAGTAGTTTCGGGAACGGCTAAGAGCATCTTCTTACTCTCCTTTACGACCACCCTTAGCCGTGCAATTGATGATCCATTACTTTCCTTTGTAGATTCGCTAAGTTATCTTCATCGGCTGTGTACTATCGCGCAGGTTGGAGTGCCCTCACACAGTTGTTTAGCTGGGATTGGCTATGACGCGACTTGTTTCAAGAACCAGATGATTGCTGCCCCAAAGGTCATTGCAACGAGCTGAAGCATGGATTTCTGCCAAGTCGCCTCCGTCTGCAGTTCGGGAAACAGATCGAACCCGCGATGTAGATGAACCCTCCGGCTGCGAAGGGCAGCATGAAGTCGGAAAACCGGCCTGCTCTCGATTCCACTGCAAGAGCCAGCACAGTGCCGGCAACTGCGAAGAGCGCGTGCGTCCGCGAAAATCCGGCATAAAGCAACACGAAAAAGTTCCCCAGCTCGTGTGGGATTTCATGGGCGATTACGGCCGCCGTCGTAGAGACTCCGATGGGAACGCTGACCAGATAGGACGCTCCAATAATCGCACCATGTACGGAGAGCCCCGCCTGCGGGCCGGAGCGCTGATATGACTCTGGCAACAATTCCAGCGCGGCGTCGGCGAACAAGCTCCCGGTGGCCAGCGAAACCATCAAGAAAGATGACGCTTCTGATTCTTCGCTTGTCCGCAGTGAACGCTGCTAGGCCGATGAGGGACAGGAGACTGACGATGACGACACTAACGATGCGTACAGCCAAGCTCTGGAAGGAGCTTGCTGGACGACTGCCATCGGGCTAGGAAGGGATCTCGGCCGGCAGATCCAGTTGCGCCTTGAGTTTAGTGACAGTCACTGGCTTGGTGAGATACTCGTCGAAACCGGCTTGAAGCGCGCGCTCCCGGTCGCCCTCCATGGCAAAAGCCGTCAGCGCTACAACGCGCATGCCAGAGAGTGCAGGATCTGCTCGGATTTCTCGCAATACGGCATAGCCGTCCATCTCCGGCATCTGAATATCGAGCAGCACCAAGTCCGGCAGTGTTGCGCGGATTTTCTCCAGCGCTTCCAGGCCATCCGCAGCCTCAATGACCGAACTCGCATGGCCGCTCAAACCTTCCCGAACCAGCTCCCGGCCGGCGGGGTTATCGTCGGCCACAAGCACGCGTTTCGCTGTCTCAGCACGACGCAAGCGACGAAGTGCCCGCAATAGCTCTTGACGCCACCCTGCGGCCTTCGCGATCACCCGTGCGCCCTGGGCGTGCAGTTTCTCGAGTTCACGCTCGCTTAGGTCCTTTACTGTAACCACCAGCACGGGCAACCGGCTCCAGCTGGGGTTCGCGCGAATGTCGCTCAGCGCTTCAAACCCATTGCCGGGAAGCAATAGATCCAGCACCAAGGCATCCACGCGCGACATCTCAAGGACTTGAAGGGCCTGCGTTGCGTCGGCCGCGGTGAGCGGTGTGTGGCCCTCGTTCATCAATGTGTTCGAGAGGAGGTCGCGGGTTTCCGGATCGTCATCGACAACTAGAACTCGCAAGGTGCCTTCAGGCTCCAACACCCGGCGTACAGCCTGAATCAGCGCCTCGGTTGTTAGAGGTTTCGTTAATGACTCGGCTGCGCCTAGAGCCGCACCTATTTCGCCCTCATTAGCCGCTGAGACGATAATTACCGGCATCGAGCACGTATCAGGCGAAGCTTTCAGTTCATGAAGCGTCTCCCATCCACTTTTCCCGAGGATGTCCATATCCAGCAATGCGAGATCTGGCCGGAGATCCTTAGCTTTCTGAAATGCATCCGTGCCGGAGGCCGCAGTCTCTACTCGAAAGCCTTCGCGGCGCAGTTGCTCCAAGATTTCGTCCCGCCACGAGGCCAAATGGCTAGCCACCAACAGTAAAGGCGAAAGCCGCTCACCGGTTAGTCCGACGGCTGACTCCTGCGGCTGGCTGAGTCGCAGTGTGAAGAAGAAACTGCTGCCTTTTCCAGGTTCGCTCTCCACCCAAATTTTTCCGCCATGATGCTCCACCAACCGCTTGGTGATCGCCAGTCCCAAGCCGGTGCCCTCGCGTACGCCCTTGGTGGTGGCGCTGACCTGGCGGAAGCTTTCAAAGATATCTTGCTGATCCCCCGGCGCAATCCCGATTCCTGTGTCGCGGACCTGCATGCAAACCGATCCCTCGGCCACGAACGATGCAAGCCAAACGCGGCCGCCCGAAGGCGTGAACTTGATCGCATTGCTAAGAAGGTTGTACAAGATTTCCTTGAAGCGCAGGCGATCGGCCTGTAGGACCAACTCCGTGTCAAGTTGGCTTCCCAGGCTGATCCCTTTGGTGACGGCTAAAGGTCGAACGCTGGTGAGGACCTCGGCTGCTGCCACCGCCATAGGGAACTCTTCTAAACGCAACTCCAGGCGCCCTGCTTCGATTTTCGAAAGATCCAGGA
>Ga0207031_10208_pt2 | contig 12525 bp, 11 predicted proteins | sample Alteio_BWMinCont_37_FD_153278 | JGI IMG/M metagenome (GOLD analysis project Ga0207031, IMG submission 153278) | Enriched cells from forest soil in Barre Woods Harvard Forest LTER site, Petersham, Massachusetts, United States -... | ecosystem: Environmental > Terrestrial > Soil > Temperate forest >... | reverse complement strand
GCGGCGGCGCTGGAGTTGGATGGCGACACTATTACCAGTGCGCGCCTGGTGCTGGGTGGAGTCGCGCACAAGCCGTGGCGGCTCGAACAAGCGGAAAAGATTCTCACGGGGAACAAAATGGAGCGGCATTTGTTTGCGGCGGCAGCTCACACAGGCATGGAAGGCGCGAAAACGTTTCGCTATAACCGCTACAAGGTAGAGATGGCGACACGCGGCATAAGGCAAGCGCTGGGCGTGGCTGGAGGTGTGGCATGAGCCCGCTGGGAGAGCCGCTGAGCCGAGTGGATGGCAAGCTTAAGGTTACGGGTTCAGCAAAGTATTCGGCTGAGTTTGAGATTCCGCAACTGGCCTATGCGGTCATGGTGCAAAGTACGATTCCAAGTGGACGAATCGCGCGCATGGATACAAGTGCGGCCGAGAGAATTCCTGGCGTGGTCGCTGTATTGAAGCCGGGTAACGCATTAGAACTGCCGGGTGCGGAGCGGCGCGTTTCGGTTCTCCAGGACGATCTGGTTCACTACGACAGGCAGCCAGTCGCGGTGGTGGTTGCGGAGACGCTCGAGCAGGCGCACCATGCGGCGTCCATGGTTCGGGTGGAGTATGCGAAGGCTGATGCCAAGCTAAATTTCGACGCCGGATTCCCTACTTCTTATCCCGGCAGTCACAACGGAATTCCGGGCGATCTCAGCTTCGGAGACGTGGATGCGGGATTGCGCCAGGCCGAAATCACGATTGATCAGGTCTACACTACGCCGATTCAGCACCACAATCCCATGGAGCCTCACGCCACCATTGCCAAATGGGATGGCGATCATTTATCGATCCACGATGCCACGCAACACATCAGCGGAGTGCAGGAAACGCTGGCGAAGATGTTTGCCATTCCTAAAGAGAACGTTCATGTGACTTGTCTCTTTGTCGGTGGAGGATTCGGCTGCAAGGGGCAGGTGTGGTCGCATGTGATTCTGGCGGCACTCGCGGCGAAGCAAACCAACCGGCCGGTTAAGCTGGTGCTTGAACGTCCGCAGATGTTTGGGCCGGTGGGGGCGCGTCCGAGGACGCACCAGAAGCTGACTCTGGGCGCTACGCGTGATGGCAAGCTGACCGCGATCCGGCATGAAGTGCATGCCAACACTTCGGAGATCGAGGACTATCTTGAATCGTCCGCCTTCCCTACTCGAGTTATGTACTCGTGCCCGAACGTGGCGACCATTCATCGGCTGGTACCGCTCAATCTTGGCACTCCGACTTATATGCGTGCGCCTGGCGTGGCCACCGGCACGTACGCAGTTGAAGTGGCGATGGACGAACTGGCGTATGAACTGGAAATGGATCCGCTGCAACTGCGGCTGATCAATTACACCGACGTGGATCCGCACACCAAGGTTCCCTTTAGCGAGAAGAATCTTCGAGGGTGCTATTCACGAGCTGCTGATCGGTTCGGCTGGTCAAAGCGGAGCCATGGGCCACAGACGATGCGCGAAGGCAAATTGGCAATCGGGTGGGGCATGGCGACGGAAACCTATCCGGGGAAGAACCTGCCGGCGGCTGCGCTGGTGCGGTTGCAGCCGGATGGAACCGCGGTCGTGGCCTCGGGAACACAAGAGATCGGAAACGGAATTTATACGGTGATGACGGAGGTAGCTGCCGATACTCTCAAAATGTCTCCGCGCTTGTTTACCGCGGTTCTCGGCGATACGAATTTGCCGCCGGCGCCAATTTCAGCAGGCTCGATGACGACAGCGAGCGTAGGGCCAGCGGTGCGGGAAGCGGCTCTGCGGTTACGGTCACAGTTGATTGCGATAGCTTCACGAGACGCTCAGTCGCCGTTGCACGGTGCCGACGAGAGCGATGTCGAATTGCAAGACGGAAAAATGTTTTTGAGGTCTGCACCCGGCCGTTCCGACAATTTTAAATCGCTCCTTGCACGTCATGGCAACCGGCCTGTCGAAGCCAGCGCGCAAGTGAAACCTGGGGTGAATGAGAATCAATATTCTGTTCACTCTTTCGGTGCTGTGTTTGCCGAAGTCGCGGTCGATCCCGACGTACGCATGGTTCGGGTCCAGCGCGTGGTTGCAGTGTTCGACGTAGGCAAAGTATTGAACGAGAAACTGGGCCGCAGCCAGTTCATTGGCGGGATTGTTTGGGGAATCAGCCTGGCATTATTTGAGGACACGCATGTCGATTGGCGCAACGGCCGCATTATAAATGCAAATCTGGCAGATTATCTGGTGCCGGTCAATCGCGATATTGGGGAGATTGATGCGGAATCGGCGAGATTGGCATTACTGGAACTGGCGCGGCGGTGGCAAATGCCGTATTTCACGCGACTGGAAAACGAGTTCGCGATTTGCCGATCACGCCCGATAAATTGCTTTAGCTGGCTGGATTCATTCTCCCGGGAGGCCTAGCTGCTCGATGTGCATGAGCAAATCGCTGGGATCGGAGTAGACGCGAAAAGCGCCGGCGCGTTCGAGGTCCTCCTCCCCGTATCCTCCTGACAGAACGCCGACGCCAAGAGCGCTTTTGCGCCCAGCCGCAAGCAGGTCCCAAACGCTGTCGCCAACCACGATGCAGTCCGATATATTCGCGTTCAGACTCTCGGCAGCAGCTACGAAGATGTCAGGGGACGGCTTGGCTTTTTCAACGTCATCTCCGGTTAGAATCGGCATGCCCGCAGGAATTTTCAGCCGCTTCAGGATTGCCTCTGTGTGTTTGCGATTGCCTGTGGTCGCAATTGCGATTCTAATTTTGTGGCGGGAGAGATGGGCCAGCAATTCATTGGCTCCGGGCAAGGGCTGCAGCCGCGGAATAACCCGGAAAAACCTGGTGTCATGCTGTTGTTCAAGGTGTTCGATATTCACCCGAGGTTTCGTCGGCATTTCACGCAACAACTCCCGGACAAAAGACTTCCCGCTCATCCCGACTCGGCGATGAATCTTCCATTTCGCGAAGACAACGCCCGCGCTCTCGAGCGCCACAGACCAGGTGATCACGTGATGGTAGACGCTATCGATGAGAGTTCCGTCGAGGTCAAAGAGCACGGCAGGGAGATCGAGACTTGCGTTGTCGGACGCATTTGCTGCGCTGTTGCGCGTCCAGATTGCGCACCTTTTAGTTTCCGCTTTCGCTGAACCATAGAGCCAATAGGATGTAGATTCCGGCTCGGGGTTGGCAGCGGTCAGGCCGATTTTTTGTACATCGCCGGGTATATGAATTCGACGTACACAGCGCGAGCAGCCATCCCGGCATCCTAGATCCATGCAATTTGATTTGCGCCAACTACCCGAACCTTCCCCACCTCCTATAAAGGAACCGCCCGAGGGGCCGGAAAATCCCGATGTACCGGTGCGCGAACCCGATCCCGACGAACCTTTTCAAATGTGAAGAGGAAAAGTTCTCCCAGGTTGCCGCCATCTGGTGGCGAGGCTTGTCGAGTTTCGCTCGCCCTGCACGGGCGAGACGCCCGCGCCTACACGGATATCCTCTAATTGCAATCGGGGGACAGGCATCGCGCCCTGGTCCGCTAAAGGCTACAATGTGGGTGGAGATTTTTTTCTATGGCATCTCTCGCCAGCAAAGCTTGCGTGCCCTGCCGCGGCGGCGTACCCGCGCTTAAAGGTCAAGAACTCGAAACTCTTCACCGGCAAGTACCGCACTGGAAGGTGGTCGACGAGCATCACCTCACTCGCGCTTTCACTTTCCCTGATTTCAAACGAGCTCTGGATTTTGTGAACCGCGTAGGAGCCCTGGCCGAGGAGCAAGGGCATCATCCTGACATAATGCTTGCATGGGGCAAGGTTGAAATCACGCTGTGGACGCACAAAATCAATGGTCTTACCGAGAGTGACTTTATTATGGCGGCAAAGATCGATGCCCTGGGTTGAGCTCTGCACAAACAGTCCGCGGAAAAATGAAAAATGGGCGGTTAGGTTTTGAAGGAGTACAGCTTTCAGCCCCGCCGCCATTTACTTCTGACGACTTACGGCGCGGCTAAAAGCCGTGCCCCTTCAAAACACAGCGCCTTGTTAAGATGCTTTATTTTCCAGTTCAGTGATCGTGTTGTTGCACGCGCTCCGAGCGCGTGGGAGGGATACAAATGAAATCATGGTTGCGCTTGCTCGCGTTGCTTTCGCTCACCGCTGCGTCTTTCGCCCAGAGCGATGTGGTTGTTCCTAACGAGAATCTGGTGGTCGAAGGCGTTCCGAAGATTGCCGCTTCGTTGGCGGAAACTGTGGACCGCTATACCAACTTTCGTGCGGCGAACTTGCAGAGTTGGGACCCGGTTGCGCGATGGATGCTGATCACTACACGCTTCGCCGATACGGCGCAGGTGCACCTGGTGAAGATGCCGGGCGGAGCGCGCAGGCAACTGACTTTCTATCCCGACCGGATTTCAGGAGCGTGGTATTCGCCAACTAGTTCCGCATCTCTTGTGTTCTCTAAAGACATTGGCGGCGGCGAGGTTTTTCAACTTTACCGTTATGACCTCGCCACTGGAGACACGACATTGCTAACGGATGGCAAGTCTCGCAATACCGAACCGGTATGGTCGTATGCAGGCGACAAGCTAGCTTATGGTTCCACGCGGCGCACTGGAAATGACGTCGATTTATATGTTGTCGATCCAGCGAACCCGAAGAGCGATCATCTGCTCGCCCAGCTTAATGGTGGGGGCTGGACCGCGCTCGACTGGTCTCCGGATGGGCGAAGCATTCTGGTGTCAGAGCTCATCTCCGCTCAAGAAAGCTACCTGTGGACAGTGGATGCGAGTAGCGGAACCAAGACCTTGATTACGCCCAAGGGCGGTGCGGTCAAGATCGCATACGGTTCCGGGCGCTTCAGCAAAGATGGAAAAGGCATTTACGTTACGACTGACAAAGACTCCGAATTTCAGCAGCTTACCTATATTGATTTGAGCACCAAGCAGCATACTTATCTCAGCAGCGGCATCCCATGGGATGTGGAGGAATTTGATCTTTCGCGTGATGGCAAGACCATTGCTTTTGTGACTAACGAAGACGGGTTCGGCGTGCTGCACCTGTTCGATACTGGCAATCGTAAGGAGAAACCCGTCACGGGCGTGCCTAAGGGTGTTATCTCTGGCGTGCACTGGCAGGCAAATAATCACGATGTGGGATTCAGCCTGTCGTCGGCGCGTTCGAGTGCGGATGCTTATTCGCTCGACGTGAAAACCGGAAAAGTGGAACGCTGGACTTTCAGTGAAACCGGCGGTCTGAATACTGCGGACTTTCCCGAGCCTGAACTGATTCACTGGAAATCGTGGGATGGGCGTGCAATCAGCGGGTTTCTCTACAAGCCTCCAGCGAACTTTAGTGGCAAGCGGCCTGTCATTATCAATATTCATGGCGGGCCTGAAGCGCAGTTTCGGCCGAGTTTTCCTGGTCGTTGGGATTACTACGTAAACGAACTCGGCATTGCGATGATTGCTCCCAACGTGCGCGGGTCGGCGGGATATGGCAAAACGTTTATTGGTCTCGACAATGGAGTGTTGCGGGAGGGTTCGTATCGCGACATTAATACTTTGCTGGACTGGATTCAGACGCAGCCTGATCTCGATTCTGGCCGAGTGCTGATCACAGGCGGGAGCTACGGAGGTTTCATGACTCTCGCGGTCGCGACCAATTACAACGACCGCATCTGCTGCTCGGTGGATGTCGTCGGCCCCTCGAACCTGGTGACTTTTCTCGAGCACACGTCCGGCTATAGGCAGGATCTGCGGCGGGTAGAGTACGGAGACGAACGCGACCCGAAGATGCGCGAGTATTTGGAAGGCATTGCGCCGGCGAACAAAGCGAAAAACATTACCAAGCCGATCTTCATTATTGCGGGCAACAATGATCCTCGGGTTCCGGTTACGGAGTCGGAGCAAATGGTTTCGATTGTCCGGCAGAATGGCACGCCGGTTTGGTGGCTGATGGCGAAGGATGAAGGGCACGGCTTCGGCAAGAAAAAAAATCAGGATTATCAATTCTATGCGACGGTGATGTTTGTGAAGGAGTATTTGCTGAAATAGCTTCTATTCCGCCCGAATGCTGCGTCATCCCGAAGGCCCGGCGTACTTCAGCCGGGCGAGGGATCTCGCGTGCATCGCGTATCAACTTATAGATCCGTGCAGTCTGTGACTGAACACTTTTGAGGATGCCCGCGCCTGATCCCTCGCCCGGCTGAAGTACGCCGGGCCTTCGGGATGACCGATCCATCAGTAAAAGCTTCTATAATCTCTTCATGCTTGATGAGAACGTTTTTCGCAAACAGGCCGATGCTGCTCTGGAGTCATTGAAACAGAGTTTGATTTCCGCGGAAGAGTCCGCCGATCTTGAGGTGGAAGATCAGTCGGGCGCTCTGCATATTTCTTTCGACGATGGCTCGCGGTTCGTTATCTCACCAAACGCGCCGGTGAGGCAAATCTGGATTTCGGCGCTGGCCACGAGTTTCAAGCTGGATTGGGCGGACTCGAATCAGGCGTTTGTGCTACAGAAGACGGGGGAAGAACTGAAGCCCTTGGTGTCACGTTTGATCAATCAGCAGTTGGGTGAGGAAGCAGTGACACTCGGTTAGTGCTGGTCAGGCGCCGCTCCCAATTTGTACTTCAGGTGCTTGGCGATTAGCTGGCCGTGGAAGCGTCCATTCTCGATGAAGATTTCGTTGGTTCGAGATCCCGCCACAATCACTCCGGCCACGTAGATGCCTGGGACATTACTTTCGAGCGTTTCGGGATCGCATACGGGACGGCATTGGTCGGCCGAAAGCTCGATGCCCATCGAGCGCAAGAAATCGTAATCGGGATGGTATCCCGTGAGGGCGAAGACGAAATCGTTCTTCACATGCACCACGCCATCGGTCGTGTAAACAACCACGTGATCCGGCGCGATTTCTCCCACTGAGCTGTTGAAATATGCCTTGATCTCGCCATGCTTGATGCGGTTCTCGATGTCGGGCAAGATCCAATATTTGACGTGGTGATGCAACTTCGGTCCGCGATAGACGAGCGTCACACGGGCCCCATGGCGCCACAAATCCAGAGCTGCAATCGCCGCCGAATTCTTGCCGCCAATTACCATCACGTCGTTGTCAAAATAGGGATGGGGCTCACGGTAGTAGTGAAATACTTTCGGCAAGTCCTCGCCCGGAATATTGAGCATATTGGCGAGGTCGTAATATCCGGTGGCAACTATCAGTTTGCGCGTGCGGTAATCGTAAATTCTGCCGAGCCGGTCGCTGGTCGCGACCTGGAAATCTCCGTCCTGCCCATTCACCGTCTTCACCCACTGGTATTGTGCGATTGGCAGATGATAGTGCTCGGCTACCTTGCGGTAATATTCGAGGGCCTCCTGTCGTGTAGGTTTTTGATTGGCGGTGCTGAACGGGATTTCTCCGATCTCCAGCAACTCCGGGGTAGTAAAGAAAGTCATATTGGCCGGATAGTTGAAGATGGAATTGACCACGCAGCCTTTGTCAATTGCGATGACTTTAAACCCGGACCTTTGCGCCTCGATCGCGCAGGCAAGACCAGTAGGCCCTGCTCCGATGACTAGCACGTCAACTTGGGTATTGGTGCGTGACTCCAGCTGTGCGCGCGGCAGCGTGTCAGGAATCTGGAGGGCAACCTCGGAGGTTAGTTTGGTGACCAAGTGATCGTTCCTGGATAACGCAGAGCATGTGCACAAAAAACGCCGTGGCTCTTTGGAGATAAGGATTCTAGCATGATGCCACGTTCGGGTTCCGTCCTCATCGTGCTGTGTCACACAAACCAGTGCTTACAATCACATCCCTCCAAGGTATCCGCGATATAATTTTGCCGTATCTTCGTCCAGTTGGCGGTAATCAAAAGACCTATGGCAACCTACGTGGAACCCGCAACTCGCACGCGCATTGAGTCCGACAGCCTGGGACAGATTGAGGTCCCGGCGAAGGTTTACTGGGGGGCGCAGACGCAGCGCTCGCTACTCCACTTCAACATTGGACCCGACGTCATGCCGCCAGAGCTGATTCATGCGTTTGGCATCCTCAAGAAAGCTTGTGCGCTGGTGAATCATGATCTGGGCAAACTTCCCACCGACAAAGCCAAGCTCATCGTGCAGGCTGCGGACGAGATCATTGCTGGCAAACTCGACGACCAGTTTCCTCTGCGGGTCTGGCAGACGGGCAGCGGCACGCAGACTAACATGAACGTCAACGAAGTCATCTCCAACCGGGCCATCGAGCTTGCGGGCGGCCAGATGGGATCGAAGAAGCCAATCCACCCTAATGACGATGTGAATATGTCGCAGTCGTCGAACGATACGTTCCCGGCGGCGATGCATATTGCGGCGGCGCAGCGGGTGAAGAACACGCTGATTCCTGCGATCCAGAAGGTTCACGACGCGATTGCGGCAAAGGCAAAAGAATTCAATGATGTGGTAAAGATCGGCCGCACGCATTTGCAGGATGCCGTACCTCTTACCTTTGGCCAGGAATTTGGTGGGTGGGCCAGTCTGCTGGAGCGAGACATCAAGCGGCTGGAGCAGGTGCTGGGCGGCCTTTACGATCTTGCCCTCGGTGGAACTGCGGTGGGTACAGGGTTGAATGCTCATCCTGAATTTGCCGAACGAGCCGCAAAGAAGATTGCCGAACTTACAGGACTTCCCTTCCGCTCGCATCCCAATAAGTTCGCGGCGCTTTCGGCGCACGATGAGATCGTGTTTGCGCAAGGCGCTCTGCAGACGCTGGCCGCTTCGCTGATGAAGATTTCGAACGATATCCGCTGGCTGGCTTCGGGTCCGCGTTGCGGCCTGGGCGAATTGTCCATTCCGGAGAATGAGCCTGGGTCTTCGATTATGCCTGGCAAAGTGAATCCGACTCAGTGCGAGGCCATGACCATGGTCTGCGTGCAGGTGCAAGGCGCCAGCGCTGCCGTGGGATTCGCCGGCTCCCAAGGCAACTTCGAACTCAATGTATTCAAGCCGGTGATCATTTACAACTTTTTGCATTCGGTCACGCTGATCGCGGACGCCTGCCACGGATATGTGGAGTACATGATTAAAGGCATCGAGGTCGATCGCGCCAAAGTGGAGTGGTACGTGAAGAATTCGCTGATGCTGGTGACGGCGCTGGCTCCGAAGGTGGGATACGACAAAGCCGCGAAGATTGCGCACACTGCGCATGTGGAGCACAGCAGCCTGCGCGAGGCGGCGTTGAAGCTTGGTTATCTGACAGGCGAAGAGTTTGATCAGTTGATGAAGCCGGAGAAGATGACGCGGCCGTAGGGGGTAGTCCTCGCGAGATCCTCACTCGGCTGAAGTACGCCGAGTTTCGGGATGGCGCAGTGCTAGGTTTAGGGCGGTGCCAGTTTTCTTGTTTTTCTTGGTATTTGATCGTCTCGTTGCTCCATCCTCCATAGAGTGGTCATCCCGAAGCCCCGCGCCTTTCAGCGGGGCGAGGGATCTGGCGTGGGGCTTCGTTAGTCGTGTTCAGTTGTCACAGACATGCTGCTTGTATTCTGGTACAAACACTCCAGCAAAGTTCTAGAGCGAGGCAATACGCGCGAGATCCCTCGCCCGGCTGAAGTACGCCGGGTCTTCGGGATGACCATCTGTACCGGGAGTGAGCCATGCGAGAGGCGAAGCGATTCTACATTTACATTATGACGAATCGGCCGCGCTCCCACGTTTTGTATACCGGTATGACGGGAAATCTTGTGCGTCGAGTGTTTGAGCATAAGAACAAGCTTGTGCCGGGATTTACTAGCCGATACAACCTGACGCGGCTGGCATACTATGAGTCGTTTGCTTATCCGGATGCGGCGATTGATCGCGAGAAGGAGATCAAGGGCTGGCGTCGTAGCAAGAAGATACGCTTGATCGAGGCTGCGAATCCGCAATGGGAGGACTTAGCGGAACGGTGGAGCGACGTGTACAAGCCGGATGCAGGCGTGACTACTCGCGGGATCCCTCACTCGGCTGAAGTACGCCGAGTTTCGGGATGACCATTTTCTTTAGGGGATTGCGTGAACTTGAAAGACAGCGGACGAGCACTTAATCCGGATCGTAGACTGCGTTGCCATATCCTGCGCGCCGGATGTTTTCCTGCATTTGCTCAAGGCGCGCTTTTTCCTGGGCTAGTTGGGCTTGCGAGGCGTCGTATTGGGCTTTCAAGTTCCGGCCCGTGTCGCACCAGGATTTGTAATACGGGGTGTAGTAAGTCGATGTCCAACAGGCTGGCGCGTCACTGTCTTGGGAGAACGATGTACTCCACGCGGCAAACTGGTTCTTGAGACTGGCGATGTGGTTCTGAATCCGGATGATCTTGCCTTTTTGCACCTTGATCTGATTCTGGAAGATTTTGCCTTGGCTCTCAAATTGCCGCACTTTTTGTTCATCTTCTTGAGTTTCTTTTTCCTGCGCTGTGCTTGCCTCTCCGTCGCTTGCCTTTAGTTGGGACTTAGCAGCATCGGGCGGGTTGCTGCCATCGTTTAAGTCGTGGTTCCTTATTACTTTGATTGGCGGAGCCGAATCGCGCGCCTGCTTCGAGGCGCTCGCAGCCGCTGCTACCGCTGATGGTTTAACTGCGTTTGGCTTGGCCGGTTGTGAGCTGGGTGATTGCGACGCAGTTGATTGCGAGTCTGCTGGTGGCTGGGTCGTTTGGGCATGGGCCAGCGCGGTCATCAGCAACCATACAGCAATCGAGAGCCAATAACGAAGCCGCATGGGGCAATGATATCGCTGCGCCGCATGTGTGGCGAAGCTTTGCGAGTGACGGAGGCTGTTGTACTTATGGGGCACAAAGTCCGTAGGCTGGAGACTTTATTCGGCTTCCGCGGTTGATAGTGCCGATTGCTGATTAGCCTGTCTGGCTCTTTTGGGCGATGTGACTATTGTGATTACGCTGACTAAAATCAGCAGGGCCCCTAACAGCGTGCGACGGCCGATGGCTTCTCCTCCGATGAAATACCCAACCGCGACTGCAACCATGGGATTCACGTAGGCGTAGGTTCCCACTTTGGTGGGCGATTCGTAATGCAGCAACCAGACGTAGGCAGTGAAACCTGCGATTGAGCCAAAGATGATGAGATAAATCAGCGCGAGCCAGGCGTTCCGGGAAACCGTCTGCCAGCGAAATCCAGCGAACTCACGCGAAAGAGCTGCGAGGACGAATAACTGAATTCCGCCAGTTATCATCTGGGCGGCTGCGCTCATGGGCTTCGAATCCGGGAGCGGGAGCCGGCGTGTAAGGATCGTTGCCACAGACCAGGTGAAGGACGCAACTAGCAGGGCGATAGCGCCGGCCCGATTGATCGGAACCTCTCCGAAAGAAAAAGACTGGCCGGTCAGAACGGCGACTCCGCAAAGACCCAACAGCAGAGCGAATCCGAGCCGAACAGTAAGCCGCTGAGTGCGCAGAAAAATGATTTCCAGCAACGTGATAAACACAGGGATGGTCGCCAGCACAACAGCCGCGATTCCTGACGGCACGCGCTGCTCGGCCCAGAAGAGGCAGCCGTAGTCCACGAGAAAGATTAACGTTCCCAGCAGGGTTGCGCCGGCCCACTGCCGCCGCGTCGGGGGTGGGGCACCCTTTAATCGCATCCAGCCATACAGCACGACACCTGAAATCAAGAAGCGCATGCCGGCCAGCAAGAAGGGCGGCACTTCGCGGACCCCAATTCGTATTGCCAGGAAGGTCGATCCCCAGACGAAGTAAATAATGCCGAAAGCTAGAAGGATCTTCCACGATGCTGGACGCTCGGCGGTTTCCACTTCCCTCTCCTTTCCTTCGCGGTGTATTAGGCTATAGATGTTCCCGCGCCTCTGCCAGAACCATAGCTGAGGCATAAAAAGTTCTGGTTGATTTTAGGATTCGTTTTTATGCGGTGTTTTGCCGAACATCAAGCCGCTGAGTTCGGCCACTTTTTCCGGATCGACATCTTTCGACGCAATCATTACGTGGAAAGTTTCCCCCATGCCAGCGGGGGTGACTAAATGTTTGAGCTGAAGGGCGACCTTGGCGCGTTCCTGCGGCAGCTTGCAGTCTTCGAAGACGTCGGCAAACTGGTTGTGCTCGCCGATTCCCATTAGAAACTGGGACTGCGTCACCAGCGGCTGCACCTGCAGTCCTTGTGCTTCGGCTGCGGCCGCAAGAGCGGTGAAATTCACGTGAGCGGTAATATCCTGCTCTCCCGGAGCTTCGTACGGATTCTCGCTGACCGAGTGCTGCCGGTAGGCAGCGATGGTGCCGCGATGCTGCCCGGCTAGTTGCTCTTGCCGCGTGTATCCGTAGTCGATGGCAATAATAATGCCGCGCTCGATCACAGCGGCGATCTGAGACATGTAGCGTTGCGCGGTTAGCGACGCCTCGACGCGCTCTCCTGTTTCCGGATGCACGCTGTAACGGTCGAGGAATTCTAGCGCCTCGGGGGATGGCGGATGCCAGGTTTCAAACAATTGGCCGTCTTTTTCGGAAATAAGTAGCTGGCCTTGCCGGCTCAGAACTTCGACCGGGAGCGCGTCGAGGCGTCGCTAACCG